>Ga0209159_1000102_pt1 | contig 79854 bp, 70 predicted proteins | sample GraSoiAngelo_144_FD_185901 | JGI IMG/M metagenome (GOLD analysis project Ga0209159, IMG submission 185901) | Grasslands soil microbial communities from the Angelo Coastal Reserve, California, USA - 14_1009_02_40cm (SPAdes) (version 2) | ecosystem: Environmental > Terrestrial > Soil > Grasslands ...
CTTCCCACTTGATCGGCGTGTAGCCGGCCGTCCAGCCGGCCGGGTACTTGCCCTGGAACACGGGCAGCGGGCTCTTCGGCGCCGCTGCGTCGGCGACGTAGGTGTTGTCGCTGTCGAGGATCTCGGCCCGCCACAGCCCCAACAACCCGGTGGCGGCCGTGTAGTCCAGCAGCGGCACCGTGAGGTCGTTCTCCGCGAACCGCTGGAACCCCGCCGGCTCGTTCGGATTCGTCCCCGGCTGCGATGGCGGGGGCGGGGGATCTCCCGCCGCTTGGGTCGTACCCGTCGCCACGTTGGACAGGTCGCCGAACACGGCGTTCACGTTCAGCGTGCCCCGGAACGCCACCAGCTCGAAGCTGTAGGTCGTCCCAGCCGCCAACCCCAGCACCGTGCAGGTCCGCTTCGACCCGATGGCGCTCCCTGCCACCGGCGTCGCGCAGCTGCCCTGCGTCACGGATTTCGCGAGCCACCAGGTGAGCGATGAGCCCGCCATGGAGCGCACGTCGTAGCTCGCCGGCTTGCCCGTGCCGTCATTCACCTCCGTGAACGACAGGGTAACCGACGAATCCGTCGTCCCGACGAGCGCCACATCGTTCACCGTCCCCGGCTGCGACGGCGGCGGCGGGGGATCTCCCGCCGCTTGGGTCGGACCCGTCGCCACGTTGGAGAGGTCGCCGAACACGGCGTTCACGTTCAGCGTGCCCCGGAACGCCACCAGCTCGAAGCTGTAGGTCGTACTCGCCGCCAGGCCCTGCACGGTGCAGGTCCGCTTCGACCCGATCGCCGTCCCCGCCACGGGCGTCGCGCAGCTGCCCTGCGTCACGGATTTCGCCAGCCACCAGGTGAGCGATGAGCCCGCCATGGAGCGTACGTTGTAGCTCGCCGGCTTGCCCGTGCCGTCATTCACTTGCGTGAACGACAGGGTGACCGAAGAATCCGTCGACCCCACCACCGCAAGATCGGTGACCGTGCCGGGCGTCGTGGCGCCGGGCGCCGTCACGGTGATCGTCGCGTCGCCGCTCACGCCTTCGCTCGTCGCCGTGATCGTGGCCGTGCCCGCACTGACGGCGGTTGCATAGCCGCTCCCGCTCACCGTCGCGACCGCGGCGTTACTGCTCGACCAGCTGACCGTGGGACCGGGCAGGATGTTGCCGTTCGCGTCCTTCACGGTCGCGGCGAATTGCTGCTTCTGCCCGACGGTGTCGCTCACGGAGCTGGGGCTGACCGTGACGCTCGCCGGCCTGGCCGGCGTCGGGCCGGTGGCGACGTTGGAGAGATCGCCGAACACGGCGTTCACGTTCAGCGTGCCCCGGAACGCCACCAGCTCGAAGCTGTAGGTCGTCCCCGCCGCCAGGCCCAGCACCGTGCAGGTCCGCTTCGACCCGATGGCGCTCCCCGCCACCGGCGTCGCGCAGCTGCCCTGCGTCACCGACTTGGCGAGCGACCAGGTGAGCGACGCGCCGGCGGTGGAGCGCACGTCGTAGCTCGCCGGCTTGCCCGTGCCGTCATTCACTTCCGTGAACGACAGGGTAACCGAAGAATCCGTCGACCCGACGATGGTCAGGTCGCTCACCGTCGCCGGCACCGTGGGGGTGGGGGTGGGCGTGGTCACGGTGACCGTGGCGCCGCCATTCACACTTTCGCTCGTCGCCGTAATGGTAGCCGTGCCGGAGGCGACGCCGCTGCCCAATCCGTTGGCGTCGACGGTCGCGACGCCGTTATTGTTGCTGGCCCACGTGACGGTGCGTCCCGACAGGACGTTGCCGCTCGAGTCCTTCACGGTCGCCGTGAACTGTTGCTTCTGCCCGACCGTGTCGCTGGCGCTGGCCGGGGACACCACCACCTGCGCCACCGGCGCCGGAGGCGGCGGGGGGGGTGGGGGCGGTGGGGGCCCAGAGCCCACGCAGCCGATCGGCTCCGTGCTGATCACGATGTTGTCGAAGTAACGCTCCTGGGCCACGGGCGAGCCCGTGTTCCAGTAGTTCTCGAAGAACAGCGCGTTGATGCCATACGCGCTGAACGACCCCAACCAGTTCAACCCCGTCTCGCGCGCCTCGAGGTTGCCGTTGATCCAAAATTCGAACATCCCGTTGGAGAGCCCGGCGTCGTTGAGCTGCGCGTGCGCCTCGACGCAGTACCACTGACCGACGTGGCTGGCGTCGAACAGGGGGGTCACCCCGGACTGGGCGCCGAGCCAGCGCATGTTCGCGAAGTCGTTGTATTTCGTCGTGAGCAGGTTGCCGGCCGCATCCGTGCCCGACGCCGGATCCAGATAGAGTTCCCCGCTCCCGGGCGGATCGCCCCACACATGTGCCATCATCGCCTCGGCCCAGGTGGACGTCGCGAAACTGATGGCCCGGCTCAGCTTGTAGCCGCCGCCGCCGCTCCAGCCGGTCTGATTGCGCACGTACATGCGCCAGTACACGTTCCGGTAGATCGCCGTCCCGGCGTCCACCGTCCGGAAGTAGCTGTCGGGCACCTTCCCCATCGCCAGGTGCAGCGAGCCCGCCGAGATCTGGCCCGCGGCAAAGTGCACCCGCATCCCGTAGGACTCATCCATCCCGACGCCCGCGGCGCGGACGAAGTCCCCGCTCGAGCTGTCGTACTCGAAGTACTGTCCCAGGCGGTTCTGCTCGAAGTCGTCGCACCAGATCCAGCCCGCCTGCGGCGTCGCGCACTCTCCCGCCGCCGAGGAGCTTCCCGCTGCCGTCGTCTGTCCAGTCGTGGCGTTCGACAGCGGCCCGAACACGGCGTTCACGTTGAGGGTGCCCCGGAAGGCCACAAGCTGGAAGCTGTAGGTCGTGCCGGCCGTCAGGCCGAGCACCGTGCAGGTCCGCGTCGACCCGATCGCCGTCCCCGCCACTGGCGTCGCGCAACTGCCGTCTTTCACGCTAGGGGTGGACGATCCCCACGAGATCGACGGACCGACGACGTAGCGCACGTCGTAGCTCGCCGGTGCGCCGATGCCGTCGTCAACTTCGGTGAACGAGAGTGTGATCGACGTATCGGAAGCCGCTGCGACGGCGAGGTCGGTGACCCCATCGGGGTTGCCGCTACTGGTGTTGAAACTCGGATGGGAGGGACTGGTGAGCGAACGGTCTGCCTGGTCGCAGGCGACGAGGGCCGCGAGCGCAAGGATCACAGCGCGCGGCTTCAGCCGCGCGAGACGCTTCGACAGTTTGAACGTGAACGGCATGATGTGGCGTTCCTTCCACAGGTGGTTTTTGGCAACACGAGGGGCCGCCAGTGTGAACTGGTACTTGTCGCTGGCGGCCCCCCTGGTCATCGAATCGAGTCGGGTGCGCCGTACCGCACCGACCGAGGTCTCGCATTACGTCATCAGCGTGCGCTCCTGCGCTCGTTCTCCTCCGCTACTTCGGGATGCCGGAGAGGTAGACGTGGTCGACCTGGACGTAGTCGTCGCGCGTCTTGCTTCCGCCGCCGCCGCCCCAATAGGGCCAGAACTTGAACGTGAAGAACCCCAGCGGGTTCGCCGCATCCACGTAGATCATGTCGCGGTAATCCATCACCAGCGTCCCGTCGATCCACCACCGGAACACGCCATTCGCCTGGCCGATCGTGTTCAGCTGCAACACGAACTCCATACGGTGCCACGCGCCAATGCTGAAGACCGGGGACGCCGTGACCTCGGTCCGGTTGTTGACCCCCGCCACGGCACTCTGCTGCTCCATCGAAACCGGGAAATTGCTGGCGATCGTCTGCCCCGCTCCCGAGGGGTGGTACAGCATCGTGTAGAGCTGATTGCCCGCGCTCGCCTTCGACTCCCCCACGCCCAGGTAGAAAAACTTCGTCCCCACACTCTGGTTCTCGTAGTCGGCGCCCGGGAACCGGATCCACAGCGACAGATACATCTGCGCCATCTCGGTGCCGTAGCCGAGGCTGTTGGCCGCCCCATCCCACCCTTCCCACTTGATCGGCGTGTAGCCGGCCGTCCAGCCGGCCGGGTACTTGCCCTGGAACACGGGCAGCGGGCTCTTCGGCGCCGCTGCGTCGGCGACGTAGGTGTTGTCGCTGTCGAGGATCTCGGCGCGCCACAAGCCCAACAGGCCGGTGGGCGCCGTATGATCGAGCATCGGTACCGTGAAGTCGTTCTCCGCGAACCGCTGGAACCCCGCCGGCTCGTTCGGATTCCCCCCCGGTGGCGGGGGCGGCGGCGGAGCATTCGCCAGCACCGAGTCGACTGACTGTCCGCTCTTGCCCTCGCTCGTCGCCGTAGCCGTGACCAAGCCCGCCGCCACCCCGGTCACCAGGCCGGTCGCGCTCACCGTCGCCAGCGCCGCGTTGCTGCTGGCCCACGTGATCGTCCGGCCCGTCAACGGATTGCCGCTGGCGTCCTTGGGCGTGGCCGTGAGCTGCACCGTCTGACCCACCCCCACGCTCGCCGCCGCGGGGCTGACCGCCACCGTCGCCACTTTCCGCACGTGCACCTTGGACGAACCCGAAGCGTTGCTCTGCATGCTCGTCGCGGTCACGAGGAAATCGCCCGACGCCGTGTCCGCCGTGTAGCTGCCGTTGCCGACAATCGAGCCTCCCGACGTACTCCACGTCACCGCCACGCCGGTACTGTCGCCGGCGGACGTGCGACCGTACGCTGCAAACTGGATCTGTTGGGCGGGAGCGACGGTGAGGCTCTCGGGGAGAATGACGATCTGGACGACAGGGGCGGGGCCCGTCGGCGCGGCCAATCGTTCACAGGCCACGCCCACGACGGCGAGCACGACCCACAGTCTCGCGAGACGCGCCGATAGCTTGTGCTTGAACGTCATGCCTATCTCCCGGTGCCTAGCACCCGATCCGCTGGGTGCTGATCACGATGTTGTCGAAGTAGCGCTCCTGGGCCGCGGGCGACCCCGTGTTCCAGTAGTTCTCGAAGAAGAGCGCGTTGATGGCGTACGCGCTGTAGGACCCGACCCAGTTGAGTCCGGTCTCGCGCGCGTCCAGGTTACCGTTGATCCAGAATTCGAACACACCATTGGACGACCCGGCGTCGTTGAGCTGGGCGTGCGCTTCGACGCAGTACCACTGGCCCACGTGGCTCGCGTCGAACAGCGGCGTCACCCCCGACAGCGCTCCCAGCCAGCGGAAGTTCGCGAAGTCGTTGTACTTCGTGGTCTTGAGATTTCCGGCCGCGTCGGTGCCCGACGCGGGGTCCATCAGCAGCTCGCCCGTCGCGGGCGGATCGCCCCACAGATGCGCCATCATCGCCTCTGCCCAGGTGGACGTCGCGAAGCTGATCGCCCGGCTGAGCTTGTACCCACTGCCCCCGACCCAACCCGGCTGCGTCCGCACGTACATCCGCCAATACACGTCCCGGTACAGGGCCGTCCCTGCGTCCACCGTACGGAAGTAGGGGTCGGGCACCTTCCCCATGGCGAGGTGCAGCGAGCCGGCTTCGACCTGACCGAGCGCGAACCGCACGCGCATGCCGTAGGATCCCCCCACGCCCACCCCCGTCACCCGCACGAAGCTCCCCCCGGCGCTGTCGTACTCGAAGTACTGGCTTAGCCGGTTCTGCTCGAAGTCGTCGCACCAGATCCAGCCGGGCTGCGGTGTAGCGCATTCCGGGGCACCGGACGGCGCGGTGACCGTCACGCTCGCCGAGCCGCTCTTGCCCTCGCTCGTCGCCGTGATCACCGCCGGCCCCGCACTGACTCCGCTCACCAGCCCCGTTCCGTCCACCGTGGCCACGACGGCGTTATCGCTGGTCCAAAGCACCGTCCGGCCGCTCAACACGTTGCCGTTCGCGTCGCGCAGGGTCGCCGTCAGCTGCACCGTCTGCCCCACCGCCACACTCGCCGTCGCCGGCGTCACGGTCACCGACGCGACGGGCGCCACGACCGTCACCGTCGCCGCGCCGCTCTTGCCCTCGCTCGTCGCCGTGATCACCGCCGGCCCCGCACTGACTCCGCTCACCAGCCCGTTTCCGTCCACGGTGGCCGCGACGGCGTTATCGCTGGTCCAAAGCACCGTCCGGCCGCTCAACACGTTGCCGTTCGCGTCGCGCAGGGTCGCCGTCAGCCGCACCGTCTGCCCCACCGCCACACTCGCCGTCGCCGGCGTCACCGTCACCGACGCGACCGGTGCATTCGACACGACCGTCACCGTCGCCGTGCCGCTCTGCCCCTCACTCGTCGCCGTGATCGTCGCCTGACTCGCGACCGCCCCCGCCGTCACGAGCCCGCTCGCCGACACCGTCGCGACCGCGAGATTGCTGGAGCTCCAGGTCACCGTCCGCCCCGTCAGCACGTTCCCGCTCGCATCCCGCAGCGTCGCGGTGAGCTGCACCGTCTGCCCCAGCGCCACCGTCGCCGTCGGGGGACTCACCGTGACCGTCTTCACTTTCCGAACGCGCACGCGGGATGAGCCGGAGACGCCACTTTGCGTGCTCATGGCCGTCACCATGAAATCGCCCGACCCCGTATCGGCCGTGTAGCTGCCGTTGGAGGCAATCGAGCCCCCCGAAGTGCTCCACGACACCGACGCGCTCGTGCTGTCGCCGGCGGACGTGCGACCGTACGCCACGAACTGAACCAGCTGGGCAGGAGCAACGGTGAGGCTCTCAGGAAGGACGACGATCTGGGCGAGCTGCGGACCGGGACCCGTCGGCGCCGGGCCAAAGCGTTCACATGCCGATACGGCCAGGCAGGCGGCCAAGGCGGGCGCCATGGCGGCGCACACCCGACCTCGCATCCGTGCCAGACGCTGAGACAGCTTGAAGGTGAACGGCATCCGGTCCTCCTGTGCAAAAAAAACGGGCCGCCAGCGTGGAATTCGCTGGCGGCTCGGCGGACTTGGCGACGGTGTCGCGTTAGTCCCGTAGCTCTGCGTCACCGCCTTTCGGCGGCTTTGCTCTGAGCAGCGTGTCTAACTGGTGTCGTCCTTGCGCAACAGGCGTGCCGCCTTCATGGAGCGGGAGAGTAGCCGAGGGACGTTGTAACGAGTTAAGTAACAGGAAGATTCACCAACTTCGCTAAAATCTCACCAAAAAGGTAATGCAATACGCAATGATACTTGCACATTGCTGCACATTAAGGCGTCTCAGTGCTCAACACCCGATGCGCTGAGTGGCGACGACGAGGTTATCGAGATACCGCTCCTCGGGCTGGAGGGCGCCGGCGTTCCAGTAGTTCTCGAGGAACAGGGCGTTGATACCGTAGGCGCTGAACCCGCCAACCCAGTTCAGCTCGGCCTTTTGCGCGTCGAGCGTCCCGTTGATCCACAACTCGAAGACACCGTTGGCTTGGCTCGGGTCGTTCAGCTTGGCGTGGGCCTCGACGCAGTACCAGCGCCCTGCCGAGGAGTCGGCGTAGAGGGGCGTTGCGCCCCGCACCTGCCCGAGCCAGCGCATCGCGTTCCAATCGTTGTACCGGGTCGTCCGGAGCTGGCCGGCGGTGTCCGTACCGGAGGCGGGATCGAGGGTGAGGTAGTTCTGGTCCGGGCCGGGTGAGGTGCCGCTCCACACTTGCGCGGCCATCGCCTCCGCCCAGGTAGCCGACGCGAAACTGATCGCCCGGCTCAGCTTGTCGGCGCCGCCGCCGCGCCAGCCGGGCTGCAGTCTCACGTACACCCGCCAGAACAGCTCGCGATACAGCGCCGTTCCAGCGTCGATCGACTTGAAGTAGCGCTGCGGCGTCTTGCCCATCGCGAGATGCAGAGAGCCGGCGCTGACCTGCCCCGCGTCCCACCGCGCCCGCATGGCGAACGATCCTCCCACACCCACCCCGCCGACGCGCACGAAATGCCCGTTCGCGTCGTCGTATTCGAAATACTTGCTGAGGCGATCCTGCTCGAAGTCGTCGCACCAGACCCACTCGGCGCGCGGCGTGGCGCACTCGTTAGGCGGGGGCGGATTGGAGGCAGCGCCGCTCCCCCCGGTGCCGACGGTGATGGCGACAGTCCCGCTCTTGCCCTCGCTCGTCGCCGTGATCGTCGCCGCGCCCACCGCCACCCCCCTCACGAGTCCGCTGGTGTCGACGCGCGCCACGGAGGTGTCGCTGCTGGACCACCGGATCACGCGGCTGGAGAGCGTCTTGCCCTTCCCGTCCTCGGGCATCGCCCTCAGCTGTAACGACTGGCCGGCCGCCATCGTGGCCCAGGCGGGGCTTGCCGCCACTGCCGCGACAGGGCCTGAACAGCCCAGAGCCGCAGAGGTGACGGCTGCGGCAGCCAGAGGCAGCGCCGACGCCACCAGTCTCATCGTGCAGCCAGGACCGGGGTGCCGCTGCCGACGTCCGGCGACTCGTACAACGAGCGATACAGCCTCAGCATGGACTCCCCAATCCGCTCCCAGCTGTAGTGACGCTCCACCGTGCGACGCCCCTCCGCGCCGAGCCGCCGTCTCAGCCGTTCGTCTTGAAGGACGGCGCGCACGGCCTGCGCGAAGCCGTCGGGGTCATCCCGGATGAGAATGTTGCGGCCGTCCTCGGCGACTAATCCCTCGCACCCGATGGAGGTGCTCACCACCGCCTTCCCCATGGCCCACGCATCGAGGATCTTGAGCCGCGTGCCCCCACCGACCCGGAGCGGCACGACGTAGCAGGCGGCGGCGCGCACGTAGGGCCGGACGTCCTCGACGTAGCCGGTGAGCTCGACGCCGTAGCGCGCCCGGTAGTGGCGGCGCGCCTCCTCGGACGCACGCCCTACCCACCGCACCGGCGGCACGCCATCCCCCCCCCCGACCCGCATGCGGGGGAGAATCTCGTCACAGAAGTACTGCAGCGCGTCCCGATTCGGGAACCAGGTGGTCTCGCCTACGAACACGGCCCCCTTCTCGTGCCCTTCCTCCCGGCGCGGAGTCGGCCGAAAGAACTCGAGGTCGACGCCGTTCGGGATCACCGCGTAGTTCGCTCCAGGAGCAATGTGGTGGAGTGCCACGCGATCCGCGTCCGACACCACGATGTTCAAGCGGCAGCGCCCGCACCACCGCCGCTCCGCGCGCGCCATCAGGCGCGCCTGGTGCCGCACGTACACGCGCCGCCAAGCGCTCCGCTCCGCGCGCGCGCGGCGCTCGAGCAGCTGCGACTCGACGTTGTGGTGCACGCAGATCACCGGCGGGTTGCCGTCGAACAGGGGGAGGTAGCGCGACAGCGCGAGCGAATCCACGTGTATCAAGTCGAAGCGGCGCGTCCGGAGCAGGTGGACGAGGCGCGCCGCGACCGCCGGGGAATCGTAGGTGAACTCAGTGTGCGGCCGGCTCAGTCCCACGCTGCGCACGTGGTCCCACGCCAGGCGCCAGACGCTGTGCTCCTGCAGCACCGGAAAGGCTTCGACGTCGGCGAGCGTTCGCAGGGCGGCGAGTCGCTGTGCGAGGTCCAGCGGTGGCCCGGCCCCGCCCTTGCGGCGAACGAAGCACAGCGCCGTCACGTCGAACGCGCGCGCCAGGAGCCGCAGCACGTGGAAGCTGCGGATGGCCACTCCCGAATCCGGGGGATATGGCACCGTCTGGCACAAGAACAGCAAGCTGGGGCGACTGCGCACGCCGACCGGCGGTGAAAGTTCCGTGCCCCGGAAGAGCGTTCGACACGTCGCATCACCCGTTGCGGGATCGCATCACCGTTAGTGGATGGAGGTTGCTAGCACGGCAGGGATCGGAGCGCGGCTCGGAATTTGCGCCTGACGCTCGCGAGCCATCCCTAGCGCCTTCTCATGTCGAGACCCAGCACGACGCTGACAGAAGCGGACGTTTCGGTAGAAGAGCGGTCCGAGGCCGAGCGGCACGACCGGTTCTACGCGTCTCAGCCGTCCGCGTCACTCGTCATGGAGCCGGCGGACTGGGAAAAGTTCGAGTCGATGGACACGCCCCTGTGCGCTTACCATGCGTCCATGCTGCGCCTGGGAGACGTGCGCGGGCTGCGGGTGCTCGATGCCGGGTGCGGTGATGGCTGGCTCAGCGTGATCCTCGCCAAACGCGGCGCCACCGTGGATGGCTTCGACATCTCGCCCCGGGCCATCCAGTGCGCTCGACGGCGGGCCGTGGCGAATGGCGTTGCGGACATGACGGCGTTCGAGGTCGCGTCATTCTACTCCCTCCCCTACGACGATGCTCGCTACGACGCCGTCATCGGCCAGGCGATTCTGCACCACTTGCGGGAGAAGGGCCAAGTGGCGAGAGAGCTGTACCGCGTGCTCAAGCCCCGAGCCCGGGCGATCTTCAGCGAGCCCTTCGGGAATAGTTCTTGGCTTGAGCGCCTGCGGCTCCTCGTCCCAGTCCCGTCCGGCGCGCCGGATGATCCGACGGAGTGGACGCGACAGCTCAAGTACACGGACCTCGAGCCGTTTCGCTCCCTGTTCGAGATCGACGTGGCAGAGATGCAGCTGTTGTCACGCCTCGAGCGACTCGTATCCTCGCGCAGGCTGGTGGCATGGCTCAAGCGATTTGATGTGTCCGTTCTGCGGACCTGTCCGTGGTTGCGACGGTATGCGCGCACCATCGTGGTTGAGCTGAGACGCCGCTAGCACCTCACGCCTCTCCCGCCGCGGCCAGGACGGTCGTCAGATAGTAGGCCGACAGTCGATCCCGGTGCAGGTACCGATCGAAGAACTCTCTCGCCGCGACCTCCATCGCGCGCCGGCGGGAAGGATCTTCCAGCAGCACGCGACAGCGCCGGATCAGATCCGGGGGACCATCCTGGCAGTACGCGAGGTGGACGCCGTCGACCAACGGCGTCTGAAGGCTCGTGCCATGCGGCATCGCGACCACACAGGATCCGACCGCCAGATACTCCACCAGACGGAAACAAAACGGTCCCTGTCCGGGAAGGTCGATGCAGATCTTGGAGCGAGCGATCTCCCTCAGGTACCGGCTGTAGCGAACCATCCGGTCGCCCCCGTGGAACCGGAACAGCGCCGTACGGCCCAAGTGCCGTAGCGCGTCTCCCCGCACACCGGGCGAGAACTCCAGGCTGAAGCGGCCATACACGTCGAACAGACTAGGCCGTCGATCCTTCGCCCGCCGGAGGTAGCCCAGCAGGTCGTACAGCATCGGAGAAGCAGGCAGGTACCCGGCCGGTACGACGGGCAGCTGACCATACCCCTCCCGGCGATATTGGAACTTGAACGTCACCACGCTCTCGCGCGTGCACTCGGCGTCGAGCTGCTCGGGGTAATCGGCGACGTTGAAGGCCACCTTGTGCACCCTGCCATCGACCTCGAACTCGGTGAGGATGGTGCCTCGATAGGGTTGCGGCAGCTGCGCGCTCACCAGTCTCACGCGGCGCCGGAGCAGCTCCCGCAGCTGGTCTCCCCCCTTGGCGTAGGACGGCCAGTGATAGGCGCGGGGCCAGCGGACGGTCACCCGCTGTCGTACCTCGGCCGGCAGGTCGGACGGCGGCTCAAGTCCGTGCAGCCGACCGCCCACTCGCAGCACAGCCTCGGTCGCCAGGTCCGGCCAGGTGCGCACGTCGAGCAGGCGCGTGAGGTTCACCAGGCGCTGCCATCGAAGTAGGTCATCGACCAGTCCCGAATCGGCGGAAGTTCGGCGCCCTCCCGACTCAGGTGCACCACCACGGGAAGCGCGTCGGCGCGCCGCACGAACCCGCATGCCTTAAGGGAGCGTGCCAACGCGGACTCGGCCAGGGTGAACATGCTCAACTTCTTGCACCCGTCGTCTCTCGCTGCCCGGGCGACGGCGTGCAGCACGGATGCCGGAGACACTCGGGCATCGTCCCACACCGCATCGACGACGCTCGCGGTCGCCGCGCCAGGCGGTCGCGCCGTCAAGACCAGGCCGGCGACCGCGGTCCCCCCTCCCCCCTCACGCTCCGCTCGCAGCAACAGCCACTGCCAGTTGGGAATCGTCTCGCCCCCGAGGCGCGTGGCGTACAGGTCCAGCGAGCGTTCCCCCCGGAACCGGGCGCCCGGCCGGAGCGCTCGCAGCGCGGCGGCGATGCGTGCGTCATCCCGACCACCCACGCGCTCCACCGACAGCGGCTCCGCTCGCGCCTTGATCCGAAAGAATCCGAGATACAGGGGCTGAAGCGGTAGGACAAAGCGGTGCAGGGTGCCGACCTGCGTGAAGCGCAGCGCCCGAACGAGGGCGAGGCCGGGTGGCGTCGGATCGGTGTAGGCGAAGTCGAAGTCCCCCGTGGCGCTCAAGTCCGCCAGCGCCCGCCGACACAGCTCCACCGCCGACCAAAAGTTCCGGTGCGCGGCGTCGAACACGTTGTCGACCAGCAACGCGGCACGCGCCACTCGGGTCGCGTCGCGGAACACTCGGGGGAAGGCTGCCAAATGCCCGACCATGACGCCCCGCCCATCGCGGGCGACCCAGCTCCGCGCGCCCGCCGACACGGCGTAGGGGTAGGCGCGGTCGAAGAACGCCGGGAATGTCGGACGATCGTTCCGAAGGAACAGCGCCTTGATCTCGTCGCCGTGCGCGAGGCTGTCGCAGCGTTCGATCGTGAGGGCCACCACGCTCTGTTGAGCAGGCAAACTTCGAGCCGCCCGCGCGCCGCCTGGGCTACCACAAGCTGTGGCGCGCCCGCCACACCACGTCGTGCGCGCGAGTCCCCGCGCCGTCGCACTGGCCGCGCCGCTCCCGCTGGCACCGCCCATGCACCAGCCGCCCAGGCGAGTGGGGCCGCGCGTCTGCGCACGAGACGAAGGCCCATCCCCCAGAACAGAGAGGAGCGAGTCCGTGAACAACGGTCTGGACGGTGCGGCTGACGTCACTCTCGACCTGTTCGCGACCTGCGCGCAGTCCAGCGACGGAGATCGAGAGACCTACGTCCGCCGGGTGGCCGATGTCGCCCGCTGGAGCGAGCGGGTCGGGTGCAAAGGCATTCTCGTCTATTCCGACAATCGCCTCGTCGATCCGTGGCTGGTGTCGCACGTCATCATCCAGAGCACGACGCGGCTGTGTCCGCTCGTCGCCGTGCAGCCGATCTACATGCACCCGTACGCCGTCGCCAAAATGGCGGCGTCCTTCGGCCATCTGTACGGGAGACGCATCTACCTGAACATGGTGGCGGGCGGATTCAAGAATGACCTGGTCGCGCTGAACGACCCGACCCCGCACGACAAGCGGTACGATCGCCTGATCGAGTACACCCTGATCATCCGCGAGCTCCTGAACGGGGCCTCCGCCCTGTCGTACGACGGCGAGTTCTACCAGGTCAAGAATCTCAAGCTGACGCCCTCGCTGCCGAGTCACCTGTTCCCCGGCATCTTCGTGTCCGGCTCGTCGGACGCCGGGCTCGCCGCGGCGAAGGCCATCGGCGCGACGGCGGTCAAGTACCCCAAGGCGCCCGGCGAGGAGGTCGCGTCGGACGAGGGGGTGGGCGCGGGCGTGCGGGTCGGCATCATCGCCCGCGAGGACGGCGACGAGGCATGGCAGACGGCCCATGAGCGGTTTCCCGAAGACCGCAAGGGACAGCTGACCCACCAGCTGGCGATGAAGGTTTCGGACTCGGCCTGGCACAAGCAGCTGTCCGACCTGGCCGCCGCGACTGCCTCGGGCGAGAGTCCCTACTGGCTCGTCCCGTTCCAGAACTACAAGACCATGTGCCCGTACCTCGTGGGCAGCTACGAGCGCGTGGGGGAGGAGTTGGCTCGCTACATCGGGCTCGGGTACCGGTCGTTCATCCTCGACATTCCGCCCACCGAGGAGGAATTGCACCACGCGAGCCAGGCCTTCCAGCGGGCCGTGGATCTGGTGACGCGATGACCTCGCTGCTTCAGCAATGGGTGACGGACCAGGCGGAGCGCCGTCCGGACGCGACGGCACTCGTGATGGGCGCCGAGCGGTTGACGTACGGGCAGCTGGACGCCCTGAGCGACCAGCTGGCGCGCACGTTGCGAGCAGCCGGGTGCGGGCGCGGCGACCGGGTCTGCTTTCTGCTCCCCAAGTCGCCCCTGGCCATCGTGAGCATGCTGGGAATCCTGAAGGCCGACGGCATCTACATCCCGGTCGATCCGTCGAGCCCTGCCCCGCGGGTCGCCAAGATCGTGCGGTCGGGAGAGCCACGGGTGATTCTGGCGGGTTCCCGCGCGGCGCTGCTGCTCGACGAACTGCTCACGGACGAGCGGCTGCGGGCGTCGATTGCGGTCGGGTGGCTGGATGGTGAGCGGGCGGTGCAGGAGCACGTCGCGCCCGCGTTCTCGCTCGAGGACGTGCGGCGCGCTCCAACCGGCCCGCCGGACTGCCGCAACGGGCCGGGCGATGCCGCGCACATCCTGTTCACCTCGGGCTCGACGGGCACGCCGAAAGGGGTGGTCATCACGCACGGCAGCGTGATCCGCTTCGTGGAGTGGGCGAAGCGCTACTTCGGGCTCGGGCCGGCGGACCGGATCTCGGGCCATCCGCCATTGCATTTCGATTTGTCGACGTTCGACGTGTTCGGGACGTTCGCGGCCGGCGCCCAGATCCACCTGGTGCCGCCCGACCTCAACTTGCTCCCCACCGCCTTGGCGCAGTTCATCCGCGCCGCGGAGCTGACGCAGTGGTTCTCCGTGCCGTCGCTGCTCAGTTACCTGGCCAAGTTCGACGTGGTGCGGTTCGACGACTTCCCCACCCTGCGACGGCTGCTGTGGTGCGGAGAGGTCTTCCCGACGCCGGCGCTCCGGTACTGGATGACGCGGTTGCCCCACGTGACGTTCACGAACCTGTACGGGCCCACCGAGACCACCATCGCCAGCAGCTACTACACGGTGCCGAGCTGTCCGGAGGACGATCGGGGAGCGATCCCGATCGGTTCGCCCTGCGCGGGTGAGGAGCTGCTGGTGCTGAACGAGCGGTTGCAGCCGGTGCCCCCGGGCGAGGTCGGGGACCTCTACATCAGGGGGGTGGGCCTGAGCCCGGGATATTGGAGAGACCCCGAGAAGACACGCGCCGTGTTCTTGTCCAATCCGTTCGCGTCCGATCCCGCCGATCGCATCTATCGGACCGGGGACCTCGCCCGGATCGGTGACGACGGGCTGGTCTACTTCCTCGGCCGCGCCGACTCCCAGATCAAGAGTCGCGGCTATCGCATCGAGCTGGGCGAGATCGAGACCGCGTTGAACGCCCTGAGTTGCCTGCGGGAGTGCGCCGTCGTCGCCGTCTCGACGGACGGCTTCGAGGGCACCGCGATCTGCTGCGCCTATGTCCCGTCGCCCGGGGTAGCGGTCACCCCCGGCGAGTTGCGCCACGCGCTGGCCAAAGTGCTGCCCGCTCCGATGCTGCCGTCCCGGTGGATGGCGTACGAGCGATTGCCGCGGAACGCGAACGAGAAGTTCGACCGCCGTCTGCTGCAGGAGGCGTTTGCGAGTCATGAAACTGTTGCCGCTGGATAGCCCGGAGCTGATCGAGCTGGCGGCGGACTGGCTCGGCAAGCCGGAGAACTACAAGTGGCTGGACTTCGGCAACGGCGTCCAGACGCTGACGCCGGTGACGCTGAAGATCATGACGCAACGGGAGATCCAGGTCATCCGGGCCTACACGGCTGATCACGGAGACCTTCCCGTCGGCGTGGTGGGACTGACCAACGTGGATCGGAAGTTCAAGACCGCTTCGCTGTGGGCGGTGCTGGGCAACAAGCGCTACGGCGGTTCCACGACCGAAGCGTGCGACAAGATCCTCACGCTGGGCTTCACCGAGCTGGGCCTTCAGGCCGTCAACGCCTGGACCCTGGAGACGAACCGGCCGGCGCAGCGCGTGCTCGAGCGCCTCCACTTCAGGTACATCGGGCGGCAGCGCCAGTGCCACTGCATCGACGGCCGCCGGCTCGATCGCCTGCTCTACGATCTGCTGGCCACCGAGCACGAGGCCATGTGACATGCCCGACTCCACGAAACTCGAGCACCGCATTGCCGCGCTGTTCTCGGACAAGCTGAACGTGCAGGTCCCGTCGCTCGAGACGGACTTGATCGAGACCGGCCTCGTCGACTCGCTCACCTTCGTCGAGTTCCTCGCACATCTGGAACAGGATTTCGCCATTCACGTGTCGCTCGAAGATCTCGAGATCGATCACTTTCGGACGATTACCAGCATCGCCGCGTTCGTAGCGACCAAGTCTCACAACGGCATCAGGGCGAGCGCTCGAAAGTGACCACGGCCGCGTGAAGCCGTGGGCACATGTCTTGGAGCTCGCATCCCTTGATCGCGCAGGATCACACGTGCGGGAATCACCTTCCGCCGTTCCCGACGAGCGGACCGAGGAAGCGTTCTACACATCGTACGGCTGGTGCCTGAACCCATTCCTGCCGGTGCGCGAGCTGTTCCAACGACTGCGGGAAGACCTCAACCGTGTGGCCGCCCTCGACTGGCAGCGCGAGGAGTGTCGCATCAACGTCTATCTGTTCAGCTGCGCTATCGCCTGTACGGTAGACGACTATCTGGCGCGGCCCGCGCGCAACCCAACCCAGTACCTGAAGGGGATGCCCGGGGCCATCGTCCATCTGCTCGAGAGCGGCACCGAGTACGCCCATTCCCTGTGGGCGCGCTTCGTGGATCGCAAGGTTATCCGCTGGCGGCACCACTGGCACCGATGTGTGAATCTGGCGTGCGAGATTCTCGCGACCAATGCGGACCCCCGTGACGCGAAGTGGGCCGAGCTGCGGCACGCCGTCGAGCTCGTCGACAGAGCGAAGTTGCCAGAGCGCTTGCTGCGCCGGCGGATGGCAGTCCCGGCGGCGTTCCGGAACCAGGACCTGACGCATCACGACGTGAGCGCGCTCGCCTGCCGCTTTGACGCGACGTGCGGCGATCCGGACGCGCCAGTGGCGGTCATTGGGTTGCGCACCGCAGGCGCGTACCTCGCGCCCCTCCTAGCGACCCACCTGACCCTGCGGGGGCATCGATCGGTCGACTGGATCGCGATCCGCCCCGGGCACGCGCTCCCTCGCGGCGAGCGGCAGCGGCTTCGAGAACTCCTCGGTCTCGATGGGCTCGTGCTGGTCGTCGATGAGTCCCCGAGAACCGGACGAACGTTCAGGCTCGCGCTCCACCTCCTGACGAGTGACTTCGCGGTCAACGCGGAGCGGATCACGGTCGTAGCACCGCTGCATCCCAGCCAACCGCAGTGGAGCCTGGCGGAACCACCCGAAGCCGCACCGCCGGTCAAGCAAGCCACGCTCGAGCCCTCCGAACTGTTCAAGGCTCGGTGGTTGATGTCGGACACGACGGCGGCACCCCTCCTCCGCGAGTACTACGGTCGCGGCGGCTGGGAGGATGTGCGTCTGGAGATGTGCCCGGAGGCGGACGCCGTCAACGCCGAGTTCCAGCGGCAGCCCGAAAAGGGGAGGGAGCGTCACGCCCGACTGAAGCGGGTCTTCAGAGTGCAGCTTGAGGACAGCCGAGCGGCACCGATCGTAAAGTACGTCGCGGCGAAAAGCGTCGGATGGGGTTGGCTGAGCTACCACGCCTACCTCGCAGGCACCCGGCTTGCCGGTCTGGTGCCGCGGGTGCTCGGCCTCCGCAACGGCCTGTTGTGGACGGAGTGGGCTGGGCCCATCCCCAGCCGGGATGAACCCGGCAGCGGAGACGTCACCACGGCCATCGACCCCGGGACAGTGGGTAGGTACGTCGCCCGGCGAGTAGCGCGCCTGCGCCTGGCCGAGGACCCGTTTGCGGGAAATACCGCTCCCGACCCAAACGGCTGGGCCGTGCTGACACAGATCCTGCGGCGCGTCTACGGCGTCCGCCTCGGCCGTCTCAAGTCGCCCGTTCTGCGTCGCTCGCTAGGACGCTACGTCAGCCCGTTCCCGGCACTCGTCGACGGCCGCATGCACCGGCACGAGTGGATTATCACCGACGGGGCGATTCTCAAGACGGATTTCGAACATCACAACTTCGGCAGTGGTGAGCTGAACATCGTGGATCCGGCGTACGACCTGGCCGCCGCCGCGTTCGAGCTCCAACTGTCTGAGGAGGCGGAAGCGGCCCTGCTGAGCGCCTATGCCGAGGAAAGCGGCGACCGAGCGGTGGGGGCCCGGCTGCTCCTATACAAGCTCCTCTACGGCGTCGTCACCATGCGAGAGGCGGTCAGTCAGCGGCCGGTGGACGCTCGACAAAACGACCGCTATCAGACGGCACGGAGGTTCCTGGTGCACGAGATGCACCGTCACTGTGCGACGCGGATTCTCGAGGCCCCGGGAGCGGCGTGGTCGCGTCGGCTCTTCGCCCTCGACCTGGACGGGGTGTTCGACTGTGACGTACTGGGCTTCCCCCACACGAGCGCCAGCGGGCTGACTGCCCTCGCGCTGCTGCAGGGACATCGTTACTCAGTCATCCCGTGCACCGCACGCAGCATCGCGGACGTTCGCAGCTTCTGCCGGACATACGGGCTTCCCGGCGGCCTGGCGGAGGACGGCAGCGTGTTCTACGACGCCGTCGAGGACCGCGAGTGGTCGCTGCTGGATGAGGTCGCCACCGCTCAGCTCGCGCGGTGCCGAGAGGTCATCCGGCAGTTGCCCGAGGTCTTCACCGATCCGGCGTATAGGTACGCCATCCGCGCCTATCGCTACCAAGGCCACGAGACCATTGCCCCAGACCGAGGTGGCTTGGGGGCCCTGCTGGCGCGGGACGGCCTTGATCGGCTCACGTTCAGGATGACCCTGGGAGAGGCTCTCATCGTGCCGCGTGCCGTGAGCAAGGGTCGAGCGCTGCTGGCCGCCAAGCGGCGTCTCGAAGGCGCCGTCGAGTCCGTGGCGGCGATCGGCGACTCCGAGCGCGATGTCTCGATGCTCGAGGTGGCCGACTTCGCGTATGCGCCAGCGAACTGCTCGACAGGAATCCGCGAGCTCGCGCGCCAAGGCAGGTGTCGCATCATGGCTCTTCCCCGCCAGCTGGGCCTCTTGGCGGCCGTGCGAGATCTGCTGGGGCGGAGCGCGGCAGGGGACGGCGCAACCGGTTTGCCCACCCGGGTCTGTCTCGAGCCCTACGACGACCCGGTCGTGGGCGTGCTGCGGGCGGCCGATCGAACGCGGCTGCGAGCGCTCCTCGCGGCGTGCGACTGGCGTAGGCTGTGAGGGTCTGGGTGGAGAGGACCGTGCAGCGATGACGGCGGCCCCGTTCCGCATGAGCCGGATCGGCCGCCACGGCGTCGTCTACGGCGCGGGCATCGTCCTGAGCAAGGCGGCCGCCTTCGCCATGTTGCCCATCTATACCCGGTACCTCTCACCCGCCGACTACGGGCTCCTGCAGCTGATCCAGATGGTTCTCGAGGTGGCCTCCATCATCGCGGGATCACGCCTGGGTGCGGGGATCTTCCGCTTCTACCACAAGGCTGAAACCCCAGACGAGCGACGGGCTGTGCTGTCCACGGCGCTGATCGTGCTGCTCACCTCCTACGCCGCCGCGGCGATCGGCATGTATGCCCTGGCGCCCTATGTCGCAGACTTCGCATTCGGTTCGCGCGACCATACGATGCTCGTGCGGCTGGCGGCGGCGAGTCTCGCCTTCGAGAGCCTGGTGCTCGTCCCGCTCGCCTACCTGCGGGTCCGAGATAAATCGACGTTCTACGTGGCTGTGACGACCGCAAAACTGGTGTTGCAGTTGACCCTGAACGTCGTGTTCGTGGTGCATCTGGGCTTGGCGGCCACGGGCGTGCTGCTCAGCACGCTCGTCACCAACGTCGCGACCGGGGCGTTCTTGGCGTGCTACCTCGTCCGGGACGTGGGCCTCCGGTTCTCGAAGGGCTCCGCCCGTGACCTCCTGCGCTTCGGCATCCCGTTTATCGGCACCCAGGTGGCCACCTTCATACTCACATTCGGCGATCGATACTTCCTGCGGAGCGTATCCGACACGAGCGCGGTCGGGTTGTACGGCCTGGCGTACCAGTTCGGGTTCCTGCTCGCCATGATCGGCGAGGTCCCGTTCACGACCGTATGGGAGCCGGCGAGTTTCGAGATCGCCAAGCGACGCGACCGGAACGAACTGTACGCGCGGGGCTTCATCTACTTCAACGTGGTACTCTTGTCCGTCGCCGTGCTCATCATTCTGTTCGCCGGGGATTTTCTGCGAATCGTAGCCGCCCCGGCGTTTCGGCCCGCGGCGGATCTCGTGCCGGTCATCGTGCTCGCCTACGTCCTACAATCGTGGACCATCATGCACTACATCGGCATCCAGATTCGCGAGCGGACGGAGTTCTACACGCTGGCGAACTGGGCGGGGGCGATCGTCGCCCTCGCCGGATATGCGTTGCTCATCCCGCGTCTCCTCGGCCTCGGCGCGGCGTTGGCGACGGTCGCGGCGTTCGCGGTGCGAGAGGGGGCCGTGTATCTGCTGTCCCAGAGGCTCTGGCCCATCCGCTATCGTTGGGGTCCGGTGGTACGCCTGCTGCTCGTCGCGACCGTCGTCTGCGTGGTTGGGCTGCTGCTGCCTCGCCCGAGCCTATGGTTCTCTCTCTCCGCCCGGGGACTGTTGCTGTTGGCGTACTGCGGTGGGCTATGGCACGCCGGAGTCCTGCCGGCAGACGATCGCCGGCTCCTCGGGGAGTTTATCCGCCGCCCAAGACTCGCGCTCGTCACCATCAGGGAACAACTGTAGCCCGAGGCTCAGCTTTCGAGAATGACCACCGCCGCCGCCAGCCCGGGTTGATGCGAGAGGCTGAGGTGAATGTGTCGGACCCCCTTGCGGCGGGCCTCGGCCGCCGCTGATCCGGTCAGGCTCATGGCGGCGCTGCCGCCGTCTACGCGGACCACTTCGACCTGTTGAAACGAGATGCCGCGCGCCGAGCCCGTGCCCAGCGCTTTGAGCAGGGCCTCCTTGGCGGCAAACCGTCCGGCCAACGCTTGGGCCCGGTCGGCCCGGTCGGCGCACGCCGCCAACTCTGCGGCGGTGTAGACCCGCTCCTCGAACCGCCCGCCGTGCAGGGCGAGTGCGCGGGCGATCCGCTGCGTTTCCACGACGTCGAGCCCCACTCCGAGGATCATCGGCCGCTCCTGATGACACCAAGCTAACCGATCGCTCGCTCCAGCTCACGCGCGCACCGCTCGATGCGCGCGTAGGCCTCCTCGAACACGGCGAGCGGCTGGCTCACGGGATCCCGGATCGTGCGGCCGTCCCCGGGCTCCGGGTCGAGATCGCCCAACACGAGCACGTCGCGCTCGGACCGCCCGAAGCGGTCACAGACCTGGCGGCGCTGCGCGGCGTCCATGACGACGACGAGATCGGCCGCGCGGGCGCCGTGCGCCGTCAACAGTTCCGACCGGTGTGCGGAGAGATCGACGTCGTAGCGTGCCGCCGCCGCGACCGCCTCGGGCGGTGAGCGGCGACCAGGTCCGAGAAACCCGGCGGAATCGACCCGCACACCACGCCCCGAGAGCCACGGACGCAGCAGTCCCGCGGCGAACGGGCTCCGGCACATGTTGCCGTGACACACTACCAGCACTGACCGCACAGGGCGGTGGCGGCGCAGCAGCGCGAGCGCCCGGCGCCGGCGCAGCGAGTGCAGCACCCGGTTGCGCACGCCCCCCAGTCGCCAGCGGCCGCTAGCCTCGTTCACCCGAATGCCCGGATCCACTTCCCCTCGGCTTTGGCGAGCTGCAGCGCGCGGGCGGCGCGTGCCAGCAGGTCCTTCGGCTCGACCGGTGTGTAGCGCACGTTGCCGACCGCATCATACCCGGCTCGCAGCTCGGGGGTCGGCATGGCGCGCCGGAACCGTTCGGCGAGCTTGACCGCGCCGACGGCATCCGTGCCCGGCGCGACCACGGCGAACTCCCCCTGCCCCACTCGCCCGATCGCGTCAGAGCGGCGCCCGCCGGCCTGGAACGTCCGGCCCACCACCTGCAGCAGCTCGACGGACGGCTCGCCTTCGAGGGCCGGAGCGAACATCACGCAGGCCGCCGACGTGTTGTGGTGGGCGGCTTGGAGGATCAGCTCGCGGGCGCGACGCGCCAAGCCCTGCGCCGTGTACAGACCCGTCAGGTCGTCCACCACTTTCTCCGTGGGCGCACCGTCGGCTTCGAGCTTGGCGCGGACGTAGGTGTCCAGCGCCAGCAGCAGCTCGTCGGGGTTCAGGGGCAGCGGGAGGAGCTCCCAGATGCCCACGCGAAGGGCGGCGATATGGTCGCGCGGCGTCGGATGGCCCGTCGTCATGAGGAGAATCGGCGTGCTCGTCCCGATCAGCGGATCGTCGCGCAGCGCGTTGCCGAGGGCGAGGCTGTCGCGGTCAGCGAGCCTGGCATCGAGGAGGATCACATCCGGGCGCACCTCCCGCGCCCGCTCGAGCACAGGGGCGCCCGCATACACCCGCAGGACGGAGTAGCCATGTTGACCGAGGAAGCCCTCGAGCTCCCGCAGACCATGGTTCTGGTCGCTCGCGATGAGAATACGCGGCGGACGGGAGAGACGCTTGCGATTTGCCATACGGCTCGGTAACCGTCAGGTCTCCGAACCTGCCGGGTCGAGAGCCTCAGCTAGGAGGTCTGCGGCGCCCAAGCGCGACACGTGGCTGGCACGTAAGGATGGCGGTTGTGGTGGCCCGCGGGGAGCGAAGCCACCACCCGGCGCCCGCAGCGCCCGCTTCTCCGAGCGCGTCGGGCCATGCCGCGATGGTCAACACAGCCGGTTCGCTCCCCTCGGGCCACGGCCCACATCTCGCAAGCTGGATGCCACGGATAAGCCAACCCAGCTCGTTGTGTCTTTGAGACTTGCGCTAGGGCGCGTGGCCGCGAGGCTGCGACCGTGGAGCCCGCGCTCAACATGCGGCTCGGTCGCCACAGCTGGTCCACGGGTCAGAACACGTCCCAGTCGGCGAGCGTGACGTGCCACACGGAGGGCTCGAACAGCTCCGGCCCGCTCTCGGCCAGCCCGCGAGCGAGCAGATCGAACGGGCGGGGGTTGAAGCGCTGCGGCACCCGGACGAAGCCGAGCCGGCGCAGCTCGCCAAACGCCGGGTGCAGACCCATCGTCACAGCGAGCACCGCCCCCTCGCGCCGGTCAGCCTCGAGCCGGGCGCGGATGAGCCGGCGCAGCGCTGCCTCTTCGCCCGCGAGGCAAGCGAAGTCCATGAGCATCGTGCAGCGCGTATCGAACAGGGCCGCCGGACGGGTGACGACGTAGGCACAGAGCCGTTCGCCCCGCGCGAGCGCCCAGACGGCGTATTCACCCTTCGGCTTCTCGAGGAAGCGCCACGTGAGGTAGCGGGAGCTGCGCTCGAGGCCCGTCCCCCGGCTGCGGGCAAGAGCGCGGACCACGGGCTCGAGGCGGTCGTCGAGGCGGTCGAGTCGGACGAGCTGCTCGGTGTCTTCCAGCGTGGGGCGGCGCGATCCCAGGGCGCGGGCGAGTGGTTGGAGCAAGCGACCGAGCCAGCGTCCCGCCGCGCCCAGGTGCATCCGCGAGACGAGCAGCGCGCCCACGTCGAGCGGCGCCACGTAGACCGGCACCCGGGCGACCACGCCGTAGCGATGGTTGCGGACGAAGCTCGGCAGGCTGCGCGCGTTCGGGAACGTGTAGATGAAATCCACGTCCCTGGCAGCGCGCAGGCGCTCGAGCATGAACCCACCCATGGCGCGAAACACGCCCTGGCGACGGTACGCGCTCAGCATCCCCACATCCTGGATCATGGCCCCGAGCGCCGGCCGCCCGCGGAACCGCATCCGGAACCGCAGCGCATGGTAGTAGCCGCACAGCCCCTGCTCTCCTTCGGCGACGACAATCAGCGACGGCAGCTCGTTCTGCAAGTACTGCCACTCCCACAGCGACCGATCGAACCGCTGGCTCTTCCGCCCGGCCGTCTCACGGAACACCTCGTCCATACAGCAGCGGACTGCCTCGTAGTCGCCAGGAACCGCTTCCCGTACCCGCAACCCCGCGAGCACCTCGGCCCCCTCTCCCACGCGGCCTCGCGGTAACACGGCGCGCTCGTCGCTCACCGCACCGGCTCCGTAGCAGGGAGGAAGTCCATCCCGAGCCGCTCGAGCACCGTGCGAGCCGGCGCGAACGGGAACTCGCGGAGCAGCAGCGCCAGCTTGCGCGCGTAGCCCGCGATCCCGACGCGATGACGGAGCGTGCGGAGCCGCCCGGCGCCGCGCACGCGCGGCTGGTCGGGATCCAACTCCCACGGGTGCACATAGAAGACCGCCGGCCGCCCGATTCGCTCGAGGCGTCGCACCGCCCAGCGCGTCAGCCACAGCGGGTACAACCGGAGGTAGCCGCCGCCGGCCACGGGTAGCCGCACCCCGCCGAGCTCCATCACCGAAAGCGGAACCTCCCAAATGCCTTCCGCGCGGCGGTGGATGGCGGTCGGCGCGTCGGGAATGCCATAGCGGTCGTGCCACACCGGGAAGATCGATGAGTCGTAGCGGTAGCCCGCGCGCCGCAGCTGCCGCAGCGCCCACAGGCTGCGTCGGGTCACGGAGAAGGTCGGCGCCCGATAACCGATCACCGGCTGCCCGCTCAACTGCTCGAGCAGAGTCCGCGAGCGCGAGACCTCGTCGAAAAAAGCCGCCTCGCCCAACGTGTGGATCGGGGTGTGCGACCAGCCGTGACTCGCGATCTCATGCCCGGCGCGCGCGATGTCCCGCACCAGCTCGGGGAGCCGCTCTGCCACCCACCCGAGAACGAAGAACGTGCCCCGCGCGTTCGTCCCGGCCAGCAGATCGAGCAGCCGGTGCACGTTGTCGGCGACGCGCAGCTCGCAGCGCGGCCACTCGTCTCGCCGGATGGCGTGGGCGTAGTTTTCAACTTGGAACCAGTCCTCGACGTCTACCGACAGTACGTGACTCTCCACTTGTGGCCTCGACGCGACACGACTCCAGGATGACGTGGGGACGCAGCAGAACCGCTAGCGGGTTTGGAGGAGCGGCAAGAATCAGGCCGAGCGTTGTGCGGCGAGATCGAGTCCCCGGTCGTGAACACGATGCGACGCTCCTGCCCCCGCGCGTCGCGCCAACGCCACCTCCGCCGTATGTTCAGGGACCGTGACCCACTGAGGAGGCGTCCCATGGCGGCTGTTTCGGTCGAGCGACTCGTCCAGGAATTGGAAAAGCTGAAGCAGCAGATGGACGCCGGCGCGCTGAAAGCCGGCGACTACGACCAGCGTCTCGCGCGGGTGATCCGAGAGCTCCGCGAGCGGAAGCTCGACGCCGATCGCCCGGCCATCGCCGCGGCGCTCGCGGACGCACTGCGGCGGGGCGTCATCACGCCGGCGGTGAAAACGCACATCGAAAAGCGGCTCGGGCTCACGCCCTGAGCGCCGCGAACACCCCGACCACGGCGATCGCGAGACCCAGCGCGATCTTGACGGCCGCGGCCGCGGCACGTCCCAGCACCGCCCCCCAGCCCGCGCTCACCGCCACGCCGGCCCGTGCGCTTCGGGTGTACTCGAATAGCGCGGCCCCGGCGAATGAGCCCACGAACGCGCCGATCACGCTGCCTACGATCGGGACCGGCACACCGATCGCGGCCCCGACGAGGCCACCCACGAGGGCGCCCCATCCCGCTCGTCGCGAGCCGCCGTAGCGCTCCGCGAACCGGAACCCGAGCCACCACTCGATCACTTCTCCGAGCAACGCGAGTCCGACGACGAGCGCCATGACGCCGATGCCGACCGACCGGAAGGCCGTGAGCCAGCCGTAGCCGAGCACGCCGAGCACCATCAGCCACAAGCCGGGCAGCCCGAGAGGAATGAGCAGCAAGCCGGCGACGCAGCACGCGAGGAGTAGGACGGTCGGCAAGACATGAGGCATGCCGCCTAAGATGGGATGCGGGTCACTATGGGGCGAGACCCAGGCGTACATTGATCGGATGACGCGTGCGCTCCGGGTTGCTGTAGGGCTCGTGTTTCCGGTGGTCGGCGCCGCCCTCGGCTGCGGCGACGGCTCCGCCCCCGGCCTCACGCCACGGCCCTTCCTGATGGGGTTCTCCGCCCTCCCACCGCGGATGGACAGCACGATCGTCGTGCCGGCGATCAATTTTTGGGCGCAGCGCGCGGACGCCGCGATCATCCACGCCTCGCCGCCCTGGACGGCGCTCCTCAATGGGGTCTCGCCCGCGGCGGCGGTCGACACGGTCCAGGTTCCGCTTGCGAATTACTTCCGGGCCAAGGGACTCGCCCTCGTGTTCACCGTGGACGCGACCGACGGGCTGAACCGCGCCGCCGAAGCGCCGGAGCTCGTGGCGCTGGGCCGCAGCGTCACCGACACCGCCATCCAGCGACTGTATCGCGAATGGGTCTTCGCGGTCGCCGACAAGCTGCGGCCCGATTACTTCGGCCTCATTGCGGAGACCAACCTCATCCGGGCGGCGGCGCCGGATTCCGTGTACCGGGCGCTTGTAGTCATGGCCAACGCCGCCGTCGCGCCGATCCGCGCGGCGGGGCTGCCGTCGCAGCTGTACGTGAGCGTGCAGGTCGAGACGGCCTGGGGCCGGTTGACCCCGGGTGGGGGATCGTATCAGGGAATCGCGCAGGACCTGACCGACTTCCCATTCGTCCAGGCGATCGGCCTCTCCAGCTACCCCTACTTGGGCGGGTTCGCGGTGCCGGAGAGCCTGCCGCTCACCTATTACAGCCGGATCGTCGAGGGCACGACGCTGCCGGTGCTGGTGGTCGAAGGGGGATGGCCCTCGGTCACGGTTGGCAGCGTCGTGTCATCGCCGGCCCTGCAGGCGCGCTACATCGCGCGCCAGACGGAGCTGTTGGACCGGGCGCACGCCCGCAGCGTCTTCCAGCTCACCTTCTACGACCTGGATCTCACCGGGGTCCCGCTGCCGCCCGGATCGATCCTCCCCCTTTTCACACATCTCGGCCTCGCCGACAGCGCGCTCAATCCCAAGCCGGCGCTGGCCGAATGGGATCGCGTGTTCGCACGGCCGTATCAGCCCTAGAAGTAGCAGCGATTGGGGGCAGGGAGGCATTAGGCCCCTCCCCGCCCCCTGAGTTCCGTTCCCGGTACAGCCGCTACTGACAAGCAGGTGTGTGCAGCTGGATGTTGCCGCCGTCGAGGGAACCCTTCGCGCTATAGCCGTTGGACAAACTGAGCGCGAAGACGTCGTTGCGCCCGGGCTCGCCGTTGTCGGTCGCATCCACCTTGTACGTAAATCCCCCTTGGCCATTTATCTCGGCCGTGCCTTCGATGTGCCGGGTAGTCGTACCGCTCACCACCTCGTAGTCGCTGACGCTGGTACCCTTCACCTGCGGGCCGTGCGGGCCGTGATCGTTATAGACCAGATGGCCCCAGAACGCACCCTGTTTGATCCCGCCCGCGACGCCAAAGTTCGCCTTGGCCCCGGACGGGGTGATCCACCCGCCCCCTGTCACGAAGTCGCCGCCGCTGCAGCCGACCGGAGGCGGGCCCGCCTCACACCTGATGTCCGCGTGCGCCGACGAGATAACGACATCGGTAATGTCGTCTACCCTGACGTGCAGCGCGTTGACGGTGATGTCCCCCGGGCGCTCACTGGTCTGCTCATTGATGATCAGCACGGCGCCGCCCAGCAACGAGATGGTTTGGTTGGGCTCACCGGAGACGGTGATCGTTTGGTTGTTCACGGTCAGAGTTGCGATCTCCGAGCTGCCGCTCGCCGTCGCGCCGCCGTCAGTGCACTGCGCCGTCGCGCGCGCCTCGAGAAAGCCCGCCGAGATGGTGTTCCCGGCAACGGTGAGCATGAGGTTGGCGACTGATGCCTCCGACCGGCTGGCGTTGCCCTGACCCACCGTGGTGGCGTGCACCACTTTCGCCGTGAGCAAGTCGGGGACGCTCGCGTCCAAGAGCGATGCCTCCTCCGCCCCACCGGATGACGGCAGAGGACCGGTGTCGCCGAGCTTCGTGGACAAGCCGAGCACCGTGGCTTGCACCACCGTGGCGCGACCACTGTAGCTCGTGGCGTGGGTGGCCGACCCGGTCGTCCCAAACTCGGGCGCCGCCGGATCGTGGCCCTCGGTGCACGCGAACGCGAGCGCTACCGCCAGCGCACCGCCACCGAGTAGTGCGTTCCGTGGAATCGTCATGCTAGCCTCCTTTGCGTTAAGACCGGACGGGAACGTGAACGCTTCCCGTGGGAGGCAAGGCAGGTGCCATGCTGTGGCGTGAGCGCAACTGTGGGGAGCGGGTCCAGTGTGCAACGGAGTGGCGCATCGATGTGGGGCTCAGGAGCGTTGCGCGGCGACGCGATTCGCGGCGCGACGCGAGGGGAGAAGTCCGACGAGCCCCGTCAGACTCCGGCCGAGTGGCCTGTCGTACTTTTCCGACGGCGAGCCGGGGTGGCGCTGGAGGTGACGAGGTGGTGTTCGATGGCGTAGCGAATGATGCTCGCGTTGCTCTTCAGCTTCAGCTTGTCGAGGATCCGGCTGCGATACGTGCTCACCGTCTTTGGGCTCACCCCGAGTTCGGCCGCGATTTGTTTGAACGCGACGCCGGAGCCGAACATGCACAGCACCTGGTACTCCCGGTGGGAGAGCGCGTCGTGCCCGGGCCTCGTCCTGCCTCCCCCGAGGCCGGTGATAAGCATGCTGGCAAGCGACGGGCTTACGTATGACGCACCGCGCGCGACCTGTCGGATGGCATCGATCAGTTGGTGGCGCGAGTGATCCTTGCTCAGGTACCCCGCGGCGCCCGTGCCGAGGATGCGGAACGCTTCAGGATCTTCCCCTCGCACATTCAGGACAAGCACACGGCAACGCCCGTGGCGGCGTTTCACGGCGCGGATGAGCCCGAGAAGCGTGGCGCCGCCGAGGAAGAAGTCGACGAGGACCACATCCGGCCTGGTCGCCCGGGTCTGCTCGACGACTTCGTCCCAGGTCGCCGCTTCGCCCACCACCGACATGTCGGGGCATTCTGCGACGATGCGCTTGAGCCCTTCGCGGACGACCAGGCGGTCGTCGGCGAGGAGCAGCGTGATCGTGGCGGGCGCGGGGTGCAGCGGCCCAGCGGTCGGCATCACGAGTGTCTTTCAGCTCCGCACAAAAAAAGGCCCGTTGAGCCGTTCGCGGGCGCAACGGGGCCAGGAATACTTCGGACCATTGAGAGTAACGACGCCCGCGCCGCGGTCAAGTGGGACGCGCAGCCGGAATCCCCGTGAGGTCAGTCACCGGCCGGGGACGAGAGCAGGGTGTATACTCTGCGTCGACCCGGAGGCAGTTGTTCCTTCAGGCCAGCTCCGTGCGCTCGCGAACCCGTCACTCAAGAGGGGGAGTATGCGCACCACATGGTTCTTGGCGGCTGCCCTGGCCGTTACGGCGTCTCCACAGACGCAGGGGCAGACCGGCAACGGCGCTCCCAGCGGACCGCATTACAATCTCAACATCATCGGCGTCTCCCACGACAAGAACCCCAACATGAATGGGGGGAGCGGCAACGTCATCTTCGTGGGCCTCGGGACGAGCAACGACGCCGTCACCACGAAGATTCTGCTCAGTCAAGCCGCCGAAGGCGTGTTCCAGGTGCTCGACAAGAACGGGACGGACGGCGAAGCCTCCTTCACCCTCCCCGTCCCCGGCACCTACACCGTCTGGGGGCGGGCACTCGGCAAGCCGGGTGGGCAGGCTCAGATGGCCACCTGCGCGACGTTCATCGATCCCACCACGGGAGAGCCGACGATGCTGTGCTCGACCGAGAATGAGGTGTTCGTGCGCGGGACTGGCAAGAGCAGCTTCCGCAACGTGACGAAGGCGCTCACCACGATTACGCTCGTCTCCGGGAGCCCGGCCGAACTGGCGTGCGGCACGCCGACCGTGAGCCTGTTCGCCACGTGTCTGCAAGACTTCCTGTGGCAGTACGACAACAACGGACTGAAGCTGTTGCAACTGCGCTTCTATGCCAACCCCAGTTAGGAGCTGACCGAAGACAGAGAGCCCCGCGACCTGGCGGGGCTCTCTGGTTTCCGGCTCAATGGCCCAGTCCTAGGACGTGCTGCGCCTCGCTCCGCGCTTGCGATACGCCATGACCGCGATGCCGGTGACGAGAAGGAAAGCCGGCACCATCAGGATGAGCATGCCCGTCAACATTGCTCGCATGACGGCTAGGGCGCCCCCACCCCCGCTCCAAGCTTCTGGTGCATCAGCCGCAGGGCATCCGGCCAGAAATGATCCATCAGAATCAGCACGACGACCAGGGCGGGGATCAGGCTCCAGAAAAGGCTCGGGCGCTCATACCGCAGGTGCATGAAGTACAGGAGCCCCAAGCCGGCCTCGACGACGGCGAGCACGAGCAGCAACGCCAGCAGCCTCCCGACCGGAAAGCGCGCGTACGTCAGGGCCACTTCGGCGCCCACGATGAGCAGCAGCCCGATCCAGACGGTCACGTACATCTTCATCCCCGGACTCGGCCGTGGTTCCATGGTTGCCTCAGCGCACGTTCAGCAGGTAGACCAGCGGAAAGACGAACATCCACACCAGATCGACGAAATGCCAGTACAGCCCGGTCGTTTCGACGTGGCCGGCGTCGAACCGCCCGCGCCGGAAGCCGAGGGCGATGACGCCGATGACGACGACACCGGTGATCACGTGCAGCAGGTGCAGCCCGGTAATGCCGAAGAACGTGGCGCCGAACAGGACCGGCCCGCCCATGGGGTTCCGGAACAGGCGCCACCCCGCGCCGATCATGGCGATCCACTCGCGGAGGTGCAGGGCGGCGAACAGCGCGCCGAGGCCAATGGTCACGCCCAGCCAGCGGAGGCTCGCGGGCTGCCGGCCCGCCTGGGCGGCCGCGACCGCGGCGACCATGGTCAGGCTGCTCGTGAGCAGCACGACCGTCATGGCGATGCCGTTGGCGATCGTCGGCCAGAACGCGAACGGCCGCGTCCAGTCCGGGTTGGCGACGCGCAGATAGCCGTAGGCGAACAGCATGGCGCCGAACGTGGCGGCGTCGGCGAGGATGAACAGCCACATCCCCAGTTTCCGGGACGGAATGCCATACGGGGACTCCTCGACCAGAGCTCCCGGCCGTGCACCGACGGTCATCGCAGCTTCGCCCACGGCACCTCCCGCTGTCAGCGCCCGCCTACACCCGAATGATCAGGATCACGAGCAGGTACAGCCACAACACGTCCATGAAATGCCAATACAGCGTCGCCGCCCCGAGCGCGGTCATCGGCACGGGTCCCACCCGACGGAGGCGCCGCAGCACGTATAGCAACCCCGCGAGGCCGCCCAGCACGTGGAGCCCATGGAGGGCGGTGAAGACGTAGAAGAACGCGCTGCTCGGGCTCGTCGCGAGGAACAATCCCTGCGTCGCGAGCTGGCGCCACGCCAGGACCTGCCCCGTGACGAACAGCAGGCCGAGCCCGAGGGTGACGTAGAGCCGCGGCAGGCCGTCGAGTGCGGAGGCAGGCGTGATCCGGCGCCGCGCCGACGCCAGCGTGAGGCTCGAGGCGATGAGCACCAGCGTGTTGACGTAAAGAATCGGCGGCAGCCGGAAGTGCTGCCAATCCGGCGCCCCGCTCGCCCGCACCACCATGGCGCTGGTGAGCGCCGCGAACGACATCGAAATGGTCGCGATGGCGACCCAGACGCCCGTCTCCGCCGGCTTCGGCTCCGGGCCTCCGGTGGCGGTCGGCCGGTGAGCGGACGGCGGTAAGTGCGGCGGCGGCGATCGCGGGGGTGACGCGACGGTCGTCATCGTCGCTCAGCGCGCCGGGGCCGGTTCGGGCGCGGCCTGCATGAGGTAGTCCGCGCCGCCGGCGCCCGCGACGCCATACTCGTTGGGACCGCGCTGCACCACCGGCGGCTTCCCGCCGAAATTGTCGAATGGCGGCGGCGAGGTCGTCGCCCACTCGAGCGTCGTGGCCTCCCAGGGATTGTCGGGCGCCTTGGGGCCGCGGAACCGGCTCCGGATCAGGTTGAAGAGGAAAATCAGCTGGGCAGCCCCGGTGAACAGCGCCGCGATCGTGATGAAGCGGTGCAGCGGGATCAGTGGCTTCAAGTAGTCGTCCGTGAACGCCGAGTAGCGGCGTACGTTGCCGGCGAGCCCGAGGTAATGCATCGGCATGAAGACGCAATAGACGCCGATGAAGGTCAGCCAGAAGTGCCACTTGCCCAGCGTCTCGTTCATCATGCGGCCGAACATCTTCGGGAACCAGAAATACGTCCCCGCGAAGATGCCGAACATGGCCGCGACCCCCATCACGAAATGGAAGTGCCCCACCACGAAGTACGTGCCGTGCAGGTAGGTATCGATCGAGGGCTGCGCCAGGAAAAAGCCGCTGATTCCCCCGCTCACGAATACGGACACGAATCCCAGGCAGAACAGGGCCGGGGTCGTGAACCGCAGCTTCGCGCCGTAGATCGTGCCGATCCACAGGAGGGTCACGATGGTGGCGGGAATCGTGATGATCAGCGTCGGCACGGAGAACAGCGTCGCCGAGAAGGGGTTCATCCCGCTCAGGAACATGTGGTGGCCCCACACCGTGTAGCTCAGGAAGGCGATCGCGATCAGGCAGCCGATCATGGCGCGCGGGCCGAGCAGCGGCTTGCGGGCGAAGACCGGGAGGATGTGGGAGATGATCCCGAAGCCGGGCAGGATCGCGATGTACACCTCGGGATGCCCGAAGAACCAGAAGAGGTGCTGCCACAGGAGCGGCGAGCCGCCGGAATGCGGCTGCAACCGATCGCTGATCACCAGCCCGCTGGGAATGAAGAAGCTGGTGCCGGCCACCCGGTCGAGGATGAGCAGAATGCAGGCGGGCATCAGCACGGCGAACGCGATCAGCCCGATCACCGCGGTGATGAACCACGCCCAGGTCGAGAACGGCATGCGGGCGAGCGACATGCCTTTGGTCCGCAGGTCGAGCGTCGTCGCGATGAAGTTCAGGGCGCCGAGCAGCTGCGCGACGCAGAAGATGGCGATCGAGATCGCCCACAGCGTCTGACCCAGTCCCTGGCCCGGCCCGGCGTCCTTCCCGACGGCGCTGAGCGGCGCGTACGCCGTCCATCCGGACAGGGCCGGTCCGTCCGCGACGAAGAACGAGGAGATCAGCACGAGGAACGCCACCAGCGTCACCCAGAAGGACGTCATGTTGATCCGGGGGAACGCCATGTCTTCCGCGCCCACTTGCAGGGGCAGGAAGTAGTTCCCGAACCCCGCGAACGGCGCGGTCGTCAGCACGAAGAACACCATGATCGTGCCGTGCATCGTCATCAGCGAGAGGTAGTACTCCGGCGTGATGACGCCGCCGGCGGCGCCGTTGGGTGAGAGCTTGTCGAGCCCGGGAATCGCCGCCGTGGGCCACGCCAGGTGCAGGCGCATCAACCACGACAGAACCATACCGGTGCAGACGGCCACCAGCGCCAGGTCCAGGTACTGCTTCCCGATCACCTTGTGATCGACACTGAAGACGTGCGTGCGAAGAAAGCCTTGGGGGGGAGCGTGCGGATGAACGGCTGCTTCGTGCATGTGTCTCCTTCTATTGTTGTGCCGCTTGCTGCTTCAACCACTGGTCGAATTGCTCTTGCGGCATCACCTCGACGTAGGCGCGCATGTTGTAATGCCCCAGGCCACAGAGCTGGGTGCAGACGATCTCGTACTTCCCCGGCTGCGTGGCCGTGAAGTGGAGCGGGATCACGAGCCCCGGCACGAAATCCTGCTGGATCCGCAGCTCGGGCACGTAGAACGCGTGGTTGACGTCCTTGGCACGCAGCGTGAGCAGAACGGGGCGGTTGACCGGGATCGCGAGCGTCGGGACGACGATATCGTCCCGCGCCGCGGTGTCATGCGCCGGATCGAGCCCGAAGAAATTCTGGCTAGCCTCGTTCATCAGCTCCGGATGTATCCCGCCGAACTTGCCGTCCGCGCCCGGGTAGCGGAAATAGAAGGCGAACTGCTCGGCCTGCACGTCGATCGCGAGCGAGTTGGGATCGGGCGGCGTCTGGTAGATACTGGCCCACACCTTCGAGCCGACGAACGTGAGGGCCAGGATCTCGGCGCCCACCAGCACGGTGGCCAGCACCACCATGGGGACCGCCCCCCCGGGGAATATCTTGATCTTGCGCCCCTCGCGGCGGTCGCCGGACTTCCAGACGAACAAGGCCAGTGCCAGTTGCGACACCACGAACAGGATCCCCGAGGACAACATCGTCTCCATCAGCTGATGGTCGATCCAGGGGCCGTGGACGGAGATATCCGCGGGAAGCCACCACACGCGCATCACGAAGATGGCGGTCGCCACGACCGTGATGATCGTCAGGACGACGGCGAACAGTTTCCCCATCAGTACGGTGTGGCCTTGAAGACGAAATTGACCGGCTTGGTTTCGCTGCCGCTGATGGTCACGTCCTGGCTCTGGGCGCCGAACTGCTCCTGCCACGCCGTCACGGTGTACTTGCCGGGCGGGAGCCCCGACAAGGTGAACGCCCCGTCCTCACCCGTCAGCGCGTAGTGTGAGGTCGTGACCACCAGATGCCAGCCGTGCATCCAGGGGTGGACGTTGCACTTGACGGGAATGAACTCCGGCTGCTCCCACTTGGTGTGAATCGGCGGCGCCCCGGCGGGCTGGGACCTGTTCCACTCGGGATTCAGCTTCGCGAGCGGGTGGATGTTGTGCGAGTGTGGATCGTCGTTGTAGATGTCGAGCGGCTGGTTCGGCTGCAGCACCAGCACGTGGGGGATGTACTGGCAGCCCTTCTGATCGAGCCGGACCGTTTCCGTGGCCGGGGCGGACCCCTGATCGCCGGCCGAGATGTACACCAGCACCCAGCGCAGCGTGTTCCCCGGGCCCGTCACGACGTTTTCGGTCAGCACCGGCGCCCCGGCGTGTTGGGTCACGCAGTTGGGCTCCTTCGCCATGTCGATCGGCTTCATCTTCGGCGGCGTGCCCGTGTACGTCACCTTACCGCTGATGGTACCGGCGGCTCCCGGCGGACGGGGGGGGGCCGCGCCCACTATGCTGGCCGACCGTGCGAGCCCGCCGGTGATGAGGACGGTGGCGAGGACCGCGATGGAGTGTGTGCGCATCTCTAGTCTCCTTCCTTCGTCTAAGACTAGGGCACGTTCGCTGCAGTCACCGCCCGCCCCCGCCCCCCCCCCCGCCCCCCCCACCCGGACCGATGGGCTTCAGCTCCCCGGCGTGTGACGCCAGCCACGCCTTCCACAGCGCAGCCTCGGGCGTGTCAAAGGGCTGCAGGGTCCGGAGGAAGTGGACCAGGTCCCACGCCCCGGCCGGCTCGAGGTTATCAGCAAACGAAGGCATCGGTGTGCCGTCGAGTCCCGTCATGAAGATCTTGTACAGGTCCTGGTTGGTCACGCCGCACATGAAGCGTGAGCCGCTCTCGAAATCATAGGGCCGGATCGGTAGGTCTTTGTTGTCGGTGAGCGTCGCGGCCGAAGGACCATCAGCGTGCCCCTTGGGACCGTGGCACTTCCAGCATTCCATCTTCTGGTACAGCTGTCGGCCGTGCAGGATGCTCTCGATCGTGAGACGCGGCTCCGCCGGAATCGTGATCGGCGTGCCCGGCTTCAGGGTCTTCCACTTGGGCGAGAAGCTCTTGATGTAAGCAACCAGGTCCGCGCGGTTCTGGCGGGTCAGCGGCAGCCACTGCGGCATGTTCGTGGTCACGAACCCGCGCGTCATGGCATTGAACACATCCTCGTCTGTCGGCAGCGTGCCGGTCGGCGTCGAGCGACACTTGAACACGGCGAGCGTGAAATCCCGCGGCTTGGGATCGATCCAGGGTGCGTTTTCTCCAGCTCCGTCGCCGTCCGCGCCGTGGCAGCCCACGCAGTAGCGTTGGTACAACTTGCTGCCCGGCGCCGCATGCCCGGTCAGATTGCCGATATGGCTCGTTTGAGCCCGGGCGGAGTTCGCTCCCGCCGCACACAGCAGCACGCCCAGCCCCGAGAGGAGCGCCACCAATCGCGTATTCGATTTCATGAGAGGCCTCCTTTCCCGTTAGAAGGCGAAGTCCAGGGCGAGCAGCAGGCTGCTACTCCACACGGCCGTGCCGGCGGTAGCCGGCGGCAGGCCGTTCCCGTCGCCGGAGAGCGGCACGTTCCCGATCGTCTTGGTGAGCGAGTACTCGCCGTGCATCGCCAGCCCGGCGCGGCTGAACATGAACACATAGCGACGCAGCCCGATCGTGAACGCGTCGATGTTCCCCTGGTCGCTGGGCGTGGTGGTGGGGTCCGCCTGCTGGTGCATGCGAATCGCCTCGTAGCGCCCCAGGAACGCGAGCTGCGGGTTCACGAAGTAGTGCGCCTCGAGCAATCCGGCGTTCCAGATCGCGTTCTGCGTCCCGCCGGTCAGGGCCTTGTCGTCCGAGGCGTGCATCAGAAACGGCAGCAGCTCCAAGTTGCCGAACGAGAAGTTGCCGGTGAACCCGACGCGGTAAAACGGCTTGCGCGTCACCGAGAAGCCGGGGATCGGCACGCCGCTATCGCTCTCGAACACCGTGGGCCGCTGGCCGACGTAGGCGTAGACGCCGAACCGCTCCACGCCCATGCTCCCGGCGTCGAGGGCATGGCTCAAGGTGAAGGCCGCGTCGTAGCTCGAGCCGGCCCCGATCCCTGCCTCGCCGTCCGTGCTGGTCAGCGCCGCCAGGCTGTAGCGGGTGTAGCTATTCGGTGAGTGCCCCATCAGCTCGACGCCGATCTGGTTGTCTCCGAGGCCGAAGTTGGTCCCGTCATTCAACGGAATGAAATGGTAGCTCTGGTACAAACCGCCGTTGTTCGACAAGAGAATGATGCGCTTTTCGGAGAGTAAGTTGTCCAGCTCGAACTTGCCGAGCTTGACGTTGGCCCAGGGCGAGTTGCCGAGGTTGTCGAACCGCACGAACGCGGTCTCGATGCCCGCGGTTCCGTCGGGGTCCAACGTCGGCACGAGGCCGAACGTGACGTTCTTGTAGAGCGTCCCGAGCATCAGGAAGTCGATGCCGGAGAGATCGAAGCCGGTCTGGGTGAGCGTCTTCTCGGCGCAGCAGCTCGAGGTCCCCGGCGTGGAATCCACGAGCTGTTTGGTCGTGCTCTCCAAATGGAATTGCGGCGTCGTCCGCAGCGCGAGCGGAATGTAGGCGTTGTTTTGAAAGATGGGAGAATCGCGATCGTTGCCGAGTTGATAGCCCCGGTCCTTGAACGCCTGGCCGAACGGGTTCAGCTCGGGCCAGGCGGTGTGACACGCCGAACACGGCAGGTGGTACTTGCGCGCGAACGCCGGAATAACCGTGCGCTTGTGCACTTCGAGGGAGTACGCCGTGTAGGCTGGTTGGCGGCCACTGAGCACCGTGGCCGCGGCCACGCAGGCGCCGGTGAGGAACCACGACCACTGGGCGCCGCCCGTGCCCTTCAGGAACCACTTGACCATTCCCGCCTCCTCTGTAGCGCGGTTGTCGTCAACAGGCTGCTTCCGACCGGAATGGCGTGCTCCTGCGACTGCGAAGCTGCGTCAACCGGCGTCATTGTACGCCGGCCCCTACTCTTGTCAAGATCTTGTCAGGGTGGTGTCAGCGATTCGTGAAGGTTTCGATAAGGTTTCGATTGGAGACGTCGAGGGCGACGGTCGCCGTATCGTGGATCGGTGTGGCCACACGCGCTTCCTCAGCGAAGCGGGCGACGGCCCCGCTGAGGATATCGAGCTCGGTGGGTCCCCCGGCCTCGAGGTCGACCAGAAAGCTCGGCTTCATGGCGGCGGGCAAGCCATCGATCAGGGCCAGCACCCGTGGCGCCTCATTGTCGGGCAGGGCGATCCCGCGCGCCCGTGCCACGGCCACGACCTCGGCGACCGCGCGCTCCAGGAGGCGCCGCCCCAGCCGGTGGGCGCGGAGCGGCCCCACGGGTGAGCGGGCGAGCCCGCACGCGGCGGCGAGCGCCGCGATGAACACGAACTTCTGCCACAGCTCCACTCGGATGTGATCGGAGGCGCGGGCGTCCACGCCGGCGTCGCGCAACGCCGCGGCGATGCGACCGGCGCGCTCCGTGATCCGCCCGTCGAATTCCCCCACGATGACGATCTGCAGGGGACCGCGTCGCTCCACGACGCCAGGCGCAATGCGAACCGCGCCGATCGTCGTGAGGCCTCCGACCACGGCGGCCGGAGGCACGCCGAGCTGCGCGAGGCGCTCGGCGGTCTCGACTCCATTGAGCAGCGGCACGATGGCGGTCCCCTGTTGCGCGCAGTGTCGCACGACGGGGGCGATGCCCTCGAGCGAGTAACTCTTCACGGCGAGGAGGGCGAAGTCGGCGGATCCGAGTGCCTCCACCCGGTCCGTAGCGGTCACACGCGCCTGGAACGTGCCCTCGGGCGTCCTGATCTCGAGGCCGCGCTCGCGCAGCGCCGCGAGGGTGGCTCCGCGGGCGAAGCACGTCACCTCATGGCCAGCACGCGCGAGCTGTCCGCCGTAGTAGGCGCCGACCGCGCCGGCGCCCAGCACCACGACTTTCACCGGGGGATGAGCCCTAGCTCACCGCGAGACCGCCGCGGGCTCCTCGTCGACGATCTTCGTGCCGAGCACCTGGAGGAACTTGGCGATCCATGCCGGATGGGCCGGCCACGCCGGAGCGGTCACGAGGTTGCCGTCCGCCACCGCCTGGTCGATGCCGATATCGGCGTACTCGGCGCCGGCGAGTCTCACCTCGGGCGCCACAGCCGGGTAGGCCGAAACCGTGCGCCCTTTCACCACGCCGGCGGCGGTGAGGATCTGCGCGCCATGGCAGATCGCCGCGACGGGTTTGTCCTCGGCGAAGAAGTGGCGCACGGTGCCCAGCAGCGCCTCGTTCAGCCGCAGGTACTCCGGCGCGCGGCCGCCGGCAATCATCAGGGCGTCATAGCGCTCGGGCCGCACGTCGGCGAAGGTGGCGTTGAGGGTGAAGTCGTGCCCCCGCTTCTCCGTGTACGTCTGATCGCCTTCGAAGTCGTGAATGGCGGTGCGGATCTTGTCCCCGGCCTTCTTCCCTGGACACACGGCGTGGACGGTGTGTCCCACGGCGAGGAGGGCTTGGAACGGCACCATGACTTCGTAGTCTTCCGCGAAGTCTCCGACCAGCATCAGGATCGTCTTTGCCATGGGGCCACCTACTTTCTCGAGGGTGTGATATCGGTCACTGGAAGATCCCAGTGAGCCAGTAAGATCTCGAACCGCCGCTGCTCCTCGCGCTTGTAGGTCTCCTGGTCCGGCCAGAGCTCACGGATCCAGGATTCTTCCTGTGGATTCGCTGTGGTCGCCACGGTTGAGTTCTTGAATTTGATCGTCACGCGATAATCCCAGCGCGCGTCTTCCGTCATGTGGTTGGCGGGGGTTTCGATCCTTACGGAAATCATGCGCCCACTCTCCACAACCTTTCTGAGCAGCGGGTAGTGGTTCTTGAGGAACAGTTGCAGGAACTCCTGCTGGTGCCCCCATTGCGTCTTGTAGTAGTACTCCATCGTGTAGGGCTGGTCGGTGGCAACTTGGGGCGGAGCACCCTGGGCGAGCAGGGGCCGCGCGAATAGTGAAAGCAACAGCGCGGTCAGAACGTTCCTCATCGATCCTCCGAAGGTTCGGCAGGCCTGCGACGACGGAGCCCCGGCCACCGTGCAAACCGATGCCCGGGGCTCACCGGCGCCAGAGCTTCGGACCCTAGCGCTGCGGGCCCACTCGGCGCGTTTCCGGTCCCCGCGCCAGCAGCCGTTCGGCGAAGTCCAGGCGCTCCTGCGTCTCGCTCAGCTCCTGCCGCAGCGTGTTCAACTCGGCTTCGAGCGCTTCGAGCCGAGCGGGGAGCTCCTCGCGTAGCTCCGCAATTGCCGGATCGGGAGGGGCGACGACGGGCGGGCGGCCTTCCAGCCGCTTCGCGAGGGCGCTCGCAAAGCGCAAGATGATCGAGCTGACGGCGATGACGCCGATAACCGCGATGACCATCGGGAAGGCTTCGTGCATCGCATCGACTCCTACTTGGTACCAGGCTGCGACCCTCGCGGGCTGATTACGCTTGTTGATCTCAGATCGTGTCAAAACTCAGCGACAAGCCGCCAATTCGCCAGGCCATCCCACCGGCTGCGTTGGCCGGTGTGCATGTCACTCGCGGGGGCTCTTCACACCAGCAAGCAGGGCCCGCCTGCCGCATTCCCGCCCCTCGGTGCCGCGAGAACGCCCTAACCAACCCCATACCTGGATGTATACTTGTACTCCCAACAGGTGGTCCTGATGAACTCGCTGCCCGTCCCTCTCTCCCCCACCTGCGGAGGTGTGCCTATGCACCGCGTTCTCAAACTCTCCGTTGCCGGCCTCCTCGTCGCCGCGCCGGCCTGTTACCACGCCACCGTCGACACGGGTCTGGCCCCGTCCTCGGTCGTGGTCGAGAAAAGCTGGGCGTCGGGGTGGATCGGCGGACTTGTGCCGCCGAGCACGGTCGAAACAGCGTCCCAGTGCCCCCATGGTGCTGCGAAGGTCGAGACAAAGCACAGCTTTCTGAACATGCTTGTGGGCGCCTTGACGGGCGGCATTTACTCACCGATGTCGATCAAGGTTACGTGCGCCCAGGCCGGCCGCGCCTTCCTTTCCCCCACCGGGCCGACTATCGACGTCGGGGCGAACGCGACACCAGAGCAGATTCGCGACGCGGTCAGCCGTGCGGCTAACCTCTCCTTGCGCACGGGCGAGCCGGTGTACATCGAGTATTAGCAAGCCCACGGGCAGCGTGCGGACTAGGGCGCATCGACAAGGTGCGCCCTCTTGTTACCGGGCGCCGTCCGGCCCGTCCAAACGACGAAGCCCCGACACGCTAGAACCGATGTCGGGGCCGTCGCTTATGCTCGATGGGCCTGAGTGGAGTTGAACCACTGACCTCACGCTTATCAGGCGTGCGCTCTAACCACCTGAGCTACAGGCCCTGCCGTGCTCACTCCCAATCCCGCCGCGGTCCCTTCCGCGGTCGGAACTCCTCGTCCTCTTCGTCGTCGAACTCGTCGTCCAGGTCGTCGTACTCGTCCAGGTCGTCCAGGTCCTCCTCGTCAAGCTCGTCCTCGTCCAGGTCGTCGTCGAAGTCCTCGTCCAGGTCCTTGTCCTCTTCGAAGTCTCCGAACTCTTCGTCGACACTGTCGCCGCGGCGCTTGAGCGACCAGTCCGACGTCTCACGGGACAACATTGTCACCCCCAGCTAGGGTTAGGATTGATGGTGAACGAGCCTTCCGGTTCCGCCCCCCCCCCCCGCTACGACTCCTCCGCCGCCCGCGCGGTGCGGGCCAGCTTGCGACGCTCCGTGGCGCCCAGCGCGCGCTTGCGCAGCCGGATGGACGACGGCGTCACCTCGATCAATTCGTCGTCCTCGATGTATTCGAGCGCCAGCTCCAGCGTCACCTGCCGCGGCGGCTCCAACACAATCATCTCGTCCGACGCGGTCGTCCGCATGTTCGTGAGCTTCTTCTCCTTCGACGGGTTGACGTCCATGTCCCCCGTCCGCGCGCTCTCCCCGACGATCATCCCCTCGTACACCGCATCACCCGGCTTCACGAACATGGTTCCACGCTCCTGCAGGTTGAAGAGCGCGTACGCCACCGCCACCCCCTCCCGGTCCGCCACCATCACCCCCCGGCTCCGTCCCGACAACGGCCCCGCCCAGGGGCCGTACTGGAAGAAGCGGTGATGCATGACTCCCGTTCCTCGGGTGTCCGTCAAGAACTCCGACCGGTAGCCGAGCAACCCCCGCGCCGGGATCTTGAAGCGCATCCGGACCGTCCCCACGCCCGGGTTGCGCAGGTCGAGCAGCTCCGCCCGCCGGGGTCCGAGCTTCTCCATCACCACGCCCAGGTACCCCTCCGGACAGTCGATCATCAGCTCCTCGTACGGCTCGAGCCGCTCCCCGTGCGGCCCCTCCCGCGGAATGATGCGCGGGCGGCTCACCTGGAACTCGTACCCCTCGCGCCGCATCGTCTCCATCAGGATGCCGAGGTGCAGCTCCCCGCGCCCCGAGACGGTAAACGTCTGGGGGTCGTCCGTCTCCTCCACACGCAGCGCGACGTTGCGCTCGAGCTCCCTGAAGAGCCGCTCCCGCAGCTGCCGGCCGGTGACGAACTTCCCCTCCCGCCCCGCGAACGGCGCGTCGTTCACCTTGCAGTCCACCGAGATCGTCGGTTCCTCGACGGCGATCCCCGCGAGGCGCTCGAGGTAGTCGGGCGCCGTCACCGTCTTCCCGATCTCGACGCCGACGAGCCCTGCCAGCGCCACGATGTTCCCCGCCGCCGCCTCCTCGAGCTCCACCCGCTCGAGCCCCTCGAACCCGAACAGCTTCACCACCCGGGCCTGCTCGTACAGCCCTTCCCCCACAGGACCGGGCTCGCCCAGGGGAAGTAACGCGACGGTGTCGCCCACCCGCACCCGGCCCCGCTCGATCCGCCCGATCGCGATCCGCCCCAGATAAGAGGAATAGTCGAGCGTGGACACGAGCATCTGGAACGGCCCCTCGGGGTCGGCCTGGGGCGCGGGGATCGTGTCCAGGATCGTCTGGAACAGGGGCCGCAGGTCCGTCCCCGGCGCCTTCAGGTCGAACGTCGCGGTGCCGGCGCGGCTCGACGTATAGAGGAATGGGGAATTGAACTGCTCCGGCGTCGCCTCGAGATCCAGGAACAGCTGCAACACCTCGTCGTGCACCCGCAACGGCTCGGCGTCCTGCCGGTCGATCTTGTTCACCAGCACGATCGGCTTCAGGCCCAGCGCCAGCGCCTTCCCCGCCACGAAGCGCGTCTGCGGCATCGGTCCCTCGGCGGCATCCACCAGCAACAGGAAGCCGTCCACCATGCGGAGGATCCGTTCCACCTCGCCCCCGAAGTCGGCGTGCCCCGGGGTGTCCACGATGTTGATCTTGGTGTCGCCCCAGCGCACGGCGGTGTTTTTCGACAGGATCGTGATCCCGCGCTCGCGCTCCAGCGGGTTCGAGTCCATGACGCGCTCGTTCACCTGCTGGTTGGCGCGGAACACCCCCGCCTGGCGGAGCATCTGGTCCACCAGCGTGGTCTTCCCGTGGTCCACGTGGGCAATGATGGCGATGTTGCGGATCTGCAAGGGGCTACGTCCTGACGGCGCCGATGGTGCCTGTAATGAGGGCCGCAGTATAGGAAGGTGCCTCCGAAAACACAAGCGGCGGCGTCACACCACTATTCGCAGGTCGGGTCCCGCTCCATTTGCACCGTCACGTGCCTGATCCCCATTCCCCCGAGGCGCTGCTGCACGGCCTCGAGCACGCGCTGGTTGTCGGCGGGGTTCTGCACCACGAGATGACCGCTCATCGCGATCACGCCGCTCGTCACGGTCCAGACGTGCAGGTCGTGCACCGACGCGACGCCCGGGACCGAAGCGATGCGGTCGTGCACGTCCGAAAGGGGGATGTGGGCGGGAGCCGCTTCGAGCAGGACGTCGGCGCTCTCCTTCACGAGCCGCCACGCGCTGCCCAGGATCAGGACCGAGATGAACAGCGAGATGAGCGGGTCCGCCTCGACCCAGCCGGTCGCCAGGATGATCACGCCGGCGGCGAGGGCGCCGAGCGAGCCCAGCAGATCACTGAAGATGTGGAGGTACGCGCCCCGCTGGTTGAGGGAATGGTCGTGCCCGCGGTGCAGGATCGCGGTCCCGGCGGCGTTCGCGGTGAGGCCGATCGCCGCCACGATCACGAGCAGCGCGCCGTGCACGGCGGGCGGTGTGCGGAACCGGTGGTACGCCTCGAGGGCGATGCCGAGCGAGATGACGATCAGCACTGCGCCGTTCACGAGCGCCGCGAGGATCTCGAGCCGCAGCAGCCCGAAGGTGCGCTCCGCCGTGGCGGGGCGCTGGGCGAGATAGGCGACGGCGAGCGAGAGGCCGATCGCGGCCACGTCCGCGAGCATGTGTCCCGCGTCGGCGAGCAGCGCGAGGGAGTGGGCGAGCCAGCCGCCGATCGCCTCCGCGATCATCACGCCGGCCGTGATGGCGAGCACCGTCTGCATCCGGCGCCGGCTCTCGAGCCGCGAGGGGACGCGGTGGGTGCATTGGACGTCGAGAGGGAGCCGGGAGCCGTGAGCGGGGAGCGGCACGCTCCGATCGGAAGCGGTCATCGCACCGTCAGGAACCGCTCCCGGCTCCCCGCTCTCCGCGAACTCGTATTGCCTCCGCGTGCCCGTACAGGCCCTCCGCTTCCGCCAGGGCGATAATGTGCTCCGCGTCCTGCGCCAGCCGCTTCGGCGCGTAGGCGATCACGCTGGTCCGTTTCACGAAGTCGTACACGCCCAACGGCGAAACATATCGGGCCGTTCCCGCGGTGGGCAACACATGCGACGGCCCGGCGACGTAGTCGCCCACGGGCTCCGGCGTCGCGCCGCCCACGAAGATCGCGCCCGCATGGCGGATCCGCTCGACCAGGGGCCAGGGGTCCCCCCCCACTAGGAGCTCGACGTGCTCGGGCGCCCGCCGGTTCGCGACCTCCACCGCAGCATCCAGATCCGGCACGACGACGACCACGCCGTGATCCGCCAGCGACCGCTCGACGATCACCCGCCTGGGCGAGCGCGCCACCTGGCGCGCCAGCTCCCCTGGCAGCGCGTCCGCGAGCCGCGCGCTCGTGGTGACGCACCACGCGCTCGCGTCCTCGTCGTGTTCCGCCTGGGCGATGAGATCGGCGGCGACCGCCCGCACGTCGCCTGCCTCGTCCGCGATCACCAGCACCTCCGTGGGCCCGGCCAGCATGTCGATCCCCACGATCCCGCCCCCCGCCAGCTGCCGTTTCGCCTCCGTCACGAAGCGGTTCCCCGGTCCGACGATCTTGTCCACCCGCGGCACCGTGCGCGTCCCGAAGGCGAGCGCCGCGATCGCCTGCGCCCCGCCCACGCGAAACACCCGCGTCACTCCGGCGAGCCGGGCCGCCGCGAGCACCACGTCCGGTGTGCCCCCCGGCGGGGTGACCATGACGATCTCCGGCACACCCGCCACGACGGCCGGCACCGTATTCATTATTACTGTGGAGGGGTAGGCGGCCTTGCCGCCCGGCACGTACACCCCGACCCGCTCGAGCGGCACGACGCGCATCCCGAGCGCCGTGCCCTCCGCGTCGCGCTCCAGGAAGCCGGGTTCGACCTGCTTCTCGTGATAGGCGCGGACGCGGGCCGCGGCGAGCTCGAGCGCCGCCCGGAGCGCGCGGGGGATGCGTGCGAGCGCCTCCTCACACCGGGCGCCCGAAACCTCCCACTGTTCCGGCGCCAGCTCCACGCCGTCCAGGCGCCGCGCGTGGTCCACGACCGCGGCGTCGCCCCGGGCCCGGACATCCTCGATGATGGCGCGCACGGCCGTCGCCGTCTCGGGATCCGCAGCGGCGCCGCGCGTCGGCAGATACGGCGCCAGTACGTCGAACGGCGGCGCTTGAAGTCGAGTTACCACTGGGTATGTTCCGGCCTCTATGTCCGGATCCGCCACCGAATCGCTCGGCCTGCGCCTCGCGGCGCTGGTGGCGCTCGTGCTGGCGAATGCGTTCTTCGTCGCCGCGGAATTCGCGCTCGTGGCCGCCCGCCGCACGCGCATCGAAGCGCTCGTGCGGCGCGGCGACCGGAAGGCTAAGACGGTGCAGACGGCGCTGCAAGATCTCTACCGCCAGCTCTCGGCGGCGCAGCTCGGCATCACCGTCGCCTCGATTCTCCTGGGGTACGTGGCCGAGGATACCGTGGCCCACGCGTTCCGCGACTGGTTCGCCGCGCTCCCGCCGGCGCTCGACTTTCTCACCCGCGGCGGACTGGCCTCCGTGCTCGCCGTCGCGGTGATCTCCTTCCTGCACGTCGTGTTCGGCGAGCAGGCGCCGAAGGCGTGGGCGATCACCTATCCCGAGCGGACGAGCCGCTGGATCGCCGCCCCGCTGATCGTCTTCTCCTGGATCACGCGGCCGTTCACCGAGCTCTTGAACCGCAGCGCCAACCGCGTCGTCCGGCTGCTGGGCGTGAAGGGCACGACCGCGGAGCTCGATCGCATCCATTCGCCGGAGGAGCTGCGGATGCTGGTGGAGCAGAGCCAGAAGCGCGGCAAGCTCGACGCCGACGACGCGCGGCTGCTCCAGGGCGTGTTCGAGTTCAGCGAGAAGAGCGCCCGCGAGGTGATGACCCCGCGCACGGAGATGGTGGCCCTGCCGGCCGACCTCACGCTCGAGGAGGCGGCGGACCAAGTGGCCGTCGCCGGGCGCTCGCGCTATCCCGTGTACGGCGAATCGCTCGACGACATCCTCGGTGTGGTGCACGCGAAGGACATCCTGGCGGGCGTGCGCTCCGCGAAGGGGGGCGGTCTCCGGGCGGTGGTGCGGCCCGCGATGTTCGTGCCGGGCACGCGCGAGGTCGAGGACGTGCTGGCGGACATGAAGCGGCAGAAGAGCCATCTCGCCATCGTGCTCGACGAGTTCGGGGGCACCGCGGGCCTCGTGACGATGGAAGACCTGCTCGAGGAGATCGTCGGCCAGATCTACGACGAGTACGACCGCCCCACCGGTGATCTGGTGCGGGCCGCCGCCGCGGGCGAAGCGCCGCTCGTGTCGGGCTCGACGCCGATCCGCGATGTGAACGGCGCGTTCGGACTGCAGCTCGACGAAGGGGACTACACCACCATCGGCGGCTACCTGTTCGGCGTGCTCGGCCGCCTCCCCAAGGTCGGCGACCAGGTCGCCGTGAAGGGCGCCGTCTTCGAGATCGTCGAGATGGACAGCCGGCGCGTGGGCGCCGTGCGGGTGGTACGGTGAAGCCGCGCTCGGCGATCGCGCCGATTCCACCCGGGGCGCTCGATCTCGCAGGCGAAGCCGTGCGCCGGCGGCGCCAGCTGCAGACGCGCATGCTGGAACGGCTCGAGGCGGCGGGCTACGAGGAGATCATCCCGCCGACGTTCGAGTACGCCGAGGTGTTCGTGCGCGCCGGGGGGGAGGCACCCGATGTGGCCGACCGGCTGATTCGCTTCCTCGATCTCGACGGGCGGCTGCTCGCCCTGCGCTACGACTTCACGGCGAGCGTGGCGCGCCTCGCGGCCACGAAGCTGGCCGATCGACCCACGCCGCTGCGCCTCTCGTACGCCGGCAAGGTGTTCCGCCAGGACCCCGAGCGCGAAGGTCGCCGGCCCCGCGAGATCCTCCAGGTCGGCGGCGAGCTGCTCGGTGAGGCGGCCACCGGGGCCGATGTCGAGGTGCTGCGCCTCGCGCTCGGGCTGGTACGCGCCTCGGGCGCGCGGGAGTTCCAGGTGAACCTGGGGCACGTCGGCGCGCTCGCCCCGGCGCTCGCCCGGCTCCCGCCCGAGGAGCGCGCCGCGGTGCGCCGCCTGATCGACCGCAAGGACGCCGCGGGCCTCGCGGCCGCCGCGCCCGGCCCGCTCACCGAGCTGCCGTTCATCATCGGCCGGCGCGACGCGCTCGACCGCGCGGCGCGCGTGGCGCGCGACTCGTCCCAGGCGCGCGAGGCGATCGACCGGCTACGGGCCGTCGACGCCGCGCTCACGGACGACGACCGGCGGCACGTGGTCTATGACTTCGGCGAGGTACGCGGACTCGATTATTACACGGGGATACACTTCGAGGTGTTCGTCGCGGGCGCCGGCGCCGCGGTGGGCGCGGGCGGCCGCTACGACGACCTCATGGCACGCTTCGGCCGGGCGCTGCCCGCGGTGGGCCTGGCGCTCGACCTCGACACGCTCGTGGAGGCGGTGCCCGTCTCGTGAACGCCCTCCTCAAGGTGGCGCTCGCCAAGGGGCGCCTGCTCGAGCCCACGCGTGAGCTGTTCAGGAGGATCGGTGCGCCCGTGGGAGTGGGGGAGGACCCCGCGAGCCGCCGGCTCGTCGTACCGTCCGAGGACGGCGCGCTCGCGTTCCTGTTCGTGAAGCCCGCCGACGTGCCCGTGTACGTCGGGTCGGGCGCCGCGGACCTGGGCGTCACCGGTACCGACGTGCTGCGCGAGACGGAAGCCGACGTGCTCGAACCGCTGGCCCTCGGCTTCGGTTCCTGCCGCATGGTCGTCGCGAGCCCTCACGACGTCCCGTTTCCCTCACTGCCGAGCGGGGTGACGCCTCGGGTCGCGACGAAGTACCCGCGGCTCACGCGGGCCTTCTTCGCGGACACCGGGCTCGGCGTCGAGGTCATCACCGTGGCGGGATCGGTCGAGGTGGCGCCGTTGCTCGGCCTGGCGCATTGGATCGTGGATCTCGTGGACACGGGACGCACGTTGCGCGAGAACGGCCTCGTGGAGCGCGTCAAGATCCTGGATGTGGGCGCGGTCGTGGTGGTGAACCGGGCGAGCCAGAAACTGAAGCTGGAGCTGCACCAGAAGCTGTTGGCCAAGCTCCAAGAAGCCAGCCGTAAGGCGTAGGTCGAGACCCGTACGGCTTGCGGCCTACGGCTTGCGACTGCGCTGCGCCAGCTCCACTGCCAGCTCCAGCGCCGCCCGCATCGAGCCGGGATCGGCGACCCCCTTCCCCGCGATGTCGAGCGCCGTGCCGTGATCGGGCGCCACACGGGGAAACGGCAGTCCGATGGTCACGTTCACGCCCGTGCCGAAGCCCGCCACCTTGACGGCCGTCATCCCGACGTCGTGATACGGCGCGAGCACGGCGTCGAACTCCCCCTTGAGCGCCCGCACGAAGACGGTGTCGGCGGGCAGCGGCCCAGCAGCGCCCAGCTCCCTGGCCGCCGGCAGCAGGATCCGGTCGTCTTCGTCGCCGAACAGCCCCGATTCACCGGCGTGCGGATTCAACGCGCATAGGGCGAGACGCGGCCGGGCGATGCCCCACCACGCGGCGAGCGCCCGCTCGGTGACCCGGCCGCAGCGCAGCACGCGCTCCGTCGTCACCTGCGCGGGCACCTCTTTGAGCGCGATGTGCGTGGTCACGAGGACGACGCGCAGCTTCCCCGTCGCCAGCATCATCGCCGCCTCTCCACCGCCCGCGAGGTGCGCGACCAGCTCGGTCAGGCCTGGATACCGGAACCCCGCGACGTGGAGCGCGTGCTTGTGCACCGGGCCCGTGACGATTGCATCGACCACACCGTCCCGGGCGAGCGCGACGGCCTGTTCGACTGCGACGCCCGCCAGCCGCCCCGCTCCCTGCTCCCCGCTCCCCGCTCCCCCTCCCCAGGACCCGACCCCGATCTTCCGCTGCGCCGGAATGTCCGCGATCTGCTCGTCCGCGCCGATCAGCGTGATGCCCGCGTCCAGGCCCGGGGCGAGCGCCTTGGCCACGACCTCCGGCCCGATGCCCCGCGGGTCGCCGAGCGTGACGGCGAGACGGGGTGGGCGGCGGGACACGGCGTCAGAACCGGACGTCGACGTACGTGGTGCGACGCAGGATCTCGAGGTAATGCTTGATCGCGAGCTGCTGGGACAGGGCGTCCTTGATCCGGTCCTTCACGTCCTCGAAGCTCAGCTCTCCCTCGGGCAGGCGCTTCAGGAGCTCGAACACGATGAAGCGGGGCCGCGGCGTCGCGGCGCCGGCGACGAACACCGGCTTGAGGCCCGGCACCGTGTCGTTCCCCACCGCCTTGGCGTAATCGGGCGGCAGCTGCGCGATGGGCAGCCCGTCGGCGAGCTTGGGCTCGTTCGGGTCGGAATAGCGCCGGGCCAACGTGTCGAACGAGGCGCCCCCTCCCGCCGCCAGGGCGTCGTGCACCGAATCCGCTGCGCGCTTCGCCAGGGCGATCTGCGCCGGCGAGAGCTTCGCCTGGATCAGCACGTGGCGGGCGAGGATTTCCGCGGGCTGCGCGCGCTCCACCTGGATGATGTGGTAACCGAACTCCGTCTCCACCGGCGGCGAGATCTCGCCGGGCTTGAGCCGGAACGCGACGTCCTCGAACTCCTTGACCATCAGGCCGCGTCGGAACCAGCCCAGCTCGCCGCCCTGCTCGCGCGACGCGCTGTCCGCCGAATACTGCTTCGCCACGTCGGCGAAGCTGGCACCGTGGCGCAGCGCGACGAACAGCGATTCCGCGAGCTGCAGCGCGCGGGCCCGCGCCGCCGAGTCGGGCTTCGGGACGACGACGATCTGCCGGAACGAGATCGCCGGAGGGCGCTTCGGCTGCTGCCCCCGGTTCGCCTCCCAGAACTCGTGCATTTGCGCATCGGTCGGCGGGATCGGCCGCAGTTTGCCCTTGCCCTTCAGCTCTTCGATCAGCCGCTGCTGCAGGATCGAGCGGCGCTGTTGGTCGGCGAGCCAGCGCCGCCACTCCTCTTCGGACACGAACCCCGCGGCCTGAAGCTGCGCCCGGAACTCCGGGATGGACGCGAACTGCTTGCGCACGTTCTGGACCGTCTGCTCCACGGCTTCCTGGACTTCCTGCTCCGTCACCTTGATGGTGGTGTCCCGCTCCGCTTGTTGCACCATCAGCTCCTCGTCCGCCATCTGGGCGAGGATCTGGTGCCGCGCGGCGTCGCGTCCGGCCGAGTCATCGGGGATCTTCCCGCCCTGGGACTGCGCCAACGCGAGCTGCTCCTCGACTTGCGAGGCGAGGATCGGCTTCGAGCCGACGATCGCCAGGATGCGGTCCACCGGACGCGGACCGGTGGGCGCGGGGGTCCGCGCCCCCCCCTGCGCCGCGATCGGTCGGGCCCCGAGGGCGGCGAGGCACAGCAGGACGAGCGCCGGGGGACGCGTGCGCATGCTAGCGAGGCGGTTGCTTGCCACTCTCCGGGGGAACCGGCGGTGGGCCGGGCGCGCGCTTGAGACCGGAGGGCGGCGCGGCCGGAGCGCCCGCGGACGGACGGGGACCGCCGCCGGAGTCCGCCGCGGAGCGGATCACCTGGGCGCGCTCCAGGGCGCGGGTGATCCCGGCTTCGTTGAGCGACCACGGCCCGCCCTGGCGCAGCGCGCCCGCGAGGAACGGCGGCACCGGGAAGAGCTGCGCTTTCCCTTCCTTCAGCGCACGATCCAGGTAGGCGTCGAGCCGCGCCATCGCGAGCCGAATCCGCGCCGGCTCGCCGGCGGCGGAGTCTTTGAGCAGCTGCGGCGAGACACCGATCAAGCCCTCCAGCACGTTCAGCGCCGAATCGTGCTCGGCGCGGATCTGCCGCCAATCCTCGGCGGCGAGCGTCACGCCCGCCGAGTCGACTTGGCGCAGCAGCATGTCGCGCTGCGCCAGGATCCGCACGAACTGGGTCAGCTGCGCGTCGCTCGCCGACGTGATGCCGCGCACGTCGTTCGGGTCCAGGGCCAGGAGCCAGCGCGCCAGATCCTTCACGCGGAAGGCACCCCCCTGGTAGGTCGCGAGTTTGCGGCCGTCGTCGCGCGCCCCGACGATCTGCGGGATCGCCTGCCGCACCAGCGCCGGCGCTGACGACGCGATCTCGAGCCGGCGCACCTTCGCGAGACTGTCGAGGTAGAGCGAGTCGAAGCGCATCGTCCGCCCGTTCTCGAGCTGCGCCTGGAACGAATCGCGTACCTCGGCGAGCGGCGGCCGCCGGATGATGTGGAACCCGAACGGGGAGCGGACCACGTCGCTGATCGCGCCCGGCTCGAGCTTCCAGGCGGCGCTGTCGAACGCCGGCACGAATTGCCCGCGGCCCGTCGCGGGGAGATAGCCGCCCCGCGCCTTCGAGCCGGGATCGTCGGAGTAGCGCTTCGCGAGCTGGGCGAAGTCGGCGCCGTGCCGCGCGGCGGCCTGCCGCAGCAGCCCTTCGGCCTGTTTCCGCTGTTTGTCCTGCTGGGGCGGCGCCGCATTGGGTGGCACCCGGATGAGAATGTGCTGGAACAGCCGCACCGTGCCCGCACGGTAGGCCGAGTCCGCCTGCACCGGCGTCACCTTCACCCGTGCCGACACCAGCGCCTCGTGAAACCGCTCCCACCGGACCTGCGACACCGACGGCCACTCGGCGGCGAGCACCAGCGCCGAGTCGTCCATGTCGCGACCGCGCGCCAGCTCCACGACGAACACGGCGTAGTCGAGGTAGGCGCCCGCGACGCTCGTCAGCACCTCGGCGCGGAGCGGGATCCGCTTCGCGTGCCCCGCCAGGTCCGCCAGTCGCTCGACCGTGAGGGTCTGCCCGGCCGCCGTGCCCGCGACCTCCGGGTGCGCCGAGAACGCATCGCGCAGGGCGGTGCACCCCGCGAGCGCGAGCACGACGAGAACCAGACCCGACCGCCGCATGCCGTCTCCTTTATGTACGAGAATCCTGCAGGACCGCCGTGAGAGCCCGCACCAGCCCGGGGCCCACGGCCTCGCCCCCGAGCCGGCGGAGCCGCAGGGAGAGCGGGGCCGAGCGCCGCACGTCGGCCTCGAATTGCACCGCGTCCAGCGCCGCCGTCAAGCCGGCGAGACGGGGGCGGGCGTCCCGCCGGAACGCGAGCCGCGCCTCGTCGCCCTTCACCAGCACGGTCTCGAGTCCCGCCCGAGCGCCGAGCGCGCGCAGCTCGGATACGAGGAGCAGCCGCTCGGCGGCGTCGGGCAACGGCCCGAACCGGTCGCGCAGCTCCTCGCGCACGGCTTGAATCTCGCCAGGCTCCGAGGCCCGCGCCAGCCGCCGGTACAAATCGAGCTTCGCGGCCTCGTCCGGCACGTAGTCGTCCGCGAGATGGGCGGGTTGATCGAAGATGACTTCAGGCGGCGCGAACGTCCTGCTCCCCGCTCCTTGCTCCCCGTTCTTGAGTGCTTCCACCATCTCTTGGAGCCACCGGAGATAGGTGTCGAACCCGACGGTCTGCGCGTGCCCCGTTTGCTCCGCGCCGAGCAGGTTCCCGGCGCCGCGCAGCTCGAGGTCGCGCAGCGCGATGCGGTATCCAGAGCCCAGGTCGGTGTGATGCTCGAGCACGCGCAGCCGCTCGTCGGCGTCGGGGTCGATCACGTCCGGCACCAGCAAGTAGCAGTAGGCGCGCCGGTGGCTTCGCCCCACGCGGCCCCGCAGCTGGTACAGCTGCGCCAGCCCGAACTGATCGGCGCGGCTCACGAGCATCGTGTTGGCGTTGGGCACGTCGAGGCCGGACTCGACGATCATCGTGGAAACGAGCACGTCCACTTCGCCGCGCACGAAGCGCGCCATCACCGCGTCGAGCTCCACCTCCTTCAGCTGGCCATGCGCCACGGCAACGCGGGCCCGCGGCGGGGCCAGCGCGCGCACCCGCTCGACGATCGTGTCGATCGTCTCGATGCGGTTGTGGACGAAGTACACCTGACCGGCGCGGTCCACCTCGCGCGCCAGCGCCTCCTCGATCAACGCGTCGTCCCACGGCTCGATGAACGTCAGCACCGGCGAGCGGTCCTTGGGCGGCGTCTCCAGCAGCGTCAGGTCGCGCAGCCCCGCGAGCGACAGGTGCAGCGTGCGCGGGATCGGCGTCGCGGTGAGCGTCAGCACGTCCACCGCGAGCTTCAGCGCCTTGAGCCGCTCCTTGTGCCGCACGCCGAAGCGATGCTCCTCGTCCACGATCAGGAGGCCGAGATCGTGGAACGTCACGTCGCGCGACAGCAGGCGATGCGTCCCGATCAGAATGTCCACTTCGCCCCGCGTCATGCGCCGCGTGACCGTCGCGCTGTCCTTCGCGCTGCGGAACCGTGACAGGACCTCGATCCGGACGGGATAATCGGCGAGTCGCTCGCGGAACGTCCGGCCGTGCTGCTCCGCCAGAATCGTCGTGGGCACGAGCACCGCGACCTGCTTCCCGGCCTGCACGGCTTTGAACGCGGCCCGCAGCGCGACCTCGGTCTTCCCGTAACCCACGTCCCCCACGAGCAGCCGGTCCATCGGGCGCGGCCGCTCCATGTCGCGCTTCACTTCCTCCGACGCGCGCCGCTGGTCCGGCGTGTCCTCGTACAGGAACGCCGACTCGAGCTCGCGTTGCCACGCGGTGTCGGGCGGAAACGCGAAGCCCGACGCCAGCTGGCGCCGCGCGTACAGGTCGAGCAGCTCGACCGCCATCCGCCGGATCGCGGCGCGCGTTTTCTCCCGTTGCCGCTGCCAGGTGGTGGCGCCCAGGTGATGCAGCCGCGGCGGCGGCGCGTCGCCGTCGCCGGCCGCGCGGTACGGCTCGAGCTGATCCAACCGGTACAGCGGCACATTCAGCCGGTCGCCGCCCGCGTACTCGACCACGGCGACCTCGAGCGACCCCCCCTCGGCGCCCACGGCGATCGTCTGGATCCCCCGATAGATCCCGATCCCGTGCTCCAGGTGCACGACGTAGTCCCCGGAGGCGAGGGCGCGCGTCGCCGCGGTCGGCGCGGCCTCGCGATAGCGCCGCGGCCGCCGCAACCGGCGCGCGCGGCGGAAGATCTCGTGATCCGTGAGCACCCGGAGCCCGGGGAGGACGAACCCGCCGTCGAGCGCACCCACGGCGAGCGTCGCCCGTTGCGTGTCCAGCAGCTCGTCGAGGCGCTCGAGCTGCCCCTCGTTGTCGCACAGAATCACGGTGGGCGGCTCGCCGGCGACGATGCGTCGCAGTTGTCTGATGTCCCGGTCCACCGCGTCCGGCGGGGCCAAGGGGAACCGCGCCGCCGCATCGTCCGCGTTCAGCGCCAGCCGGCCGAATCGGGTGAGCTGCCGGCGCCACGCTCCGGGCTCGACGAACAAGGCCTCGCGCGCCGGGGGCTCCTCACCCAGCCGGCGCGCCACGTCGAGATGATGCGCCGCCTCAGCCCACGCGCGGTCGACTTCCTGCTCCAGCGCGGCCTCCTGTTCCAGCACGACCAGGGCGTCACTGGGCAGCAGATCGAGGAGCGACCGTCGCTCCGTCGTTCCGTCGTCGCGTCGCGCCGTCGCCTCCGTCTTTACGGGAAGCACCGTCACCCGGTCGACCGGCTCCCCCGAGCGCTGCGAGTCGAGATCGAAGCTGCGGAGCGACACGATCTCGTCTCCCCACCATTCGATCCGCGCGGGCGCGGCCATGCCGAACCCGTACGCGTCGAGAATGCCGCCGCGCACGCTGAACTGCGCCACTTCCGTGACCGTGGGGACCCGGGTATAGCCCATCGCTTCCAGGCGCCGGGCGATGTCGCTGAGGGTACCGCTCCCCCCTCCCCGCTCCCCTGCCTGGAGCACCAGTCGCATGGACTCGAGCGCCGCCGGCACACCCGTGTGCTCGGCGGTGGCGCGCGCCGTCGTCACGACGATCCGCACGGCGCCCGACAGCAGCTGCTCGAGCGTTTCGATCCGTTCGCCCGCGATCTCGAAGTGCGGCTCTTCCGCCCCCAGGGCCTCCCGCTGCGGGTACAGCACGGCGGAGTCGCCGACGAGGGTCTGCCCGTCGGCGAGCCAGCGTTCGGCGTCGGTGGGCGTCGGTGTGACGACGACGAACACGCGTTGCGGCAGCCGGCGGGCCAGGGCGGCGAGTAGCACGACGGCGCTCGAGCCCGGGAGCCCCGCGACGCCGAGTCGTGCGCCGGGCGCGGGCAGCTGCACCGCCAGCGCGCGCGTCGCCGGCAGCTCGTCGAGACGATCGATCAGGAAGTCGAGGGACATCAGCGGGTGAGCGTCGCGACCCCCAGCTCCACGACGGCCACGACCAGCGCGAGCGCCAGGAGGAGCCAGCTCCCGTCGGCGCGCCCGGTGCCGGCGAAGCGCGCGGCGGCAAAGGCAGGGTCCTCGAGCACCTCCGCGCCCAACAGCCGGCGCACCAACGCGGGCGGCGCCGCCGCGAGCTCCGATTCGCGGGCGTCGATTCCGTAGACCGTCGCGCCCACGGTGTCCGTGCCGCGCGTGCGGAACTCCACGCGCGGCGCGCCTTCCGCTTCCGCGACCGGCGCTTCGCCCCGCGCCAGCCGGTTCACGAGCGCATCCACAAACGGCACGAACGCCGGCGCCGCGGGGAGCGCGGTCCAAGCCGTGTCGAGGCGGCTGCCCAGGAGCAGCACGCGCCCCTCCCCCGGGTCGCGCACCAGCCACGGCTCGCCGTTCACCCTCGCGACGACTGTGCTGTCCTCGCCCCCTTCCAGCCGATACCGCCGCGTCACCTGAATCCCGTCGATCCCCGCCACACTCGACGCCGCGATCGGGCCTGGAGTTCCCGGTCCGCCGAACCTCCAAGGGCCCCCGCCCGCCGCCAGCGCGCGATTGACCTGGCCGACGAGCGCTGCGTCCACCGGGGGGATCACGACGTTCGTCCGCGCTCCCCCCCTTCCGTCGGGCCGCTCGCCGATGGAGACGTCCGGGCCACGTGCCCCCCCCGCCCCCCCCGCCCCCGCTATCCCCACCTTGCCGCCCTCCGCGAGCACGGCGAGCGCGGCGGCCACGAAGGGGCCCGCGTCCTGCGGCGCCGTCACCCGGGCGGGGGGGGCGACGCGCCAGGCGAACACGCGGCGGTCGTCCGCGCGCAGCTCGTCGGGGTCGAGCGTCGCCTCCCCCACCCACCAGCCGGGGGCAAGCGGTGGCAAGGCGATGGAAACCGCCGCTCCCGGTGCCGCGAGCGCGCGACCCACTTCGCGACCGCGCACGCGCACCGTCACGGCCGCCGCCGCCGCGCCCGGCGTGCCGACGACGCCGACCGTCACGGCTCCGTCCGTGACGCGCGCCGTGCCGATGCCCCGGTTCGCGGGCGGTTGCGGCGGGGGCGCGAGCGCCAGCACCCGGACACCGCGCGGCACGTCGGCACGCCCAGCGCCCAGGGCGGTGCGCTGCAGGTCGCTGACGACGTGCACCTCTCGCGCCGGGAGCGGCTCGGCATCCACCAGCCGCGCGGCCTGCTGTACCGCGGCCGAGAGGTCGAGTCGCCGCGGCGACACCGCCGCGCTGTCCACCGTCGCCAGCAGTCGCTCGCGCACCCCCCCACGAGCGACGCCGTCCGCGAGGATGAGCCACACCCGGTCGCCCGCCGCGGTGCGCGCGAGCGACCCGCGGGCTACCGCCCGAAGGCGATCGAGCACGGGCCGCCCATCCACGACCACGCCCGAGGATGCCGAGTTATCGAGGATCAGCGCGAGCGCCGTGGGCGCGTGGACCGTTGCCCCTCCGGTCCGAGCCGGGACGAGCGGCCGCGCCGCCGCGAGCACGATGAGCACGATCAGCAGCGTGCGCAGGATCAGGAGGAGGAGATGGCGTAGCTTCAGGCGACGCGCGCTCTGACGCTCGGCCTCGCTCAGGTAGCGGAGAGGGGGAAACTCGGCCTCGGGGGGAACGCGGCGCTCGAGCAGGTGCAGCAGTGCGGGGATCGCGGCCGCCACGAGTCCCACCAGCGCCAGCGGATGCAGGAACGTCACGCCAGCAGCCGCAGCGCCATACCGAACGGCATGTCCGTCAAGACATGATGGTAGGCGATCCCGTGCCGCCGGCATGCCGTGCGCCACGCCGCGATCTCGCGCCGCACCGTCTCGCCGTACACGCGGGCCAGCTCGCGCGGCCGCACCACCACGCTGGCCGCCGACTCGGGATCGCGGAACCGCACCTCGGGGGGTCCCGAGAGCTCGGCCTCCGCCGGATCCATCAGATGCACGACGATCACCTGATGGCCGCGGTGGCGCAGGTAGCGCAGCGCCGTGAGCGCGAGGTCGCGGTCGAACAGCAGGTCGGAGACCAGGACCACGAGCCCGCGCCGCGCCAGCAGGGCCGTGAGCCGCACCAGCGCCGCCTGCGCCGCCGTGCCGCGTCCGTCCGGCGTCCTCACGAGCCCGCGCACCAGTCGGGCCCACTGTCCGGACTTCACGCGCGCCGGCACGACCTCGCGAACCGCTTCGTCGAAGGTGATGAGGCCCGTCGCGTCCCGCTGGCGCAGCAGGATGAGCGCCAGGGCCGCCGCCAGACGATCGCCGTAGGCGCGCTTCGTGAGGCGCGCCGGCGCGCCGCGCCACGCCATCGAGCGGCTCGCGTCGACCAGGATCATCGCCCGCAAATTCGTCTCCTCCTCGAACTGCTTGACGAACAAGCGGTCGGAGCGGGCGAGCATCTTCCAGTCGAGATAGCGCGGCTCGTCGCCCGGCTGATAGGCGCGGTGCTCGGTGAACTCGACCGAGAACCCGCGGAATGGCGAGCGGTGGATGCCGGCGAGGAACCCCTCCACGACCCCCTGCGCCACGATCTCGATCCCACCGAGGCGAGCGACTTCGGCGGGATCCAGCAGATCGACGCGCTGCACGTCAGTCATGGCTCGCGGAAGGTAATGGCCGGCGGTTTGTCCCGGGTAGAGGACACCGGGGCCAAGGTGATGCCCGTCTCACGATCACAACGGTAACCATGCCAATCGGTTATCTCACCGCCCGGATGGCTGGGCACCTGGCATGCAACCTGCCCCCTGCTGCGGGTGGAGGGGAGTCCCATGTTCACGACCTTAGGCTTGCTCAGCGTGCTCACCGTTGCCGACCGCGCGCCCGCGCGCGCCCCGACCAGCGGTGACTACCGCGCCCGCATCGAGGTGTGGACCAACCGCGGCGACGATCCGTATGGCTCCGGACAATCCGTGCGCGTCTACTTCCGCGCCGATCAGGACGCCTACGTCACGATCCTGCGCGTCGACACCGATGGCCGCGTACGCGTGCTGTTTCCGCGTGAGCCGTGGGAAGACAACTTCGCCCGCGGCGGCCGCGACTACGAGGTCCTGAACGGCTCGGACCGGGCCGCCTTCTATATCGACGATTACCCCGGCGAGGGATACGTCTTCGCCGTCACGGCGGCCGACCCCTTCGTCTACGACGCCATCGAGAGCGGCGACCACTGGGATTATCGGGTCATCGCCGACGGCCGCATCCGCGGTGACCCGTACGTCGCCCTCACCGATCTGGCGCAGCGCATCGTGCCGGGCGGCTACAGCGATTGGGACTACGACCTCGTCCCCTACTACGTCCAGCAGCGCTACGACTACCCGCGCTTCCTGTGCTACGATTGCCACACCTATGTGGGCTACCCGTTCTGGGTTCCCTACGATTACACGTGCACCCGCTTCCGGATCGTGGTCTTCGACGATCCGTACTACTACCCCTATCGCTACTACGGCGGCACGCGGGTCGTCTTCACGCGGCCGCTGCGGCCCGAGCCGCGCTTCATCTTCAAGGATCGCCAGGGCTCGGAGGCCTTCGTCACCCGCGTGCGGGAGCGGCCGACGACCGGCGACCGGCGCCGTGACGTGGGAGTCCGGGGGCGGGATCTCGGCGGAACCGGGATCATCCCACCGCCGGGTGTCCGACAGCGCGAGCAACGACCCTCCGACGGCGACCAGGGCGGCGGGGGCGACGACGAGCGCCGTCGCCGGCGGCCCGACCGTCCAGATCACCGGGACCGTCCAGATCACCCCGACCACCCGGACCACCCGGACCACCCGGATCATCCGGATCATCCGGACCGGCCGGACCGGCGGGATCGGCCCGCTAACCGCGACAATCAGGATCGGCCTGACCGACAGGACCGCCGCGACCGGCCCGAGCGGCCGGACCGCTCGGGGCACGACGCGGCGCGGCCGCAACCGCGCTCGCAGCCGGCGACCGCCCCGCCGTCCCGGAGCGAGCCGCGTGCCGAGCCGCGCGCCGCGCCGCAGCGCGACGCCGCGCGCGATAAGCCCCGGAGCGAGCCGGAGCTCAAGCGCCGAAAGCCTTGAAGGATCCTGACACCGGCGCACGCGCCCGGCCGTAGTCCCCCGCGGCCGGGCGCGTTAGCTTTCCCTCCCTTTCCTCGCAAGGCTCCGACCCGTGCGTCACCTGTCGCTGCTCTCGCTGCTCCTCGCGCCGTGCGCCCTGGCCGCGCAGACTCCGACGTCGATCAAGGACGCGGTGGAGTCCATCACACCGGCCGACGTGCGAACCCGCATCGGCATCTTGGCGGACGACTCGATGCTGGGGCGGGCGACACCAAGCCCGCAGCTCGAACTGGTCGCGAGCTACGTGGCGCGCGAATTCCGGCGGTTCGGGCTCAAGCCGGGCGGCGACAACGGCACCTACCTGCAGCGGTATCCCATCGAGCGGTTCGAGGTCGTCGCCGAGAGCTCATTCGTGTCGCTCGCTGGAGGGGCTGCTGCAACCTGGCGGCTGGGCAGGGACGTCCTGCTCCTGGGCGGCGGCCCGCCTCCGGACCAGATCGCGGGGCCGGCCGTCTTCGTGACCGGGACGCCCGCACCCGGCGCAGCGATGGATTCCACGGCGATCGCTGGTAAGGTGGTGTTCCTGCTCATCGAGCGCGGGCCGACCCCCCTTGCGCGGCAGGTCGCCCGGCTGCATGCGGCAGCGATCGTCGGCATCAGCCCGATACCGGATTCCATCTGGACGGTGATCGCGGGACGCCAGTCGGGCGTCGTCACGCGCAATCCCTCGCAGAGCGCGTTCGGTCCGCCCGCGTTCCGCACGCGCGAGGCGACGGCGCGGGCCGTCCTGGCCGGGGCCGGCATCGACCTCGATTCTGCCCGCGCCGCGATGGCCGGCCCGGTGACCGTGCGCGCGCTGCCCGGCGTGAGCGTGCGGATCGCCGTCCGCCAGCGGGTACTCGACCGCGCCTCCGCGCCAAACGTCATCGGCATCCTCGAGGGGAGCGATCCCCGGCTGAAACGCCAGTACCTCTTCCTCACCGGCCACATGGATCACATCGGGACGCCGGGCGCCGGCGAGGGGTGCAGCGCGCGGGGTGGGGACTCGATCTGCAACGGAGCGGACGACGACGCCTCCGGCACCACGGCGGTGATCGAGGCCGCCGAAGCGTTCTCACGGCTCATGCCACGGCCCAAGCGCTCGCTCGTGTTCATGACCGTGAGCGGCGAGGAACGGGGCCTGTGGGGCAGTCAGTACTTTTCGGAGCACCCCACGGTGCCGCTCGGAGACGTCGTGGCGGACCTGAACATCGACATGGTCGGTCGCAACTGGAAGGATACGATCGTCGCGATCGGCAAGGAGCATTCGGACCTGGGGGCGACGCTCAATCGGGTGGGCGCGGCGCATCCCGAGCTGCACATGACGCCGATCGACGACATCTGGCCCCAGGAGAACTTCTACTTCCGCTCGGATCACTTCAACTTCGCGCGCAAGGGCGTGCCGATCCTGTTCTTCTTCAACGGCACCCACCCCGATTATCACCAGGTGGGCGATTCGCCCGACAAAATCGACGCGGAGAAGGAATCCCGCATCATCAAGCTGGTGTTCTACCTCGGCCTCGACATCGCCAACGCGGCGGAGCGGCCGAAGTGGAATCCCGACAGCTACAAGCGGATCGTAGGGAACGGCTCTTAGGGCGTCGCTTTCAGCAGCTCCGCGTTCGTCCTGGCGCGGCGCAGCTGGGTGAGCAGTACTTCCATCCCCTTCTCCGGCGGCAGCCCGACGAGGCCACGCCGGAGGTTCTGCTTCGCGGCCACGGTCGCGGGCTCGGCGAGCAGCTCTTCCCGTCGCGTCCCGCTCGCCGCGATGTCCACCGCCGGGTAGATCCGCCGATCGGCGAGGGCGCGCACCAGTCGCAGCTCCGCGTTGCCCGTCCCCTTGAACTCTTCGAATATCACGTCGTCCATGCGGCTCTCCGTCTCGACGAGCGCCGTGGCGATCACGCTGAGCGACCCGCCCGTCGGCACGGCGCGCGCCGCGCCGAAGAGCGCTTTGGGCTTGGCGAGGGCGTTGGCGTCGAGCCCTCCCGACATCGTCCGGCCGCTCGCGCGCCCTGTCGTGTTGTGCGAGCGCGCGAGCCGCGTGAGCGAGTCGAGCACGATCACGGCGTCCTTGCCGAGCTCGACCTGGCGTCGTGCGTGCTCGAACACCATGTCGGCCACCGCGACGTGCCGCTCATGCGGCAGGTCGAAGCTCGATGCGATCACCTCGCCGCGGCCCCAGTCGATCATCTCGCTCACCTCTTCGGGCCGCTCGTCGACGAGCAGGATGAGGAGGATCGCCGTGGGATGGTTGAGGGCGATCCCTTCGGCGATCGCCTGCAGCATCACCGTCTTCCCGGCCTTGGGCGGGGAGACGATCAGCGCGCGCTGGCCGAAGCCGAAGGGGCACACGAGATCGACGACGCGCTGGATCTCGGCGGTGCGCGGGCTCGAGGCCTGCGCGGTCTCGAGCAGCAACGGCCGCGACGGATGCACGGCGCCGAGCTTGGCGAACTCGGGGCGCTCCGCGAGCCCCTCCGGGGGGGCGCCGTTCACGCGCGTCACGCGGCCGTTCTCGAGCGTCACGAGGTCGCCGCGGCGCAGCCCCGGCAACCGGACGGCGGGGTCAGCCCGCGCGGGGAGGTAGCTGTTCGCCGCGAGGCGCAGCGAGCCGCCCTTCGGGGCGGGGTCGAACCAGCCGGTGATGGGGGTCAGGAGAGCTCCTCTGCAGTGTAATGCGTCGTCCGTCATCCGTCATCCGTGCACCGTCATGCACTGCCGTTACGGACGACGGACGACGTCTAACGGATGACTATATTTTAGCCCCACATGCGCCAGGACCACATCCGCAACTTCTGCATCGTGGCCCACATCGACCACGGGAAGTCCACCCTCGCCGACCGGCTCATCGAGCTCACGGGCACGCTCGACAAACGGCTGATGCGCGAGCAGGTGCTCGACACCATGGACCTGGAGCGCGAGCGCGGCATCACCATCAAGCTCAACGCCGTTCGCATGAACTACCACGCGCGGGACGGCGGGCTGTACGAGCTGAATCTCATCGACACGCCGGGCCACGTGGACTTCACCTACGAGGTGTCGCGCTCGCTGGCGGCGTGCGAAGGGGCGATCCTCGTCGTGGACGCGTCGCAGGGGATCCAGGCGCAGACCATCTCCAACCTGTTCCTCGCCCTCGACGCGGGGCTCGAGATCCTCCCCGTGCTGAACAAGATCGACCTGCCCAGCGCCGAGCCCGACCGCCGGGCCCAGGAGATCCACGATCTCATCGGCGCCAAGCCGGACGAGATCCTCCGCATTTCCGCGAAGGAGGGGACGAACGTCCCCGAGCTGCTCGAAGCCGTCGTGCGGCGCGTCCCGCCGCCGCGCGGGGGCCACGACGCGCCGCTTCGCGCCCTGATCTTCGATTCCTACTACGATCGCTATCGCGGCGCGATCCCCAGCATCCGCGTGGTGGACGGCATGATCCGCCCCGGCATGAAGATCGCGTTCGCGGCGCACAAGGACGACCTGTACGAGGTGGATGAAGTCGGCTACCTGCAGCTCGGCCACAAGCCGACCGAGCAGCTCGAAGCGGGCGAGGTCGGCTATTTCGTCGCGAACGTCCGCGGGGTGCGCGAGACGCGGCCTGGCGACACCGTGCTCGACGCCGAGCACCGCGACGTCGCGCTGCTCCCCGGGTATCGCGACATCAAGTCGATGGTGTTCGCCGGGCTGTACCCGACGGAGCCGAACCAGTTCGAAGAGCTGCGCGACGCGCTCGCGAAGCTGCAGCTGAACGACGCGTCGCTGCACTACGAGCCCGAATCGTCGGTGGCCCTCGGCTTCGGCTTCCGCTGCGGGTTCCTGGGCCTGCTCCACATGGAGATCGTGCGGGAGCGACTCGAGCGCGAGTTCAACCTCGATCTGATCAGCACCGTGCCGAACGTGGAGTACCACGTCCACAAGACCGACGGCGCGGTCGAACTGGTGGAAAACCCCAGCCTCATGCCGCACGGCTCGACCGTGGACCACGTCGAGGAGCCCTACGTCAAGGCGCGGGTCGTGGCGCCGGCCGAATACATCGGGGCGATCATCAAGCTCGGCCAGGAGCGCCGCGGGGTCTACCAGGCGATGCACTACGTGGACCCGACGCGCGTGGACTTCGGCTGGGAGTTTCCGCTCGCCGAGATCATCCTCGACTTCTACGACAAGCTGAAGACCATCTCGCGCGGCTACGCCTCGCTCGATTACGAGTTTCTCGAATACCGGCCGTCGGACCTGGTGAAGCTCGACCTGCTCCTCAACGGTGACGCGGTGGACGCCTTCTCCGTCATCATCCACCGCGACAAGGCGCACGAGTGGGGCAAGAAGCTCGCCGAAAAGCTGAAGCAGCTGATCCCGCGGCAGCTGTTCGAGGTCGTGATCCAGGCGGCGATCGGGACCAAGGTGATCGCGCGCGAGTCGATCCGGCCGCTGCGCAAGAACGTGACCGCCAAGTGCTACGGCGGCGACGTCACGCGCAAGCGCAAGCTGCTCGAAAAGCAGAAGGAAGGAAAGAAGCGGATGAAGCAGGTGGGCACCGTGGAGATCCCGCAGGAAGCGTTCCTCGCGGTGCTCCAGGTTGACTAGTCTCGTCATCCAGACCGCATTCCTGGGCGACGTCGTGCTCACGACACCGCTGCTCGAGACGCTCGCCCGGCGTCACGGCCCGGTGGACGTCGTCACGACGCCCGCGGCCGCTCCCCTCCTCGAGACGCACCCGGCGGTGCGACGGGTGATTCCCTACGACAAGCGCGGCGCGGATCGGGGGTTCGCCGGGCTACTCGCGCTCGCCCGGCGGCTCCGGGCGGAGCGCTACGACGCGGCGTATCTTCCGCACCGGTCGCTCCGCACGGCGGCGCTGGCGTGGCTCGCGCGGATTCCCCAGCGGGTCGGCTTCCGGGACGGGTGGCCGCTGCTCTACACCGAGGCTCGAGCGCGGCCGCAGACGGGCCATGAGATCGATCGCCTGCTCGCGCTCGCTGGCCCCGCCGTGACGGGCGGGGCCATGGGGCCGCCCCGGCCGACCCTCGTGACCACCCCCGAGGATCGCGCCGCGACCGCGCGATTCCTCCGGGAGCACGGGGTCCGGGAGGGGGGAGGGGAGCCGTTCGTGGCGCTCGCGCCGGGATCGATCTGGGGCACGAAGCGGTGGCCCTACTATAAGGAACTGGCGCAGCGGTTGGCCGAGCGCACGGCGATCGTCGTGGTCGGGGGACCGGAAGACGCGGCGCTTGCGGACGAGGTAGTGCGGCCGGTGGAGGGCGGCGGAAGGCGGTGCACGGTGGTGAATGCGTGCGGCAAGCTTACGCTCCGGCAATCGGCCGAAGTCATTCGGCGGGCGGCCGTGCTGGTGACCAACGACAGCGCGCCGCTGCACTTCGCACAGGCGGCCGAGACGGCGACGGTGGCGATCTTCGGGTCCACGGTGCCGGCGTTCGGCTTCGGGCCACGCGGCGCGCGGGACCAGGTCGTCCAACTCTCCGGGTTGCCGTGTCGCCCGTGCTCGGCGCACGGCCCGCCGAGCTGCCCGCTGGGGCACCACCGCTGCATGAAGTCGCTCACGGTCGAGGACGTGCTCCACGCCATCGAGGAGACGCGTGCGCTACGTCGTCGGGATTGACATCGGCGGGACGAACATCGTCGCCGGCACCGTAGCCGAGGACGGCTCCGAGGTGCTCGGCCTCGTCTCCGAGCCCACGCTCGCGGAGCAGGGCGCCGAGGGCGTGCTGAGCCGCATCATGAAGCTGGCGCGCGCTTCGATGGCCGCGGCGCGCGGCAAGGAGATCGCGGGGCTCGGGATCGGATCGCCCGGGCCGCTCGACACGACGACGGGCGTCGTGCTGCTCACCCCCAACCTCGGCTGGGTCAACTTTCCGCTGCGCGACCGGGTGGCCGGCGTGCTGGGGATGCCCGCCACGCTCGACAACGACGCCAATTGCGCGATCTTCGGCGAGTGGTGGCGCGGCGCAGCCCGGGGCGCGAGCCACGTCGTCGGGCTCACGATCGGCACGGGGATCGGCGGCGGGATCGTGCTCGCCGGGCGGGTGTATCGCGGCAAATCGGACATCGCCGGCGAGATCGGGCACATGACCATCGATCTGAACGGGCGGCGCTGCAAGTGCGGCAACTATGGCTGCCTCGAGGCATACGCGTCGGGGCCCGCGATCGCGGCGCGCGCCATCGAAGGGATCGAGGCCGGCGCGGACTCGTCCCTGCCCCGCTACGTGAACGGCGACCTCGCGAGGATCACCGCGCAGATCGTGTACGAGGCGGCGCACGACGGCGACGAGTACGCGCTCGAGGTGGTGCACGACACGGCGAAGTTCCTCGGGGCCGGCGTGGCGAACGTCGTCAACATCTTCAACCCGGAGGTCGTGGTCATCTGCGGCGGGGTGACGCTCGCCGGCGACAAGCTGTTCCTGCCGCTCCGAAGCGAGGTGAAGCGCCGCGCCTTCAAGCCCGCCGTCGAGGCCTGCCGCATCGTGCCGGGCGAACTCACCGGGACGGCGGGCGTGTACGGAGCCGCCGCCGTCTTCATGCAGCGCACCTGGGGGGCGGTGTGAAGCGGCTCGGCGTCGTGGGCTCGCTGGTGTGGGACACCATCTACGGTCGGGATCCCGCCCAGCCGGCGGTCGAAGAGTGGGGCGGGATCTCCTATTCGCTCGCCGCGCTCGACGCCACCCTCGCCGACGATTGGGTGATTGTTCCCATGGTGAAAGTCGGCCGGGACCTGGCGCCGCGCGCCAACCAGTTCCTGCGCACGCTGCGCCACCTCACGCCCGGCGCCCGCTTCATCGAAGTCCCCGAGCCCAACAACCGCGTCACGCTCCGCTACTACCAGCTCGAGCGCCGCTGCGAGCAGATGGTGGGCGGCGTGCCTCCCTGGACCTGGCCGGAGCTCGGGTCCCTCGTCGCGGACATGGACGCGCTGTACGTCAACTTCATCTCGGGCTACGAGATGGACCTCGCGACCGCGCAGCTGCTGCGCCGGGGCTTCCCCCGCTTCCTCTACGCCGACCTGCACAGCCTGTTTCTCGGCAAGGAGCCCGACGGCACGCGCGTGCCGCAGCCGCTCCCCAATGCGCCGGCGTGGTTCGGCTGCTTCGATATCGTGCAGCTCAACGAGGAAGAGATGCGGCAGCTCGGCGACGATCCGCTGGCCGCCGCGGCGGGCGCCCTCGGCCGGGGATGCCGCACGCTCGTCGTCACACTGGGCGCGCGAGGCGCGACCTACTTCACCGGGCGGCCGGTGCGCACCGCGCTGCTCCCGGCCGAGGGAACGCCGGTCCTCGAGGGGGACCCGACGGGCTGCGGCGACGTGTTCGGCGCCGCGGTGGTGGCGTCGCTCATCGCCGGGGCGAACCTGGACGACGCGCTACGGCTCGGCACCCGGATGGGCGCCCGCAACGTGACGCACCGCGGCGCGACGGGGCTCAGGGACCACCTGCTCGGCAGGCTCTCCACCGTATGACCCGCCTGGTCGACGTGCCGGCGCAGTTCGACGACCGCTCCTTCGATCAGTTCGCGGGCGCGTTCGCCGAGGCGGCCAAGGACGGCGGGCGGCTGCTGTTCGACGCCCACGCTGCCGAATGGGCATCGCCCTACGGACTGGTGGGGCTGCTCGTGGCGGGCCAAGCGGGACGCGGTGGCGGGGGGGGTGGGGGTGGGGGTGGGGGGGGGAGCACGGGCACCGAGAAGCCGCTCCTCACCGCGCCCACGCAGGCGGAGGTGCTCACCTACTGGGCGCGCGCCGGCTTCTTCCGCGAAGCCGCGGACCTGTTCGAGGTCCACGGCCGGGTGCCGAAACTGAAGGCGCAGGACGAGAGCGACGTGTTGCTGCCGGTGACGCCGGTGCGCGCCGCGGAGGACGTGCACGCCGTGGTCAGCAAGATTCAGCAGCGCGCGTCTGCCATCCTGGCGTCTGAGCTGGGACTCGACCCGAAGGCAACCATGGGATTCGCTATGGCGCTTTCGGAAGCGTGTCAGAATATTGTAGAACACGCCGGCACCGGCGGCTGGGTCGCGGTGCAACGATATCATTGGCGACAGAAGCTCGGCCGGCGGGTGGTCGTGATCGCCGTGGCGGACGCCGGCGTGGGCTTCCGCCATTCGCTCGAGCCGACCCAGAGCAAGCGGTTCGGCGCCCGGTGGGGTGACGCGGCGGCGCTCGAAGCGGCGCTGATCCAGGGCGTGAGCCGCTTCCGGGATCCGGGGCGCGGCCAGGGTCTCGCGGGGATCCGGCGCTATCTGGCCCGCTGGGACGGCAAGATCGCCATTCGCAGCGGCACGGCGCGCATCGCGATCGTGCCCAAGTGGGACGACGATGTGCCTCTGAAGGACGGCCTGCCACCGTTCCCCGGCGCGCAGGTGCTCATCATCATTCCCGAGCCGGAGTCCACCAGGAAGTGATACAGCACATCGACGTGCACGCGGTGCTTCAGGAATCGGTCCCCGGGGGGGGCGTCTACGGAGACCTGGTCACCCGGCCGACGGGTCGGGTGGTGCGGGAGCAGATCGAGCGGGCGATCGCGACGGCCGCGGTCGCCCGCGTGGATTTCACAGGTGTCGGCTGCATCGATTACTCCTGCGCGGACGAGATCGTGGCCAAGCTGCTGCGCGAACGGCCCGCGGTGCTGGTGCTCTCGGGGATCTCGGACGCCCACCGCGAGGCCATCGAGCCGGTGCTCGCGGGGCACGGGCTGGCCGCGCTCATCGAGGGACCGGGCGGCGCGCTCGAGACCCTGGGCGCTCCCGAGGCCGCCGCCGTTCTGCTCGAGGAGCTCGTCGCGCGGCGGCTCGCCGCCCGCACCCCCGGAGGGACCTTCGCGCTGACGCTGGCGTGACCGGAGGGGCCCTCTGAAGCGCCGCCTCGGCTTCTCGACCCGCGCCGTACACGGCGACCCTGAAGCCCGCCCCGACTGGGCGCCGGTGGTCGCTCCGCTGTATCAGAGCGCGACCTTCACCAACCCGATCGGCTCCAACCAGGAAGTCCTCTACACCCGCTACGGCAACAATCCCAACCAGGTGGCGATCGCGAAGCGTCTGGCGCTGCTCGAGGGCGCGGAGGCCGCGATCTTCGTGGGGAGCGGCATGGGCGCCGTGGCCTTGGCGCACCTCGCGGTGCTGCGGCCCGGGGACCACCTGCTGTCGAGCGAGTGGATTTACGGAGGCGTGCACCGCCTGTTCAGCCAGGAGTTCGGGCGGCTGGGGATCGAGGTCGCCTTCGTGGATCCGCTCGAGTCCCGCACCTGGAAGCGCGCCCTCAAGAAGAACACGCGCGCCATCTTCGTCGAGACGCCGACCAACCCGCTGCTGCGCGTGATCGACCTCGAGCCGGTCGCGGCGCTGTGCAAGGCCGAAGGCCTGGCGCTGCTCGTGGACTCCACCTTCGCCACGCCCCTGAATCTGCGCCCGCTCGAGCACGGCGCCGACGTGGTGATCCACAGCGCGACCAAGTACCTGAACGGGCACTCCGACGTGATCGCCGGCGCCGTGGCGGGGACCGAGTCGGTGATCGAGGAGGTGCGGAAGCTGATGCAGGTGTGGGGGCAGGCGCTCGACCCGATGGCGGCCTGGCTCATCGACCGCGGGATGAAGACGCTCGCGGTGCGGGTGGAGCGCCAGAACGCGACCGCGCTCGCCGTGGCCGAGTGGTGCAGCCGGCAGCCGCAGTTTGCGGCCGTGCACTACCCCGGGCTCCCGTCGCATGTCGATCACGAAGTCGCGCAGCGGACCCTGAACGGATTCGGGGGTATGCTCGGGGTGGAGTTGAAGGGCGGCGCGCGGGCCGCGGAGCGGTTCCTGCGGGGGATCACGATCGCAGCGCACGCGCCCAGCCTGGGCGGCGTCGAGACGCTGGTGTCCGAGCCGCGCCTGACCTCGCACGCCATGCTGGCGCCCGAGGCGCGCGCCCGGGCTGGCATTCCCGATGGGTTCCTGAGATTTTCCATCGGACTGGAGGACGCCGACGACATCGTTGCGGACCTGGCGCAGGCCCTGGCGCAGCTGTAAGTGATCAAGCTCACCAATGTCTTCAAGGCCTTCCCCAAGGGGGGGCTCGCCCTGAAGGACGTTTCCTTTCACATCGCGAAGGGCGAGTTCGTCTTCCTCACCGGCCACTCCGGCGCCGGCAAGTCCACCGTCCTGAAGCTGATCTACGCGGAAGAGCCCGTGACGAGCGGCGAGGTGCGGGTCTCCGGGTTCAACCTGGCGGAGCTGCGCCGGCGCGACGTGCCGAGGCTGCGGCGGCGCCTCGGCATCGTGTTCCAGGACTTCCGGCTGCTCGAAGAGCGGACGGCCGAGGAGAACGTGGCGTTCGCGCTGGAGGTGACGGGCGCGCGGCGCGCGTCGATTCCCGCGCGCGTGATGCGCGTGCTCACCCAGGTGGGGCTCGCCGCCAAGGCGCAGGCCTCCCCGCGCGAGCTGTCCGGTGGCGAGCAGCAGCGCGTCGCCATCGCCCGCGCGCTCGTGAACGAGCCCACGGTGCTGCTCGCGGACGAGCCCACGGGGAACCTGGACGAGCGGGCCACCCGCGGCGTGTTTCAGCTGTTGCGGGACATCAACGCCAGCGGGACCGCGGTCGTGATGGCCACCCACGACCTCGACCTGGTGCGCCAGGCGCCCTATCGCGTGATCGAGCTGCAGGAGGGCGCGCTGGTGTACGACTCCGCGGTGGACGAGCCGCGCGACCAGGCGGTGACGCCGTGAACCTCGTGATCCGCGAGGCGCTGCTCACGTTCCGCCGCGCGCCGCTCTTGTCCACGCTCTCGGTGACGACAATCGCCTTTTCGCTGTTCGTGGTCGGGCTGTTCGGGCTCGTCGCGGTCAACCTCCAGGACGCCCTAAGGGGCGTCGCCGAGCGCGTGGAGATCGTGGCGTACCTGCTCCCGGGCACGCCGATCGAGACGATCACGCTCGCCGAGAAGGACATCGAGACCTTCCCCGAGGTGCAGTCCGCGACGTACGTGAGCGAAGATTCGGCCCTGGGGCGCGCCCGCGGGGAGCTGGTGGAGTTCCGCGACGTGCTCCAGGAGCTGGAGCGCAATCCCCTGCCGGCCTCGATCGAAGTGAAGCTCACGCCCCGGTTCCGCGACGCCGAGCACGTGAACGAAGTGGCCGAGCGGCTGCGCGGCTTCGGATTCGTGGACGACGTGCGGTTCGGGCGCGACTGGGTCGAGAAGCTCGATCGGCTGCGCCAGATCGCCGCGGCCGTGGGACTCGTCGTGGGCGCGGCGTTCGCGGTGGTCGCCATCATCATCATCGGCACCACGATCCGGATGGCCGTGCTGCAACGCAGCCGCGAGATCGCCATCATGCGCCTGGTCGGCGCCACCGACGGATTCATCCGCCGCCCGTTCCTGCTCCAGGGCGCGATCAAGGGGATGCTCGGCGGCGTGGCGGCGATCGGCCTGTCGTACGGCGCCTACGTCCTGATCAACCGCTGGCTGCTCCAGGTGGCGTTCTTCTCGCGCGAGCAGGCGCTGGCCATCGTCGGGTTCGGGATGTTGATCGGGCTCTTTGGAAGCGCCGCGTCTGTTGGACGGCACTTGCGTCGAGTATGAAACGGCGTCGAGGAACGATGTCGAGGGAGTTCGTCGAGGACAACCGTGGAGTGCGCCAGGTCTTCCCTCGACGCCTCTCCTCGACGATTCTCCTCGACGCCGTTTTGGCTCTGGCGATTCCCGCCGTCCTCGCCGCCCAGCGCCCTCAGCCCTTCGATCAACAGCTGCGCGACAACCAGCAACGCCTCGAAGGCATCCGGCGCGAGCGCTCGGAGGTGGAGCAGGAACTCGAGCGGCTCCGCACCCAGGCCCACTCGCTCTCGGACGAGCTGGCGAACATCGAGCGGCAGAAGGAGACCACCAACCGCATCGTCAACGAGCTGGACCGGCAGATCAACTCCCTCTCCGATCAAATCGACCATACCACGGTGGACCTGTTGCTGGCGCAGGACGCGCTCAGCGAGAAGCGTGCCGTGCTCGAGCGGCGGCTCGTGGACATCTACAAGCGCGGGCCGCTGTACGCCTACCAGGTACTGCTCGCCGCCGAGAGCTTCGGGGACCTGCTGTCGCGGTACAAGTATCTCTACCTCGTGACCCGCCAGGACCGCCTGCTGGCGAACGACATGTCGAAGCTGCAGCGGCGCATCGCGCGTGAGCGGCAGACGCTGGTGGACGGTCGGGACGCGCTGGGACGGCGCAAGAGCGAGCGCACCGAGGAGCTCGACCGCTATCTCCAGCTGGAACACGAACGGCAGGCGTCGCTGCGCGAGACCCGGCGCAACACGCGCGAGGCGCAGCAGCGGCTGTCGGAGCTCGAGCGAGACGAGAAGACCCTGAACGACCGCATCGCGGCGCTCGAGCGCGCCCGGCGCGAAGCGGAGGCCCGCGGCGTCGCCCCCGGTGCGGCCGCCATCACCACGGCCGATCTCGGACAGCTCGACTGGCCGGTGGACGGGCGCATCCTCTACCAGTTCGGGACCGCCACGGGCCCGAACAACACCCGCATCCCGTGGCACGGCATCGGCATCGCGGCGCCGGTGGGCACGCCGGTCCGGGCGATCGCGGCCGGCACCGTGAGCCTCGCCGGACCGCTCGGCACCTACCTCACATCCGTCCTGCTCGACCACGGCGGCGGCTACTACACCTTCTACGGCTACTTGAACGACGCGAGCGTCACGCAGGGTGAGCGGGTCCTCAAGGGCCAGGTGATCGGCCACATCGGGGGACAGGCAAGCGACCAGGGACCACATCTGCACTTCGAGATCCGGGGCCAGGGTGGGATCGCGCTCGATCCGGTCAACTGGCTCAAAAGCCGCAAGTAGACGTGAGGCGTGACGCAAAGGCGTCGCGAAGAACCGTCACGAAGAGGCGTCAGGCGATCCACGGTTCCCCGCGACGCCGGGTCGTGACGTCGTTCCGTGACGCCGTCTTCGTGACGGTTCTCGTTGCGACGGCAGCCTGTCACGGGGACGGAAGCGTGTTGCGGGTGTCCGGCACCGTCGAGATCCGCGAGCTGCAGCTCGCCCCGCTCGCCTCCGGCCGCTTGACGCGACTCCTCAAGGACGAAGGGGACACAGTGCGCCGCGGCGACACGATCGCGGTGCTCGAGCAACCGGGGCTCGAGGCGTTGATCAGCCAGCGACGCGCGCAGGCACAGGCGGCGGCCGAGCGCACCGCGGAAATCACCGCCGCCGTCGCGGACAGCCAGCGCGCGGCGAACGACCTGCGGCGCGCCGTGCCGCTGCACGAGAGCGGGGTGATCTCGGCGCAGCAGTTCGAGACCCTGACGTCGGCGGCGGCGGCCGCGGCGGCGCGGCTGCAGGCGGTGCGGGCCGCTACGCGGGACTCCGCGGCGGCGCGGGCCGGCGTGCTCGCCACCGAGGCCATCCGCGACCAGCTCACGGTGATCGCGCCCGACGACGGGATCGTGCTCAGCCGGTTCGCCGATCCGGGCGAGGCCCTCGCGACCGGCACGCCCGTGATCTCCCTCGGCCTCGTGCACCGCCCGTGGATCCGGGCGTACGTGGGCGACCGCTACGTCGGCCGGGTCAAGGTCGGCGCGGCCGTCACCGTGCGGCCCGACGGGTACGACCGCGCGTTCTCGGGCCGCGTCGTGGAGATCTCGTCGCGCGCCGAGTTCACTCCCCGGGCCGCGCTGACGGAGCGGGAGCGCGCCGATCTCGTGTTCGGCCTCAAGGTGGAGCTCGATAGCGCGGACGCCGGCGGCCGGGTGAAGGCGGGCATGCCCGTGACCGTCGAGATCCCGCTGCTTCCGTGATTCAGGCCGCCGTCGAGACCCGCGACCTCACGCGGCGCTTCGGCGCGCTCACCGCGGTCGATGCCCTCACCCTCCGCATCGAGACGGGCGAAGTCTTCGGCCTGCTCGGTCCGAACGGCTCCGGCAAGACGACGACGATCCGCATGCTGTGCGGGCTGCTCGAGCCGTCCGCCGGGTCGGCGCTGGTCACGGGACTCGACGTCACCGTCGCGCCCGAGCAGGTCAAGCAGCGGATCGGGTACATGGCTCAAAAGGTCGGGGTATACGAGGACCTGACGGTCGCCGAGAATCTCGATTTCTACGCGGGGATTTACGGCCTGCGGAGGGGCGCGACGCGGGCGCGCCTGGCCGACGTCGTTGCCTTCCTCGCGTTGGGCGATCGGCTCGGCCAGCTCGCGGGGCATCTCTCGGGCGGCTGGAGGCAGCGACTTGCGCTGGCGTGCGCGCTGATCCACCAGCCGGCGCTGCTGTTTCTCGATGAGCCCACCGCCGGCGTGGATCCCGCCGCCCGACGCCGGTTCTGGCGCACGATCCACGACCTCGCCAGGGCGGGGACGACGGTCCTCGTGACGACGCACTACATGGACGAGGCGGAACAGTGCAAGCGGCTGGCGATGATGAGCCGGGGGCATCTCATCGCGCTGGGGACTCCCGCCGAAGTGGCGGCTCAGGTGGGCGGACGGGGGGGGACGCTCGAGGACGCGTTCGTGATCCTGCAGGAGCGCGACGAGCGATGATGCCCCGCTTCTGGCCGATGTTCCGCAAGGAGTTCATCCAGATGCGCCGGGACCGCCTGACCTTCGGGATGTTGATCGGCATCCCGGTGATCCAGCTGCTCGTCTTCGGGTACGCCATCCAAACCGATGTGCGCAACCTGCCGACCGTGGTGCTCGACGAGTCGCGCACGCCCGAGAGCCGGGACCTGATCGCCGCGTTCGAGAACACGGGCAATTTTCGCGTGGTCACGCACGTCGACGGGCGGCCGGCGCTGGACGCCGCCATCGCGCGCGGCGACGCTCAGGCCGGCATCGTGGTGCCCTACGCGTACCCGCGCGACCTGGCCCGCGGCACGACGGCCACCGTGCAGGTGATCGTGGACGCCGCCGACCCCCTCTCGTCCCAGGCCGCCCTGAGCGCCGCGGCCGGCGTCGCCCAGGTGCGCAACCTCGCCATCCTGTCCCGGGCGGCGGGCCGCAGCATCCCGGTCGAGGCGCGGGTCCGTCCCCGCTACAACCCCGGGCTGCGCAGCCCCAACTACATCGTGCCCGGCCTCGTTGGCGTCATTCTCACCATGACCATGGTGCTCATCACCGCCATGGCCATCGTGCGGGAGCGCGAGCGCGGCACGCTCGAGCAGCTCATCGTCACCCCTATCACGAAGACCGAATTGATGCTGGGGAAGATCACTCCGTACGTGGGCGTCGGCCTCCTGCAGATGACCGCCGTGCTGATCCTCGGCCGGTTCGTGTTCGACGTCCCGCTCACGGGGAATATCCTGCTGCTCTACGGCGTGAGCCTCATCTTCATCATCGCGAGCCTGGCGCTCGGCCTGTTCGTCTCCACACTGGTGCGGACCCAGCAACAAGCGATGCAGGCGAGCTTCGGCTTCATGCTCCCCAACATCCTGCTGTCGGGCTTCATGTTCCCCCGCCAAGCCATGCCGGAGTTCGCCCAGTGGCTCGGGCTCCTGGTTCCGCTGACGTACTTCCTGAAAGTGGTGCGGGGAATCCTGCTCAAGGGGGTCGGGCTGGAGGCGCTGTGGCGGGAAGTGCTCATCCTCGCGGGGTTCGCGGTCGTGCTGATCGCGGCGTCGGTGCGGCGCTTCCGCAAGACGCTGGACTAGCGTACGGGCGCGGCATTGCCGTGCCCCTGTACGGGCACGGCATTGCCGTGCCCCTGCTGAGCCGCTACGTCTTCTCCCCCGCGACGCCGATCCGGTCGGGCTCGTGCTGCTTGCCGCGCTCCAGCGCCGCTTCCACCTGGGTGAACAGATCCTCGGGGCGCAGCACCTCGGAGTGGGGAAACGCGACCACGCCCGCCGACAGGGTCGGCCCCTGGCCCGCCCCCAAGTCGGGGAAGGTATGGCGCGCCACGACCTGACGCAGCCGCTCGACGAACTGCCGGCCCCCGTGGGTATCGGTCTCGGGGAGGATCAGCGCGAACTCGTCGCCGCCGTAGCGCGCCACGAAGTCGGGGGCGCGGATCTCGCGCTGCATCATGGCGCCGATCTCGGCGAGCACCCGGTCGCCGGCCGGCTGACCCAGCCGCTCGTTGACCTCGCGCAGCCGGTCCACGTCGATCACGACGAGCGCGAACCGCAGCGAGTAGCGCCGCGCCCGCTCGAACTCGTCGCGCACCCGGCGGTCCAGCGCGTCCAAGCTGGCGCAGCCCGTCAGCACGTCGGTCACGCCCGCGCTGATCTGGCGGCGGTAGATCGCGGCGCGTCGCTCTTCGTTTTCGAGCACCCGCGCCGCGGCTTGCGCCATCGTGTTCGCGAACCCCACGTCCTGCGACCGCAGCTGGGGGTCGCCCTGCACCGTCCGCAGGAAGAACACCCCGGCCGCGCGTCCCTGCACGAACACCGGGAGCGCGACGGCCGACTGGACGTTCACCTCGAGCTGCTGCTGGATCCAGCGCTGGCGGATCGACTCGAACAGCGGGTGCTCGTGCACGTCGTGGATGATCACCGGTCGCTCGGTGCGGATCGCCTCCTGAATCTCCGGGTAGCGCGAGAGCTCGACGCGGAGGTCGCGGATGGCGGGGTTCTCGTACACGGCCACCACGCGACCCTTGTCCTCGCCCGGGGCGGTGAGCACGAACGAGCAGTGGGTGAGCCCGAACGCCTGCCCGACCCGGCGCACCAGCGTCTGGAAGATCTCGTCGGCGCGGAGCGCCGCCGACACTTCCTGGAAGATGTCGAACAGCAGGTCGCGCGAGCGCAGGGCGTCGCGCGCCTCCGCCAGCTCGCGCCGCATCCGCAGATCGGCGTCGATGCGGGCGCGCAGCTCGCCGAAGTGGACGGGGCTCATCATGGCGTCCAGCGCTCCCGCCTGGAGCGCTTCCGCCACCGCGTCCGCGCCGCCGTCCGCCACCAGCACGATCACGGGCGCGCCGCCGAACCGCGGCGCGCTCGCGAGATCGCGCACCGCGTCGGCGAGCCGGGCCTGCTTGGTGCCGACCGCAAAGATCACGAGATCGGGCGGATGGGTCTCCACCCGGTCAAGCGCGGGAGGGGGAAAGGGCGCCTCGGTGACCTGGAAGCCCCCGCGCACGAGGAACCGCTCCAGGCCGTCGGGCCGCGAGCCGGCCTCACCGACGAGCAGGATCTTGGGCTGGGTCTGGTCGGGCAAGGCTCCTGGCCGCACCTTGGAGCGTGTCAAGGTATAGTTCACCCCATGGGTCGGCAACCGGCGCCTGAGACCCGGCGCAAGCGGCGTCGCATGGTGGCGAGCCAGCTCGCAGCTCGGGGCATCCGCGACGGCCGGGTACTCGCCACGATGGCGTGGCTGCCGCGCGAGTGGTTCCTGCCGCCCCACCTCGCCGACGAGGCGTACGACGACGCGCCGCTCCCCATTGGCAACGGCCAGACGATCTCGCAGCCCTTCATCGTGGCGCTGATGACCGAAGCGCTCGCGCCACGGCGCGGCGACTGCGTGCTCGAGATCGGCACCGGCTCGGGCTATCAGACGGCGGTGCTCGCGCACCTCGGCGCGCGGGTGTACACCGTCGAACGGCTGCCCGACCTGTTGGTGGAGGCGGAGGAGCGGTTCCGCCGGCTGGGCCTCCGCGGCATCGAGACGCGGCTGGGCGACGGCGCGGCCGGGTGGCCGGAGCGCGCGCCGTTCCAGGGCATCATCGTCACGGCGGCGGCGCCGGCCGTGCCGCCGCCACTCCCGGAGCAGCTCGCGCCGGGGGGCCGGCTCGTGATCCCGGTCGGTGACCTCGCCTCCCAAGAGCTGGTCGTGCTCGAGCGCGGGCCCGCCGGCCTGGTCGCGCGACGCGCCGGCGGCGTGCGGTTCGTGCCGCTGATCTCGCGCCTCGCGTTCACCGAAGAGCCGTGGGGCTGAAGCCGGGGCGCCTTCCCGGCGACCTGCTCGGCGCGCACGTGTCGACGCAGGGCGGCGTCGCGGAGGCGCCGGCGCGCGGCACGGTGATCCGCGCCACCGCGATCCAGCTGTTCACCAAAACGCCGAACCAGTGGCGGGAGCCGGCGCTCGATGACGCCGAGATCGGCCGGTTTCGCGCCGCGCTCGCGGGAAGCGGAATCCGGGCCGTGGTTGCGCACGACAGCTACCTGATCAATCTGGCGTCACCAGATGAGACGTTGCGCAACAGAAGCGTGAGAGCCTTCGCGGGCGAGTTGCAGCGCTGCCGGGCGCTCGGTATCCCCTGGGTCGTGTCGCACCCCGGGAACTACATCGACGAGCGCGCCGCAGGGTTGGAGCGCAACGCGCGCGGCTACGCCGATTGCCTCGCCCTGGTGCCGGGCGAGGTCGGCGTCCTCATCGAGGGAACAGCGGGCGCGGGCACGGCGCTCGGGTCGACGTTCGAGGAGCTACGGGCGCTGCGCGACGCGCTGCCCGCCGCCGCCCGTGCCCGCGTGGCGTTCTGTCTCGACACGGCGCATTTGCACGCCGCGGGGTATGACGTGGCCGGCGGGGAGGGCGGGCTCGAGGGGGTGTGGGAGCTGTTCGACCGGGAGGTCGGGCTCGCACTCCTCAAGTGCTTGCACCTGAACGACTCCAAGGGCGCGCCCGGGTCACATCTCGACCGCCACCAGTGGATCGGCGAAGGGGCGATCGGCCCCGAGCCGTTCCGGCGCATCATGCGCGAGCCGCGCTTCGCGGGAGTGATTAAGATTATCGAAACGCCGAAGGGCGACGACCCGGTCCGCCACGACCGGCGGATGCTGCGACGGCTGCGCGCCTACGCGCGCGGACCGCGCGATAACATCCGGATGACCGCAACCGTAGGCAGGGCGTGATCGCAGCGACGACGCAGCGCAGGCGCGGCACCGTGCCGCTCGCCGCGGCGCTCCTGGTCATCCAGGGGCTCGCCGGGGGGCTGGTGCCGCTGGTGCACGCGTCGGAGCGGCTCAGCGCGCCGGCCCACATCGAGGCGCGGCACGACGCCGGCTGCCTCGCGCTGCACGACGAGCTGCGCTGCGCGCTGTGCCACTACGCGAATTCGCGCGTGCAGCCGCAGCAGGCACGGACATTCGCCCCGACGGCGGCGCACCCCGAATGCACGGTGACCCCGCCGGCGGTCGCGCCGGCGCCGCGCTTCACCCGCCTCAGCTCCCCACCCCGAGCGCCTCCCAGCACCCGGCTGTAGCAGACCGGCGGCCCCCCCGCCCCCGCGGGAACCGCCGACCGCGCGCTCCCGCTCCGGGGGCGCGGTCGCCAGCCGTGGAACCTTGGAACAGGAGACGCTCGACGATGAGTCGACATCGATACGCCGTGATAGCCGCGCTCGCGGGGCTCGTCGCTCTGCCGGGCGCGGGTTCCGCGCAGCAGCCCACCCAGCGCCAGATCGATTCTCTCGCGGCCCAGGTGCGCGCGCTCAAGGCGCAACTCGACAGCTTGCGCGCAGCGCTCGGGCGGAGGCCGGCCGCAGTCACGCCCGCGGCAGCGGAAGACACGTCGCTTGGCGCGCTGCGCGCCGCCGCCGCGGCCGCCGCCGGGACCGACACGTTACGGATCCGGGCCGACACGGCCGGCCCCACCAAGTTCGTCGGCCGCGAGCGCAGCCAACCGCAACTGAACCCCGAAATCAGCGTCACGGGGGACGTGCGCGCCTACGGGCAGCAGCCGGGCGTCCAGCATGACAACTTCGATCCACGGGAGTTCGAGGTCGGCTTCCAATCGCCGCTCGATCCCTACTCGAGCACCAAGATCTTCGTGAGCTTCGAGAACGGCGACGTGAGTATTGAGGAAGGGTACGCCTACTGGACGGGCCTGCCCGGACACATCCGGTTCGACATCGGGAAGTTCCGGCAGCAGTTCGGCGAGCTGAACCGCTGGCACCTGCACGCGCTCTCCGAGACCGAATACCCACTCGCAATCCGCAGCTACCTGGGTGCCGACGGCCTCGCCGGAACGGGCATCTCGCTGTACCGCGCCTTCGGCGGGTTGGGCACGCACGAGGTCACCGCCCAAGTGACGCGCAGCGAGACGGACTCCCTGTTCGGCGGGAGCGGGCGGCCGAGCTATCTCGTGCATCTGCTGAATTTCTGGCAGCTCACCCGGTCCACCTACATGCAGCTCGGCGGCACCGGCCTGTACGGCACGAACCCGGGCCAGAGCTTGCGCACCAAGGTGGGTGGGGTGGACTTCCGCCTGACGTGGCGGCCTCCCGCACGGGCGCTGTACCGCGAGTGGACGCTGCGCGGCGAGCTGTACGCGCTACGGAAGGAATACGCGGCCAGCGGCGCGACGCACCTCGGCTACTACGTCGGCACCACGTACAAGCTCGGCCAGCGCTGGATCGCGGGCGTGCGTTACGACTATGTCGAGCACCCAGACTCGGCCTGGATCACGCGGCAGGTTATCCCGTCACTCACCCTGTGGGAGAGCGAGTGGGTCGAGCTGCGGGCGCAGTACACCTGGGCCAAGACGACGGGGTTCAACCCGACGAACCAGGTCGCCCTGCAGGCGGTTTGGGCGATCGGACCACACAAACACGAGACCTACTGACATGCTGCCATTCATTCCCCTGCTCGTCGCGCTGCACGGCACCCCCGTGCCGCCCGCGGACAAGGTCAAGGTGGTCACGTCGCTTACCACGTACGCGGCGATTGCGCGCGAGATCGTGGGCGAGCGCGGCACGGTGTCGT
>Ga0209159_1000106_pt1 | contig 79092 bp, 70 predicted proteins | sample GraSoiAngelo_144_FD_185901 | JGI IMG/M metagenome (GOLD analysis project Ga0209159, IMG submission 185901) | Grasslands soil microbial communities from the Angelo Coastal Reserve, California, USA - 14_1009_02_40cm (SPAdes) (version 2) | ecosystem: Environmental > Terrestrial > Soil > Grasslands ...
GCGGGGCACCGGGCGATTGCCGAGCGGAACGCTCGCGACTTGCTGGCCGCGCTCGCGCCGCTGCGGGCAGGCACCTGTCCCGCAGTCTCGGACGCCGCGTCGCGCATGGCGGAGCGGGTCGTGGCCGAGGGCCGCGCGAGGAACCGCGCCTACGATGTGGAGACGAAGCACGGTCAGACGCAGGGGGTTACGCTGCCGCCCTGAGCCCCTCTTGGCACCCTCGTCCAACGCCGCTCGGGTAAGGCAAGGGCGCGACAGCAGAAGCCCCCGAAAGGCCCTAGCGTGCTTTCGGGGGCTTGGCGCTCACTCGCCGAGGCAAGTGAGAGCATCGCTTCGCTTGTGGCCGTCGTGTTGATTCACGGCCCCACCTCCTCGGGTGGCGTTCGGCACCACCGTACTACGCCAACTCGGTCCGCGCAACTGTGGTGCGCCCGCAACGTCGCGGACCCAGTCTCGCCGAGATCACTTGCCGCGGTGCTTCGACATTGCCAGGAAGAGTTGTTCGACCGCTACAACGTCATCGACGAGCAGGATCTCGCGCGCGCCGTCGCCATCGGTTCGGCGCGAACGATAGAGTTACGAGACGGAAAGCCCCTGCCGCAGGCCATGAGGCCCCGCTAAGTTCAAGCGCCGCATAATCGCTGGCCCCTCGTCCAACGGCAGGACACCAGACTTTGGATCTGGGTATGGTGGTTCGAATCCACCGGGGCCAATCAGAGCGTTCAGACCCTGCGGAGTTTCCAGCGCCCCCGCTTGAACAATACGACGCTCACGAGCGCCAGCGTCGAATACCCGACCGTAATCGCGATGAACACCCCCTGGGGGCCGAAGTCCCACACCCGGGCGAGCATGTAGGCGAGCGGGATTTCCCACAGCCAGAAACACGCCAGGTTGATCCACGTGGGCGTCCAGGTGTCGCCCGCACCATTGAATGCCTGGGTGAGCACGAACCCCAGCGCGTAGAACACGAAGCCGCAGCTCATGGTGCGCAGCCCCAGGGCCCCGGTCGGTAGGGCGACAGGGTCGTGCGTGAACAAGCTGACGATCGGACCCGCGAACACGATGAACACTAAGCCCACCGCGCCCAGCACCACCATGTTGTAGCGACTGGCGAGCCACGCGGCACGCTCGGCGCGATCGGGGTCCCTGGCGCCGAGCGACTGGCCCACCATCGTCGCAGCGGCGTTCGCGAGGCCCCACGAGGGCAGCATGGCGAAGATCAGGATGCGGATCGCGATCGTGTAGCCCGCGAGGACCTGGCTCCCGAAGCTGGACATGATGCGCACCAGCCCCACGTAGCTCGCGGTCCCCACCAGCACCTGAAACGTCCCCGACCCCGACAGCCGTAACAGGTGGGCCATGGTCGCCGGCCGGAGCGCCAAATGGATGCGGCGGACCGCCACGCGCGCGTCGCCGCGGGTGAGCCGATACAGCTGGTACAGGACGCCCGTACCGCGGCCGATCGTGGTGGCAACGGCCGCGCCGGTGACGCCGAGCCTCGGGAAGGGGCCGAGGCCAAAGATGAAGCAGGGGCCCAGCACAATGTTGATGGCGTTGGCGAGCCAGAGGACCCGCATCGCGATGGCGGCGTCACCGGCGCCGCGGAAGATCGCGTTGATGAGGAACAGCAGCAGCACGGTCGCACTGCCGCCGAGCATCATCCGGGTGTAACCCGAGCCGATCGCGGTGACGGCGGGCGACGCCCCCATGACGGCGAGGAGGCGCGGCGCGAGCGTGATCCCCAGGCAGGCGACGACTGCGGCGACGCCGAGTCCAAGGGCGATTCCCTGCACAGCCGCTTCGGCCGCCGCGTCCGGCCGTTTCTCCCCGATGCGGCGCGCCACGACCGCCGCGACCCCGATCGAGAGGCCCATCGCCGCCGTATAGACCAGGGTCAGCATCGATTCCGTCAAGCCGACGGTGGCGACCGCGTCGGGACCGAGGCGCGACACCCAGAACACGTCCACGACGGCGAAGATCGACTCCATCGCCATTTCGAGGACCATGGGGACCGCGAGCAGCACGATCCCGCGGCCGAGCGACCCGGCCGTGTAGTCGTGCGGGATCCCGCGGACGGCGTCGCGCACCACCGTCCACCACTCGCTCGGTCGGCTCTGTGTCGTGGCAACGCCTTGGTCAGTCACCGCCAGCTCCCTTTCGGCCGTCCCGGCTCCATGAAGGTACCGACCTCCGGCAACGGTCGCCCGGTTTCAAGGAAGGTTTTGTGGGACGAGAGAATCAGCGACTACCCCTCAACGGGGCCTGGCGGCCCGATCATGCGAGTTGTCGATTTGGGGAGCGGCGGTTTCTCGAGCGACGGTTGGGCGAGTTGCCGGACTGACAGGATTCGGTGCTAGCGAGATTGCCCCCCATGATGACCTATTTCGCCCTCGTCAGGGGCATCAATGTCGGCGGCCACAAGCAGGTCGCCATGGCGGACCTGCGTCAGCTGCTCACGCACCTGGGCTTCGCCGACGCACGCTCACTACTCCAGAGCGGCAATCTCGTGTTTCGGAGCAAGGCGCGCAGCGGCGCGCAGCTCGAGCGCCTGTTGGAGGCGGAGGCCAAGAAGCGCCTCAGTCTTGAAGCGGACTTCTTCGTCCGCACTGCGCAGGAATGGAAGGCGATCGTCGCACACAACCCCTTCCCCACGGAAGCCGAGCGCGATCCTGGCCATCTCGTGGTCATGTTCCTGAAGGAGGCACCGGCCCGCAAGGACGTGGCGGCGCTGCAAGCCGCCATCACCGGCCCGGAGGTGGTGCGCGCCGCAGGCAGGCACGCGTACATCATCTACCCGAGCGGTATCGGCCGCTCGCGCTTGACGAATGCCCTCATCGAGAAGAAGCTTGGCACACGTGGCACCGGTCGCAACTGGAACACCGTCCAAAAACTCGGTGCCCTCGCTGAAGCGTGATGCGCCCTGAGGTAGCCATGCAGCGAGTCCCGCAGCTCACCCTGGTGATTGCGCTCCTCGTCGCCGTGCCGGGATTCCTCCCGGCACAAGGAAGCCCCCCCGACGCCACGACGGTCCAGAGCGCCATGGCGACGCTCCGGAGCGACCTCCGCAACTTCGTGACCGCACAGGAAGCCCACTTCGCCGATCACGGAACGTACGCCCGCTCGCTCCGTCAGCTGCAGCACGGGTTTCACGCCAGTCCCGGCGTGACCCTCGTCCTCCTCACGTCCTCGGACTCGAGCCACAGCGAGATCGCGATCAGCGACAAGGTTCCCGGCCTCGTCTGTGCGATGTTTGTCGGCAACGCGCCGCCGCCGCTCGGCACGGGAAAGGAGGCGGTCCCGGCATGTCGGGGCCCATAGCGCCGTCGGGGCTCGACGTCATCCTGAGGCGGTTCGATCAGCCGGACGAGACCCGTCGCTTCCCCAAAGGCCGGTTCGACGTCGTCACCATCGCCGGACGCGCCTTCGGCCGCGCGTCCTACGAGCCCGGCTGGCGCTGGTCGGTAGACGTCGGCCCCACGGTAGGCGCCACGCGCTGTACGGTGGAGCATCTCGGTCTGGTGCTGAGCGGCTGCGCCACCGCCGCCTTCGACGATGGGCGCGTCATCGAGCTTCGGGCCGGGGAGCTCTTCTACATCCCGGCGACACCGCACGATAGTTGGGTGGTTGGCGACGAACCATACGTCTCGCTCCACTTCCTCGGCGCCGATCACTACGCGCGCTGACGTCTACCATGCTGCTCCTGCTCAAGAACCTCCTGTTCACAGTATTCGTGCCGGGCACGGTTGCCTGCTTCGTCCCCTACCGGATCGTCACGCGCACCGCCGGCATCTTTCCTCTGGACGCAGCGAGGCTGATTCTCGCCGCGCCCGTTGCGGTGCTGGGGTTGAGCATCTACTTCTGGTGCCTCTGGGACTTCGCGATGGCGGGCCGAGGCACCCCGGCGCCCATCGACCCGCCCAAGCAGCTGGTCGTGCGCGGCCTGTACCGCCGTGTCCGGAATCCCATGTACCTGGGCGTGGTGCTCGTCGTCGCGGCGTGGGCCCTGTTGTTCCGCTCCGGCGCGGTGTTAGCCTATGGCGTTGCCGTCGGATTGCTCTTCCACTTGTTCGTCGTCCTGGTCGAAGAGCCGCTGCTGCGACGGCGGTTCGGTGCTGCGTACGAGTCGTACTGTCGTACGGTCCCGCGCTGGGTGCCTCGGCGGGCTCCCGGACCAGCAGTCTGACGAGCGGAGCGAGGCACGCCTGGATCATTTCGGTCTTGCGCTAAGGAGGGCCTATGCTACGCCGCGCAGCACTACTCACCGTCGCTACCCTTTGCATCCCAGTTCTGCTCCAGGCCCAGCGCGCGCGCTTTGGCCTTGCCGCGGGCACGAGCTTGGTGGGGGGCGGCGACTCGCGCGCCCTGGTGGACGCGGGCGGGTTCAACGTCACCGGCGCCGATCACGCGGGCTTTCACGTTCGGGGCATGGCGGAGGTGCCGCTCGGGTCGGCCGCCTTCGCGTTTCGGGCGGAGCTGTTTTACAACAGCCTGCATTCCCGCCCCAACTCGGTGGCGAGCGTGGGAAGCGGCACCGGCGCCGCCGCGTTATCCGATCGGACGTTCGGCTTGACCGGCAACTTCGTCGCCTCGTTGATCCCGCAGGCTGGCGTGTCTCCGTACTTCCTGCTCGGTGCCGGCGCGTTCGGGTCCCTGCTCGGCACCAACCCGGATCAGCAGAGCAGCGCGGTGGTTGTCACGCGCGGCGGCATGGGGCTCGGTCTCCAAACCGGCGTCGGCTTGCGCATCCGTATGGGACAGCACAGCCTTCTGCTGGAGTGGCGCTACGGCCAGGCATTGAACAACACACGCGGCGTGGCGTTCATGCCGCTCACGGCGGGCGTCGTGTTCTAGCGACCCACGCGGAGCGTGGGAGCCTCACGCTCGCTGACGCGCGTTCTTCGGAGGACGCAACAGTGTCATACGAGCTGAGCCGGCGTGATTTCGTGGCGACGGCCGGCGCGCTCGCCGGGGCGGCGCTCCTGCCCGCGGCGACCGGCGACCGGACATCCAGTCCCCCGGCCGACGGCACGGTCGTGCTCTTCCAAGGCGACTCGATCACCGACGGGGGACGCGATCGCGGTGTGGCCGACGCGAACGCGCCGCGCGCCCTCGGGGCGGGATACCCGCTGCTGGTCGCCTCGGCGGCGCTCGCGGCGCATCCCGATCGCGGGTTGCGGTTCTACAATCGCGGGGTGAGCGGCAACAAGGTCCCCGACCTGGAGCAGCGCTGGGCCGACGACACGGTGGCGCTCAAGCCGGACGTGCTCAGCATCCTCGTGGGCGTCAACGACTTCTGGCACAAGCTGGGACGCGGTTACACCGGCACGGTCCAGGACTACGAGACTCAGTACGCCGCGCTGCTCGAGGAAACGCGGCGGGCACTGCCCGACGTGCGACTGATCGTCCTCGAGCCGTTCGTGCTGCGGTGTGGTGCGGTCGACGACCGTTGGTTTCCGGAGTTCGACGAACGGCGCGCGGCGGCCCAGCGCGTAGCGCAGCACGCGCGTGCTGCGTTCGTTCCCTTGCAGCGAGTGTTCGATGACATGGCGCGACGCGCAGCGCCGCAGTACTGGGCCGCCGACGGCGTCCATCCCACCCCCGCCGGACACGCGGTGATCTCGGAGCACTGGCGCCGCGCCGCGCACCTCTAGTCCTCACCTCCAAAAACTCCTCACCGAGAGGTCCATCGCATGCGTCTGACCGCGAGCCCGATCGCCGCATCCGCCCTCGGCCTGCTGGTCCTCGCCGCGACCCCCTCCCCCGCCGGCGACCTGCGCGGCTACTCGGCCGACGCGGCGAAGGCCCAGCGCGAGTGGGAGACCAAGTTCCGCGCGATCCCGAGCCCGGACTCGCTGCGCGAGTACATGCGTCACCTCGCGGCGCGACCGCACCACGTCGGCTCGCCGTACGACAAGGCCAACGCCGAGTGGATCCTCGCAAAGTTCAAGAGCTTCGGGCTCGACGCGCAGATCGAGACGTTCGACGTGTTGTTTCCTACGCCCAAAGAGCGCGTGGTGGAGCTGATCGCGCCGACCAAGTTCGTAGCGAAGCTCCAGGAGCCGCCGGTGCCGGGCGACCCGACCTCGAGCCAGCAGGCCGAGCAGCTCCCGACCTACAACGCGTACTCGGTGGACGGTGACGTCACCGCCCCCCTCGTCTACGTGAACTACGGCGTACCGGCCGACTACGACCGGCTCGAGCGGATGGGGATCTCGGTAAAGGGGGCGATCGTGATCGCGCGCTATTTCGGGTCGTGGCGCGGCATCAAGCCCAAGGTCGCCGCCGAGCACGGCGCGATCGGCTGCCTCATCTACTCCGACCCCAGAGACGACGGCTACACCCAGGGCGACGTGTATCCCCGTGGCCCGTGGCGGCCCCGGGACGGCGTGCAGCGCGGCAGCGTGATGGACATGCCGGTGTATCCGGGCGACCCCCTCACGCCCGGCGTGGGCGCGACCAAGGACGCAAAGCGCCTGGCGATCGGCGACGCTCAGACGATCACCAAGATCCCCGTCCTACCGATGTCCTATGGCGACGCCCAGCCGCTGCTCGCGGCGCTCGCCGGCCCGATGGCGCCCGACGAGTGGCGCGGCGGGCTCGGGATCACCTACCACGTCGGGCCTGGGCCGGCGAAGGTGCATCTGCGGGTCAAGTCCGATTGGAGCCTCAAGCCCCTGTACGACGTGATCGCCCGCATTCCGGGCGCGGGCGCCCCAGACGAGTGGATCATCCGCGGCAACCACCACGACGCCTGGGTGAACGGCGCCGAGGACCCGATCTCGGGCCAAGTGCCGCTGCTCGAGGAGGCGCGCGCCTACGGCGAGCTCCTGAAGCAGGGCTGGAAGCCGCGCCGCACAATCGTCTACGCCGCCTGGGACGGTGAGGAGCCCGCGCTGCTGGGCTCGACCGAGTGGGTCGAGGCACACGCCGACGAGCTGGCGCACAAGGCGGTCGCCTACCTGAACAGCGACACCAACGGCCGGGGCTACCTCTCCCTCGCGGGCTCCCACACCCTCGAGAAGTTCATCAACGACGTGGCGCGGGACATCGAGGACCCCGAGACGAAGCTCACCGTCTGGAAGCGGAACCAGCTCCGCGCCATCGCGACGGCCCGCACCTCGGAAGCGAGGGATGAAGCGCGCCGCCGCGCCGATCTCCGCATCGGGGCGCTCGGCTCGGGCTCGGACTACACGCCGTTCCTGCAGCACGTCGGGATCGCATCGCTCAACTTGGGCTACGGCGGCGAGGACGGCGGCGGCATCTACCACTCGATCTACGACGACTTCAAATGGTACACGACCTTCGACGACACGTCGTTCGTGTACGGCCGCGCCCTCGCTCAGACGGTGGGGACGGCGGTGATGCGTCTGGCCGACGCCGATCTGCTACCGTACGACTTCACCGCACTCGCCGAGACCGTCGGACGCTACGCGCGCGAGGTCGAGAAGCTGCTGAAGGACACGCAAGACTCGGTCCGCGAGCAGAACCGTCAGATCGACGAAGGCGTGTTCGGCGCCACGAACGACCCGCGTGAGCCCCTGGTGCCGCCGGCGAAGGAAGCGATCCCGCCGTACTTGAATTTCGCCGAGCTCGACAACGCGGTCGACGCCCTGACCCACGCTGCGGACCGCTACGACAAGGCGCTCGGCAGAGCCGACGCGAACGGCGGCGCGGCACTTGCCAAGCCCGAGGTGAAAGCGTTGAACGCAACGCTGCTGCAGAGCGAGCGCGCGCTGACGATCGCCGACGGGCTGCCGCGCCGGCCGTGGTACCGCCATCAGGTGTACGCGCCCGGCTTCTACACAGGGTACGGCGTCAAGACGCTGCCTGGCGTGCGCGAGGCGATCGAGCAGAAGAGCTGGAAGGAGGCGGACGCGCAGATCCCGCGCGTTGCCCGGGCGCTCGGCGCCGAGACGGATCTGATCAACCGGGCGGCGGAGCAGCTCGAGAAACTGGCGCCGTAGCGCCGGCGCACCATTGACGCGCCGGCCCCAGCCCGCCTACTATGCGGCGGGTATCAAACCCGGGAGCCTCGCATGAGATATGTCACCCGTTCGGTTGCGCTGGCCGCCGTCTTGCTCACTCCTGCCGCGGCGCTGTCCGCGCAGCGGGAGCTGCCGTACACCTACCAGGGCACGGTGCACACCGTGAAGAACGGCACCGTGGATATCATCATCGGCGTCGGGGAGGCCATGCGACTGGTGCACATGCGCACGCAGCCCGCGACCGCCGTGCTCGGAGAAGGTGCCGCCATCGCCTTGGGCGATCTGCAGCCCGGCGACGTGGTGCGCGCCGATTGCCGCCTCACCGCCACCGGCCTCGTCGCCGACAAGATCGAGCTGAAGAGGCGCGCGCCGTGACGCCGGCGCGCGCTTGCGCAGCCGCCGCGGTGCTGTTGCTCGCGGGCGGCTGCCAGAGGCCGCTCAAACCGGGCGACCCGGTGGGCGGCCTCAGCCGCGCGGAGCAGGATCGCTTCGCGCACGGCAAGGTGGTCTTCGACAGCACCTTCACGCCGGAGAAGGGGCTCGGCCCACTCTTCAACTCGACCAGCTGCGGCGAGTGCCACGAAGATCCGGCGAAGGGCGGCCGGGGCGACGAAGTCGAGCTGCACGCAACGGCGTTCAAGGACGGCGTATGCGACCCGCTCGTCGAGGAAGGGGGGTTCGTCATCCAGCGCCACACGACCCCCGCGCTCAAGCAAGCGCTCGGGATCGATTCCGAGCCGTTCCCACCGTCCGCCACCGCGCGTGCGCTACGCACCACACCAGTCGTCTTCGGCCGCGGTCTGCTCGACGCCGTGCCCGAGTCGGTCATCCTTGCCTACGCCGACCCCGATGACAAGAACCACGACGGCATCTCCGGGCGCCCCAACCGCTTCACCGACGGTCGGCTGGGCCGCTTCGGCCGCAAGGGCTTCGTGCCCGCGCTCGACGAGTTCAACGCCGGCGCATTCAGCGCCGAGATGGGGGTGACGAACCCGGCGGTGCGGACCGAGGAGACGATCGGTGGGAAGCCGATCCCCGCGGGCGTGGATCCCGTCCCCGAGCCCGAGATCGCCCAGGAACAGCTCGATCTCACAGACGCCTTCGTGCGCTTCCTCGCCCCTCCCACCCCTCTCAAGCTGGGCCAGGAGGGGCGGCGCGGCCGGGAGCTGTTCTCCCAGATCGGGTGCGCCGCTTGCCACGTGCCGACGCTGCGCACGGGTGACAGCCCGGTCCCCGCCCTGCGGAACAAGGAGTTCCCCGCCTACACCGACCTGCTGCTCCACGACATGGGCTCCGATCTCGCCGACATCTGCCTGGGCCTGGCGACCCCGTCCGAGTTCCGCACCGAGCCGCTGCTCGACCTCCGGGACGCCAAGGCGTTCCTACACGATGGGCGGGACACGACACTCGGTCAGGCGATCGAGGCGCACGGCGGCGAGGCGTCCGGCGCCCGCGACCGGTTCAAGGCCCTGCCCCCAGCCGACCGAAACGCCCTGATCGCGTTTTTGAAATCCCTGTAAGGATCTGCAACGCCCGACGCGGGGGAGGCGGGGGCTTGAACAACCCGGCCGTTGTTGATTAGCATCTTCCCCCGAGTACTCCACACACTCGCCCCATGTCTTTGCTTTCATTAGAACGTGTCTCCAAGCGCTTCGACGACGTGACCGCCGTCGACGGCGTGTCGTTCGCGGTCGATCCGGGACAAGTGGTCGGGTTCCTCGGCCCCAACGGTGCTGGCAAATCCACCACGATGCGGATGATCACGCAGTTCTACGAGCCGGACTCGGGCGAGATCCGGCTCGACGGCGTGCCCCTCGCCGACGCGGCGCGCGAGGCCAAGCGCCGCATCGGCTACCTGCCCGAGAACAACCCCCAGTACGACGACATGCTGGTGGTCGACTACCTCGCGTTCATCGCCGACCTGCGTGAGCTCGCGGGGCTCACGCGCCGTCAGGCGCTCGACGCCGCGATCACCGGCACCGGGATCGAGAGCGTCTACTACCGCCCGATCGGAGAGCTCTCGAAGGGATTCCGTCAGCGCGTCGGGCTGGCGCAAGCGATGCTGCACCGCCCCGACCTGCTCGTGCTGGACGAGCCGACGGAAGGCCTCGACCCGAACCAACGCGTCGAGATCCGCCGCCTCATCGGGACGCTCGGCAGGGACCGCACGGTGATCCTGTCGACGCACGTCCTGTCCGAGGTGCAGCACACCTGCTCGCGGCTGCTGGTCATCAGTCGCGGTAAGATCGTCGCGGATGGCCCGGTGGATCGCCTCATCCAGCAGGCGGAGGGTGCCGTCGCGATCGCCGTCGAAGCCGCCGGGACAGGCGTCGCCGAGGCGCTCCGCGAGCTGCCGGGCGTTCGCCACGTCGAGCCGGGGCGCGCGGCGGACGGTCGGGTCGCGGTCACGCTCACCGCGGACGGCGGCACGGACCTCCGGCCCGAGATCTTCGACCTCGCCAAGTCCCGCGGCTGGACGCTGTACGAGCTGCACGAGGAGCGCGCCAGTCTCGAGCAGCTGTTCCGCCAGCTCACCCGCGGCGACGCGACCGACGCATGAACGCCATCGTGACGATCGCCCGGCGCGAGCTCCGCGCGCTGTTCGATCACCCCACCGCGTACATCCTGCTGGTCGTGTTCACCGGCGTGAACGGCTTCCTGTTCTTTCGCGAGGTCGACATGTACGGCGTCGCGTCGCTGCGGCCGATGCTCGATCTGCTGCCGTGGCTGCTCCTGTTCCTCGCGCCCGCCGTGACGATGCGCGCCCTGGCCGAGGACCGTCGCAGCGGCACGCTCGAGGTCGTGCTGGCGCAGCCGATCACGGAGCTCGAGCTGCTGCTCGGCAAGTACGCCGGTCAGGTGTTGTTCCTCCTCAGCGCGCTCGCCCTCACCCTGACACTCCCGATCGGCCTCGCCGTGGGAGCCCGTCTCGCGCTCGGGATCCTGGTGGCACAGTACGTCGGGGCCGCGCTGCTGATCGCCGGGCTCGCCGCCGTGGGCATCTGGGCCTCGAGCGTCACGCCGAACCAGATCACCGCCTTCATCCTCGCGGTCGCGGTGATGTTCGTGCTGGTCCTGGTCGGGCTCGATCCCTTGATCGTAGGGCTTCCCCCCCGACTCGGGGCCATCGCCGCGTCGCTCGGCGTGCTGTCGCATTTCACGGGCATCGACCGCGGCGTGATCGACCTGCGCGACGCGGTGTACTTCCTGACGCTCGCCGCCATCTTCCTACTGCTCGCTTACTTCGCGCTGATGCGCCGCAAGCTCACGGCGCGCGGGGCGGCGTTGCAGCGCCTGCGCCTCGGGACGGCGCTGCTCGCGGCGGCGATGATCGTCGTGAACCTGCTGGGGCGCCACATCGGCGGCCGGCTCGACCTGACGCCGGGACGGTCGTACACGCTCGCGCCCGCGACGAAGCGGATCCTCGGCGCGCTGCCCGACATCGTGACCATCAAGCTGTTCGCGTCGAGCGCGCTGCCGCCCGAAGTGGCGTTCCTGAAACGCGACCTGGACGATCTGCTCCGCGACTACCGCACCGCCGGCCGCGGCCGGGTGAAGCTCGTGGTGCAGGACCCCTCGGCCGACAGCGCCGCGCTGCGCGAGGCGCGCACCGTGGGCATTCCAGCGGTACAGTTCAACGTGCTCGGCAAGAGCGAGCTCCAGGTGAAGGAAGGCTACCTCGGCGTCGCGGTGCGATACGCCGACGGCGTCAAGACGATCCCCTTCGTGCAGCAAACGAACGACCTCGAGTACCGCCTCACGTCCGACATCCGCTCCCTCACCACGACCGCCAAGCCGGCGATCGGGTTCGGCGAGATCACGGAGCAGCAGACACCGCCGCAGGCGCGGCGGTCCTTCGACGCGCTGCGGCAGCAGCTCGAGCGAACCTATACCGTCCGCTCGGTCTCGCTCTCGGACAGCACGATCGCGCCCGACGTGAAGGTGCTGATCTTCGCCGGGACCCCCGACTCGCTGCGCGGCGCGCAGGCCGGGACGTTCAGGGCGTTCCTCGACCGCGGCGGGAGCCTGCTCCTCATGGCCAGCGGCATGGAGCGCTCGCCGCAGGGGCCGTTCTCGTTCTCGCGGCTCGTGGGCTGGAACGAGCTGCTCAAGCCATACGGCGTATCCGTCCGGTCTGACATGGTCTACGACCTCGCCTCGAACGCGCGCGTCGCGATTCAGACGCAGTTCGGGCAAGTGCTCCTGCCCTACCCCCTCTGGGTGCAAGCGGCGAGCACCAAAGCCACGCCCGTGAACGCCGAAATCGACGGCGTGCTACTGCCCTGGTCGAGCAGCATCGACACGACCCAGGCGCTGAAGGGCGCGGTCACCCCGCTGTTGGTCACGAGTCGGGCGGGCGGCGTGCAGGAGACGACCGCGTTCCTCGATCCGTCGCGGGAGTTCCGGCGCGACAGCCTGCGCCCCCGGGTCCTGGCCGCGCTCGTCAATCCTGTGACCCGCGACAGCTCCGGCGCCGTGCGCGGCCGGGTGGTGGTCGTGGGCAGCGCGGATTTCGCGAGCGACCGCTACGCGCAGAACTCGCCGGACAACATCGTCTTCGTCCAGAACGCGGTGGACTGGCTCGCGCAGGACGAGGCGCTGATCGCCATTCGCTCGAAGAACCGTGCTCCCCCGCCCCTGGTCTTCACCAGCGTCACCATGCGCCAGGCGGTGAAGTACGGCAACATCATCGGAGTACCCGTACTGCTGATCGTGTTCGGCGCCGTGCGATTGTGGCGGCGGCGGCAGCTCACGCGACAGACGTACCGGCCGCTGACGCTGGCGGGTGCCGGATGAGCGCAAAACACCTGAAGTTGATCGCCCTCGCCCTCGTCGTCGTGCTGCTGCTCTGGGGGGGCTCCGAGCTCTTCTCCCACGGCTCGGACACGGTCACCGGCGGTCTCAGCTTTCCCGCGCTCGCGCAGAGCGACGTGGACACGATCAGCGTCGTCAAGGGAACCGATTCGATCGTCGTCGCCAAGTCTGCGGCCGGCTGGACGGTGAACGGCCGCCGCGCCGCGCCCGACGCCGTGAACGATTTCTTCCTGGCCCTGCGCGACAGCGTGGCGCCGGAGCTCGTGGCCCAGGATTCCTCGTCGTTCGGCCGGCTCAACGTCGACAGCGCGACCGGGCGGTGGGTCCGCGTCCGACGCGGCGGCCGACCGCTCCTCGGGCTGATCGTCGGAGCCCGGGGCTCGGAGTACGCGAGCGCCTACGTGCGCCGGCCCAGCGACAGCCACGTATACCTGTGGCGCGGCCGGCTGGCGTCGCTGGCGGATCGCGCGGTGGACGACTGGCGTGACAAGCGCATCGCCGCGGTCGAGCCGGACAGCGTCGCGCTGATCGAGGTCGAGCGCGGCAAGGACCGTTACACGGTCCAGCGCACCGGAAAGACCTGGAAGCTGAACGGCGCCCCGGCGGACTCGGGCGCGGTCGCCCGGCTGCTCGAGAAGTACCGCGCCGTGACGGCTGCGGGCTTCGCCGCGCCCGCGCAGGCCGACTCCGCCCGGGCGTTGCGGCCGGCGCGCCGCCTGAGCGTGCGCGGCGCTCGCGGCACGACGCTGGTGACGCTCGTCTTCGACTCCATCCCCGGGGCCTTCTGGATCCGGCGCACCAGTGGCGTGGCGGCAGGCGGCGACGCGGGCGCGCTGTACCGCATGAACGCGTGGGACGTGGACGGCCTCACGCCGGCGAGCCGCTCGCTCGCGCCTCCGGCCGCGGCCAAGCAATAGCGCCCCAACCCCTTGGCTTCCAGCAGTTTGCCGTCTATTTTGCGGGGCTCACATGGCGGATCTCACGCTGTCGCGGAGCCAGCTGTTGCTCCTCGCCGGGACGGCCAACCGGCCGCTCGCCGAGGAGATGGCTCAGACCTTGGGGCAGCCGTTGTGCGCGGTGACGATCCGCCGCTTTGCCGACGGAGAGATCTTCGTCAAGATCGATGAGAACGTCCGCGGCCGGGACGTCTTCATCATCCAGCCGACCAACCCACCGGCGGAGAACTGGATCGAGCTGCTGTTCCTGATCGACGCGGCCCGCCGGGCGAGCGCGGCGCGCACCACCGCGGTGCTGCCGTACTTCGGCTACGCGCGCCAGGACCGGAAGGACCAGCCCCGCGTCGCGATCAGCGCCAAGCTGATGGCGAACATGATCACGCACGCGGGCGCGGACCGGGTGCTGGGAATGGACTTTCATTCCCACCAGCTGCAGGGGTTTTTCGACATCCCGGTGGATCACCTGTACGCCGCACCGGCATTCGTGAGCTATTTCCGCCAGAAGAACCTGTACGATCCGGTGGTCGTCGCGCCCGACGTCGGCTCTGCGAAGATGGCGCGGGGGTTCGCCAAGCGACTCAACGCGTCGCTCGCCATCATCGACAAGCGGCGCCCCTCGGCGAACGTGGCCGAGGTCGTCAACGTCGTGGGGGACGTCGAGAACAAAGACTGCCTGATCCCCGACGACATGATCGACACGGCGGGGACGATCACCGAGGCGGCGGTGGCGCTGCAGCGCCTGGGCGCTCGCAAGATCTACGCGTTCGCGACGCACGCGCTGCTGTCCGGCCCGGCGGTCGAGCGGCTGCGGGCCTCGTGCATCGACGAAGTGACGGTGACGAACACTATCCGGATCCCCGAGGAGCGAAGCTTCGAGAAGCTGAAGGTGCTGTCGATCGCGGGACTGATCGCCAAGGCGATCGGTTACGAGCACTCGAACCAGTCGGTGAGCTCGCTCTTCGACTGACGTCTGACACCTGAGGACTGGCAATGGCACAGATCGTTTCCCTCGCGGCGAGTCCGCGCACCACCACCGGCAAGGGCGCTGCCCGGCAGGCGCGCTTTCAGGGCAAGGTCCCCGCCGTCATCTACGGGCACGGGCGTGAGGCCCAGCCGCTCGAGGTGGAAGCGAAGGCGCTCGAGAAGGCGCTCACGGGAGTCGAGCCCGCGAGCACGATCATCGAGCTCGCGGTGGACGGCAAGAAGACCAAAACGCTGATTCGCGAGATCCAGCGCCACCCCATCCGGCCCGACATCATCCATGTGGATTTCTACGAGATCCACGCCGAGGAGAAGGTCAAGCTCAAGGTGCCCGTGCACCTGGTCGGCAACCCCGACGGGGTGCGCAACGCCGGCGGCGTGCTCGACCAGGTGACGCGCGAGGTCGAGATCGAGGTGATGCCGGAGAACATCCCGGACCGCGTGGAGCTCGACGTCACAGCCCTCAAGATCGGCGACTCCCTGCACGTGCGGGAGCTGAACATCCCAAACGCGACGATCCTCACCCTGGCGGACCTCACGATCGCCACGGTGGTGCCGCCGCGGGCCGAAGAGGTGACGGCCCCCGCGCCTGAGGCCGCCGCCGAAGTCGCCGAGCCCGAGCTGATCCGCAAGGTGCGCGAGGGCGAGGAGGAGGAGGGCGAGGGCGCGGCCGAAGGTGCCGCGAAACCGGAGGCGAAGGGCGCCCCGGCTGCCCCAGCCAAGGGCGAGAAGCCGGAGAAACCCGAGAAGGCCGAGAAGCCCAAGGGCGGCAAAGAGAGCTGATCCCTGCGCGCCGTCGTCGGCCTCGGCAACCCCGGTCCGGAGTACGCCGCGACGCGCCACAATGCCGGCTTCTGGCTTGCCGATGCGCTCGTCGCCCACTGGGGGTTGCCCTCATTCCGGCGTGGCGAGCGCGCGCGGGTCAGCGCAGGATCAGTGGACGGCGTGCCCGTCCGGGTGCTCAAGCCCACCACGTCCATGAACCGCAGCGGCGCCGCGCTGGCGTCGCTCCGCGCCGACCCTGCCTTCAACCCGACCACCGATTTGCTGGTCCTCGTGGACGATTTTCAGATTCCGTGCGGCACCTTCCGGCTCCGCGCTGACGGCTCGTCGGGCGGTCACAACGGCTTGAAGAGCATCGAGGCCGCACTACAGTCGCAAGCGTACGCCCGCCTCCGCATCGGCGTGGGGCCGCTCCCCGAGGGCGCCGGCGACTGGTCGGAATACGTGCTCGCGCCGTTCACGCCCGAGCAAGTCGAGCAGGTCGAGACGCTCATGCCTCAGATGGTGGATGCGGTGACCAGCTGGGTACGGGAAGGGATCAAGTGAGTGCTGCGCCTCGGCATCGTCGGTCTCCCCAATGTCGGCAAGTCGACCCTGTTCAACGCCCTCACCTCCTCCAAGGCCGCGGCAGCGGAGAACTACCCCTTCTGCACAGTCGAGCCCAACGTGGGCGTCGTGGAGGTGCCCGACCATCGCCTCGATCGACTGTTCGAGCTCGTTCGACCGAAGAAGAAGGTCCCCGCGGTCGTTGAGTTCGTGGACATTGCGGGGCTGGTGCGGGGCGCTTCGCAGGGCGAAGGACTCGGAAACCAGTTCCTGTCCCACATTCGCGAAGTCGACGCGATCGTGCATGTGATCCGCTGTTTCGAGGACCCCGACGTCGTGCATGTGATGGGACCCGTGGACCCGGTGCGCGACCACGACGTGATCACGAGCGAGCTCGCGCTCGCCGACCTGGGCGTCGTCGAACGACGGCTCGAGAAGACGCGCAAGACCGCGCGCGCGGGCGACAAGGAGGCGCAGCTCGAAGTCGTGGTGCTGGAGCGCGTGCTGGCGGAGCTCAACGCCGGCCGTGGGGCCCGCGAGGCGGGCGAGACCGAGGACGCCATTCGGTTCCTGCGTCAGCTCGGGTTGCTCACCGCGAAGCCGATTCTCTACGCCGCCAACGTCGACGAGGACGATCTGGCGGCGGGCGGCGGAAAGTGGATCGACCGGCTGCGCGCCGCAGTGCAGTCGCACCACGAAGAGGCGGAGATCGTTCCGTTCTCCGCCAAGTTCGAGGCCGAGCTCGCGGAGCTAGCGGGTGAGGAGCGCGGCGAGTACCTCGCCAGTGCCGGCGTCCGGGAGCCGGGGCTCGACCGCCTGATCCATGCCGGGTATCACCTGCTCGGGCTGCAGACCTTTTTCACCGTGGGCGAGAACGAGGTGCGCGCCTGGACAATGCACCGGGGCGGGACCGCCTTCGCCGCCGCGGGGGAGATCCACTCGGACTTTCAACGCGGCTTCATCCGCGCCGAGACCGTGGCCTACGAGGAGTTCGTACGGGTGGGATCCTACAAGGCGGCGCGCGAGCAGGGCCTCGTGCGCTCCGAGGGGCGGGACTACGTCGTGCAAGACGGAGACATCTTGCTGTTCCGCTTCAACGTCTAGGACCGGCGCCACATCAGGACGGCACCGCAATTCTCCCCGAAGCCATACCGGAACTCCATGGGGACATCGAACCCACGCTTGTACAGCTCCACGCCGGCCAGGTCGTCGACTTGGATGACGTCCATGTCGTCGGAGGCCAGCCGCATGCCGTTGATGAACAGCGACATCACGCAGTAGCGGGTCCCGCTCCAACTGACTGGCAGGCAGTACCCCCGTCCGCAGCGTATCTGCACGCCAGCCTCGCCGAGCAGCGATCGCAGCGTCCAGCTTCTACGGCGCTGCAAGTCGCGGAACGTGTAAAAGCGGCCGAACCCCCACTTCTTGCGGTCGTAAAACCCCGCCAGGCTCCGCTCGGCGCGGAGGCTCCGCGCCTCGACGACGATCGGCGCCAGCTCGACCGCGTCCATATCGAGTAGCACCGAGAGTGTCAGCGTCTTCCCGCGTTTGAGATCGATCTTCTGCTCGTACGACACGCTGTCACGGTATAGGATGCGAACGATCTGGTGACCGGAGGGGAGGCCCGTGAGCGCGAATGCTCCAGCGGAATCGCTCACGTCGAAGAGCTGAGTCCCCCGCACCGCGATCATCACGGCGGCGATCGGTAGGCCATTGATGGATGACCGCACCGTACCCGCGAGACGGGCGGAGTCTTCTTGCGCCTGCATGAGGAGGGGAGTCCAGCCGATCAGAACGAGGGACAGCGGGTACAGCGGACGCTGCAGCAGAGGCCGGCGTTTCACAATGGTATGGTACCCGCGGGCCATCGGGAGTGCCAGCCCTACTCGTCCACCCCCGTGCGGCTGGCCGAGCCCGCATGCACCCGGTTGCCGCGCGGCTGCTCGCGTGTCACGTTCGCCCGCTTGCTCTGATCGGTCAGCGGCACCTGTTGTTGCACCATGTTGCGTGCGATCCACACCACGTCGTCGCCGCACATGATCGCGTCGACAGGGTAGGGCTGCCGCAGGAACGACTGCCCGTCGGAGCTGGCGACCTGGGTGCCCGGGAAGAAATACCAGCAGCGCTCGCCGCTCGGGTGGCTGTGGATCATTCCCACCGTGCCCGTCCACCCGGCCTGCTCGCAGGTCTGCTTGGGCACGACGTGCGTCGCGGTCGACTGCGGGGGATCGACGTCTGCCGGCGCGACGCGCTGCACAATCACGGTCGCCCCGCGCACCTCACCGATCATGCACCCCATGAACTCGGTCGGGAACGAACGGTACTGGAGCGCGAGGTAGCGACGTGCCTGCTCGGAGATGATGAGGGTGCGGACGGCCCTCGCGCTCGGCGCCAGGCCCGCCGCCGCCGGCTCCACCAGGCGTACCGATTCGGGCTGCAGCGCGAGCAGCACCATCAGGCCTGCCGTCGCCACGACGACACGCCCTCCTCGCGTGAGAACCGAACGCCCGACTGCCTGCATGGTGCCATCCCTCGGTCATTGATGCTCCCGGACATCTGGTGCCGGGTGAACTGCCGCTGCACTCCTACAGCTGAGCAAGACCGATGCCATGATCCGCCGCCCTGTGACGCCGGGGGAGGACAAGTCGTTACTCAACGAATGCTTGGCCGCAGCTGCCCGGCCTGTGATCGTAGTCACGACGCATCAATTTCGCATCAAAAGGGCGGCAGGCCCTGGCGGCGTGCGTCTGTGAGGAAGGTCACTAGGGGCCCTTGAGGCCCGAGCCATTACGGTTCGCGCCGCTGCCCCACGACCACAGGCCCTACCGCCGGCTCCCACCCCGGCCTATGTTTCCGCCCCACAAATCCCCTACCCGGCGCCGCACCAGTGCCGGGTCGCTCCAGACCAAAGGGAGGTGGCATGACTCGTCGGTACGAGACGGTATACATCTTCGACAGCGCCCTAGAAGAGCCCGCGATCACGGAACGGCTCGACAAGTTCCACGCCCTCTTGACCAAGGACGGCAAGGGGAGCGTCACGAACGTGGCGCACTGGGGCAAGCGCACCCTGGCGTTTCCGATCAAGAAGCGCGACTCAGGCCACTACGTCGTGGCGCAGTTCGAGACGGCGGCGGACCTGCTGCCGGAGTACGAGCGTGCGGTGAAGCTCGACGAGGGCGTGCTGCGCTACCTGGTGGTCGTCTCCGAAGGCCTGCCGGCCAGGCCAGAGGCAGCGCCGACCGCCGCCGCAGTGATCGCGCCCGAGGTGGAGGAGCTGGAGGAGGATGAAGCATGAGACGGCCCGCCAAGACCTGTCCCGTGTGCGAGTCCGGGGTGCGCGTGCTGGACTACAAGGACGACCGTACCTTGGGCCGATTCCTGACCGAGCGCGGCAAGATCCTGCCGAGCCGCTTGTCGGGGATGTGCGCGCGGCACCAGCGTCAGCTCGCGACCGCGATCAAGCGCGCGCGCCAGCTCGCGTTGCTCCCGTACATCAAGGGCTACATCGGCTGACATGGCGCAGCGTGGGGAGGGAGGGCGCTGGCGGCTGCTGCTCGGCACCGCCGTATTCGCAGCGTGGGCACCGCCCAGCCTGGTCGGGCTGCCGCTCGCCGGGTTGCTGCTCGTCACCCGACCCCGCTCCACCGTGGAGTGGGGTGCGGCGGCCGGCGTCGGCGCGTTGAGCGTCGGGCTCTTGCTCCTCCCCGCGAGCGATCTCCTGACGGGGTTCGTACGAGCCTACACGGTGCTCGTCGCCGCCGCGTTCGTGGCCGTCGCGCTGCTCGCCCCGGCCCACGAGCCAGTGCTGCGGCGGGCGATCCGGGCAGGGCTGATCGCGGGTGTGGCGGCCGTCGCGCTCGCGAGCGTGCACCTGGGCGGCTCCGTCTGGGACGCGCTGCACTGGGAAGCGCGCCGCCAGGCGAGCGCCGCGATGCGCGTCTGGGTGGAGATCGAGCCCCGCACGTTCGCGCTCTACGAGCCAGTGGTGCGGTTCGTGAGCGACACGGTGCCCGCGACGCTCGCGCTCCAAACGCTCGCCGGGCTCGCCCTCGCCTGGCAGTGGCACCGCCGGGTCGCGCGCAATCCGCTCGGCCCGCCGCTCGCGCCGTTCCGCGAGTTCCACTTCGGGGACCACTGGGTGTGGGCCGTGGTGGTCTCGCTCACCCTGTGGGTCACGCCGGTGATGGCGACGCTCAAGCTGGCGGCGTTGAACGTGCTCGTGGCGCTCGGCGGGCTGTATCTGGTGCGGGGCATCGCGATCGTGGTCGCGTGCTCGGCCGCGTTCGGCATCGCGCCGGTGGCGCTCGTCATCGGGGCCGTGGTGTCGGCGGTGCTGCTCGCGCCGTTGCTGTTTCTGGTGCCCGGACTCGCGACCCTGGGCGTCACCGACACCTGGCTCGAGTTCCGGCGCCGTCTCAAAGCGCCGGCCTGAACCGTCACCGAGAGGAAGCGATGGAGATCATCTTGCGGGAAGACGTGCAGCACCTCGGGGCCGCGGGCGACGTCGTCAAGGTGAAGGACGGCTACGCGCGCAACTATCTCCTCCCGAAGGGGCTCGCCTACCCCGCCACGGAGGCGAACAAGAAGAAGATCGCCTACGAAGCGGAGCGCATCGCCCGGCAGCGCGCCGCCGAGAAGAGCGCCGCCGAAACCGAGGCTACCCGCCTCGCCGACGTCCATCTCACGTTCGCGGTCAAGGTTGGCGAAGAGGACAAGCTGTACGGCTCGGTCACGGCGGGCGACGTCCAACGCAAGCTCGAAGAGCTCGGGATTCACGTGGACAAGCGCAAGGTGGACCTCCCCGAGCCGATTCGCGAGCTGGGCGATTTCCCGGTGGGCATCAAGATCCACCCCGACGTCCGGCCCGAGATTCGGGTGAGTGTGGTGAAGGAGTAACGACTCCGGCGTGACGCGCGGCACCGGCATCACCTACGTCGACGGCCCCCGGCTGCGCCGCGCCCTGCTCGCGGCCGCCGACTGGGTGGCAGCGGGCCGGGACGAGCTGAACCGGATCAACGTCTTCCCCGTTCCGGACGGGGACACCGGGACCAACCTCTGCCTCACGCTGCGCGCGGTGGCGCAGGCCCTGCGCGACCTGGGTGACGCCCCCCTTCCTCAGGTGACGGCGACGATGGCGGGCGCCAGCGTGCGCGGCGCCCGCGGCAACTCCGGGATGCTGCTCTCCCAGTTCCTGCTCGGCCTCGAGGAGGGGCTCGGCGACCGCCGCAGCGCGAGCGCCCGTGACATCGCCCGCGCCATCGGCCGGGCCTGCGACCGCCTGGAGGGGTCACTCGACGATCCCGTGGAGGGCACCATCCTCACCGTCGCCCGCGAGACCGCCGACGAAGCCGCCCGCGCTGGCGAGGAGCCCGACCTCACGGTGTTCATGCGCCGCCTCGTAACGCGCGCCCAGCAGGCGCTCGAGCGCACGCCGCAGTTGCTCGCCGTGCTCAAGGCGGCCGGCGTGGTGGACGCGGGCGCGCTCGGCTTCGTGCGCTTCCTCGATGGGGTGAAGCGGCTGATCGAAGAGGGACAGGTCGCGCAAGGCGCGGTGGACCGCCTCGTGCCGCACGCCGCGGCCCAGACGGAGGTGGAGGCCCCGCGGGATTTCCAGTTCTGCACCGAGGTGATGCTCCGCAGCACCTCGCTGCCGGCGACGACCGCTGCCCGGCACGCGCTGCGGCGCCTCGGCGGCTCCATCGTCGTACTCCAGACGGGCGATCTCCTCAAGGCACACATCCACACCGATGCACCGGACGCGGTGTTCGCCCTCGGCGCGAGCTGGGGGTCGGTGGAGTCCACCAAGGCCGAGGACATGCGGGCGCAGCACCGCGAGTTGCTGACGAAGCGGCCGGTCGCGTTCGTCGCGGATACGGCGTGCGACCTCCCCGATGCCGTGGTCTTCGAGCAGGGCATTGGCCTGGTGCCGACGCAGCTGATCCTCGACGACCGCGTGTACCGCGATCGACTGGAGCTAACACCGCCTGAGTTCTTCGAGCGGCTGCGCGCCGGTCAGGACGCCACCACCTCCCAGCCCACCCCGCAGACGTTCGAAGAGGCGTTCCGCGACGCCGCACGGGCAGGCGAGCACGTGATCGCCGTGGTGGTTGCACGGGCGCTGTCCGGCACGTACGCCAGCGCCGAGGCGGCAGCCCGTCGGCTTGACCCTGACGCCCGCTGCATCTCGGTCGTGGACAGCCGGTCCGCGAGCCTGGGCGAGGGCCTGTTGGTTCTCCGAGGGCTCGAGCTCGCCGCCGCCGGCGAGCCGCCGGCGGCGATCGCGCGTGAGCTCGCACGCGTGCGCGATCAGTCCGGCGGGTTCTTCACGGTCGACAATTTCGAGCGCTTGGTCCGCTCGGGACGCGTAAGCCGCGTGCAGGCGTGGCTGGGCACGAGGCTCAACATGAAGCCCATCATGGCGTTATCCCTGGATGGCTCGATCGACCCCATCGCCCAGGCGCGCGGCAGGCGGGCGCTCGAGCGCCGCGTGCTGGAGCGGTTGGATCGAGTGCTCGCGCGCGGCCCACAGTCGCTGCGGCTCGGCGTGGCGCACGCCGACATCCCCGAGTTCGCCGAGCAGCTGCGCGCGCAGCTCGTGACGCGATACCGGCCCAAGCAGTGCCTGGTGAGCCCCATCACCCCGGTCATCGCCGCGCATGCGGGGATCGGGGCGTGGGGCGTGTTCTACCAAGTCGAGGACGGAACAAACGGATGAGCGCGGCGCTATGACTAGCAGGAGCCGGGGTGGTCGCCCGGCGAAGCGGCCCGTCGTGCACGTGCGGGCGGCGCTGCAACTCGTGACCGAGGCGCTGCTCGATCGCAAGGCGGTTGATCCGCTGGTACTGGACCTGCGGGGACTCAGCGCCGCCACCGACTACTTCGTAATCGTTTCCGGGACGTCCGACGCCCACGTGCGGGGGATGGCGGAGCATTTGGTGACAGCGCTGGCGCCGCACGGCCTCGCACCGCATCATGTGGAAGGGCTGGCGCAGGGGCGGTGGGTGTTGCTCGACTACGTAGATTTCGTGGTGCATGTGTTCCACCCTGAGCTGCGGGAATTCTACCAGCTCGAGCGGCTGTGGGGCGATGCTCCGGTGCTCGCCGGGGGCACGCGGGACGACGGGTTGAAAGGATGATCCCCATGCGACGGATCGCAGCAGCAGTGGCGGCGCTGGCGCTCGCGGGCGCGGCGCCGCTGGCGGCGCAGTACTTCGGGCAGAACAAGGTCCAATACCGGTCCTTCGACTTCCAGGTCATCCAGACCGATCACTTCGAGGTCTATTACTATGCGGCCGAGCGCGCGGCGGCGCTCGACGCAGCACGCATGGCGGAGCGGTGGTACGCGCGCCTCTCCCGCGTCCTGCACCACGAGTTTCAGGGCCGCAAGCCGATCATCTTGTACGCCTCGCAGTCGGACTTCCAGCAAACCAACGCGATCAGCGGCGACATCGGTGAGGGCACGGGCGGCGTCACCGAGTTTTTCAAGCACCGCATGGTCCTGCCCTTCACCGGCTCCTACGCCGAGCTCGAGCACGTGATCGGCCACGAGATGGTGCACCAGTTCCAGTACGACGTGTTCAGCAGGGGCCGCATCGGTGCCGGGGTCCAGACGCTCATCAACGTGAATCCACCGCTGTGGTTCATGGAGGGGATGGCGGAATACCTCTCGATCGGCCCGATCGATCCCCACACCTCGATGTGGCTGCGCGACGCCTCGCTGGAAGGCCACTTGCCGACCATCGAGCAGCTCACCTACGATCCGCGGATTTTCCCCTACCGCTTCGGGCACGCGCTCTGGGCCTACATCGGCGAGAAGTGGGGCGACGAGGTGATCGGCGAGATCCTCCAGGCCTCCACCGCGGGCGGGGTCGAAGCCGCGTTCAAGCGCGGCCTGGGGCTCTCGCTCGACGACCTGTCGAGCGAATGGCGCGACGCGGTGCAGACGACTTATCTACCGCAGCTCTCCGAGCACTACCGCGCCCGCCGCATCGCCCAGCCGGTGCTGAACCAGAAGCGCTCGGATGGGACGCTCCATCTGGCGCCAGCACTCACGCCGGACGGCCGCGACATCGCGTATTTCAGCGAGCGGAATTCGTTCTTCGTGGATCTGTACCTCGCCGATGCGGAAACCGGTCGCGTGAAGCGTCGGCTCGTCCGGTCCACCCTCAGCAACAACTACGAAAGCCTGCGCTTCATCAACTCGGCGGGATCGTTCTCGCCGGACGGGCGCTATTTCGCGATTGCGGCGAAGCACAAAGACAAGGACGACCTGGTCATCCTCGACGTCAAGAAGGGCGGTGAGTTGCACCGCATCCCGATCCCGCTGAACGGGCTGACGACGCCCGCCTGGTCCCCCGATGGGCGGCAGATCGTGTTCACGGGCTATGACGGCGGGCTGTCCGACCTGTTCGTCGTCAACGCCGACGGCAGCGACCTGCGCCGCCTCACCAACGACAAGGACGCCGATCTCCAGCCCGCGTGGTCCCCGGACGGCAAGACCATCGCGTTCGCCACCGACCGCGGCCCGGGAAGCGACTTCAGCCAGCTGCGGTTCGGCAACATGCGGATCGGCCTGTACCACCTCGACAACGGGGCGATCGAAGTGCTCCCGCACATGGAGCACGGCAAGAACATCAACCCGGTGTGGGCGCCCGACGGGCGGTCGATCGCCTTCGTCTCGGACCGAACCGGGATCAGCGACATCTACCTGTACGACTTCGGCGACCACAACCTGTATCAGCTGACCGACGTCTTCACGGGTGTCACCGGGATCACGCCGCTGTCGCCCGCCCTCTCGTGGGCGCGCCAGGCCGACAGGCTGGCTTTCGCCTATTACGAAGACGGGGACTACAACGTGTACGGCGTGGACAACCCCCGCTCGCTCCGGCGCCAGCCCTACCAGGAGCCCAGGACCCCGCCGGTGACGTCACTGCTCGCCGCCACGCGGCGCGATACCACCCGGTCCGGCACGCCGGCGGGGGCGGCCACGCCGGCCGACCAGCCGCGCGCGGCGGCGTCAGTGTACCGCTCGCCCATCGGCTTCCGCGCCTCGGACGCCAGCCCGCCGAAGACCGACTCCACGACCGGCGCGACCGCAGTGTCGGTGCGCACGCTGCTCGACTCGGCGACCGCCCTGCCCGATACGAGCGAGTTCACCTTCAAGGCGTACCACACGCGGTTCACTCCCGACTACGTGGCGCGCCCCACGGTGGGCTACGAGCGCGACAACTTTGGCAGAGGCTTCTTCGGCGGCACCGCCATTTCGCTGTCGGACCTCCTGGGCAACCACACCCTGGTGTTCGCTGGCGCGGTGAACGGGCGTCTATCGGAGGCGCAAGTGCTGACCGCCTACATCAACCAGGCGCACCGGTTGAATTGGGCCACCGGCTTCACGCAAGAGCCGTACTACTTCTACCAGCCCACGACGGTGCAGCCAGTCGGCCAGACCGGTGACACGACGCTGCTCACCGTGGGCATCCGGCGCTTCGTGATCCGGGACGGCTTTGTCCAAGCGTACTACCCCTTCAGCCGGTTCAGCCGCGTGGAGCTCGGCATGCACGCCGTGAACATCTCCGACGCCGTGCTCCAGCAGCAGTATCTGGTGGACCCGCGCGGCGTCATCTTCGCGCAGTCGGACCTGCAGACCATCAGCAACCCGTCGATCACCTACGTGTCGCCGTCACTCGCGCTGGTGCACGACAACGCGCTGTTCGGCTACGTCGGCCCGTTTGCAGGCTCGCGCTACCGCTTTCAATTCTCCCCGAACTTCGGTGACTGGCAGTTTATGGGCGGCCTCGCTGACTGGCGACGCTACTTTTTCGCCCGGCCGTTCACGCTCGCGGTCCGCGGGCTGTTCTTCGGCCGCTTCGGGCGGGACGGCGACCAGTTCCCCGTATTCCTCGGGAGCACCGAGCTGATCCGGGGCTACACCGCGGGCTCGCTCATCAACAACGAGTGCGCGACCTCGACCACGACCACGACCGGCCGAACCGGCTGTTCCGAGCTGGACGAGCTCATCGGGTCGAGAATCGGTGTGGCGAACGTCGAGTTGCGGTTCCCGCTCACCCGCAGCGTGGTCCTGGGATTCCTCCCGGTGGGGCTCCCCCCAATCGAGGGAGCGCTCTTCTACGACATGGGGCTTGCGTGGGAGTCGGGCTCGGTCGTCAAGTGGCAGCGCGGCGCCGCGGACGACCCGGAGCAGGTCCGCAGCCCGCTGCGGAGCTGGGGTGGATCGATTCGTGTGAATTTCCTGGGGTTCGTGGTATTGCGGTTCGATTACACCAAGCCGCTCGACCGGCTCCGCAACAAGGCTTACTGGACGGTGAGCCTCGGCCCAACGTTCTAACTCCGTATCGCTAAAACACTTGCGCTGGCCTCGCCGGTTGTCTATCTTGTCCGGCGAGGCCATTTGCTTACCCGTGGGTGGTTCTGCGTCCTCGCCAGCTTGGCGCTCGGGGGGTGCCGGTCCCGAGCGCCCGCGGATCCGTCGTCCCAACTAAAGACGCCACAATCAGTTACGCACTCGGCCAGCAGCGGCGCGCGCACCGCCGGGGTAGCGATCCGGGTCGCGGCGCGCGGCGGCACGCCGCGGGCCTACCGCCTCCCGGATCTGGTCGAGATCCCCAACGCGATCCACGGAAAGCTGCCGGCCGTGGCGGACGTCATCGGCCTCGACCCGGAGTCGGAATTCCTGTTCGTGATGACCGACAAGAAGGACGTGTTGTCGCTCGATCTCGGGAGCGGCCGCGTCGACACCGTGGTGACGGCGATCGTGCAGGCGGCCCTCGGCCCCGACGGCACGCTATACACGGTGGACGCGAAGCGGCGCGTCGTCTCGCTCGCCCGGCGAGTGCGGTTCGTCTGGCCCCAGCCCCTCGGTGGCGTGCCGCGCGAGCTGTTCGGCGGCAGCGACCAGCGCCTCGTCGCGGTCGATCCGCCGAAGCTCATCACAGCCGCCGCCGATCAACCGCCCACGAGCCGGACGATCCCGGTGGGGGGCGACGTCGCGGCGACCCGCTGGGGCGACCTCATCGCCGTCGCGAGCGATTCCGGCGTCCTGCTGATGGACGCGCTCGGGCGACGCGACGCCGCCTTCGTGCCGCTCGACGACCACCCGCGCGCACTTGTCTTCTCCCCTTCCGGGCACCGCGTCTATGTGGCCCGGCGCACCGAGCCGGGGCTCGCCGTGATCGACCGCTACGAGCGTGCCGAGATCGACGGCGTGGCGCTGCCGACGCCCGCCGCGACGATGCGTCTCGATCCGCTCGGGCGTTGGCTGTTGGCACGCCCGACCGTCGGGGATTCGGCGTGGGTCGTGGACCTGCCCGTGAAGCGGCTGGTGGGCTCGGTCGCGACCGCGTGGCGCGTGGACCTGCCGGCGATCGCTCCGGATGGCTCGCTGCTCGTGCGGCAGCGCGACGACGTCGCCGCGTACCGGCCGGATTCCCTGGTCGTCACCGGCCGCGTCAAAGGCGGGGGCGCCGACCAATGGACGCTGACCGCCTGGCGGCCGCGCGGCAGCTACCGCTCGGCATTCGGCGACGCGTCGGGCCAGCCCGGACAGCCGGCGGTTGGGGGTGGAGCTGGGGGGGCCGCCGACTCGGTGGCGGGCGAGGGCCTGCTGTACGTCCAGGTGTCGACGTCGCAAAACGAGGCCTGGTCCGGCGAGATGGCCCAGCAGCTCACGCGAGCCGGTTTGGCCGCCCGCGTGCTGCCGCCGCGGGGGCCGGACGACGGCTACCGCGTCGTGCTCGGCCCGTACCCCACGCGCGCGCAGGCGGAGGCGATCGGGCGAAAGCTCGGTCGGCCGTACTGGATCTACCAACCCACGCCATGAGCGCCCGACCACTCCCGCGCTCGCGTCTCGACAATCTGATCCCTCCGCTCGTCGACGGGCAGGCGCTGGTCGCCCTCGTGCCCGCCACCGGCGACCTGAGGTGGGCCGCGGCGGCCGCCTGGGACGTGGCGCGCGCGGCGGCGCTGCACGGGCGCCGCGTCGCGCTCGTCGATCTCTGGATCGAAGACCCCACGCTGCACGAGGTGGCGGGGCTCACGCCCACCGAAGGCATCGTCGACGCGTTCGAATACGGCGTGTCGCTGACGAAGACCGCTCACGAGGTCGACCACGTCTTTTTCATCGCTGCGGGCGCGTACACGGCGCATCCGGGCGAGCTGTTCGGACACGAGCGGTGGAAGAAGCTGCACGGCGGGTTCCGCGTGGAGGGCGCGCTGCTGCTGCTTTATCTCTCGGCGGGCGGGCTCGCCCGCCTGTCGGCCGTGCCGGACGGCCTGATCGTGCTCTCACCGGACGGCTTTGAGCCGGAGTCTTCCATCGGCCAAGGGATCACCGCCGCGCTCGAGCGCGGCATCCCGCTGGTCGGCGTGGTACGCGAGCACTGGACGCCGGCACCGGGCCCGGCGCGGGATCTCCGCGCACCGGCCGCCCCCTCGAGGGCGTCGCGTCCCCTGCCGCTGCCGCATCCGGCCAGGCGGGCCGCGAACCGCCGCACCCGACCCGTCCTGGTTGCGGCGACGCTGGTCGCGGGGGCGGCAGGAGGCTGGGCGCTGTTCACCACGGGCGGGGAGTCCATCCGGGCCAGCGGCGCCGAGCATCGCGCCGCCTCCCCGACGCCCGTCCCGCCGCGCGTGCGCCCGACCGCCGCCCCGGCGCCCCGGCTGGACTCGCTCCCCTGGGCCGTGCAGCTCGCAGCCTACGCCAGCGTCGATAAGGCACTCGCCCTGGCTGATCGTCTCGCGACGCACGACCACTTGCCGGCCTTCGTGACGCCGGTCGCGCTGGAGGGGCGGCGGGGAGGGGGCGCGGCCGTCTGGTATCGCGTGCTCGCGGGCGCCTTCGCGACGCGCGACTCCGCTGCCGCGACGCGCGCCGCGTTGTGGGCGAGCGGCCTGGCCCCGAAGGGCCAGGGCGACGTGCTGCGGGCGCCGTACTCCTTCGCGCTCGCCCAAACGGGGCGGCCCGATCGCCTGCGCGCCCGCGGCATTCCGGCGGTCCCGTGGGGCGCGGAGGGCGCTCTCCTGGTAGGCGCGTTCGAAACCCCCGACCAGGCGAGCCTCGCCGAGGCGCAGCTCAAGCGCGCCCACGTTCCGGCCACCCTCGTGACACGAACGAGGACCAGACCATGAGACTTACCCGACTCGAGCTGTCGGGCTTCAAGTCGTTTGCGGCCACGGTGGAGCTACCGTTCGACGCGGGCGTCACCGCGATCGTCGGCCCCAACGGGTGCGGTAAGTCGAACATCTCCGACGCGGTGCGCTGGGTGCTGGGCGAGCAGTCGCCCCGCCTGCTGCGCGGCGGCAAGATGGAGGACGTGATCTTCCAGGGATCGACCGGCCGGCGGCCCGTGAACGTCGCGGAAGTGTCTCTCGTGTTCGACAACTCCGACGGCACGCTCCCCCTGGCCTATCAAGAAGTCGTCGTCACGCGCCGGCTGTCCCGCGCCGGCCAGAGCGAATACCTCCTCAACCGCTCGTCCGTCCGCCTCCGCGACATCCAGGACCTGCTGCGCGGCACGGGCCTCGGCGCGGACGCCGCTGTAGTGATGGAAGCGAAGATGATTGAGGCGCTGCTCTCCGAGAAGGCAGAGGAGCGCCGGGCGTTGTTCGAGGAGGCGGCGGGGATCGGTCTGTATCGCAACCGGAGGGAAAGCACCGAGCGGCGGCTCGAGGAGACGGCGGCGGATCTGGCGCGCCTCGAAGACCTGGTCGGCGAGGTGCAGACGCAGGTCCGTTCGCTCGCGCGCCAGCGGGGGAAGGCGGAGCGGTACGGGAAGATGATCGAAGAGCGTTTCGGGATCGCGCTGACGCTGGTGCGGCGCGAGCTCGAGGACTTCGATCTCGCACTAGGCGACCTGGGCAAGCGAGCCGAACGCCTGGCGGCCGCGCTCCCCGGAGGCCGGGGACGGCTCGGCGCAGCGGAGCACGAGCGCGAGGCGCGAGTGCAGGCGCGGCATGCGGCCGAGGCGCAACGCACGGAGGTGGAGCGGCGCCTAGCCGACGCGAAGCTGGAGGTGGGGCGGCTGGAAGGCGACCTGGCGCTCGCCGCTGAGCGCCTGCGCAACGCCGGGCAACGCCGCGCGACGGCCGGGCAGCGGCGCGGGCAGGAGGAGGCCCGCGTCGTCCAGGCGGAACGGGAGCGGAGCGCGGCCGCGACCGAGTGCGACGCAGCCGAGCGCGACCTCGCATCGGTCGGGCAGGAGCTGGCTGGCCGCGCCGCGCTGGAGCAAGAGGTCCGCGACCGGCTGCTCGCTCAGCGCACGACGGTGCGCGAGCTGGAGGAGGACCTGCAGCGCCGAGCGGAGGGGTTCCGGGCATTGGAGGGAGAACGCGCGGCGCTCGAGCGGGAGCGGCTGGAGCTGGGGCAGCAGCTGGCCCAGGCGTCGGGGGAGCGCGCCGCGCGCGCGGAGGTTGAGTGGGCGGCGACCGCCCAGGCGAGTGGGCGGGCACAGGAGGCGCAGGCGCGGGCGCGGGCGGCGGCGCAGGCGGCGGAGGAGCTCGAGCACGCGCGGCGGCGCGCGGCCGAGCTCAAGGAGCAGGAGACGCACGACCGCGCTGCGCAGCGTCAGGCGGAGGAAGCGGTCGCGCAGGTGACGGCCCGGCGCGACGCGCTCGCCGAGCTCGAGCGCCAGCGGGTCGGCCTCGCCCCGGCTGCCCAAGCGCTGCTCAAGGACAAAGCGCAGTTCGGCGACGCGGTGCTGGGCCCGCTCTCGGACTTCGTGCGCACCAGCCGACGTGACGCGCAGCTCGCCGAGCAGTTGCTCGGCGAGTGGCTGCACGCCGTGCTGGTGCGCGACGAGGACGCCGTGGCAGCGATCCGCCGCTGGCACGAGCAAGCACAGCCGGGGCCGCTCGTGCTGTTGCCGTGTACGCCCGGTCCCCGCCGCGCCGCCGACGGGCATCCCCTCACGGACGAGTTGCGGGTCGACGGGCCGGCGGCAGCATGGGTGCGTACCCTGCTCGCGGGTCACGAAGTGCTCGACGGCGGGCGCGCGCTGCGTCGCGCGAACGGCGCGGTGTTTCTCGCCGGCGCCGGGGCTGCCGGCGGGGGGCCGCTCGAGCGGCGCGCCGAGCTCGACGCGCTGACGCAGGAGTTGGGGGAGACGGAGGCGCGTCGAGGAGCGGCTGCGGGGGCGTTGGGTAAGACGCTCGGGGAGTTGACCGCGGCCGAAGCCGGGTTCGCGGCGGCGGGAGCAGCGGCGGAGCGGGCCCGCGCGCACGAGCTCGAGGCGGGCGCTCTGAAAGGCGACGCCGAGCGCGCCGCCGCTCACGCACAGCGGGAGGCCGCGGACGCGACGGCGCAGGTCGATCGACTCTCGACCCGGCTGGCAGAGGTGGAGGCCCGACTTACCGCGCTGCACGGTGAGCTCGAGCGGCACGAGGTCGAACGGGTGCGGCTCGACGAGCGGCTGGGGGCCGAGCGCGCGCGCCTGATGGAGCTCGAAACAGAGCAGGAGGCCGCGCGCGAGCAGCGGGTGCGCTGGCAGGTCGAGGCCGCCCAGGTGGAGGCGCGTCTCGCCACTGCACGCGAGCGGGCCGCGCGTGCCGGTGGCGACGCGGATGCGGCGCGCCACCAGGGGGCGACCCTCGCGGAAGAGATCGCGACCATCGACCGCGATACCGCGGCCCTGACCGCCCAGCAGGCCGAGTGGGCGGACGCGCTCAAAGAGCGCCGCCTCGCCCTCGGGACGCTCGACACCGCCGCACAGGAGGCCGGGGCCGCGGTGCAACAGGCGGAAGGGCAGGTCGCCCAAGCGGAGGCGGCGCTCGATGAGGCCCGCAGCGGCCTGGACAGCCTCGGCGCCGAGGAGCACAGGCTCGAGCTCGAGCGCACCGAGATCCTAGGGCGCAAGCGCGGGCTCGTCGAGCGCGTGCAGGCCGAGTGGCGCAAGCCGCTCGACCAATTGCTCGCCGCCGCGCCGGAGGTGCCGGGCGACTTCGAATGGCTGCGCCAGGAAAACGACCGGCTCAAAGCCGCGATCGAGGCCGTGGGTCCGGTCAACGCACTGGCCGTCGAAGAACACGGCGAGGAGATGAAGCGCCTCGAATTCCTCATGACGCAGCGTGACGATTTGGTGGCTGCGCGTCAGTCCCTGCAACAAGCGGCGCGCGAGATCGATCAGACCGCGAAGGGAATGTTCCTCGAGTCGTTCGGCAAGGTGCGCGAGAACTTTCGCTCGGTGTTCCAGACGCTGTTCGGCGGCGGCGAGTGCGATGTGCGGCTCGCCAACGAGGACGAGCCGCTCGAGAGCGAGATCGAGATCCACGCGGCGCCACGCGGCAAGCGCACTCAGCGCATCCACCTGCTCTCCTCGGGCGAGCGCACGCTGGTCGCCGTGTCGCTGCTGTTCGCCATCTTCCTCAGCAAACCGAGCCCGTTCTGCCTGCTCGATGAAGTCGACGCCCCGCTCGACGACGCCAACGTGGGCCGCTACGTGCAGCTGCTCGCCGAGTTCAAGGATCAAACCCAGTTCATCGTCATCACTCACAACCCGCGCACCATGCAGGCGGCCGACGCCGTCTACGGCGTCACGATGCAGGAGCCGGGGGTGTCCACGATCGTGGGCGTGCGCCTGGGCCAGATGGAACCGGTCTAGCCCCGCGTGCCACGGTCCATCCGGGCCGCCGCGCTCCTCGCCCTCGCCGCTCCGGCAGGCCTCGCAGCGCAGCGGCCCGCCGTGTCTCCGGTCCTGCCGCGCGTCTGGCAGCGGGACACGACGCTCACCGTGTGGCTGTTCGTGCAGCCTGCCGTCCCGCTCGAGCGAGCCGCGGCCCGCGCGGCCGCCGCCGGCGCGCGGGTGCGCGTCCGCAGCCGCTGGCTGCACGCGCTCGGGGTCGACGTGCCTACGGCGGGCCTGCGCGAGCTGGCGCGCGAGGCGCTGCTCCGCCGCATCCAGCCCGCCGGCCGCTGGCGCCCGGCGCCCGGCCCGGATCCAGCGGCGCAGGCCGCGACCGCCATCGATACTTGCCCCGCGGGCGGGGACCCCACCTACGGCCCCTCCGAGATGCCCTACCGCCAGCTCGACCTGCGCCCGCTCGCCGACGCCGGGTACGACGCGAGGGGGGTGCGAATCGCCATTCTTGACGGCGGCTTCAACACCGCGGCTGCGGCGTTCGCGGGCGTCACTGTCACGGCGCAGTACGATTTCGTGTTCGGCGATTCCGTGGTGCGCGATCAGCCCAACGACCAGCCCGGAGCGCAGTTCCACGGCACCGCGGTGTGGTCGCTCCTCGCGGGACGCGTCCCCGGCCGGCTGCGCGGGGTCGCGCCCGGCGCCGCGTACCTGCTCGCCAAGACCGAGGACGTACGGTCCGAAACACGGATCGAGGAGCTGAACTACGTGCGCGCGCTGGAGTGGGCCGATTCGATCGGCGTCGACATCGTCTCGTCCAGCCTCGGCTATCTCGCCTTTGACGATGGCTTCACCTACTCGCCGGCCGATCTGAACGGCCGGGTGGCGGTCACGACCGTGGCGGCCGAGAGCGCCGCGGCCCACGGCATCCTCGTCGTGACGGCGGCCGGGAACGGGGGCCCACGCTTTCGGACCCTGGTCACGCCCGGGGACGCGGATTCCGTGATCACCGCCGGCGCGGAGGACTCGCTCGGCGCGCTCGCGAGCTTCTCATCGCGCGGCCCGACTGCGGACGGCCGGCTGAAGCCGGACCTCACCGCGCCCGGCGTGCTCGTCTGCGTGCTCAGCGCCCCCAATGCCCTCGGCCGGTTCAACGGCACCTCCTTTGCGACGCCGCTGCTCGCCGCTGCCGCGGCGCTCCTCAAGCAGCTCCATCCCGGTCTTAGGCCCGGCGGGCTCCGTCAAGCGCTGCAAGCCTATGCGGCGAACCACGCCGCGCCCGACAGCCTGCGGGGGTGGGGCCGCCCCGACGTGGCCGCCAGCGCGGTGTTCCCGACCGCGATCACCCCGCTCACGCCCACCGGGGCGGTGCTGGCGTCGATCACGCCGTCGTTCTCGTGGTCGGTGAGCACCCCCCCTCCGTACGCCGCCCCGATCACCTACCGCCTCCGCATCGCCCGAGACGCCGCCTTCCTGTACCTCGTCGTCGATACGCTGACGACAGCCACGAGCTACGCGCTGCGGCGCGCGCTCAAGCCCGGACGGCCGCTGTTCTGGCGGGTCGACGCCACGGCCGCGACGGGCGTCACCGCCACGAGCGGCGCCCTCGGGCCGATCGTCGTACCGCCCTGGGCCACGCTCACCGCGTTCTCGACGCCGGCCGGCGTGAACACGGCGGAGGTCCAGCCCGTCTTCACCTGGCAGTCGCCCGCAGTGAGCGCGCCGCCCGGGCCGCTCCGCTATGATTTCACGGTGCGCCGCGCCGGAGCCCAATTCGCGAACAGTCCCGAATTCACCGTCGCGGGCTTGAGCGATACGGTATTTCAGCTGCCACGCGCGCTCGAGCGCGACGCGGCGTACGTGTGGTCGCTGATCGTGCACGCCGGAGCCGATACGACCCTCGTGCGAAGCCAGGGCGTGTTCATGGTGGTCGACGGGTCGACTCCGCCGACGACGCTGCTCTATCAGAATTTCCCGAACCCCTTTCCCGCCGACGGACGGGAGGCGACGTGCCTCTGGTTCGATCTCGCGGTCCCTGCGATCGTGGAGCTCGCCGTGCTCGATCTACGCGGCAACCCGGTGCGGCGCTTCGTGCCAGGGCCCAATTTCCCGGGAATTCTTCCCGCCGGCCGTTACGGCCGGAGCGGGCCCGGCGGCCCCACTTGCGATGTGCGTCTCATGTGGGACGGCCGCGCCGACGACGGGCGCGAACTGCCGCCCGGCGTCTATCTGTACAAGTTGCGGGCGGGGGGGGTAATTCAGTTCAGACGAATCGTGTTTCGGGGGAGGGACCGCTAGCGTCATGGAACTGGTCACCGTGGGAACGGGGACGGTCGCCCCGTCGGCAAGCCGCACGTCGGCGTGTCATTGGGTGAGCCGCGGCCGGCTCAAGATCCTGCTCGACTGCGGCGCGGGGGCCCTGCACCGGCTCGCCGAGTTCGGGCTGCCGTGGCACCAGGTCACGCACGTGGTGCTGTCGCACTTTCATCCCGACCACTGGGGCGAGTTGCCGATGCTCGTGTACGCCCTCAAGTACACCACGGTGCCGGCCCGCGAGGAGCCCCTCGTCATCCTCGGGCCGCCGGGCGTGGTGCGGCTGATCAAGGCGCTCGCCGAGGGATACGGCCCCTGGCTGCTCGACCCAGGGTTCCCGATCGGCATCCTCGATGTGCGGGGCGGCGAGCCGTTCCCGCTCGACGCCGATGTGAATCTCGAGACCTTCCCGGTGCCGCACACGCCGGAGAGCGTGGCGCTGGCAGTGGCGGCGCCGGAGGGACGGCTCGTCTACACGGGGGACACCGGCCCATCGAGCCCGCTCGCCCGCTGGGCGGCGGGCGCCGACCTGCTGCTCGCGGAGTGCTCGCTCCCCGAGGCGATGGCCATGGACATTCATCTCACTCCGGAACGCGCTGGCGATCTGGCGCGAGAAGCCGGGGCTCGGCGCCTCGTCTTGACGCACTTCTATCCGCCGGTAGAAACTTCGGACCCGGCACGGGCCGCCGCGGTGCGGTTCAGCGGGCCGATCGCGGCCGCGCGCGACGGCGACCGGTTTGTCATCGGAGGAGCCTGAGCGGTGCTGATCGTGATGCGACACGGGGCCACCGACGCAGAGATCCAGCGCGTCGTCGCCGTCATCGAAGAACTGGGCTACAAGGCCAGCCCGATGCCCGGGGCGCAGCGCACGGCCGTCGGCCTCGTCGGCAACGACGGGCGGGTCGACGCGTCGCGGCTCGAGGCGCTCCCGGGCGTGCAGGAGATCATCCACGTCTCGAAGCCGTACAAGCAGGTGAGCCGCGAATGGAAGGGCGAAAACACGGTCGTCCGACTCCCTGGCGGCGTGGCGGTCGGAGGGACGGAGGTGGTGGCGATCGCCGGCCCGTGCTCGGTGGAGTCCGAACGGCAGATCCTCGAGGCGGCGCGCCTGGTGCGCGAAGCGGGAGCGGTGATCCTGCGCGGCGGGGCCTGGAAGCCTCGCACCTCGCCCTACGCATTCCAGGGGCTCGGCCGGCCTGGTCTCCAGCTGCTCGCCAAGGCGCGCGACGAGACGGGACTGCTGCTCTGCACCGAAGCCATGGACCCCGAAGGGGTGGGATACGTCGCCGAAGTCGCCGACATCATCCAAATCGGTGCCCGCAACATGCAGAACTCCTCGCTCCTCAAGGCCGCGGGGCGGGCGAAAAAGCCTGTGCTCCTCAAGCGCGGGCTGTCCGCCACGATCGAGGAGCTGCTGCTCTCCGCCGAGTACCTGCTGGCCGAGGGGAACCACGCGGTGATCCTGTGCGAGCGGGGCATCCGCGGCTTCGACACCACGACCCGCAATGTCTTCGACCTCACGGCCATTCCCGTGGTGCACAAGCTGTCGCACTTGCCGATCGTCGCCGACCCATCGCACGGCACCGGGCTGCGGGACAAGGTGATCCCGATGGCGCGAGCGGCAGTAGCCGCGGGCGCGGACGGCATCATCGTCGAGGTACATCCCCACCCCGATCAGGCCCTGTCCGACGGCGCGCAATCGCTCTTCCCTGACCAGTTCGCGCAGCTGATGCGCGAGATCCGGGTGATCGCGGAGGTGATCGGGCGGCGCGTCGCCGAGCCGGCGTCGGTGGGCGCGTGAGAAAAACTGCGGATTGCGGATTGCGGATTGCGGATTGGATGGACAACGTCGCGAGTCGCGAGACTAAGCGTCCGACACGGCGAACTGCTTTTGAATCCGCAATCCGCAATCCGCAATCCGCAATCGCCGCAATCGGAATTTTCCTCGGCCTCCAAACCCCCGACCCCTGGCCCGTCCTCGACCGCGCCAGCCAGACCTACCAGACGATCAGCACCCTCAGCGCCGACTTCGTCCAGGTCATAGTCAATCCGCTGATCGGCAGCCCCGACACGACGCGGGGCAAGCTGTATCAGATGCGGCCGAGCCGCTTCGCGATGCGGTTCACGGCGCCCAAAGGCGACCGCATCGTGGCGGACGGCCGGTACCTGTGGCTGTATACGCCGAGCACCACGCCTGGGCAGGTGATCCGCTCGCGCATTCCCGCGGTGGGCACCACGGGACCGAATCTGATCGGCCAGTTCGTGGAGCGACCGCGCGAGCGCTACAGCGCGCGCTACGTGCGGGCGGACTCACTCGGCGGTACGGTGGTGGACATGGTCGCGCTCACCCCGAAGCAGCAAGACCAGCCCTACAGCGGTGCAGTGATCTGGGTGGACCGGAACGACGGGCTCGTGCGGCGCATCGACATCACAGAGGCCTCCGGCCAGCAGCGGACCGTGATCCTCGGGAATCTCAAGGTGAACCACGGAGCGCCGGGTCGCGAATTTACTTTCTCGCCTCCGGCCGGAGTACGAGTGGTAGATCAGTAGCGAGTGCGTCGGCGACCCGCGCCGCCGTCGCTTCCTCCATTCCCCGCTTCTCGGCGAGCTCGAGCGCCGCGCGCCCCAGCGCCCGGTACAAGAGCGCGTCATCTTGGGTGAGCGACTCGAGATGGCGGCGGATGGTGCTGGCGTCGCCACGCACGACTGGGCCCGTGAGCGCGTCCTTCGGCTGCTCGTGTGACAGATTCTCCAGCGTGCCCTCCACGAGCGGGCGTAGGGCCTGCCACGCCACGGCGTCCGTGAGGCCCGCGTGCCGCAGCAGGCGCTGGGCGACCGCTTGCACCACGACGAAATAGTTGGACGCGAACACGGCGCCCGCGTGGTAGATCGCCTTCGCCTTGCCGGTAATGCGGAACGGGTGCATCCCCAAGTCTCGGGCGATCGCTTCCGCCGCCTCGAGCGCCCGCGGCATCCCCTCCACAGCAGCCCAGGCGCCCTTCAGGCGCTCGGGCGCGCGCTCCGGATCCACGATGGTCTGAAGCGGGTGGAGCGAGCCGAGCGCGGCGCGTGACGGGACGAGGCGGCCCAGCGCTTCCTGGCCCTGGACACCTGAGAGGTGGAGCACCACGTGCTCCGGCCGGATCGCGCCGCCGCGCGCGAGCGCCTCCGCCAGTGGGCGGATGGCGTCGTCTCGCACGGCGAGAATGACGACGCCCGCCTGGGCGACCCAGGCGGGCGGCGGGGAAGCGTCAGGGGGCCCGACGGCGAGCTGCAGCGGCTTCGGAACGGCCTTCTTGCGGCGGCCGTGCAGCCGGACGGTGTAGCCGGCACGCGTCAGCGCCAGCGCGAGGCCCAGGCCCGCGCGCCCCGGCCCGATGATCCCGACCGCGGGCCTGCGCGAAGCCTCCGGGCGTCGGAACGGCACTAGTTCCGCTGGTTCGCGGGGGGCTTGGCCGGGGCGAGGGAGAGCAGGTCCTGCGGCGACCGGGCGCGGCGCGCCAGGCCGAGCGCCGCCTGCACCTGGTGATCCTCCGCCATCCGCCGGCGCACCTCGGTCGGCCGACCGAACACGTAGCGCGTGGTCTCGTAGCCGAGCTCTTGGGCGATGAGGGTGTGCGCACCGGCCATGAGGCTGTCGGGAACGACCGCGCCCCTGGTCCGGAGGCGGCGCAGCACCTCGCTCACCATCTCGGCGCTCACGGTGAAGGAGGGGTCACTGACGCGACCCGTCCCCTTGAGCTCGAGCGAGTAGGTGGAGAGCACGTCCCGGAACACCGGGATCTTGTCGCCGAGCGTTCTCATGAAGTTCCGCTCCGCGGTCGTGAAGGTGTCCGGGCTGACGAACAGATCCGGCCGGATCCCGCCGCCACCCACCACCGTGCGGCCTCGGTCGGTGTGGAACACCGGCGCGGAATCACTCTTCGTCGTATCGCGACCCTGCTCCGCCGCGACGGCCTGCGCCTCCTGATCGGCCTCGTTCTTGCTCTTGCGCTGAATGGTGCGGCCGCTCGGCGTGTACCAACGCGCCGTGGTCAGCTTGAGCGCCGTCTCCGGTGTGAGCTGCCAGAGCGACTGCACGAGCCCCTTCCCGAATGTAGGCGTCCCGACAACCAGGGCGCGATCGTGATCCTGGAGCGCGCCGGTGATGATCTCGGCGGCGCTGGCAGTGCCGCCGTTCACGAGCACCACGATCGGCAGGCCGGGCCACGGCTGGGGTTTGGTGTCCCGGAACGAGCGCGTGATGTTGGGTGCCCGGCCGCGCGTCGCCACGACCTCTTGACCCGGGTCGAGGAACAGCTCGCTCACGGCCACGCCCTGATCGAGCAGGCCGCCCGGGTTGCTGCGCAGGTCGAGCACCAGCGATTTCATCCCCTTCTGCACCAGATTCCCCACCGCCTCCGTCAGCTCCGCCGCTGACGTCTCGCTCACCGGACTCAACTGGACGTATCCGACCTTGTCGTCGAGCATCATCGCGACCTGCACCGAGCGAATGTGGATCGTGGCGCGGTTCAGCTTGAACGTGAGCGGCTGCTCCACGCCCACGCGGTGCACCCGAAGCTCGACTTTCGTGCCCGGCTGACCGCGCAGCTCCTTCACCGCCTGGTCGTTCTTCCAGCCTTCGGTCGAGCGGCCGTCCAGGGTGACGATCTGATCGCCCGACTGGATGCCGGCCCGCTCGGCCGGCGTGTCGGGCAGCGGCGCCACGACCGTGATCCACCCGTCGCGCACGTCGATCTGGATGCCCAGCCCGCCGTAGTTGCCGGTGGTCGCCTCGGACAGAGCGCGGAAGTCGTCGCGCTTGAGGAAGACCGAATACGGGTCGTGCAGCTGGTCGAGCATGCCGTCGATCGCCATCTGGTAGAGTTGCCGCTCGTCGAGCGAGTCGACGTAGTAGTCGGCGACGTGCGCCAGCACGTCCTCGAACAGGCGCGCCTGCTGGTACACGGATCCCTCCGGCACGGCCTCGCGCTGCAACAGCCAGCCACCCGTCGCGAGCGCGACACCCGAGATGACGGCGACGACCAGGATCTTTCGGAGCTTCATGACACGCCTCGCGTTGAGAGTACGGTCACCGCCATGACCTCGCGCCACGCGGCATCTTGCACGGCCCTCTTGGACTGTGTGGCATCGATGTGGACTACCCCGGGCCCCGCGGCGCCACGGTACGCCTCGAGCACGCGCCGGTGGAACCCATCGTCCTGCCGCTCCAACCGGTCCTGCACCTTGCGTGCCGCGCGTTGCCGCTCGCGGCCGATCGCCACTGGCACGTCGAGCACGAGCGTCAAGTCCGGTGCGAGACCCCCCGTGGCCAGCCGGTTGGCCCGAGCCACCTCCTCGTACGCTAACCCGCCGCCGGCCACTTGGTAGGCCATGGTCGAAAGCTCGAACCGGTCGGCCAGGACCACCTGTCCCGCAGCGAGCGCGGGACGGATGACCTTATGCACCAGGTCGGCCCGCGCCGCGAGGAACAGGAACAACTCGGCGGCGGGGGCCATCTCGTGCGGGAATCCCAGGACCACCTTGCGCGCCGCTTCCGCGACGGGCGTCCCGCCGGGCTCGCGCACCGTCACGACGGCACGGCCGTCGGCGCGGAACCGGGCCGCCAGCCAGCGCAGCAGCGTCGACTTCCCCGCCCCTTCCGGGCCCTCCACGACGATGAACGTCATCCCAGCGTGATGATGGGGCTCGCGGCCCCCTGCTTCATACCCTCGTAGATCCGCGCGTTTACCTTGGCCATCAGTTTTTCGAAGTTCGCCTGCGCGGCCACAACTTGCTGATACACCGTATTCGACTGGACGCTCTGAAGCGCGCGATCGTACTGCTCGACCTGCTCGCGGGGCGGCTCGCGATTCTCCTGGGCCGCGCGCTCGATGTCGCGGGCGATCCGCTCGACCTCGGCCAGGAGCTGCTTGCAGGTCGTGTCCTCGCGCATCCGGTCGCTCGCCCGGACCAGGGCTTTGTACTCCTCGCTCTGCCCCAGCAGCCGGCCGAGCTCCCCCGCCTTCTGATCGATCACGCACCCTCCTTGGCAAAGGCCAACAAGAACCGCGGCCGCCCGAACAGGTCTTCGTGGATCCCGACGCGCGCCCAGCCGTAGTCGCGCGCCAGCGCCCGGACCCGCACCGCGCGCCGCTCGTCGATCTCGAGCGCCAGCAGGCCGCCGGGGGCGAGCAGTGCGGCGGCGCCCCCGACCAGCGCGCGCGTCGCGTCGAGCCCGTCCGGTCCGCTGACCAGCGCCCCGCGGGGCTCGAAGTCACGCACTGTCGGGTCCAGCTCGAGATACTCGGCCTGCGTCAGATACGGCGGGTTCGAGACGATCGCCTGGCAGCGCTCCCCCGCGAGCGGCGCCAGGAGGTCTCCCTCCCGCACTTCCACGGGCACGGCGGGCCGCACCAGCGCCACGTTTTCCCGCGCCAGCGCCGCCGCTCCGGGCGACCGCTCGATGGCGATCACACGCTCGAAGTCGCCTTCGATGGCCAGCGCCAGGGCGATGCAACCACACCCGGCACCGATGTCGGCCACGACCCCGCGCTTCCCCCTTCCCCCTTCCCCAGCCGTTCCCCGGGTCCATCGCAACACCAGATCGACGAGTCCTTCGGTCTCGGGCCGCGGGATCAATGCCCGCGCGTCGAGCTTCAGATCGAGCGTGCGGAAGCCCACCCGACCGACCGCGTAGGCGGACGGGACCCCTCTGGAGCGACGCTCGACGGCCTGCGAAAACCGCTCTGCCAGCTCAGGCGGGGGCTGCTGGTCGCGTCGCAGCCAGACGTCGCCGGGCGTGGTCTCTGAGCCGGCCACCGCAGCCCAGAGCGTCGTCGCTTCGCGGCGCGGGCTGTGAAGCCCCGAGCGCGCCAGGCGCCCGACGGCCTCCTCGAGCGCGCCCGCGATCGCTGAATGAGGTGCAGCGCGCTCAGGCACTGAGCCGTTCCTTCTCCCCGGCGAGCCTGAGGGCCGCGATCAGCTCGTCGAGCTTCCCGTCCATCACCTCAGCGAGGTCGTGGGTAGTGAAGCCGATGCGGTGGTCGGTGATGCGGTTCTGGGGAAAATTGTAGGTACGGATCTTCTGCGATCGGTCGCCCGTGCCCACTTGAGCCCGCCGCTCCCTTGCGCGCGCCGCTTCCTGTTCGGCGAGCATGCGGTCGAGCAGCCGCGCGCGCAGGATCTCCAGCGCCTTGATCTTGTTCTGGAGCTGCGACTTCTGGTCTTGGCACTTCACCTCGAGCCCCGTCGGGAGGTGCGTCACCCGCACCGCGCTGTCCGTCGTGTTGACGCTCTGGCCACCCGGTCCGCCCGAGCGAAATACGTCGATGCGCAGGTCTTTGTCTTCGATCTTGACGTCCACCTCTTCCGCGTCCGGGAGGACCGCCACCGTCGCGGCGGACGTATGGCGTCGACCCTGTGTCTCGGTTTCGGGGATGCGTTGCACGCGGTGCACGCCCGACTCGTAGCGGAGCGTGCCGTACACCTTGGGCCCCCGCACCGCAAAGATCGCCTCCTTCAGACCACCGAGGTTCCCTTCCGAGAGCGCCAGTACCTCGACCTTCCACCCGCGGCGCTCGCAGTAGCGCGTGTACATGCGGAACAGGTCCGCCGCGAATAGCGCCGCCTCGTCGCCACCCGTTCCGGCGCGGATCTCCACGATGGCGTCACGGTCGTCGAGGGGATCGGTCGGTGTGAGCAGGTCCGCCAGCAGGGCTTCCGCCCGCTCGATCTCGGGGCGGAGCCGCTCCACGTCCGCACGTGCCAACTGGGAGAGCTCGGGGTCCTTGTCCTGGAGCACCTCCCGCGCCTGGGCCAGCTCGCCCTGGAACCGCTCGAGGCGGCTGTGGGCTTGGCGAATGGCGTCGAGCCGCGCGTGCTCGCGGCCCAGCTGCTTCAGCTTGGCCGGATGCCGCGCGGTCTCAGGGTCGGCCAGGGCTCGGGCGACCTCCTCCGCCCGTGCGAGCGCCTGGCGGAGTCGGGCCTCCATGCGTCAGCCGGTCGTCTTGTCCGTCGCGTATTTCTGGCGGAACCGCTCCACGCGCCCGGCTGTGTCCAGGAGCTTCTGCTTCCCGGTGTAGTAGGGGTGGCACTTGGCGCAGATTTCGACGTGGATCACGGGCACTGTGGACCGCGTCACGAAGCTGTTGCCGCAGGCGCACTGGACTTGGGCGCGCTGGTAGGCGGGGTGAATTCCGGGTTTCACTGCACTGTATCCTGGCGTAGATGTCAATGGCACGAAAGACCCGGAAATATAACTGGCGTCATGAGTTGGCGGCAAGGCACCACATTGACACCGGGCACGCCAATACGTAAGCTTGCGCCACCATTAGCCCCCAAACCCGAGGGGAACCTCCGCGTGTCGGTGACGGCCATCCTCCAAAAAGTCCCGCTCTTCGGCCAACTCTCTCCTACTGAGCTCGATCGGGTGGCCGAGATCACCCGCGAGCGCAGCTACCCCCGCAACTCCGTGATTCTCTTCGAGGACGACCCCGGCGATGCGCTGTACGTCGTGGCCAAGGGGCAGGTCAAGGTGGTCCTCATCGGGGAAGACGGGCGGGAAGTCATTCTGTCCGTGCTGGGCGAGGGGGACTTCTTCGGCGAGATGTCACTCATCGACGAGGAACCCCGCTCGGCGCACGTGATCGCGATGGAAGACTCGAATCTCCTCGTGATCCGACGCGAGGACTTCCAAAGCATTCTGCAGCAATCGCCGGGGATCGCGATGGGGTTGCTGCGGGAGCTCTCCCGCCGCCTGCGGCGCGTGGACGAGAAGGTGGGGAGCCTCGTCCTCCTCGACGTCAACGGCCGCGTGGCCCAGCTGCTCCTCGACCTCGCCGACGAAGCGGGGTCGAGTCGTATCACCCGCCGCCTCACACACCACACCATCGCCCAGATGATCGGCTCGAGCCGCGAGACGGTGAGCCGGACGATGCGCGAGCTGGTCGAGAAAGGCTACATCGAGATCAGCCGCCGGGAGATCCTGATTCGCGACCGCGCCGCGCTGGAGGCGTCGGCGGGGCGGTCGTGAGTCGCGCCCCCCGGCGTGAGGTGGGTCACGGGGGGCGGGTGAGCCGGCAGCTTGTCCTACATGCCCGATTTTCCGTAACTTAGCCCTAGGTACGGCGTGCCGGGACCGATGGCCTACACGGTGACCTTTTGGGGAACGCGGGGCTCAATCCCCACCCCCGGGGCCCACACCGCGCGCTACGGCGGCAACACGCCGTGCGTGGCCGTGGAGGGCGCCGGGGGTCAGCTCGTTATCCTCGACGCCGGCACCGGGATTCGCGCGCTGGGGCTCCAGCTCGTGGAGCGTCAGAACGGCGCCGTGAACGCGGAGATCCTGCTCTCGCACGCCCACTGGGACCACATTCAGGGGCTGCCCCACTTCAAGCCGTTCTTCTCGCCGGGGAATGCAGTGCGAATCTGGGGCTCCAGGCAGGGCACCACGTCGCTCGAGGCGATCCTCCGGCAACAGATGGATCCGGCCGTGTTTCCCATCCCGCTCGATGCACTGTCGGCCAAGTTGACGGTGCAGCAGGTCGACCCGGGTGAGTTCACCGTGGGTGCGTTCCGCGTGCGCGCCATGCGGCTACGGCACCCCGGCACGACGCTGGGGTATCGGCTCACGCCGGCGGCCGCCGCGGGGGGCGCGAGCATGGCCTATGTGACGGACAACGAGCTGGGACCGGGGGGCCATTACGACACGCCGGCGACGTGGCGCAAGGATCTCGTGGCGTTCCTGGCGAACGTGGAGCTCCTGATCCACGACGCGATGTATACGCCGCAGGAGCTCGAGCAGCACCGTGGATGGGGCCATTCCACCTTCGAGGAAGCGGTGACGCTCGCGGCGGAGGCCGGCGTGCGGCGGCTCGTGCTATTCCATCACGAGCCGGAGCACGGCGACGCGGAGGTCGATGGGTTGCTCACCGCGGCCCGCCGCGCGGCCAAGGCGCGGGGTACGCCGGCGGAGGTGTTGGCGGCGCGGGAAGGGATGACCCTGACTCTCTGATCCGAGGAGCATGCTATGGGTTCGCGTTCGATCGTTTCGCTCTTCACTCTGACCCTGCTGTGGCCTGCCGTGGGCGGGGTGGGTGCTCAGGCACGCGGGCAGGACACCCGTCCCGGGATTGCCGTATTTCCATTCGACAACGGCGGCTCTTACGGGCAGGACAAGGACAACTTCGACGCCCTGCAGAAGGGGATCGCGGGCCTGATGATCTCCGATCTGGCCGCCAATGCGGCAGCCCGGGTGGTCGAGCGGGAGGAATTGCAGAAGCTGATCGATGAGCAAAACCTGAGTGCGGCAGGGCGGGTGGATCCACAGACCGCGGCGAAGATCGGCAAGCTGGTCGGGGCGCGCTACGTAGTCACGGGCGTCTTCATCGACTTCTACGGCGACTTCCGGCTGGACGCACGGCTCATCAACGTCGAGACGAGCGAGATCGTCAAGGTCGAGTCGGACCGGATGCAGCGTGACCACTTGTTCGACCTGATCCGCACCGTGGCCATGAAGCTCATGCGCGACGCGAACCTGCCCGCGTTGCAAAAGCAGGCCTCGGAGCAGCGGATGAACCGACAAGTGCCGACCGAGGCGCTCACCTATTACTCGCGCGCCCTGCTCTACCACGACCGCGGGCAAAAGGACAAGGCGGTCGAGATGTACGAGAAGGCGCTGCGGGTGTTCCCCGACTTCGCCGAGGCCTCGGACGGCCTGAAGCGCGAGAAGACCTCGTGACTCCGGCTTAGCCGCCGGGGTGACGCGATCACCCAGCCGTGAGATACGTCCTGCTCCATACCCCGACGTGGCGGCCGGCGAGCGCCGCGCCCGCGCTCGAGGGGGCGCAAATCGACGTGCGCGAGGTGCGCCTGCTGCGCGACTTCGCGGTGGACGAGCGACCGACGGTGCTGGTGCTCGATGCCGAGAGCCGCTCCATCCTCCCGCTCGATGTGCTGCGCGCCTTCGTGGACGCGGGCGGCGCGATTGTGGCCCTGGGGCGCGACGGCGAGCCGGACGTCCCGACGGAGATGCCGTCCGAGCTGCTCTCCGGGTTTGTCCGGCATCCGGCCGGCGTGCGCCAGCTCCTCGTCGCCGTGCGGGCGGGGTTTCGCGAGGCGGCGGCGCGGGCGGAGACGGCGCGGGCGCGGGCCGAAGCGGCGAGCCGCGGCCGCGAGATCGGCGAGCTGACGCGCATCGGCGTGGCCCTCGGCACCGAGCGCGACCTCGACACCCTGCTCGACCTGATCCTCACCCAATCGCGGCGCATCACCTCGTCCGACGCGGGCAGCTTGTATCTGATCGAAGGCGAGCCGGGCGAAAAGCGGCTGCGGTTCCGCCTCGCGCAGACGTACTCGAAGCCCGAAGCGCCGTTCGTCGAGTTCACGATGCCGATGGACCGGACGAGCCTCGCGGGCTACGCCGCCGTGACGGGCGAGCCGCTCGTCATCGACGACGCGTATTTCCTGCCCCCGGACGTCGAGTACACGATCAACCGCTCGTTCGACGAGCGGTACGGCTACCGCACGAAGTCGATGCTCGTGATCCCGATGAAGGATCACAAGGAGCAAGTGATCGGCGTGCTGCAGCTCATCAACCGGAAGCGCAGCCTCGACGCCGTGCTGGCGACGCCGGCCGCCGTGGAGCAACAGGTGGTCCCGTTCTCGAAACGCACGGTCGAGCTCGTCACCGCGCTCGCGGGTCAAGCGGCGGTCGCGATCGAGAACAGCCAGCTGTACCGCGAGATCGAGCGGCTGTTCGAGGGGTTCGTGCAGGCGGCCGTGCGCGCCATCGAGCAGCGGGATCCGACGACGTTCGGCCACTCGGGGCGGGTCGCGAACATGACGGTGAACCTGGCGGCGGTGGTGGACAAAGCCGGGGACGGGCCCTATAGCGGCCTCACCTTCACGCGCGAGCAGCTCCGCGAGATCCGCTACGCCGGCTTGCTGCACGACTTCGGCAAGGTCGGGGTGCGGGAGCAGGTCCTCGTCAAAGCCAAGAAGCTCTATCCTCTGCAGCTGGAGCTGATCCACCAGCGGCACGACTTCGTGCGGCGCAGCGCGGAGCGGGAGTACTGGCGCAAACGCGCGGAATTCCTCGAAACGCACGGGCGCCAGGGGTACGAGCAGTTCCTGCGCACCCTCGAAGCGGAGCACGCCGGGGAGCTCGCCGAGCTCGAGCGCTTCATGAAGGCGGTGCTCCGCGCCAACGAGCCGACGGTGCTCCCGGCCACGCGCTTCGAGGAGCTGCTCGACCTCGCGCGCCGCACGTACCAAGACCTCGCCGGGGCGCCGCGCCCATACCTCAGCGACGACGAAGTGCGCTTTCTGACGATTCCGAAGGGCAGCCTGGACGAGGCGGAACGGCTCGAGATCGAGAGCCACGTGAACCACACCTACAACTTCCTGAAGGAGATCCCCTGGACGCGGGAGCTGCAGCACATCCCTCTCATCGCGTACGGGCATCACGAAAAGCTGGACGGCCGGGGCTACCCGCGTGGGGTGACGGGCGACGCCATCCCGATCCAGACGCGCATGATGACCATCAGCGACATCTACGACGCGCTGACGGCCGCGGATCGACCCTACAAGCCAGCGGTGGCGCGCGCGCGGGCGCTCGACATCATGGACGAAGAAGTCCGGGCGGGACAGCTCGACCGCGAGCTGTTCCGGCTGTTCGTCGACGCCAAGGTGTTCGAGACGAACGCTTAGCTGAAGATGAAGCGCGCCGACACGAGCAGCAGGAACACCCCGAACGCGCGCCGCAGCGCCACGTCCCCCACGTGACCCGCCAGCTTGGCGCCCACGAACGCTCCCAGAAACAATCCGACCGCGATGATCGCCGCGTACTGGATGTTCACCTGGCCCCGCTTGTAGTACTCGAGCGTGCCCAGGATCCCGACCGGGAGCAGCAGCGCCGCGAGCGAGGTACCGTTCGCCGTGTGCTGGGACAGCCCCACGACGACCACAAGCCCCGGAATGATGACGACCGCGCCCCCGACGCCGAACAGCCCCGACACCACGCCGGCCGTGAGGCCGAGCAAACTGACCAGCACCCAGTTCATCGCGCGTCTCCTTATTCCGGTGTGCCCCACCCGCCACCGCCGGGCGTCTCAATCCGCAGCACGTCGCCCGGTTCGAGCAGGGTGCTCGCCTTGGGCGCGAGCGGCGTGCCGTTCAAGATAGTCCGCCCCGCGGCACCATGCCCACCGCCCGCCGCGCCCGCGGGGCAGTGACGGCGCCGCTCGGCGAGCACGCTCAGCTTCATCGGCGCCAGCGCTGCGAACTCGCGAATCACGCCCTCCCCACCTGCCCACCGTCCCACTCCGCCGCTCCCGCGCCGCAGGGCGTACGTCTTCAGCCGCAAGGGATACTCCATTTCCAGCACCTCGACCGGCGTGTTCCGCGTGTTCGACATCCCCACGTGCACCCCCGACGGACCGAGCGCTCCCTGGCTCGCTCCCTGTCCCCCACCGATCGTCTCGTAATAAGTCCAGCCACCCGTCGCCCCACCACTCCGTTGCCCGTTGCCCGGTGCTAGTTGCCCGCCGAACGTGACGTTGTTCATGGTGCCCTGGCCCTGGGCCGGCACGTCGATGCCGCCGCGCGCCAGGGCGAGGAACAGTGTGTCCACGATCCGCTGCGACGTTTCGACGTTGCCAGCGGCGACCGCGCTCGGATGACGCGCGTTCACGAGACATCCTTCCGGCGCCGTGACGCGGACGGCCCGCTGCACGCCGGCGTTCGTCGGAACGTCCTCCGGCAGGAGCGTGCGCACCACGAACAACGCGGCCGAGCGCGTGACCGCCAGGGGGCAGTTGAGGTTCCCCCGCACGGCCGGCGCGGTGCCCGTGAAATCGGCGTGGAACGCACCTTCCCGGATATCGATCCGCACCGTGATGGGGACATCGGCGTCGTCCACGCCGTCTCCTTCGAGCCAGTCGCTGGCCGTGAGGCCGGCCGCGCCGATCCGCCCGAGCGCGTCGCGCGTGCGGCGTTCGGCGTAGTCCATGAGATCGCGGGCGGCGTCTTGCACGGCGGCCCACCCATAGTGGGTGGCGAGGGTGCGCAGACCGTCGGCGCCGCGCTCCACCGCGGCACGCTGCGCCGCGAGGTCGCCGCGGCGCGTCTCCGGCGAGCGCACGTTCGCCAGCAGCACCCGCTCCACCTCCGGCGTGAACAGCAGCGGCGGCAGGATCATGCCCTCGGCGAAGATCTCCCGTGCCCCGGCCGGCATGCTCCCCGCCTGCATCCCCCCTACATCCGAATGGTGCGCCCGCACGACGCTGTACCCGCCCACAGCGCCGGCGATGTCGATCGCGCCGATCAGCGTGATGTCGGGGAGGTGCGACCCGCCGGTGAAGGGATCATTCAGGATGAAAGTCTCGCCGGGCCGGGGGGCAGGCTCGAGCGCCCGCACCGCAGTGACCGACTCGGCCAGAGCGCCGAGATGGACTGGAATATGGGCCGCCTGCGCGATCATCGCGCCGTCCGCCTCGAACAGCGCCGCCGAGCAATCGCGGCGCTCCCGGATGTTCGGTGACAGCGCGGAATGGATCAGGACGAGCCCCATCTCCTCGGCGACCGCCGCGAAGGCGTGCCCCATCACCTCGAGCGCGACCGCGTCGAGCGTCATACCCGCTCCACCACCACGGCTCCGGACGCGTGGACCGCGCCTCGCCACCCCGGTTCGATGAGCGCGGTGGCGTCGCGGCCGGCGAGAATCGCCGGGCCGTCCAGCGTGACCCCGACCGCGAGGTCATCGAGGGCCCACAGGGACGCCGTCACCCGCTTGCCTCCCCTTCCCCTCCCCCTTCCCAACGCCACGGGGCGCTCGCCGCGGGACACCCTGGCCGCGCCCGCCCTTTCTCCAAAGCGCGGCAGTGGCGCTTCGCGCATCGCCACCACTCGCAGGTTGACCAGCTCGACCGGCTGGCCGCTCCCGGAATGGCCGAACCGCTCCCGGTGCGCGGCCAGAAACGCATCCCGGATCTGTCGTGGATTGTTCGTGGTCACGGGGATCGTCACCTCGTAGCCTTGCCCGACAAAGCGGCAGTCGGCATACCTCCAGAGGGCTCCGCCCGGCAGCTGCTCGCTCGCTTCGCGCAGCAGCGCGCTGAACGCGCGCCCGATGTCCGTCGGCTGGAGACGGTCGAGCTCGCGGTGATGGGACGCGAGCAGGTCCACGCGCTCCCCGGCCGCGGCGAGGCCCAGGGCGGAGAGCACGCCCGGATGAGGTGGAATGACGACCGTCCGCATGCCCAGCGCGTCGGCGAGCGCGCAGCCAAACAGAGGACCGGCGCCGCCGAACGGCACGAGCGCCATGCGCCGCGGGTCGAGGCCGCGCGCCACGCTCACGCGTCGCAAAGCTCGAGCCATCACGGCTGTCGCGACCGCGACGATCCCGGCAGCGATCGCGGCCGGATCGTTGCCGGCGGTCTCGCCGAGCGCCGTCACAGCGCGCCGCGCCGCAGCGGGGTCGAGCCGCACTTCGTCCGCCAGAGGGCTGGCGGCGTCGAGCCAGCCCAGGACGAGACAGGCGTCGGTGACCGTGGGGCGCGTGCCGCCGCGGCCGTAGCACGCGGGTCCGGGGACCGCGCCGGCCGAGTCGGGCCCCACCTTGAGCGCGCCGCCTTGATCGACCCGGGCGATGCTCCCACCGCCCGCGCTGACCGTCTCGATCAGGATCGAGGGGAGCGCCAGCGGCACCCCCGCGACTGCGCCGGCTCCGTCCTGTACGGCCGCGCCGCCGGTCACGAGACTCGCGTCGGCGCTGGTGCCGCCCATGTCGAGGGTGAGGAGCTCCGACAACCCGACTACCGCCCCGACGAGCCGCGCCCCCACCACACCGCCCGCTGGTCCCGACAGCGCGAGGGTAGCGGCGCGACAGGCCGCCGGCGCCGGTGCGAGCGTGCCACCGGCAGACGTCATGATGCGGAGCGTCCTGACGCCGCGCGAGCGCGCATCCTGGTCGAGCCGTGCCAGGTACGCGGAGACTTTCGGCCGCAGGTACGCCTCGACGGTCGTGGTGCTGATGCGCTCGAACTCGCGGAAGACAGGAAGCACTTCGTGGCTGGCCGCGACCGGGACGCCCGCGAGCGCGCTCCGCAGCGCCGTCGCGACGCGCCGCTCGTGCTCCGGGTGTCGGAACGCGAACAGGAAGGCGACAGCCACTGACTCGGGGGCGAGCGCGCGAGCCGCGGCGACGACCCGGTCGATCTCCGCATCGGTGAGCGGCTCCTGAGCACCCGCCGGCCCCATGCGCTCGGCCACGCCGATCACGTCGCCACGGCCGACGAGCGGGGGCGCGTGGTCGCGCGCCAGGTCATACAGCGCCGCGCGGTCCTGTCGCCTGAGCCACAGCAGGTCCTCGAAGCCGCGCGTCGTCACGAGTACAACCTTCGCGCCGCGCCGCTCGAGCAGCGCGTTGGTGGCGATCGTGGTGCCGTGCACCAGCAGCTCAATCGGCTTTCCCTTTCCCCCTTCTCCCTTCCCCGCGGTCTCAATCGCCCGAAACATGCCGACCGAGGGATCCTGCGGCGTCGTGACCACTTTGCGCACGACGATCTCCCCGTCTTCGGCGACTGCGACGAGGTCGGTGAACGTACCGCCGATGTCGACCCCCACCCGTGTCACTGCCCCTCCCAATTGCGGATTGCGGATTGCGGATTGCGGATTGTGAGGGTCGGCTCCGTGACGAGCGACCTCTCACTGCAAATCCGCAATCCGCAATCCGCAATCCGCAATTTCACGCCCCGCGCCTCGACCTCCAGCTGTCAACCACCAGTGCGCCGGCGAACCCCAAGGTGGCCAGCACCGCCAGCGTCCCCACCCAGTCCCCCAGCCGCACGTACCAGGTCATCACATCGCTCGTGACTAGCGTGCTCGCTTCGGCCGTTCGGACCTCGAGGGGGGTCGCCGCGTGCACGTGGCCCAGCGGGTCCACGGTCGCCGAAATGCCCGAGTTCGCCGCGCGCGCGATCCCCATCCGCGTTTCGATGGCCCGCATCACCAAGTGGGTCAAGTGCTGGTAGGGGCCGGCCGTGCGGCCGTACCAGGCGTCGTTCGTGATATTGACGAGGAAGTCCGCCCGCCGGCGGCGGTAGTCACGCGCCAAGTCGGCAAAGATCGATTCGTAACAAATCAGCACGCCGAACCGGCCCACCGCGGTCGGGTAGAGGGGCAGCCCGCGCCCCTTACCGAAGCCCCCGAACCAGTGCAGATGGAACCAGCGCGGCGGGACGAAGGGTACCCGCTCGACGATGGGCACCAGGTAATGCTTGTGGTAGACCGGATAGGCCGTCCGGTCACCCGTCGAATCGTAAAAGAACGCTGCGTTGTAGTAGTCGTCCAGGGAGGTGGCATCGAGGCCACCGGTGAGCAGTGGCGTGCGCGTCTCGCGCCCGCGCTGCGCGAGCATGGCATCCCAATCCGGGCGGGTCACGAAGTAGTTGGGCACCGCGGCCTCGGGCCAGAGCAGCAGGTCGAGCCGGGTGCTGTCCTCCAGCCGTCGCGAGAGGGCGAAGAGATCGGCCATGATGGTGTCCTGGTAGGTCTTGTTCCACTTCTCCCGGAACCCTACGTTCGGCTGCACCAGCCCCACGACGGCTGCGGTGCGCAGCGGCAGTGTGCGCTCGCGCCACGCCCCGTAGCCCCCCGCGAGGGCGATGCTCAAAAGCACCGCCGCGGCAGACTGCCACCGCATCGTACGTCTCCCTTCTCCCTTCTCCTCCGGCAGCAGCACCTCGACGAGCATCACGTTGCACCAGGCCAGCCACAGCGTCGCACCGCGCGCGCCCGCGAGGTCGGCCCACTGCACCAGGATCGGCGCATCCGCGAGGGACGTCCCAAGACCGAGCCACGGGAAGCGGATGTCGCCCTGGTGGCCGATGCCCCAATCCATGGCCGTCCATACGACGGGGAAGAGCGCCCAGAGCGGGACGGTGGGGAAGCAGGTCCGGGTCCGGACGACGAGCCAGAACAGCCCCGCCGTCCACAGTCCGTAGACCGCGATCGTGGCGAGATACCCGAGGGCCGAGAGCGGCGTGAAGTGCCACAGGGCGACGACCAGCCAGTAGAGCACCACCGCCTGTGACACGAGGCCGTACCAGAAGCCGAGGCGCAGCGCCCGGCGGAGGTCCGCCGCGCGCTCGAGCTCCCGCAGCAGCACCACTGCGGGCGTGACGGCGACGAAGCTCAGGGCGGGGATCTGGAACGGGGGATAGCTCAGCGCGAGCAGGACCGCGCCGAGCGCGATCCGGACGGCCGTCCGCCGGGACGGCCCGGTCACAGCAACACGTCGCGCCCTTCGTCGGCCGAGCGGTAGACCGCGTCGAGCACCCGGTGGAGAGCCAACTGGTCGCGGGGCGGGGGCGCGTTGACGTCGCCCTTGATGACGGCGAGGAAGTATGTCCACTCGGCGCGGTAGGACTGGGCGAACGGCGTCTCGCGTCCGCTCGCGCCCGTGGGTGTGGCGTCGATGACGGTCCCGTGTGCGTCCTTGAAGACCCGCAGCGGCTGGACGGTGGCTGAGCCCTTGGTCCCGACGAGATCGAACCAGAACCGTTCGGCGGCGCCCAGGTGACGCCAGCTCACGTCCATCGAGATCGACACGCCGTTGTCGCACACCACGAGCGCGGTCGCCATGTCCTCCACGCTGTCCTTCGCCTGGCCCACCATGTGCGCGGCGACGCGCTTCGGGGCCGGCCAGCCCGCGAGCCAGAGGCCGAGGTCCAAGAGCTGCAGCCCCAGGTCGAGGAACGCGCCGCCGCCCGCCTCCGGGCGTCGCAGCCGCCAGCCGAGCAGCTGGCGGCTGGGCTGAAACGTGTACCACCCGCTCCGGATCGCCTGCAGGACGCCTAGGTCACCGCCCGCGAGGAATCCGCGCACCGCCTGGACGTCCGAGCGGAAGCGGTGGTTCATTCCCACCATCACGCGCTTGCCGTACTTCTCGCTTGCCTGGAGCACGCGCTCGACACCTGCCACGGTGAGCGCCAGCGGCCGCTCGCACAGCACGTGGCACCCCGCGGCCAGCGCGGCGACGACGTGGATCTCGTGCAGGTGATTGGGGGTGCAGATCGCGATCGCGTCCGCGTGGCCGTAACGGAGCACCTCCTCGATGTCATCGAAGGCGTCCCTGACCTCGAACCGCGCGGCGAGGGCCTGAGCCTTGCTGACATCGTTGTCGCAGATCGCCGCGACCTCGACGCCCGGCAGCTTGCGCAGCACGGGGAGGTGCGCCACCTGCGCGATCGCCCCCGCCCCTATCACCGCCACCCGGACGGGCGTGCTCACCGGTTGGTCGCTCTCCGGCCGCCGACCCCCGCCCAGCGATACATCACCCCGGTGCGCAGACTCACCGTCGAGAGCCCGCTCGACAGCACGCCGCGCGCGTCCACGGTGACACGCCAGTGCTTCGCGCCGATCTCCGCCCCGATCGTGCCGTTCCCGCCGGCAGTGATCTGGTCCAGCGCGTCCTCTACGAACGTGCCGTCGATCGCTTTGCCGCTGCCGTTGCGGAGGTGAATGCCGACCCCGAGCCCCAGGTACACCGTCACGGCACGGCCCTGCGGCATGACGTACTGGAGGTCAAGGTCGCCCGTCAGGTCGCTCCAGCTGATATCGCCCAGCTGGATGGTGTAGTTCGAGTCCGGATCGTTCACTACGCGGCGCAGTCCGTCCGCGTAGCGCCGCAGGGCTTCCGAGCTCAGGTCGGCGTGGAAGTAGGAGAGACCGAGCAGCACGCGGACCTTGGGGGCGATGAAGCCGTAGTCGAGCCGCACGCCGCCGGTGAACGTGCCCCGGATGTTGTTGCCGCCGAGCGGGCCGAGATCGAACTGCACGGCGCTGGGTCTCAAGTTCTCGGAAGAGAACTGGTTGAACACGCCCTGGGCAGACAGACGGTCGGACGGATGGATGGATACCAGCCCGACGAGCACCAGCATTCGCCCGATGGCCACCCTCCGGGCCGCCGCCCTAGTAGAGCCGCTCAATGGTCGTCCCTGGAAAATAGGTCGTCAGGATCTTCCGGTACTCCTGGCCCGCGCGCGCTCGGCCCACCGCGCCCCATTGGCACAGGCCGAGGCCGTGTCCTGACCCCGCGCCTGCCGCGACGAGCCGAGTGACCGCTCCGTCCTGGCGCGTCACCGACAGCTGGAACGCCGTGCTCTGCAGCAGCCGACCCGACTCCGGCCGCAGCACGGCGCGCACCTCCGGGCCAGGCACGCGGATGTCGCCGTGCTCGAACACGATGCGGAGCTCGCCGACGCGCCCCGAAGGACCGGTGCGGCTCACCGCAACGTCGGTGATGCGCTGCAGGCCATCGCCGCCGACATGCATCACGGTCGGGAGCGTCCGCGACAATATAGCGCGCAGCTTCGCGCTGTCCCATTCCTCGCGCCAACGGAACCGCGGCGAGAGGTCGCAGTAGGAGTGCCCGCGACCGCTCGCGTCGGAGACGGGACGCAGGTAGGGGCGGCTCTGCGCCGTGTTGAACGCCTCCTCGACCGCCGCCGTGCTGCCGCCACAGGTGGAATGAAAGTAGGCCTCGATGATCTCCCCATCGTACTCGAGCACCTCGCCCGCGGTGCGGCGTACGGCGCTCCACACCTCGGGCGTCTCGCCCGCGACGCCGTTGTAGACCTGGTCGCGGACGTCCGCCCACGCGTCGAACCCGAGCGCCTCCCAGCGGTGGCGGTTCTTGAGGGCAAAGCTGCGCGAAACGACCGCCTGGGCGAGCAGCGCCTGCTCCTCGTCGTTGCGCCGGATGCCGATCTCACCTGCCAGCACGCCCGCGAGGTAGCTCTCCACCGGCACCCGGTTCAGCAGGGTCAGCCCGGAGGCGTCCCGCACTACGTTGACGCGGCCACGGTAGCGGCGGCCGCCCGCCATCGCGAAGCGGTTTTCGGTGACGTTCACGGCGGAGACACCGCCGTGACGCTCGCTCCGGGAGCCATCGGGCTGGACGACGCGCAGGCCGCCCGTATCCGGGACAACGGTCCAAGACACGCCGGCCGGGATGGAGCCGATCGGCGCCCCGTTCCCGTCGTCCGTGACGAACAGCTCTCCGTCGCCTCCTAGTGAGACGGTGGACGCGCCGACCGCGAGTCCGACCCGGAGCTCCGGCTCGGCGCCGGGAGTGACCGTGGTGGGTTGCGGCGGCCCCGGGCAGGCCGCGGCGGCGCAGGCGAGGAGGCTAGCGAGCCCGTGCCTCGCCCAGCGCTGCGTCGAGTTGTGCGATGGTGAAGTCGATGTCCGCATCCGTGTGTGCGCTGGAGACGAAGCCCGCCTCGAAGGCCGACGGCGCGAGGAACACACCGCGCGCCAGGGCGGCGCGGTGCCACCGGGCGAACAGGTCGGTGTCCGAGGCCTTTGCCTGCGCGAAGTTCCGCACGGGCCCGGCGGTCAAATAGACGCCCCACAGCGAGCCGGCGTGGCCCCCGCTCGCCGGCACGCCGTGCCGCCGCGCGGCGTCCCCTATACCCGCCACCAGCCGCGCGGTTCGCTGCTCCAGCGCGTCGTAGAAACCCGGGCGCTCGGTCTCACGCAGCGTCGCGAGCCCGGCCGCCATCGCCACGGGGTTCCCCGAGAGCGTCCCTGCCTGGTACACGGGCCCCTCGGGCGCGACCATCCCCATCAAGTCGGCGCGTCCGCCGTACGCGCCGACCGGCATGCCGCCGCCGATGATCTTCCCGAGCGTGGTGAGGTCGGGACGCACGCCGAGCCGCTCCTGCGCGCCGCCCGGCGCTACCCGGAAGCCCGTCATCACCTCGTCGAAGATCAGCAGCGACCCGTGGCGGTCGCACAGCGCGCGCAACGCCGGGTGGAATCCGGGCTCGGGAGGGATGAAGCCCGCGTTGCCGACGTACGGCTCCACGATGACGGCGGCGATCTGCTTCCCGCGGCGCGCGAACAGGGCCTCGACGGCCGATAGGTCGTTGAACGGCACGGTGACCGTGAGCTGCGCGAGCGAGCCGGGAACGCCGGGACTGTCGGGGAGCCCGAGCGTCGCGACGCCGCTCCCCGCCTTCACCAGAAAGCTGTCGGCGTGGCCGTGGTAGCAGCCCTCGAACTTGAGGATGACGTCGCGCTGGGTCGCGGCGCGCGCGAGCCGCACCGCCGCCATCGTCGCCTCGGTGCCCGAGTTCACGAATCGCACCATCTCGACCGCCGGCATCCGCTGCCGCACCAGCTCCGCGAGCTCGACCTCGGCCGGGCAGGGCGCGCCGTAGCTCCAGCCGCGTTCCGCCGCGTGCCGAATCGCGTCGAGCACCGCGGGGTGGGCGTGCCCCAGAATCAACGGGCCCCACGAGCACACGTAGTCGAGGTAGGTCGCGCCGTCCACGTCTGTGAGGCACGCGCCGTGGGCCTGCGCGACGAAAAAGGGCGTCCCGCCCACCGCACGGAACGCCCGGACCGGCGAGTTGACCCCGCCGGGCAGCACCGCCTTCGCCCGGTCGAACAGCTCCGCCGACCGGGTCACGTCAGCGCGACCGCCCGAAAGTCGTAGTCCTCGCTCGCACTGAGGCACACCCGCACGAAGCTCCCCGCGTCGGCCCAGCCGCCTCGCTCCACGTAGGTGACCCCGTCCACGTCGTCGGCTTGCCACGCCACGCGCCCGACATGAGTGGCGCCGGCCTCGTCGGGATCGGCGACCCGGTCCACCAGCACGTCCGCCTCCCGTCCCACGAACCGCGCGAGCCGCTCCGCCGAAATGGCCCGCTGGACCTCGAGCAGCTCTTCGAGACGGTCGCGCTTGACCTCGTCGGGCACGTCGTCCTCGTACTGCATGGCACGCGTGCCGTCCTGTGGCGAGTATGCAAACGCGCCGAGCCGATCGAACTGCGCCTCCTCGAGGAAGGCGAGCAGCTCGCGAAAGTCGCCGTCGGTCTCGCCCGGAAAGCCCACCAGGCAGGTGGTGCGGACCGCGAGATCCGGGATCGCTCCTCGCAGCCAGCCGAGCTTGGCGCGCAACGACTGCTGCCGCTCGGGGCGTCGCATGCGCTCGAGCATGCGATCGCTCGCGTGTTGGATCGGCATGTCGAGGTACGGCACGATGCGCTGCTCGCGCGCGATCAGCTCCACCAGGCGGTCGCTCAGGCCGGCCGAGTACACGTAGAGGAGCCGGTACCACGGCACCGCGGTCTCGCGCAGCAACGCTTCCAGCAGATCGGGAAGCTTGGCGCCGTCGCGCCCGAGATCACGCCCGTAATGTCCCAGGTCCTGGGCCACCAGGTTGATCTCCTGGGCCCCCTGTGCTTCGAGTGCTTGGGCCTCGCGCACCAGACGCTCGAGCGGCTCCGAGCGATGCTTCCCCCGCATCAACGGGATCGCGCAGAAGGCGCAAGTGTGATCGCAGCCTTCGGAGATCTTGAGATAGCGGACGTGGGGTGCGTCGCCGAGGAACTGCCGGACGCCGGGGTGGCTCGCGACCGGGTCGGCGATCAACCCCCGCTCCGCGAGCGCCGGCACCAGGTGGTGGAGGTCGGAGAACCCGAGGAACAGATCGACCTCGGGGATCTCGCGCTCGAGCTCCGGCTTGTAGCGCTGCACCAGGCAACCGACCGCCACGACCGCCTTGACCGCCGCCGTGTGCTTTAGTTTCGCGGCTGACAAGATCGCGTCGATCGATTCCTGCTTCGCGGCGTCGATGAACCCGCAGGTGTTGACGAGGATGACGTCGGCGCGGGGGAGATCGGGCGTGACGACGGCGCCGTGTCCCACGAGCTCGCCCACGAGCCGCTCGGAATCGACGGTCGCCTTGTCGCAGCCGAGGGAGATGACGCCGAGCTTCATCCGCGGTAGTTCCCAAACCTGAGCTCGATGCCCCAATCCTGACCGCGGAGGAACGCGATCACCTCCTGCAGCTCGTCTTTGGAGGGTGCCTGCACGCGGATCTCTGCGCCCTGGATGGACGCCTGTGCCTTCTTGAACTTCCTGTCCTTGATGGCTTTGACGATGGCTTTAGCCTTTTCCTGCGGGATTCCTTGGGTGAGCGTGATCTCGCGGCGCACGGTGTCGTTCGCCGCCGGGGTGACCGCGCCGAGCTCCAGGTTCTTCACGGGCACGCCGCGCTTGACGAGCTTCGACTGCAGCACGTCCAGCAACGCTTTCATTTTGAAGTCGTTGTCGGCAACGAGAGTGAGCGTCGCCTTGGCGCGGTCGAAGGCGATGGAGGCTTTCGACCCCTTGAAGTCGTAGCGCTGGGCGACCTCTTTGGCCGTCTGGTTGACGGCGTTATCGACTTCCTGGAGGTCGGCGCCGGTGGAGATGTCGAACGAAGCCAAACCGGCCATAGGGCGGTAAATCTACCCGCCCCGGGCCTAGAACAGGAAGCTTTCCAGCGCGCGGGCGCGCGACACGTGCCGCAGCCGCGCCAGCGCCTTCTCCTTGATCTGTCGGACGCGCTCCCGCGTAATGCCGAGCAGCGAGCCGATTTCCTCGAGGGTCATCGGCTCCTGACCCTCGAGGCCGAAATAGAGACGCAGGATCTTCGCCTCGCGGTCTTTGAGGGTCGCGAGCACTTCCTCGATCGACTCGGTGAGGGCGTGCTCGAAGATCTCGTCGTCGGGACCGGGGTTCTGGGTGTCGGGGAGATAGTCGAGCAGCTTGTTGTCCTCGCCCGGCGTGAGCGGCGCATCGAGCGAGAGGTGCGCTTGGGAGATCGAGAGGGTCTTCGCGACCTCTTCCTCGGAGATGTCCATCCCTTCGGCGATCTCCTCCACGGTCGGCTCGCGGCCCAGCTCCTGGAGCAACGCCGAGGAGCGCTTCCCGATGCGGTGCAGCGTCCCGGCGCGGTTGAGCGGGACACGCACGATGCGTGACTGCTCGGCGAGTGCCTGGAGAATCGCCTGGCGGATCCACCACACCGCGTACGAGATGAACTTGATGCCTTTCGTCTCGTCGAACTTGTGAGCGGCGCGGATCAAGCCGAGGTTGCCTTCGTTGATCAAATCGGAGAGCGAGACGCCCTGATTCTGGTACTTCTTCGCGACCGACACCACGAACCGCAGGTTGGAGCGCACCAGCTTGTCCAGCGCCTCGGGATCGCTCTGCTTGATCCGCTGGGCGAGCGCCACTTCCTCCTCCCGGGTGATCAACGGGTACTGGCTGATCTCGCGGAGGTACTGGTCGAGCGATCCCTCGTCGAACGAGGCACGTTTCGCCGTGTTCAGTTGCATGGCCGCATCACCCTCCCGGGCCTGCACGACGCCGCACCGTATCGGACGGCCCGCCGCACCGACGGCGCGGAGCGTGGCGGGGTTCCCACTTCACCGGCCGCTCAGTGGATGACCGAGCCGAGCCGGCGCCAGCGAATATCGGTCAGCCAGGGAAGCGCGTCGTGCGCTTCTCGATCGTAGCTGAAGTAAACCACGAGCGGCCGGCCTTTCACCGCGTGCGCGTCCACGAAGCCCCAGTAGCGCGAGTCGGCGGAGTTGTCGCGGTTGTCGCCCAGCACGAAGAACTTGCCCGGCGGCACCAGCAGCGGTCCCCAGGTGTCGCGCGTCGGGCGGTAGGCCCGCAGCGCGGCCGCGCCGCCGATGAGGTAGTCCTTCTGCCAGTTGAATTCCGGGTCGTACACGTCGTGCCCGGGATCGACCCGCTGGACGTAGGGCTCCGCCAGCGGCGTGCCGTTCACGCGCACCCCGCCCGCGCGCATCTCGACCCGGTCTCCGGGGACGCCGATGACGCGCTTCACGTAGTTCAGCTCCGGGTTTTTCGGATAGGCGAAGACGATGATGTCGCCGCGGCGCGGCGACTCGAACCCAGGGAGCCGGGCGTTCGTGCCGGGGATCTGCGCCCCGTAGACCGCCTTGTTCACGAACAGGAAGTCGCCCGCGAGCAGCGTACGCTCCATACTGCCCGACGGAATCTGAAACGCTTCGATGAGAAAGGTGCGGATGATCAGGAACAGCACCAGCGCCATGCCCAGCGACCGCATCCAGTTGTCGAACCACCGCGCCAACGTGGACCGGCGCTTCTCGGGGGGGGCGAAGGGCACCGGCGCGGGTTGCGCGCTTGAACCTGCCCTGAGGGCCCCCAACTCATGCATGGCTTTTACTTTAGCCAAGGCGGCAGCGAGAAGCAACAGTCACCGCCCACCCCCGGGCTGCCCCCCAGCGCCGGACGCGGTCCCGGAACGCGTCCGGCGGGTCGCCGTGCCGCACGCGGGCGGCGAGACACGCGGCGTTCCCCTCGCGCTCCACCCGCACCCACACCACGGACGCGTCCGCGAGCGCGCCGAGCGACTCGCCGTCGAGCGGCGAGCCCCCGGCTGAGAGGACGATCACCAAAGATTCGTGACCCACCGGGTGCGGAGCCTAACACTGCCCCGCGTGATGAGCGTCACCAGTTTATTGCCGGCAGGTGCGATTGGATGCGGAGCAGCCCCGCTGGGGGTGTCGCTGGAGCGACCCTCAGCCTTCCGTGTCGATCTGCGCGCGCTGCAGCTTTCCGGAGAAATCGACGTAGACGACCTTCGTCTCCGAGTAGAAGTCGTACACCTCCCACCCCCCTTCGCGGTGCCCGTTGCCGGTCTGCTTCACCCCGCCGAACGGGAGATGGGCCTCGGCGCCGATGGTGGGCGCGTTGATGTAGGTGATCCCGGTGTCGAGGTCGGTCATCGCTCGGAACGCGGCGTTGACATCCCGGGTGTAGAGCGAGCTCGAGAGGCCGTAGGGCACATCGTTGTTGACGCGGATCGCCTCGGCGAGGGAGCCGACCTTGATCACCGAGAGCACTGGGCCGAAGATTTCCTCCTGCTCGACGCGCATGCCGGGCGTCACCCCCACCAGCACCGTCGGCCGATAGAACCAGCCGCGCTCGAGGCCCTTGTCCGAGGGCCGCTCGCCGCCGATGAGGCGCTGTGCTCCCTCCTCTTCCCCAATCCCCACGTAGTACTCGACCTTCTTGCGAGCGTCCTCGTTGATGAGGGGCCCGACGTCCGTGTCATCGCGCAGCCCGGGCCCGAGCCGCAGCTGGGCGGCGCGGTCGCAAACCATCCGCACGAACCGATCGTGCACCTGCTCGTGCACGATCAGACGGCTCGTGGCTGTGCAGCGCTGGCCGGTCGTGCCGAACGCGCCCCACAGCACGCCGTCCAGCGCCAAGTCCAGGTCGGCGTCGTCCATCACGATCATGGCGTTCTTGCCCCCCATCTCGAGGGACAGTCGCTTGTGCATCTTGCCGCAGGTCGCGCCGATGATCGACCCGGTCTCGGTCGACCCCGTGAAGGAGATGACCGGGACCGCGGCGTGCTCGACCATCGCTTTGCCGACCACGGAGCCCTCCCCGTGGATCAGCTGCACGACTTCAGGCGGCAGCCCCGCCTCGAGCAAGATCTCCACGAGGAGGTGCGCGGTGTGCGGGACGTCTTCCGCCGGCTTGAAGATCACCGCGTTCCCGCACAGCAAGGCCGGAAACATCTTCCACGTGGGAATCGCGAGCGGGAAGTTGAACGGGGTGATGAGTCCCGCGACACCGATCGGCCGCCGATAGCTCATCGCCCACTTGCTGCGCAGCTCGGAGGGCACGGTGCGGCCGAACAGCCGCCGGCCCTCCGTATGCGCGTAGAAGGCGGTGTCGATCCCCTCCTGGACGTCCCCTCGCGTCTCGGCCGTGACCTTGCCCATCTCCCGGGTCATGGCGCGCGCGATTTCGTCCTTGCGCTGAACCAGCAGATCTCCGACTCGGTGCAGCACGTCGCCGCGCAGCGGCGCCGGGGTCTTCGACCACTGCGCGAAGCCGCGCTGCGCCGCCGCGACGGCGCGCTTCACGTCCTCCGGACCGGATCGGGGGAAGCAGCCGATCACGTCGTCCCGGTCCGCGGGGTTGCGATTCTCGAAATACGCCCCGGTCGCGGGGGCGACCCACTCGCCGGCGATGAAATTCTGAAAATTCTGGGTCATGGGCTTACTTGGGCGCCACGTCCGGACACAGCCATAGCGCTGCCGCGTTGGCGCCGACGCGCGGCACTACTTCACGGGTCATGAGCAAGACTCCCCAGATGATCAGGATCTGCGACACGGTGTGCGCGAACCCCATGCGCCGCCTCCACGACGCAACGCTCGCCCACACGCCGGTGGCGATGACCGTGGACACGCCCAACAGGTAGAAGATCAGCCGCAGACCGCAGCCATGGGTGTACGGCCACACCCCGGGAGCGATGCCGATGCCGATCAGCACGCCGAGACCAACTTTTACCCACGCCCCGAGCCGTCCACCGCCGGCCGCCGCCACGGCCCGGCTGGTCGGCGTCCCCCCTCCCGCGGAGACCGCGGACCGCTTCGCAGTCGGCTCCCCCCCCCCGCTGCGGCCGAGCGTGGGATCGGCGAGCGGCAGCTTCTTGAGCAGCCGGTCGACCTCAGCCATCTCCTTGTCCCAATCCCGGTCCTTCTCGATCCCTGCCACTACACCTCCCGGGTAAGCCCGTAGCGCTCGATCTTCTTGTACAGGTTGCTGCGCGGCATCTCCAATGTGCGCGCGGTCTCGGAGACATTCCAGTCGTTCTGCTTGAGCTTCGCCAGCAGAAAGGACCGCTCGGCCGCCCGCTTGAACTCCTCGAACGTGGCGGCGCGCACCCACGGCGCCGCCGCGAGATCCGCGGTTCCAGTCCCCCGTCCCCCCTCCGCCGTCGCCATGCCAGCCAGGCGGTCGACCTCCGCCGCCGTCAGCACGGGTCCGGACGCGAGAATGAGGAGGCGCTCGACCGCGTTGCGCAACTCGCGGATGTTGCCCGGCCAGTCGTGGGCCGCGAGCCGCTGCACGGCCTCCTTGTCGAGCTGCTTGGGCGGGAGCCCCGCCCGCTGCGTGAGCTGCTCCACGAAGTGCTGCACCAGCTGCGGAATGTCGCCGCGCCGGGCGCGGAGCGGCGGCACCTCGATCGGCACCACGTCCAGACGATAGAGCAGGTCGTCGCGAAACCGCCCCGCCGTGATTTCGGCCTTCAGGTCCTTATTCGTGGCCGCGATGACGCGCACGTCGACCTCGAGCGTCTTACCCGACCCGACCCGCGATATGACGCCCTCCTCCAGCGCGCGCAGCACCTTCGCCTGCGCCGACAGGCTCATGTCGCCCACTTCGTCCAGGAACAGCGTGCCGCGGTCCGCCAGCTCGAACTTCCCTGCCCGGTCGGCGAACGCGCCGGTGAAGCTTCCCTTCATGTGACCGAACAACTCGCTCTCGATCAGCTCGGACGGGATCGCTGCGCAGTTCACCTCGACGAACGGCCCTCCGCCGCGCGGGCTCAGGGCATGGATCGCCCGGGCCACGAGCTCCTTACCGGTGCCGTTCTCTCCGGTGATCAGCACGCGGGCCTGAGTGGGCGCGACCTTCTCAATCCGCTCGATCACCTGCTTGATCGCCTTGCTCGAGCCCACGATCTCGTACTGGGCGTGCACCTCCGCCTTGAGGCGCACGTTCTCGCTCGCTAAGTCCACGTGCTGAAGCGCGTTGCGAAGCGTGAGCAGGATGCGATCGGTGTCGAGCGGCTTCTCGAGAAAATCGTAGGCGCCGAGCTGCGTGGCTTCGACGGCGGTCTGAATGGTGCCGTGACCGGAGATCATGACCACCTGGGCATGGGCATCGAGCTCGCGCAGCTTGCGCAGCGTCTCGAGACCGTCCATCCCCTGCATCTTCACGTCCAGGAACACGAGGTGCGGCCGAAACTCGCCGTACAGCCGCAGCGCCTCCCCACCCGACGGGCACGTCTGCACCTCGATCGCTTCGTACTCGAGCACCTGTTTCAGCGCCTCGCGGATGCCCTTCTCGTCATCGACGACGAGGACGCGGCGGCTCACGGCTTCCCCCGCTTGGTGCGATACAGAACGATCCCCGTGGGATGGATGGCCACGTCCGTGAAGGAGGGGGAGACGCGCAGCGGGACGGCGCCGGTGGAGTCGGCGCCGGCGATCCGCTGCGCGAGCTGCGACACCACGGGACCGGGGAACGCGATGCCGCGCAGGGTCAGCTCCTGGACCTTGAAGCGCCCGATCCCCGGTCGCTCGATGCTGAGCGGTCCCGCGATCCGCAAGGGCTCCGTCGGGTTGAGGAACCCCGCGACCGGACCCAGCGCGTCCCGCGGGATCACGCGCGTGTCGAGCCGGCAGTACACAGCGACCGTTCCCTCCAAGAGCTCCACCCGCAACGAGTCGAAGCTCTTCCGCACGCTCCAGTCGATGCCGCTGCCAATCATGGCGGCGACTTCGTTGGCGGAGAGCACCACCGAGTCCGGCGCGCTCGGTCGCTTCAACCGGTCCATCTTCGTCTGGCTGCTGGACAAGGCCTTCGGGGTGGGGGCGCCCACCGCGGTGTCGGCTACCGGCGGGAGCCTGGTGGAACGAGGGCCGAACCAGCGCGCCCCCGTATGCAGGATCGGCTCGCGGAACCACCAAGCCGCGAGCGCCGCCACCAGGACGGTGGCGAGGCAGCCGAGCCGCACGAGGCCTTTAAGACAGCCGTTCACTGTGTCTCAGGTGATACACCGCACCACCGGATTGGAGCGTGCTCTGCATCAGATCCACCGACTCGATAACGAGCGTCTCGGCGAATTGCAGAGCGCCGAGCGCAGCCTCCAGCCCCGTGAAATCGCGCGGCCGGGCCTCCCGGCCCGCGCGACCGAGCGTGAGGTGGGGACGAAACGGGCGCGCCTCGGTGGGAAAGCCGAGCGGCTCGAATTCTTGTTCGACCCGATGTTGCAGGATTTCGAGCGCCGGCTCCGCGGTGATGCCCACCCAGATCACCCGGGGACGCGCGAAATCGGGAAATACGCCAAAGCCGCCGAGGGCGAGGGCGAGGGCGCGCGCACCCGCGGCGGCGCGTCCCAGGGCGGCGGAGAGCTCCGCATCGCGCTCGTCCGGCACGTCGCCGAGAAACTTGAGTGTCACGTGGATGCCCTCCGGGCGCACCCACTTCACCGGTAGCCCACGCTCGCGCACCGGCGCCATCACCTGCCAGAGAGCCTGCCGAACCTGCGAAGGGACGTTTAGCGCGACGAAGAGCCTCAAGCGCGCGGCCTGAGCTCTTGGAGCAAGCTCCCGCGGCGGTACCCGCGCGGGTCGACCTCCACGACGGCGAAGCCGAGCTCGCTGAGCCGCCGCGTGACGGAGCCGAGGCGCTCCTCGAGCCAAGGAATCCATTGCGGCTCGACCTCGATGCGGGCGCGCTCCCCATGATGGCGGACCCGGAGGTCGCCCGTCACGCCGAGCTCCCGCAGCTGCGCCTCCGCCCGCTCGACTTGATCGAGGCGCCGGGGCGTGATCGCGAGACCGAATGCGACCCGGCTCGAGAGGCACGGCGCGGCCGGCGCATCCCACGTCGGCAGGCCGAGCTCGCGCGCCGCCGCGCGGATTTCGGATTTCGTCATCCCGATCTCGGCGAGCGGCGAACGGATGCCCGCCTGCTTCCCGGCGGCGTAACCCGGCCGGTGCTCGCGCAGGTCCTCGGCGTTCGTCCCATCGCAGACCACGGCGAGTCCCCGCGCCCGGGCCTCTGGGAGCAACCGGCTCCACAGCTCCGTTTTGCAGAAGAAACAGCGGTTGGCGGGATTGGCGAGGTAGTGCGGATCGTCGAGCTCGTGGGTGTCGATCTCGACCAGCGGGACGGCGAAGCGCTCGGCCACGGCGCGTGCGGCCTCCCACTGGACCCGGGGGTAGGAGGCGCTGCGCCCGATGGCGGCGAGCATCCGATCCGGCCCCAGCTCCTGGCGCAACACCACCGCCAGGAAGGCGGAATCGATCCCGCCGGAATACCCCAGGAGTGCCGATCTGAAGGTGCGGACGAGTTCACGCAGCGCAGCAACCGTGCCGGACATGGTGGAATACTAACGACTTACGTTGTCCCTATCAAAGGACAATTTGGAGGTCGGAATCGGATAGATCGTAACCTTGAAACTACGTATGCTTATGATGCGTTAACCAGATGCCGTGTAGGAACGACGTATAGTAAGAAATCCCAAGGAGGGGACTCCGAAATGACAAGCCGGCATGAGCTGGACACCGTCGACCGCAAAATCTTGCGGATTCTCGGGACCGACGGACGAGCGAGCTACCAGGCGATCGCCGACGAGGTCGGGCTGTCCCGCCCTGCGGTGATGGAACGGGTGAAGCGACTGGAGGAATCGGGTCACATCGCGGGCTACCACGCGCGCGTGGATCGCACCCGCGCCGGCTTCCCGGTCACCGCGTTCGTCGCCGTGCGCTACGCCAACTCCGACTACATCGGCGATGAGCCACGCATGCGCGAGCTGGAGAAGCACCCGGGCGTCCTCGAATGCCATCACGTTGCGGGCGAGGATTGTTACATCCTCAAGGTGGCGGCGCCCGATCTCGAGAGTCTCCAGGGGATCCTGCGGGACTTGCGCGGCCCGGCCGCCAAGACGCAGATGAGCACGCGCACCACGATCGTGCTCGGAACCGTGTTCGAAAAACCGGGCTTCGTCCCCGTGGAGCTCGACTGACATGGCGGCCCTCCGCGGCAAGGCGCTCGTCGCGTACCTCGTCGTTTGCGTGTTCTGGGGATCCACCTATCTCGCCATCAAGGTCGGGGTCGGCGAGCTGCCACCGTTCCTGTTCGCGGGGCTGCGCTTTCTCGTGGCCGGGCTGCTGGTGCTCGGGCTCGCGCTCGCGTTGGGCGACAGGCTCCCCCGGCGCGTCTCCGACTGGCGCACCCAGGGGATCGTCGGCGTGCTGCTGCTCGCCGGCGGCAATGCCTTCGTGGTGTGGGCGGAGCAATACACGCCCTCCGGCACGGCGAGCATCTTCGTCGTGACCGTCGCCCTGTGGATGGCGTTTTTCGACGCCATCATCCCGGGGGGCTCGGGCGAGCTCGGCTGGCGGGTGATCGCGGGGCTGATCTTGGGCTTTCTCGGAACGGGCCTGCTGGTCGGGGCCAACCCGGCGGAAATCCTGCGCGCCGACCTGCGCGGCCCGATCGCCCTGACGTGCGCCAGTGCGTCCTGGTCGCTCGGCTCCGTCTACGGCAAGCGTCACAAGACCGAGACCAGCCCGTACGTCGGCGCCGCGCTGCAGATGCTCGCGGGCGGCGCGGCGGTCGCGCTGCTGGGCACCGTCCTCGGTGAGTGGAGCCGTTGGCACCTGACGGCGAAAGGCGCGGGGGCCATCGTCTACCTGGTCGTGTTCGGCTCGATCCTGGGCTACAGCGCCTACACCTACGCGCTGCGTCACGCCTCCCCGACGATCGTCGGAACGTACGCCTACGTGAACCCCGTGATCGCCGTGCTGCTCGGCTGGCTCATCCTAGGCGAACCGGTGACGGCGCGCACCTTCGTCGCGATGGCGCTGATCGTCGGAGCGGTCGTGTGGATTCAGTTCTCGCATAAACTGTCGGTCCCGAAAGGACTCCCCGGAAGTCGCCCTAACCGTCTCCCGGTCCGCGAGACCATCATCTGATGGGCAGGCGCGATGTATTCCCATCCTGAAGGATGGGCTCGGCGCTGCACAGTGCTGAAGCACACTCGGTGTCCTTGAGGACAGTGCCTCGCCGAGCCCACGCTTCAGCGTGGGAATTCACGAGACTGGTCAGGCTGAATTGTGGAGGAACCCGATGCAGAGCGTGAACCTCGCCCAAAAGTTCGCCCTGTTCGACGACTACTGGAGTCCGAAGATCGCGGGCGAGCTGAACGATTCGTACGTCAAGCTCGTGAAGCTGAAGGGCGAGTTCGTGTGGCATCACCACGAGCGCGAAGACGAGCTCTTCCTCGTGGTGAAAGGCCGTCTGCTGCTCCGCTTGCGCGACCGCGAGGTGTGGGTGAACGAAGGCGAATTCGCCATCGTGCCGAAAGGCGTAGAGCACCTGCCCGTCGCCCCGGACGAAGTGCTTGTGCTGCTGATCGAGCCCAAGTCCACCCTGAACACGGGAAACGTCCGCAATGCACGCACGGTCGAAGCACTCGACACGATCTGACCGCCCGCTGGTCGCCCGGGTGTGGCACGGCGCCACTCCCGCCTCTCAGGGCGACGCGTACGCCGCTTATCTCGAGGAGACCGGTGTAAAGGACTGCCGCGCGACGCCGGGGAACCGCGGCGTCCAGGTGTTGCGCCGCACCGTGGGGGGTGAGACGCACTTCCTCTTCATTTCGTTTTGGGAGTCGATGGACGCGATCCGCGCCTTCGCGGGGGATGACATCGACCAAGCGCGCTACTACGCCGAGGACCGAAAGTACCTGCTCGCGCTCGAGCCGACCGTCTCGCACTACGAGGTCCTGGAGCGCTAGGCGAGATCACTCATCGACGCGCTCGCCGCTGGGCTGCGGCATCGCCGAGGGCGCTCGGAGCGCCGGTTTCCCCTCCTCTGTGTACTTGAATCCCCGCACCGTGTGGTAGGCGAGATCAATGTCCGGACACTTGGCGAACTCGGTCAGGATCTCCTCCCAGATCGCGTGCTCCGTACCGCGTCGCTTGCGGGGCTCGATCAAGTAGCGGAGCGTGAGCTGCACACCGCTGTCGACCACCTTCGTGTAGACGATCGGCGTGAGCTTGCGATAGTTGATCAGATACTGTTGGGAGGCGGCGAGTAAGTCCTGCTCAGCCTGCGCCGTGAGGTGCTCGGCGTGCTTGGCCGCGATCGTCGTGAGAATGTGTTTCGCCTTCCGCCAATCGCTCTCGAAGGTGACCAGCACCGGTACCTCATTCCAGATGTACTTAAAACCCTTGTTGTAGTTAGCGACCGGATCGGTGAAGATCTTGCCGTTAGGAACGTGAATGATCCGCCCGGTCGACTGGTCCGCCTGCACCCAGGCACCGATCTCATTGAGCGTGAACTGGAACAGGCCGAGATCGATGACGTCGCCGGCGTGCGGGCCGATCTGAATACGGTCCCCCACCTCGAAGGGGCGCCGCCAGATAATGAACGCCCACCCCGCCAGGTCGGCGACCGGGTCCTTCAAGGCGATGGCAAGCCCGGCCGAGAGTAGCCCGAGGAACGTTGCCAGCGCCTGCACGCCGACGAACCACATCCGGCCCACGATGACGACGCCCGCCGCGACCAGGACGTACGTCAGACCCTTGCGCCAGCGGTAGCGGCCCCACGGGTCCCGCACGCGGCGATACACCAGCCCCAGCGCGATGCGATGCATCAGCCAGAGCCCGACGATCGTCGCCAGCGTGGCGAACAGGCGCAACTGCAGCTCGGGGCTGATGCCGAGCCGGGTCTGCAGCCATTCGATCATGGGAGGCCAAGCTAGGGACCGGGGCTGCGGCGCGCCAGACGCGGCCGCCCTAGATTAGAGTCGCACCGTTCCATCCGACCACGGGGAGCCTATGCGATCGCTCGCCTTGCTCGTCGTTGGTTGCGTCGCCGCCCTTCGCGTCTCAGCGCAACAGGCGGCAACGCTCCGCATTGGATCCGCCGCCGCGCGCCCGGGAGAGAAGGGCTCGGGCTTCATCGATGTCCCGGCCGGCGTCGATTCCGGCACGCGCGTGCCGCTCACGATCGTGCGCGGCAAGGATCCCGGACCGACGCTCGCGCTCATCGCCGGGACCCACGGCGACGAAGTCGCGCCCGTCATCGCACTGCAGCGTGTGCGGCGCGAGCTCGATCCGGCGCGCCTCGCCGGCACGGTGCTGCTCGTGCACGTGGCGAACCTGCCGTCGTTCCTGCGGCGCACCATCTACTACAGTCCGATCGACGGCAAGAACCTGAACCGGGTCTATCCCGGCAAACGCGACGGCACCGTGTCCGAGCGGATCGCCGACGCCATCACCCGCGAGATCATTGAGCGGGCGGACTACCTCGTCGACATCCACGCCGGGGACGGCAACGAGTCGCTGCGCCCCTACACTTACTGGAGTCCGCTCGGGCTCAATGCGCGCGCCGACTCGATCGCGCGGCAGATGGCGCTCGCGTGGGGCAACGATTACATCGTCATCGACACGGCGCGGCCGCACGACCCCCGGGCCTCGGTGTACACGCAGAACACGGCGCACCTGCGCGGCAAGCCCGCCCTCACCACCGAGGCGGGCTACCTCGGCGTCCCCGCCGAGGACATGGTCGCCCGCAATGTGCAGGGCGTGTTTCGCCTACTCCGGTACCTCAAGATGCTGCCCGGTGAAGTGGAGCTGGTCCGGCATCCCTTGTGGTTCGACCGCACCGAGGTGCTGCGCAGCCCGGGGACCGGGATCTGGTATCCGCTGGTCGAGCGCGGCCACGCCGTGCAGAAAGGGACGGTGATCGGCGTGGTGACCGACTTCTTCGGCGACACGACGGCGGCCATCGCGGCGCCGTTCGCCGGCGTCATGCTTTATGTCGTCGCGACGCCGGCGATCTCCGCGGGCGAACCCCTCGGCATGGTCGGGCACCCCGTGGAGGAGCGATGAGACGGGTCGTGCCGCTCGCCGTGGGCCTGCTCGCCGCCGGCTGCCACCATGCAGGGAAGCAAGCCACAGCGCCCCCGCGCGCCGAGACCGCGGTGAAAGTCCAGAACCAGAACTACCTCGACATGGACGTCTTTGTGGTGCGGGGCGGCCAGCGCATCCGCCTCGGCATGGTCACGGGCCTGTCCACGCAGCTGTTCATGCTGCGCCCCGAGGTCGTGGGAACCGGAACCGACCTGCAATTCGAGTTCCACCCCATCGGCGGGCGGGCGAACCCGCGCACCGAGAGGATCATGGTGCAACCGGGCGACGTCATCGAGCTCACGATCCCGCCGTCGTGACGAACGGCGGCGGGGAGCGGCGGGGGGCGCGACCGCTACCCCAGTGCTCTCCGATCCAAGCTGCGGTACTGAATCGCCTCGCTCACGTGCTTCGGCGCCAGCTCCGCCGCCCCGTCCAGGTCGGCGATCGTTCGGGCAATCTTGAGGATGCGGTGGTATGCCCGCGCCGACAACGCCAGGCGCGTGATCGCGGTGCGGAGCAGCGCGTCCGCCCCGTCGGACACGCGACAGAAGGTCCGGATGTCGCGCGCGGCCATGTGGGCGTTGGCGTACACCCCCGCGCGGTTCACGAAGCGCTCGCGCTGCACCGCTCGGGCGCGATCCACACTCTCCCGGATCGCCGCGCTCGGCTCACCCGCGCCCTTATCGGCAAGCGCCCGGTACTTGACCGCCGGCACCTCCAAGTGGATGTCGATCCGGTCGAGCAGCGGCAGCCTTTCCCCGTGAACTGCGGACCCCGGGCGACCGAGTCCGCAAGACCCCATGACGGTCAACAACTGGGAGCGCGGTCGCACCTCACCGCGCCAGGGGTGCGAGAGACACTCATTGCCTTCGCTGGCCACGCTCCCATCAAATCCAGTGCATTGGAAAACTGCCGACTAGGGTCGGGTCGGCCTCAAGGGGTACGGAAAGCATTCGCGTAGCGACGGTTGGACGAAAGCCAGCGGAAGACAAGCAAGAGCCCGTCGCCCTAACGGCGACTCGCCGAAGACGGAGGAACCGCTCCTCAACCACCACACCCTGCCACCGGATTGCCGCAGTGAAGATTGCCGCTGCTGGCGGTAGCGTCGGGGAACGAGGCTGCGCCGGGTGCCCTTAAGCGCGTGGTGCGTTAACCGATAAGGGCGCCGAAAAGCTCTCCTTCCTGCCAGAAAAAGCCTCTGGCTCAGTTGTTGCAGCCAAAGGCCTGCGGAGGATATTCAATCGTAACTCAGCTGAAATTTATGGCCGCGACAGAAACTCCATCCAATTCGGACGCCCCTCTTTCCAACCTGCAAGAATGGGAGGACTTCCTCAAAGTCCGTTATCCTGAGGAGACAGCCGCCAGTTCAAAGCCCTTTCAGGCGACGGACCCAAATAAGGCCAAGAAGCAGTTTCGAAATTATGAAGCCGGCGCACGGCCCAGCGTGCGCGAGTTCTACCGGCTCAATCACCGCCATCAGACCTACGATTTCGTGCAGGCCAAGAAGAAAGAATTTCTGTCGCTGTCGCGGCGCAAAATGGGAATCTGGGAAGCGATGGAGCTCTTGAACACGCTGGTCGATGATAGCGATCCCGATACCGATCTATCGCAGCTTGAGCATTTGCTTCAAACGGCCGAACAGATCCGCCGGGATGGACATCCGCGCTGGTTCATCCTGACGGGCCTCATTCACGATCTGGGAAAAATCCTATGTCTTTACGGAGAGCCGCAGTGGGCCGTGGTAGGCGATACGTTTCCGGTAGGCTGCGGCTATTCGGACAAGATCGTCTTTCATCAGTTCTTCGCCGACAATCCCGACAGCCGGGAGCCGAAATACCAGACTCGAACCGGCATCTACTCTGAAGGCTGCGGCTTGGAAAACGTTCATCTCTCCTGGGGCCATGACGAATATCTGTATCACGTCGTCAAAGATTACCTGCCGCCGGAGGCCCTTTACATGATTCGCTATCACTCCTTCTATCCGGCGCACCGCGAAGGGGAATATCAACACCTCATGAACGGCCGGGACAAGAAAGTGTTCGCGTGGGTTCGAGCTTTCAATCCTTACGACCTTTATACCAAAAGCCACGAGCGCCCGAATGTCGAGCAATTGCGGCCCTTCTATAACGAATTGATTTCGGAGTATTTTCCAACCGAGCTCCGCTGGTAGCGGCTGCGGACGATGCGCTGGTCCGCTGCTTGGCGGAGCCCACAAAAGACAGTTCCCACGTTTGTCACCATAGGCGGACTGGTGTTCACTGGTCCAGGCACGTCTGTATGTCCCTCACTCAGGTATCGGGCAGCAAGCCGAATCGCGAGAGCGCCACCGCCGCCCTGCGCGGAGGACGTGCCTCGCCCTACCCCAGCCCCCGCCGATCCAGACTCCGATACTGGATCGCCTCGCTCACATGCTTCGGCTCGAGCTCGGCCGCCCCGGCCAGATCCGCGATCGTCCGCGCGATCTTCAGGATCCGATGATACGCCCGCGCCGACAGCGCGAGCCGAGTGATGGCCGTTCGTAACAGAGAATCCGCCTCGTCCGTGACGCGGCAGAAGGTACGGATGTCCCGCGCCGTCATGTGCGCGTTGGCGTAGATGCCGGCGCGGTGCACGAAGCGCTCGCGCTGCAGCACCCGCGCCCGGTCCACGCAATCCCGGATCGCCTCGCTCGGCTCGCCCCCGCCCTGGTCGGCGAGCGCCCGGTATTTGACCGCCGGCACCTCGAGGTGGATGTCGATGCGGTCGAGCAACGGGCCCGATACGCGCGCGAGGTAGCGTTCCACCCCGAGCGGGCCGCACACGCAATTGTGCTGCGGGTCGCCAAAATACCCGCAGGGACAGGGATTCATCGCCGCGGCCAGCATGAAGCGGGCTGGATAGGTGAGGCTCATCGCCGCGCGCGCGATGGTCACCGCGCCGTCCTCCATGGGCTGGCGCAGCACCTCGAGCACGTTCTTGCGGAACTCGGGCAGCTCGTCCAGGAACAGCACGCCACCGTGGGCCAGGCTCACTTCGCCCGGTCGGGGATACGACCCCCCGCCGATCAATCCGGCATCCGAGATCGTGTGATGCGGGGCGCGGAACGGCCGCCGCGCGACGAGCGACTCCCCGAGGGGCAAGACGCCCGCGACGGAGTGGATCTTGGTCGTCTCGAGCGCCTCCTCGAGACTCATCTTGGGGAGGATCGTGGGGAGCCGGCGGGCGAGCATGGTCTTGCCGCTCCCCGGTGGACCGATCATCAGCAGGTTGTGCCCCCCGGCCGCGGCGACCTCGAGCGCCCGCTTGGCGTGAGCTTGCCCTTTCACTTCCGCGAAATCCACCTCGTCCTTCGCGCGCTCCGCGAACAGCGACGCGAGGTCGACCTCCGCCTGCGCCAGCTCGCCGCGCGCGTCCAGGAAGTCCGCGATCTCGGCGAGCGTCCCCGCGCCGAGCACGCGGATGCCCGAGACGACGCCTGCCTCGGCGAGGTTCTCGCGCGGCAGCACCAGGGCTTCGAGCCCCGCGGCGCGTGCGGCAATCGCCACCGGCAGCGCGCCCCGCACCGGCCGGATCGCGCCCTCGAGCCCCAGCTCTCCCAGCACCACCACGCGACCCAGTCGTTCCGCCGAGATCTGCTCCGTCGCCGCGAGCACGCCGAGCGCGATCGGCAGGTCGAACGCAGAGCCCTCCTTGCGGATGTCGGCCGGGGCGAGGTTCACGGTGATGCGCTTCAAGGGGAACGTAAACCCCGAGTTCGCGAGCGCCGCGAACACTCGCTCCCGTCCTTCCTTCACTGCGCCCTGCGGCAGGCCGACGGTCACGAAGGTGGGGAGCCCGTTGGCGATGTCGGTCTCGACGTCCACCAGGTAGGCATCGATCCCCAGCACGGCGGCGGAGCGGACGCGGGCGAGCATGGAAGACGGTACGACGAAATGAGCGAACGGAGGTAGGAAAAACTACGCCGCGCGGGGCCGAACTCCGCAAGAGGGGCTCTGGCCCCACCCAGGGCCGCGCCCTATGATGGAGCCGTCCCACGCCCGTGAGCACCCACCTGGCCGACCTTCTCGCCCGCCTGCAAGCTGCCCTCGCCGACCGCTACACAATCGAGCGGGAGCTCGGGCGCGGCGGGATGGCGACCGTCTACCTTGCCCACGACCCGAGGCACCATCGCCGGGTCGCCATCAAGGTGCTGAAGCCCGAGCTCGCCGCGGCGCTCGGCCCGGAGCGGTTTCTCCAGGAGATCGAAATCGCGGCCGGCCTCACGCACCCGCACATCCTGCCGCTCCACGATTCAGGCGAAGCCACGGGTCTGCTGTATTACGTGATGCCCTACGTCGAAGGAGAGACGCTGCGGAATCGGCTCGACCGAGCAGGCCAACTCCCGCTCGCCGAGGCGGTGCAGATCACGCGCGAGGTGGCGGATGCCCTGAGCTACGCCCACAGCCATGATGTCGTGCATCGCGACATCAAGCCGGAGAACATCCTCCTCGAAGCCGGCCATGCCGTGGTGAGCGATTTCGGGATCGCGCGGGCGATCACGGCGGCCGCGGGCGGGAACCTGACCGAGACGGGGATCGCGCTCGGGACACCGGGCTACATGAGCCCCGAGCAGGGCGCAGCGCGCGGCCACGTGGACGAGCGGAGCGACATCTACAGTCTCGGGTGCGTGCTGTACGAGATGCTCGCGGGGGAGCCCCCCTACACCGGCCCGAGCGCCCAGATCGTGATCTCCAAGCGGCTCACGGACCCGGTGCCGTCGGTGCGGCGGCTGCGGGAGGGCATTCCTGCGGCGATCGATGCGGCGGTATCCAGGGCGCTCGCGAAAGCTGCGGCGGATCGGTTTGCCACGGCGGCCCTATTCGCCGAGGCGCTGGCCGCTCCGCCCGCGGTCCCAGCGCCCGTGCACCCATCTCGCCGTGGCCGGCCGCTGCTGGGGCGCCGGCTCGCTTACGGCGTGGGCCTCGCCGCCCTAGCCTTGCTCGCGGCCATCGGGATCTTCACGCGCTCCCCCGCGCGATCAGGAACGAGCCACCCCTCTCCGCAGCGGATGCTCGTCGTGCTGCCATTCGAGAACCTGGGCCGACCGGACGACGAGTACTTCGCGGATGGCATGACGGAGGAGGTGACGGCTCGCCTCGCCGGGCTGCATGGGCTCCGGGTCGTCGGCCGCACGAGCGCGAGGCAGTACAAGAAGACCACTAAGACGATCCCCCAGATCGGCCAGGACCTGGGGGTCGACTACGTCCTCGAGGGAAGCGTCCGCTGGGACAAACCGCCGCGCGGCCCGAGCCGAGTACGGGTGACGCCGCAGCTCATTCGGGTATCGGACGCGAGCCACGTGTGGGCGCACGTGTACGACGCGGTGCTGGCCGACGTGTTCGCCGTGCAGTCGAACATTGCCCGGCAGGTGGCCGAAACCTTGGACGTAACCCTGCTCGCGCCGGAGGGCCAGGCGCTCGACGCGAAGCCGACGACAAACCTCGAAGCCTATGACTACTACCTGCGCGGCAAGGACTACCAGGCAAGGCAACTCGATGACGAGGACGCCCACCTCGCCGTGCGGATGTATCAGCGGGCCGTTCAGTTAGACCCCACGTTCGCGCTGGCCTACGGCGCGCTCACGCGGGCGCATCTCATGCTGTCATGGAGCTTCGGCGAGACGGGCGAGTTACCGAAGGCGCAAGCGGCGCTGGACCGCGCGCAACAACTCGGCCCCGAGCTCGTCGAGACCCACCTCGCGCTCGGCTACCACTACTACTGGGGCAGCCGGGACTATGATCACGCGCTGGAGCAATTTGCCTGGGTCCGGGCCCGGCAGCCGAACGACCCGGACGCGATCAGGATGATCGGCGCCATCCACCGCCGCCAGGGTCGTTGGGCGGAGACGGTGAGCGACCAGACCCGGGCCACAGAGCTTGACCCGCGCGCCCATTGGGTCTTCGCTGACCTCGGGCAAACCTACCTTGTACTGCGTCGCTACGCGGAGGCAGACCGCGCCTTTGCACGGGCCGCCTCGCTCGCGCCCGACGTCCGCACATACCCTGTTTCTCGAGCGCATGTCTCGCTGTTGTGGTATGGGGACGCCAGCAAGGCCCAGCAAGTCTTGCGGCAGGCCGGGACCACGGTCGACTCCGTGCGATTCCTCGTGGGCCCCAGTCCCGACTCCCGTGTGTTTCTCAGGGTGTTCGCCGCTGACTATGGAAAGGCGCTCGCCCATTCCCCGCTGCGTGCCGCAGGGGGTGATACCGCCAGCTACTACCTGGCCAAAGCCGAGTACTACGACCCCACCAGCGAGACCCCACGGGCGCACGCCTACTTCGACTCGGCCCGCGTCGTCCTGGAAGCGAGAATGGCCACCCGACCGGCGAACAAGGCATCGGAGCAGTGGCCCGTGGAAATGCCTCTCGGGCTGGCCTACGCCGGCCTGGGTCGCAGGGCCGACGCGATTCGACTCGGGCGACAAGGAGCCGAGCTCGTCCCAGTATCGAGAGATGCGTTCGCCGGGCCTCTCATGCTGTTCGGACTGGCCGAGATCTATGTACTCGCGGGGGAGTACGAGGCCGCGCTCGACCAACTCGAGTACCTGCTGTCGATCCCGTCTCCGCTCTCGATTCCACTGCTGCGCGTGGACCCCCTCTATGCGCCATTGCGGGGGAATCCGCGGTTCCAGCGACTCGTCGCTGGCCAATAGCTCTCCTCCATGGCCGATCAGCTCGCCCGCCTGCAAGCCGCCCTGGCCGACCGCTACACGATCGAGCGTGAGCTCGGCCGTGGGGGGATGGCAACCGTCTACCTCGCTCAGGACCGGAAGCACCACCGCCAAGTCGCCATTAAGGTCCTGAAGCCCGAGCTGGCCGCGGCGCTCGGCCCGGAGCGGTTTCTCCGCGAGATCGAGACCGCGGCTCGGCTCAACCATCCCCACATCCTGCCGCTCCACGATTCGGGCGAAGCCACCGGTCTGCTGTATTACGTGATGCCCTACGTCGAAGGAGAGACGCTGCGGAATCGGCTCGACCGAGCAGGCCAACTCCCGGTCGCCGAGGCGGTGCAGATCGTGCGCGAGGTGGCGGACGCCCTGAGCCACGCCCACAGCCATGATGTCGTGCATCGCGACATCAAGCCGGAGAACATCCTCCTCGAAGCCGGCCATGCCGTGGTGAGCGATTTCGGAATTGCCCGGGCGATCAGGGCCGCGGCGGGCGCGAGTCTCACCGCGACGGGGATCGCGATCGGCACGCCGGGCTACATGAGCCCCGAGCAGGGCGTGGCGAGTGCCCGGGTGGACGAGCGAACCGACATCTACAGTCTCGGGTGCGTGCTGTACGAGATGTTGGCGGGCGAGCCGCCCTTTACGGGGCCGAGCGCGGAGAGCATCGTGCGCCAGCACCTCGCCGCGGCGCCGCCGCGCGTCAGCGCGATGCGCGCGGCGGTCCCGCCTGCGATAGAGGAAGCGATCGTGCGGGCGCTCGCCAAGACACCCGCCGACCGCTTCGCTACCGCGGCCGAGTTCGCGGGGGCCCTCGCAGCGCCGGCGCCGCGCGTGCGCGACACGGGACGCCGAACGTCCCGGCTCGCAGCCGGGGCCGGGCTCGCGGCGACCCTGCTTGCAGCGGCGGCCGGGCTCTTCGTACTGTCCCGGCCGCACGGCGCGCCGCCTGTAGCGGCGCGTCCCCGCCAATCGATTGCCGTGCTGCCGTTCGTGAACGTGAGTGGTGCCCCACAGGAGGAATACCTGAGCGACGGCATCAGCGAAGAGCTCATCAACGCGCTCTCGAAGCTGCCCCAGCTCCAGGTCGTGGCCCGGCCGTCGTCGTTCGCA
>Ga0209159_1000110_pt1 | contig 78553 bp, 93 predicted proteins | sample GraSoiAngelo_144_FD_185901 | JGI IMG/M metagenome (GOLD analysis project Ga0209159, IMG submission 185901) | Grasslands soil microbial communities from the Angelo Coastal Reserve, California, USA - 14_1009_02_40cm (SPAdes) (version 2) | ecosystem: Environmental > Terrestrial > Soil > Grasslands ...
GTCACGGGTTTCCCGGGACGCGCCGAGCGTCGGGGGGTTTGGGGGCCCGACGAATTCGAGGCGCGTCACGGGTTTCCCGGGACGCGCCGAGCGTTGGGGGGTTTGGGGGGCCCGACGAATTCGAGGCGCGTCACGGGTTTCCCGGGACGCGCCGAGCGTTGGGGGGTTTGGGGGGCCCGACGAATTCGAGGCGCGTCACGGGTTTCCCGGGACGCGCCGAGCGTCGGGGGGTTTGGGGGGCCCTATCGAGGCCCCCCATGAGGTAGGCGGCGCGCTCGTGAATCGCTGGGCGCGGCCGCGCGCGTCGGTGAAGCCGAGCACGGCGGCGTGCAGGCAGACGCGACGCACCGGATCGGTGGTCGCGCCGAACGCGCGATCGCCGACGATCGGATGGCCGAGCGCCGCGAGCTGGGCGCGGATCTGGCCGCGCCGGCCGGTACGCAGGCGCAACTCGAGCACGGTCGAGCGGGCACGGCGCTCGCGCACGCGGTACTCCGTGACCGCCTCGCGGCCACCCCCGCGTCCCGCCCGCACGCGCAGCGTCGTCGGGTCCTCGACGATGCGGTCGCGCAGCGTGCCGGCATCGTCGCGCACGCGGCCCTCCACCACGGCCACGTAACCGCGCTCGACGGCGCGCGCGGCGAACTGCGCCTGCAGCGCGCGCTTCACCGCGGCCGACTTCGCGAACACGAGAAGTCCCGAGGTCTCGCGATCCAGGCGGTGGACGATGAACAGTCGTGTGGCCGTGCGAGCCGCCGCCGACGGCGAGGCACGCCGGTGAGGAGTCGCGCGGACGTAGTCGGAGAGCAGCCGGTAGAGCGTTCGCTCGCGCTCCCGCGCCGTGCCGATGGTGAGGAGGCCGGGCGGCTTTTCGACGACGAGCAGATCGTCGTCCTCGTGCACGAGCCGCAGCGCGGAGGGAAACGACGGCGCCGGCGCGCCGAGGGTGACGCGCGCGGCGTCGGGAACGTCGGCGTCGCCGCGACCGACGACGACGCCGTCCACCCGCACGCGCCCGGCCGCGAGCCAGCCGCGGATGGCCGTGCGCGAGGCGTCGGGAAAGAGGCGCTGCAGGCGGTCGAGCAGGCGGCTCAGCGCGGCGGACGCGGGCCGAGCACGAGCGTGACCGGCGCCGCGAGGTACGTCGTGGCCGCGCGCTGCACGTCGGCGGCGGTGACGGCCTGCACCGCGCGGCGGTACCGCTCGGGGTACTCGGCGCCCACGCCCTCCACGTCGTAGAAGGCGAGATACCAGGCGAGCCGCTCGCTCGTGCGCCGGTCCATCGCGTAACGGCCGAGCAAGTAGCTCTTGGCGCGCGCCAGCTCCTCGGCCGGCACCGGCTCGCCCTTCACGCGCCCGACCTCCGCGAGCAGCGCCTGCTCCGCCTGCGCCGCCGTCTCCGGCGTCGTGCCCAGGTAGAGCACGAGCACGCCCGGCTCCTTCACGGGCTCGTACAACGCCGTGGCCGTGTACGCGAGCGCGCGCTTGTCGCGCAGCTCGACGAAGAGCCGCCCCGCCATCCCGCCGCCCAGCACGCTCGACAGCACCTTCACGGTCGCGTGATCCGGATGGTCGAGCGGCGGCGCCAGTCCGCCCACGAGGATCTGCGTCTGCTGCGCGGCCTGCTCGATCACGCTGCGGCGCGCGACAACGACCGGCGGCGGGACCGGCGCGTCCAGCGCGGCAGAGCTGCCCGGCGGCAGCGCGCCGAAGCGCCGCTGGACCTCGGCGAGCACGTCGTCGACCGGCACCTGCCCGCTCACGGCCAGGACCATGCGGTCCGGACGGTAGAACGCGCGATAGCGCTCGACCACGGCGGCGTGGTCGAAGCGCGCGAGCGAGGCGGACGTCCCCAGGGCGGGGATCGCGTACGGATGCCGGCCGTACAGCAGGGCGTAGAACTCGTCGAAGGCGCGCGAGGGGGCGTTGTCGCGGCGACGCTGCAGGCGCGAGAGCAGGAAGTCGCGCTCGCGGTCGACCTCCTCAGGCGCCAGCTTCGGCTCGAGCGCCAGCTCGGCGGTGAGCCCGAGCAGCTCGCGCCAGAAGCGCGACAGCGCCGAGGCGCGGATCTCCGAGTAATCCGCCTCGCCGGAGGCGCTGAGCTTGCCGCCCAACCTGGCCACCGCCTCCGCCAGGTCGGAGCCGCTGCGCCGGGCCGTGCCCTTCACCATCACCGCGTGGACGAAGTTCGAGAGCCCGGCGGTCTCGGGCGTCTCCCAGCGCGTGCCCATCCGGATCAGCAGCGACACGGCCACCACGGGCGCCACGTCGCTCTGGCGCACGATCACGCTGAGCCCGTTCGGCAGCCGCATCCGGCGAACGTCGTCGCGCGGCTGCGCGGGCGCCAGCGCCGGCACCGCCAGCGCCACGAGCAGCGCCGCCACGAGGCCGCGCCGGCTCACCGGGCGCTCTCCGGCAGGAAGCGGACGCGCACGTAGTTGTCGTCCGCGAGATAGGTCCGCGCCGCGTTGCGGATCTGCTCGGCGGTCACCTGGCGCAACCGCTTCAGGTACTCGACCTCGTCCTGAAGGCTCCACGTCGTCTCGGCCTGACCGTAGTTCTTGGCCAGCCCCTCGGCCGTCTCGATGTCGAAGGCGTAGGTCGACTCGGCCGTGATGATGGCGCGCTCGCGCTCGGCCGGCGTCACGCCCTGCTGGCGCACGCGGCGCACGACCTCGCGCACGGCCGCCTCGGCGGCGGCGAGGTGCTTCGCGTCGAGACGCGCGGTGACCGACACCAGCCCGGACTGCTGGCGCGGGATGTACGAGGCCTCGATCGTCTGCACGAGGCCGCGCTGCTCGCGCAGCACCTGGTTGAGGCGGCTGGAGGGGCCGTCGCCGAGGATGTAGGTCAGCAGGTCCACCGCGTAGATGTCCGTGTTGCCGGTCGGCGCGGCGTGCCACGCGAGGCCGAGATAGGCCTGCTGCTCGGGGCGCCGCACGTCCTCGCCGGCGCCGTCCGCGAGGCGCCGGGGCGGCGGCGCGGACGGACGCGCGGGTGCCGGCCCGGTCAGCCGGCCGAACGTCTCGGCGGCCACCGCGCGCGCCTGGGCGGGAGTCACCGCGCCCACCACGACGAGCGCCATGTTGCCGGGGACGTAGTGCTTCTTGTAGTACGCGTTCAGCGTGTCGCGCGTGAGGCCGCCCACGAGCTCGCGCGTACCCAGGATCGGCCGGCCGTAGGGGTGCTCCACGTACGCCGCCTCGGTCAGCCGCCGCGTGAGGAAGCGCTCGGGGTCGTCCTCGGTCAGATTCATCTCTTCGAAGACCACCTTCTTCTCGCTCTCCAGCTCCGCGGGCACGAAGGCGGCGTTGACCGCGATGTCGGCGAGCAGCGCGGCGGCGGCGCGGAGGCCCGACAGCGGCACCACGACGTCGTAATGCGTGAAGTCGTACGAGGTGAACGCGTTGCTGTTGCCGCCGAGCCCCTCGAGCTCCGCGTCGATCGAGCCGGGTGGCCGCGTCGGCGTGCCCTTGAAGAGCATGTGCTCGAGGTAGTGCGACAGCCCGAGCTCGGCCGGCGCCTCGTCGCGCCCGCCCACGCGCAGCCAGAGCTGCACCGCCACGATGTCGCTCGCGCGGTGCTCCTGGCTGATGACGACGACGCCGTTCGGCAGCACCTGCCGCGTCGGGCTGGCGACACCCGGCGCGCGCGCGGTCACGGAGGCGCAGCCCGCGAGGAGGAGGACGAGAAGAAGGAGCGCGCCCGGCCGCGAGGACGGACCGAGGGTCGAGTCCATGCGCGAGGAGCCTAGCAGATCGCCGCGTCTCCTGGCGAATCTCCGCGCGGCGTCCCACGCGCGGATGGCGAGCAGCAGCGCGAGGATCGCCGCGTAGACCCACGGGTCGACCCGCACCTTCTTGGCGAGCCAGATGAAGTGCAGGCAGCCCGCCACCGCCGCGACGTAGACGAGCCGGTGCAGCCGTCGCCAGCGCGCCGCGCCGAGCCGCTTGATCATGCCCGTCGTCGAGGTCGCGGCCAGGGGCAGGAGCAGCGAGAACGCGAGCATGCCCACGGTGATGTACGGCCGCTTCACGATGTCGGCGCCCATCTCGCGCCAGTCGAAGAAGTGGTCGAGCACCACCCACACCGACAGGTGCAGGCACACGTAGAAGAACGCGAACAGCCCGAGCAGCCGGCGGAAGGGCATCTGCCAGCCCCAGCCGAAGAGGATGCGGAGCGGCGTGAGCGACAGGCTGATCAGGAGCAGGCGCAGCGTCGTCTGGCCGAGCTCGTTGGTGACGTAGGAGATCGGGTTGGCGGTGAGATCGTCCGTCCAGAAGCCGTAGAGGAGCTTCGCGAGCGGGACGAGACAGGCCGCCCACACGCCGACCTTGAGCGCGACGCGGACGCGCCGGGACACGACGCTAGTAGAGCGTCTTCAGATCCATCCCCGTGTAGAGAGACGCGACCTGGTCCGCGTAGCCGTTGAACATGAGCGTCTTGCGCCGGCGGAACTCGCCGATGCGCCGCTCGGTGGCCTGGCTCCAGCGCGGGTGGTCGACGGTGGGGTTCACGTTGGAGTAGAAGCCGTACTCCTGCGGCGCCGCCTTGTTCCAGGCCGTCTTCGGCTCCTCCTCGGTGAGACGGATGCGCACGATCGACTTCGCGCTCTTGAAGCCGTACTTCCACGGGATGACCACGCGCACGGGCGCGCCGTTCTGGTTGGGCAGCACCTTGCCGTACATGCCGAGCGTCAGCAGCGTGAGCGGATGCATCGCCTCGTCGAGGCGCAGTCCCTCCGTGTACGGCCAGTCGAGCCCGCCGCCGAGACCGAAGAGCCCGGGCTTCTGCGCCGGGAACTGCTCGGGGTCCTTGAGAGTCGTGAACTCGACGTACTTCGCCTTGCGCGTGGGCTCGGCGCGCTTGAGCACCACCGACAGCGGGTAGCCGATCCACGGGATGATCATCGACCACGCCTCCACGCAGCGCAGCGCGTAGATGCGCTCCTCGAGCGGCGCGGCCTTGAGGACCTCGTCGATGTCGAGGCGCTGTGGCTTGGCCACGAGCCCGTCGACGACGACCGACCACGGCCGGGGACGGAGGGTGTGGCCGCGCCGCGAGGGATCGCCCTTGTCGGTGCCGAACTCGTAGAAGTTGTTGTAGGTGGTCGCGCTCTCGTACTTGGTCGGCGGGTCCTCGACGCGGAACGTCGGATTCGGCGTGGCCTTGAGCGGCCCCGGCTCCGGCGGCGCGGCGGCTGCGCTCGCGCCGCCGGCGACGACCAGGGCGGCGGCGCCGACCATGAACGCGCGGCGGTTGAGATAGACCGGCTCCGGCGTGACGTCCGAGTGCTTCAGCCTCATCATGTCCCCCCGACCCCGGCGCTCACTTCTCCGCGAGGAGGCGACGGATGCTCGCCTCGGTCTCCGCGTATTCGCCCTCGCCGATGTGGCGGTAACGAACGATGCCTCGCCTGTCGACGAGGACCAGCGTCGGCCACCCGCGCACGGCGTAGCGGTTCCAGACGGCGAAGTCGTTGTCCTGCACGACGGCGTACTTGATCCCGAGCTCGCGCACGGCGTCCACGACCTTGTCGAACGGCTTCTCCCAGCCGAACTCCGGGCAGTGCACGCCGACGATGGTCAGCCCCTGCCCCGCGTACCGCGCATGCCAGTCCCGCAACTGCGGGATCACGTTCTTGCAGTTGTATCAGCCGAACGTCCAGAACTCGACCGCCACCACGCGGCCGCGCAGGGCGTCGATCGTCAGCGGCGCGCTGTTGATCCACTTGCCGGCGGTGATCTCCGGCGCGGCGGTGCCCGGCGCGGGCTGGGCGGCCGTCCCGCCGGCGCCGGCCAACGTCAGCAGCGTGACGGCCAGCGTGAGGCGCGCGCGACGTCGGATCATGTAGTCCTCCCCACGAATCTACGTCGATTCTCGCACGGGTGGCTGGCCGGAGCCGCGCGGTAGAGTGGCGGCCATGGCCGTCTGGTGCTCGATCGTCATTCCCGCGCGCAACGACGCTGCCGCCCTGGCGCTCACGCTCGACGCGCTGGACCGCCTGGAGGAGCGCTCCCGCGCCGAGATCGTCGTCGCCGCCTGCGGCGATCCCGCCGGTACGACACACGCAGCCCGGGAAAGGGTGCGCCTGCTCTGGCCCGAGAGCGGGACGCGCGCCGCCCTCATGAACGCGGGGGCGGCCGCCGCCGGCGGCGAGGTCCTCTTCTTCCTGCACGCCGACTCCATGCCGCCGCCCGACGCGCTCGCCCGCATCGCGGCCGCGCTCGCCGACCCGCGCGTCGTGGGCGGCGCCTTCGAGCACCGCTTCGCCGAGCCCGCGTGGAGCCTGCGCGCGATCAACCTCGTCAACCGCATTCGCTACCGCCTCACGCGCAACTGGTACGGCGACCAGGGGATCTTCGTCCGCGCCGAGGTCTTCCGCGCGCTCGGCGGGTATCGCGACCTGCGCCTCATGGAGGACCTCGACTTCTCCCAGCGGCTCAAGGCGCGCGGGCGCAGCGTGCTCGTGGACGCGCCGGTCGTGACGTCGGGGCGCCGTTTTCTCGCGCGCGGGCCGTGGCGAACGCTCTTCTTCATCGTCTGGCTGCTCGCGCGGTGGACGCTCGGTCTGGACACCGAGCGCTACGCGGAGCGCTGGCGCGGGTGACTACTAGGTGGGGGGCCCCGAAATGGCCCCCCACACCCCCCAGCGTTCGTCGCGCCCCGGGGAACCCGTGGCGCTCCTCGATCACGCGCCCCCCACACCCCCCAGCGTTCGTCGCGCCCCGGGGAACCCGTGGCGCTCTCGATCACCGGACGGTGGCTTAAATCACACTACCTCGTCGGTCCGCGAGGTGGCCTCGCCGAAGCGTCCCATCGAGTATCCGGGCAGCCCCGTGTAGACCTCGTGCAGGCGCAGGTCGATCTCGCGGTTGGCGAGCGCGAAGAGGCTGCGCCCCGCGCAGTCGCCCTCGACGAGGAACGGGCCCAGCCGCTCGACCTCGAGCACCCACATCGCCTGCGCGATGCCGAGCTCGGCGAGCCAGTGCACCTCGCGCACGCGGCGGATGCCCTGGCCGTAGGCGGCCCCCATGCCGTAGCCGACGGTGGTCAGGTAGACGGCGCCGTGCGGCACGAACCACTCGCGATACGCGAGCTCGGTCAGCCCGGCCTTGCCGACGATGACCTTCGCCCCCGAGCGCTCGAACCAGCGACTCATCGACTTGCCGAAGCGGAACGACGCCGTCGCCGTCACCGCCTCCACCGCGTAGCTGCCGTCGGGGCGGACGGCCGCCGCCGGCGAGCAGTGGAAGTTGACGTTGGTCGTCTCGCGCACGCCGGGCGGCATGGGCACGCCGCGGTCGACGACCTTGCGATAGACGCCCTCGCGCGCCGTATAGAGGACGCCCGAGAGGTAGACGACGTCGCCGAGCTCGAGGCCGGCGATCGCCGCGTCGCTCACCGGCGTCGTCAGGTGTACGTCGCGCATCCGCACGTCTTCGAGGCGTGTCGGCGCGGGCGTCACTCGAGTCCCTCGCGGCGGTAGTAGTCGGTGAACCATTGCGGGTCGCTGCGGAACTCGACGCGACCGTCGGCGTGGAGGCGCGCGGTGGCGCGCCGGGACGACAGGCAGAAGGCGTGGATGCCGACCGGCAGGCCGCCCGTGTGCGTGTGGGCGATCTCGACGTGGGTCGCGACGACCAGCGACGTCCCCGCGAAGCCCATGGCGCCGATGCCGACGTAGTTGCCGAGCGTGGTCAGCTCGGCCTCGAGCTGCGCGACCACGGGATCGGGATGACGACTGCCGACCGTGCGCAAGCACGCCGCCTCCTTGCCGAGCCGCACGCACGTGTCCTTGGCGCCGCCGAGGCCCACGCCCATGATGGCCGGCTGGCAGGCGAGCCCGCGCTTGCCGAACTGCACGAGGGTGTCGACGAAGAAGCGCTTGATGCCGCCCACGCCGTCGGCGGGGAACAGCATCCGGTAGTCGCTGCCGAAGAGGCCGCCCTTGTGCACGGTGGTGACGTCGATCCAGTCGGCGCCGGGCTCGAACGCGTACGTGACCTCGGGCGCGTGGGCGCCGACGTTGTTGTTGTGATCCGCGCGGGTGAGCGGGTGCACGCGGTTCGGGCGCAGCGGGATGGTGGCCGTGGCGTCGGCGGTGGCCCGGCGCAGCGCCCGCTCGAGGGCGACGAAGCCACCGTCGACGACCGCCTCGTTGCCCGCGCGGACGTAGTAGCGCGGCAGCCCCGTGTCGGCGCACATCGGCCGCCGGTCGGCGGTCGCGATGTCCCAGTTGCGCTCCATCTCGGTGAGGACGAAGCGCGCCAGCCGGTTCTGCTCGCGCTCGCGCGCGGCGGTCACGCCGGCGCGGTAGTCGGCCGGGATGTCGATGGCGGCGCGCGCCATCAGCTCACGCGCGGTGTCCTCGACGAGCTTGGCGGAGATCACGACGGCCGGAACGCGCGCGCGATGAACTCGGGGAAGCGCGCCTCCAGCTCGGCCACCACCGCCTCGCCGACGGCGCGGGCGCTCCCCGGACGCTCGCCGCCCGGCAGGCGCGCCCAGTGCTCGAGATAGGCGGCCTCGTCTTGCAGCCCGAGCTGCATCGCGACGGAGTCGATGAGGGTCTGAAACTTCTCGCTGAGCGAGAGCGTCACCTGCCCGGCGTCGTCGCGCGCCTCCACCATGGCCGGGATGTCGCGCCAGGCGACGATCTCCCAGCGCGCCACGTCAGCGTCCGCCCATGAACTGCGCCAGCAGCGTCACGCGGTCGCCGGGCGCCAGCTTGCTGTCGAGGTCGTGGGCGACGCCGAGGACGGCGTCGTTGACGAGGATCTCGATGTGCTCGCCGAGCTCCCGCCCGTGCCAGAGGGCATCGTCCAGCTCGGGGAAGCGCGTGCTGAGTCCCTTGAGGAGCGAGCGGACGGTGGCGCCCGGCGGCAGCGGCTCCTCGAACACGCGCCGGGCCGCGCCGTCGCCGCCCACGAAGCGCGTGGGCCACCCGACGATCTCGACCGGCGTCGTGGTCACCGCTCGGTGCGGCGGGGGCGTTCCGACTCTTTGAGGAACTCGCCCCGGATACGCAGGCGCTTCACGAGATCCTCGTACGACGACGTGCGGATGATGCGGTCGAACTGGGCGCGGTAGTTGCCGATGAGGCTGATGTTCTCGATGAGGATGTCGTAGATCAGCCAGCGATCGCCCTTGCGCAGCATGCGCGCCTCCACGGGCACCTCCGTCTGCTGCCTGGTCAGCACCTTGGCGCGCACGATGGCGTTGTCGCCGTCCAGCTTCTCCTCGGTGAATCGCAGCCGCTCGCCGCCGAAGAGGTCGATCTTCGAGATGTACGTCTGCTCCAGCAGCTCCGCGAAGAGGTGCACGAACTCCTCGCGCTGCGGCGGCGTGCGCTGCTGCCAGTGCGGGCCCAGCGCGCGCCGGGCCGTCTCCTGCACGTCGAAGACCTCGGTGGCGATCTTCCGGACGGCGGCGCGCCGCTCCGGCTTCTTGTCCTCCGCCTTGAGCGAAGGATCCTCGAGGACCTTGAGGACCGCCTCGGTGTACTCGCGGACCTGGTCGGTGGGCGCGCCGGCCCGGACGGGGGCGGCGGCGCACGCGACGAGGCTGAGGGCGATGGCGGCCACGACGGACGATCGGATCATCAGGCGGCTCCTCCCCGCGCAGTATACCGTGCGCGGCGGCCCCGGCGGGCCGCGCCTAACGGACGACCGTCTTCAGGTGGGCGAGGACTTCGCGCTCGAACTGGTCGAGGCTCTGGCCGAAGATGTCGCGGAAGTTGCTGTGCCGGTCCTGGCGGCGCTCGAACGACTTGAAGTAGTCGACCACGCGCGGAAAGCCGTCGCGCTCGATCAGGTAATCCGCCATCAGGAACGCCAGCTGATAGGTCGGCAGCGAGCCTTCCTTGAGGTGGCGCACCGTGAAGCCGCGCGGGTTGCCGAGCGTCTCGAGATCCAGCTTGGCGGCCACGAGCGCCGCGTGGTTGCGGATCCCGGCGGTGGCGAGCCCGCGCCGGTTGGCCAGCGTGTCGAGGCCGAGGCGCTCGAGCGACGTGAAGGCCACCCACTCGGCCATGCCCTCGGCCAGCCACTGCTCGGCGCGCCCCTCGCCCTGCGCCATCTCGATCTGCGAGACGTGCGCGAGCTCGTGCGCGATGAGACGCAGCCACTCGCGGCCGCGCGGCTGCGCGCCGTCGTCGTTGAGCAGGAGCTGGCGGCGCTTGCCGATGCCGACCGCGAACTCCGAGAGCTCGGCGGCGCGCGACGGCGCGACCTGCGCGTCGTGCACGAGACCGTGCTCGAACGGCTGGCGCCCGCCATACACGTAGAGCGTGAAGGTCGCGGGCATCGGCAGCCCCAGCTCGCGGACCAGGATCGCCGTCAGCCCGCGCACGGCGGCTTCGTGGTTGCTGAGCGAGCGCGCGTCGCGCGGGACCGCGATGGTGGCGGGATCGATGGTGAATGGAATCACAACGCGGCCGGCGCCACAGGTTGCGATGACGACCAGCGCCAGCAGCGCGGCGACGCCAAAGCAGCGGTGGGAAATCCGTTTCATACCCCGCGGCATTTTCACACGCCTGCGAGGTCGAAGGGAAGAACATTTCCTAGTTGGGGATGTGAAACTTACAATGCCACGCCGTCGCATGGTTGCGCGGCGGGGTGGCGGCGGTCGGGCTCAGACGCGGACGTGCTCGGGGCGGACCCCGAGGCCGATGAGCCGCCCCGGCAGGCGGCGGAGCCGGGGGAAGCGCGCCAGCAGCCGCACCGCCGGTGGGGGCCGCAGGGGACGCCGGCGCTGCAGCACGCGCCGCACGATCCGGTTCTGGACGAGCACCTGGACCCGCTGGGTCACGCGCGTGGGCCACTCGCGGCGGCGCTGCACGCGCGCGAGATCCTCGGCGCTCACCCGTCCCTCGCGCAGCGGCGCCGCCAGCAGGTTGGCGGCGGCCACCGCGTCCTGGATCGCGAGGTTGATGCCGACGCCGCCGACGGGCGACATCGCGTGCGCGGCGTCGCCGAGGCAGAGCACGCCCGGCCGGAACCAGCGCGCGAGCCGGTCCACGCGCACGGTGAGCAGCTTCACGTCCTCCCAGTCGCGCAGCGCGCTCGCCTCGGCGCGCGCGTCGGCGAGCCGCGCGACCTCATCGCGGAACGCCGCGAGGCCGCGGGCGCGGATCTCGTCGAGCGTGCCCTTGGCGATCACGAAACCGCACTGCCAGTAGTCGCCGCGGTCGAGCATGATGAAGATCCGCCCGGCCTCCACGCGGCCGAGCAGCTGGCCCGCGTCGCCCGGCTTCCGTGGCAGCCGGAACCACAGCACGTCCATGGGCGCGCCGAGCGTCTCCACGCGGAGCCCGGCCGCCGCGCGGACCGTGGAGTCGCGGCCGTCGGCGCCGACGACGAGGTCGGCGCGGACCTCGAGGGGGCCGTCGGGCGCCGTCGCGCTCACGCCGACCACCCGCCCACCGTCGTCGATCAGGCCGACGACGCCCGTGCTCATGCGCAGCGCGAAGCCCGGGTAGCGCCGGGCGTGGCCCGCGAGGAAGTCGAGGAAGTCCCACTGCGGCATGAGGGCGATGAACGGGCAGCGCACCGGCAGATGGCCGAAGTCCGCGATGGGGATCCGCTCGCCGCCGATGATCCCGGCCAGCTCGCGGACCTGCGTGTACGGCAGCGCCAGGAACGCCTCGAGCAGGCCGAGCTCGTGCATGACCTCGAGCGTGGAGGGATGGATCGTGTCGCCGCGGAAGTCGCGCAGGAAGTCGGCGTGCTTCTCCAGCACGACCACGTCGACGCCGGCGCGCGCCAGGAGCAGGCCGAGCATCATCCCGGCCGGGCCGCCGCCGGCGACGCAGCAGCGTGTCGAGAGCGTCCTCATGCGACGCCGCGACGCGCGCGGCCGTCGTTGTTGCGAGCCATTACATTCTCCGGACCGGCCGGCGGGCCGGCGGCCGCGATTATAATGCTGGCGCCGTGGCGGCCTCGGTGTCGGCAGCAGATTTCTACGAGCGGCGGCGCGCGCCCGTCCTCGACAGCTTCATGGCCTACGTGGAGGTGGGGGTCGGTGCGCCCATCGTCTTGCTGCACGGCAACCCGACCTCGTCCTATCTCTGGCGCAACGTGATTCCGCTGCTCCAGGGCTCGGGCCGCTGTCTCGCGCCCGACCTCATCGGCATGGGCCGCTCGGGCAAGGCCGCCGGCGGCAGCTACCGCTTCGCGGACCACGCGCGCTACCTCGACGCCTGGTTCGAGGTGCTCGCGCTTCGGGACGTGACGCTGGTCGTGCACGACTGGGGCTCGGCGCTCGGCTTCGACTGGGCGCGCCGTCATCCCGACCGCGTGCGCGCGCTCGTCTACATGGAGGCCATCGTGCGGCCGATGTCCTGGGCGGAGTGGCCGGAGGCCGCCCGCAAGGTCTTTCAGGCCATGCGCTCGCCCGCCGGCGAGGAGATGGTGCTGCAGAAGAACGTCTTCGTGGAGCGCATCCTGCCCGCGAGCGTGCTGCGCGGACTGACGAACGAGGAGATGGACAAGTACCGCGAGCCCTTCCGCCAGGCGGGCGAGTCCCGGCGGCCGACGCTGACCTGGCCGCGCGAGATCCCGATCGACGGCGAGCCCGCCGACGTGGCCGCGATCGTCTCCGCCTACGGGGAGTGGCTCTCGACGACCCCGCTGCCCAAGCTCTTCGTCAACGCCCAGCCGGGCTCGATCCTCGTCGGCGCGCAGCGCGACTTCTGTCGCCGGTGGCCCAACCAGCAGGAAGTCACCGTGCGCGGCAGCCACTTCGTGCAGGAGGACTCGCCCGCCGAGATCGGTCGCGCGATCGCCGCCTTCCTGCGCCGCCTTCCGCGCTGAGCGCGAAGTAGCGATTCGAGGAGCGCCACGGCTTCGCCGGGGCGCTCCGAGCGTGGGGGGTTTGGGGGGCCATTTCGGGGCCCCCCATTTCAATGGGCGAGCGCCACGGCTTCGCCGGGGCGCTCCGAGCGTGGGGGGTTTGGGGGCCCCTTCGAGGCCCCCGATGTTTACGGTCCGAGCCGCTCGAGGCTCACCACGAGCAGCGCGTCCGGCGTCTCGGCGAGCGCGAAGGCCACGTGGTCGCCGGCCTTGATGCCGCGGAAGAGGTCGGCGGACGCCGCGATGAACGGCATCGACATGCGCTGCTCCATGAGCCCGGCGATGGGCTGGTGGTCGAGCACGATCACCGGACGCGTGGCGTGCAGGCTGGAGGGCGCGGGCAGCACGGCCACGACGACGCCGGTGCCACGCCAGCGCGCGGGCTGCGCGTGCGCCGCCGGCGGGGCCGCGATCAGGACGAGCAGCAGCGCGGCAGGCCAGCGCACGCGGAGAGCATAGCGCCGCCGGCGGCGGCCGTCACGCCGCGCGCGGCAGGCGTCGGAGCACGTCGTGGCGACCGTGAGCCATCCCATCGTGCGGCGCACAAGACGGGCCAGCCGGAGGTAGACTCTCGCCACCATGGATCTCGTGGCCGCCCACACCGCGAAGCACCCGCATCGGACCGCCCTCATCGAGGGCGAGCGGTCGCTGACCTGGGAGCAATTTTTCCGTACGCGGAACCGGCTCGCTCACTCGCTGGCGGGCCTGGGGATCGGCGCCGGCCAGCACGTGATCGTCTACGCGCACAACGCGCTGGAGAACCTCGTGGCCGGCGCCGCCCTCCGCGCGCTCGGGGCCATCGGGGTGCCGATGAACCACCGCCTCACCGCCGAGGAGGTCGCCTACATCCTCGACAACGCCGACGCGACGGCGGTGTTCGTCGGCGACGCGTTCCTGCCGATGGCCGAGCGCGTGCGCGGCGCCGCGCGCGTCAAGCGCTGGATCACGCTCGGCCCCGAGCGGCGGCCGTGGGCGGAGGCGCTCGACGACCTGCTCGCGCAGGGCAGCGAGGCGCCGCCGCCCGCGGTGCCCGCCATGGGCGGCTCGATGATCTACACCGCAGGCACCACCGGCAAGCCGAAGGGCGCGCGGCGCCGCGTGACGGATCCCGCCGCCATCCTGCCGCGCCTGGCCGCGCTGGACTGTCTCGACCCCGCGCAGGTGCACCTGGTGGCCGGGCCGCTCTACCATTCAGCCCCCGGCGGCTTCGCGCTCTACGCGCAGATGGTCGGCGGCACCGTGGTGGTGATGCGCAAGTTCGATCCGGAGGAGGCGCTGCGTCTCGTCGAGCGGCACCACTGCACGACGACGTTCATGGCGCCCACGCTGCTCAAGCGCATCGTGGACCTGCCGGCCGAGGTGCGCGCGCGCTACGACGTGTCGTCGATGCGCTCGCTCGTCATCGCGGCCGCGCCGTGCCCGATGCGCGTGAAGGAGCAGGCCGTCGCGATGTTCGGACCCGCGCTCTACGAGTTCTACGGCTCGACGGAGCTCGGCGTGAACACCGTGCTGCGTCCCGAGGACGTGCTGCGCAAGCCCGGCTCGTGCGGCCGCGCGGCGCCGGGCGTGGAGCTGGCCATCCTCGACGACGACGGACGTCGGGCGGCGCCGGGCACGCCGGGCGAGCTGTTCGTGCGCCGCTACGAGGGCGTGTTCGACGAGTACTACGGAAACCCGACGGCGACCGCGCAGACGTCGCGCGGCGAGTGGATGTCGGTGGGCGACGTGGCGTGGATGGACGACGAGGGCTTCGTCTACATCTGCGACCGCAAGCGCGACATGATCATCTCGGGCGGGGTGAACATCTACCCGGCCGAGATCGAGGACGCCCTGCACCGCCATCCGGCCGTCGAGGATGCCGCGGTGTTCGGCGTGCCCGACGCCGAGTGGGGAGAGCGCGTGCACGCCGCCATCCAGCTTCGTCCCGGCGAGCGCGTCACCGAGCGCGAGCTGATGGACTTCTGCCGCGCCCACCTCGCCGACTACAAGGCGCCGCGCGAGGTGTCCTTCCACGACGACTTCCCGCGCGACACCGCGGGCAAGCTCGTCAAGCGGCTGCTGCGCGAGCCCTACTGGGCCGGCCGAACCACGCGCGTCTGATCGTCACCGAAGGAGGCCGCCATGCCACGCGCGATCCATGTCAACACCGCCAACCAGCAGGAGCTGCTCGAGGTGCCGGGGCTCCGCGCCGAGGACGCCGCCGCCATCATTCGCTTCCGCCACGCGCACGGGCCCATCGCCGACGCGGCGCAGCTGAGCCGCGTGCTCGGCGGGCGCGACCTGGACGAGGCGACGCGTCAACACGTCGACTTCGCTCCGGCCGACGAGACGGCACCGGAAGCGCCCGGCGCTTAGCGAGGCCCGGGGCCCGCGTCGCCGCGGCCGGCGCCGTTGTCGCCGTTGGCGCGGTCCATGGAGCGGCCCCAGGCGTCAGTTCAGGCGGCCGCGCAGCGAATGCAGGGTCTTGGCGAGCTCGGCGTCGGCCGGAGCCAGGCGGACGGCGGCCTCGAACTGGTGCAGCGCCTCCCACCAGCGCCCCTGCTTGAGGTAGATCCGGCCCAGGTTCATGAACGGGAACTGGCGGGGCTCGTAGCGGCGCGCCTGTTTGGCCCGCTCCAGCCACGGGATCGCCTCCTCGAGCTTGCCCTGCTGCATCAGGTACACGCCGATGTCGTTGTACGGGTTGCCGAAGTCGGGGTCGACCTCGATGGCCCGCAGGCACTCGGCCCTCGCCTCTTCGAGCCGGCCCTGAAAGGAGTAGGTCCAGCCGAGGAACGTGTGCGCCTCGGCGGTCGGGCACGTGGCGATCGAGCGCCGGTACGTCTCGATGGCGGCGTCGAGGTCACCGGCCATCTGCTGGCGGTAGGCCTCCCGCCACAGCTCGATCGCGAGCTCGCGCTCGGACGCCACGGCCTCGGCTCACTCCGCGCCGGGGTCCGGCACGCCGGACGCGTCCGGCGGGGCGATGTCGGCCATGTCCGACGCCAGCTGGAGGGTGTCGGCGATCTTCGTGTACGAGGAAAACATCTGGGTGACACCGACGATCTCCATGACGCCGCGCTCGCCCACGCCGAGGCGCCGCAGCTCCGCGAGGTGGAAGGCGGTGCCGAAGGCCGAGCGCGTCGTGAGCGACACCGCGAAGGCCAGCGCCTCCTTGTGGCGGCGCGTCAGGCGTCGCTCGCTGAACGCGCGCCTCACCGCCGCCCAGACGTCGGCGAGATAGCCGGGGTCGTGAGAATGAGGCCGAAGGGCATCGGAATCTCGCCGCCGAGGACGTCGGCCGCCGGGCCGCCCGTCCCATAGAATGCCCGGATGTCGGCGAAGATCGTCCGCACCTCCGCGGGCGCCATCTCGGGCTCGACCTGACGCATCGGCGCGCCGCCGAGACCGTCGGCGACCACGTTGAGCGCGTTGGTGATGCCCACCACGAACGCGGCCTCGTACCAGCGATCGTCGCCCGTCATCCCCTGCAGCTTCCCGGCTGCAGTGTGCGCCTCCACTCAGTAGGTGCAGGCGTTGACGCCGCTGACCGCGGCCGCCACCATCTCCTTCTCGCCGCGCGAGAACTCCCCCGGCGCCATCGCGCGCTTCATGGCGCGGCCGTGAGGGCCGCCGAAGTGCGGGTCCCACGCCATCACGCGGCTCATCGCCGGCGGCTCTTTGAAGTCGTAGTCGAACCACTGCCTGGACAGCTCGAAGAGCCGGCGCGCGGACTCGGGATACTCGGAGGCGTCGCGCAGGCGCACGGTGGGCATCAGCGTCGCCGCGCGCGCTTCGTCGGTTGTGCGCGCCGGCGCGCGGGTCGTGCCGCGCGCTCGGCCACCACGGCCGTGGCTTCGATCTCGATCAACAGGTCGTCGCGCACGAGGCGCGAGATCTCGACGAGGGTGCTCGCCGGCCGGTGCGGGCCGAAGTACTCCTTGCGGACGGTGTTGACCTTCTCGCGGTCGGCCACGTTCTTGAGGAACACCGTCACCTTGCAGACGTCGGCGAAGGTGGCGCCGGCGGCGGCGAGGCAGCGCTTGATGTTCTCGTGGACCTGACGGGTCTGCGCGACGATGTCGCTGCCGCCGACCGTCTTGCCGTTCTCGTCGCTGGCGACGCAGCCGGAGACGAACACGATCGGCCCCGCGCGCACGACGTGGGTGAAGTGGCTGATCGGCTCCGGCATGCCGGGGACGCGGATCTCCTGCCGATGCGCCGGCTTCATGTCTCCTCCGCCTGCTGCCGCTCGAGGACCCTGGCGGTGGCGCGGCCCTTGGCGGGCGTCGGATCCTTGACGACCCCGTACGCGTGCCGGCCCTCGTGGTCCTCGGGGAGGTACTCGGTGATGGGGAGGCCCTCCGGCGTGACGAACAGCAGGCAGTGGCAGTACTTCCATTTCTGCATCTCGTCGCACGCGCAGATCCAGCGGCGCAGCTTGGCCTCCGCCTTCGGATCCGGATAGAAGTTGCACGGGCACAGCGGCCGCCCGACCTCCTCGATGTGCTTGGCCAGCCCCTGGACCACGGCCTCGGTGACGCTCACGTCCGGATGCAGCGCCGTCCCGGATTTCTCGGCGTACTTGCGCGCGTACGCCCACATCTTGTCGACGTTCGCCTGCGACGGATCGGCCATCAGGTCCTCCTACGAGCCGGCCAGCGCCTCGTCGATCTTTTGGGGGTTGAACCCGCTGAGCCGCCGCGCGCCGATGAGGATCACCGGCAACGACGTGAGGCCCAGCTCCATCAGCTCCTCGCGCGCGCCGGCGTCTCGCCCGACATTGCGCTCGGTGAACGGCACGCCCTTCTGCGACAGATACTCTGTCGCGCGGTGACAGGGCCCTCAGCCGACGTTCGTGTAGATCGTCACCTTCGGCGGCATCGCTCCTCCTCGCTCGTTACTCGGGCCGCACGACGTCGCCGACCCGGATGACTCCCTCGCTGAGAATCTGCGCGCGCAGCCCGCCGCGGTGGACGAGCGCCGCCATGACGCCGTCGCGCGTGAGCCCGTCGAGGTATTTGCACGGCTCGCAGAGCCGCGTGCCGCGCAGGCGAACCTCGCCGACACGGAAGACGCGGTCCACCAGGTGGTTGAGCGGCACGCCGCGGGTCGCGACGTTTCGGCGCGTCTCGGCGGGCGAGAGCTTGACGTCCAGGCCGCCCAGGGCCTCGAGGGTTTCCGTCTCGATCAGCGTGATCTCGCGGCCGCCCTGGGACGGCCGGGGCGAGTAGTGGCCGCGGCCGGTGGCGTAGCGATCGCCCTCGAGCCCGCGCCCCGGCCACGCGCGCGCCTCGGGCACCACGAGCATCGGCGCGCCCGCCTCGGGCGCCACGTGGATCGACACGACGCTGCCCTGCCACGTCTCGCGCATGGCTCGGATTGTACTCGATGGGGTCGGTCGGTGCGGGGTCGCTGCCGGTACGCGGCGAGAGTCCCTTGAGGGGCGACGGGCGCGGAGGAACGACGCGCGTTCAGCTCAGGCGCAGGTCGAGCCAGCCGTGCGGCGTGACACTCACGCGCTCGCCGGCGCGGAGGAGCACCGTCGTCGTCGCCGACTCGAACAGCGCCGGGCCCTTCGTCTCCCAGCCGACGGGCAGCTCGCCGAGGCGAAAGACCGGCACCTCGACCCAGTCGCCGAGCCAGACCCGCCGGCGCGCGGCCTTCGGCGCGTCGCGCCGCACGCGGTCGCTCGGGCCGGTGGCGAGCGGTGGCAGCTCGCCGACGACGGCCACGCGCGCGTTGACGACGACGACCTCCTGCCCCGGCGCGCTGTACGCGTAGAGCTCCTCGTGGCGACGGTGGAAGCGCGCGACGATCTCGTCGAGCAGGTTCGCGGCGTCCAGATTCACGCCGTCGAGGCTCACGGGGATCTCGAAGATCTGCTCGCCGTAGCGCATGTCGAGCGAGCGCCTCACGCTCACCGGCCCGTCGAACACCCCGAGCCGCTTGCGGCCGTCGGCCTCCATCGCCGCGAAGAGCCGGCGCAGGGTGGCGGGCGCCAGGCGCGACACCTCGCTGACGTGGCTGCGCACCAGCTCGTACCGGAGGTCCGTCGCGAGCATGCCCCAGGCCGAGAGCACGGCCGCCACGTTCGGGATCACGACGCGGCGGATCTCGAGCAGCCGCGCGACCTCGGTGACGTGCAGCCCCGCGGCGCCGCCGAACGCCACCAGCGTGAACTTGCGCGGATCGACGCCGCGCCGGACGGAGACGATCTTGATGCCCTCGGCCATGTTGGTGTCCACGACCTTGGCGATGCCCTCGGCGGCGGCGAGCCGCTCCGTGCCGAGCGCGCGCGCGACACGGTCTACGGCCAGCTCTGCCGCGCGTCTGTCGAGCGCGATGCGGCCGCCGAGGAAGTTGGCGGGATCGAGGAAGCCGAGCACGACGTTGGCGTCGGTCACCGTCGCGCGATCCCCGCCCTTGCCGTAGCAGGCCGGCCCCGGATCGGCGCCGGCGCTCTCCGGCCCGACGTGCAGGATCCCGCCGGGGTCCACGTGCGCGATCGAGCCGCCGCCGGCGCCCAGCGTGTGGATGTCGAGGCTGGGCAGCGCGATCCTGGCGATGCCGACCGTCTTCTCGCCGGTCAACGAAGGCTCGCCGCGCTGGAGCAGCGCGATGTCGGTGCTGGTACCGCCCATGTCGAACGTGATGAGGCTGCCTTCCTCGAGCAGCCGCGCGGCGTAGCGGCCGGCGGCGATGCCGCCCGCGGGTCCCGAGAGCACGGCGCCGGCGGCGAGACGCGCTGATTCCCGGATGGGGGCGACGCCGCCGTGAGACTGCATGATGAGCACGTCGCCGCGATAGCCGCGCGCGGCCAGGCGCGCGCGGAGCGCGTTGAGGTACCGGGCCAGCGCCGGTCCCACGTACGCGTTCACCACCGTGGTCCAGATGCGCTCGTACTCCTTGATTTGTGGCAGCACCACGGACGACAGCGAGACGTAGACGCCACGCAGCCGGCGTGCCAGCGCGCGCGCGGTGAGCCGCTCGTGACGCGGATTGCGGTAGGCGTGCAGGTAGCAGACGGCGACGCTGTCGACCCGGGCGCGCGCGAGCGTCTCGAGCGCCGTCGCGAGCGAGCGCGCCGCGAGCGGCACCGTGACGCGGCCGTCGGCGACCACGCGCTCGCGCACGCCGAGGCGCCGCGCGCGGGGCACGAGCGGCACCGGCGGCGGCATGCGGACGTTGTAGCGGTCGTCCTTGAGCCCCTCGCGCATCTCGATGACGTCGCGATGGCCCTCGGTCGTCAGCAGGCCGACCTTCGCCCCTTTGCGCTCGAGCAGCGCGTTGGTGGCGACGGTGGTGCCGTGGACGATGCGCTCGGTGCTCGCGAGCAGGCCGGCGAGGTCGGTGCCGCACTCCCCGGCGAGCAGGCCGAGGCCTTCCATGAGACCTTCCGACTGGTCCCGCGGGGTGGACGCGCACTTGGCGATGACCACACGCCCGGTCTCGTCCACGGCGGCGAGGTCGGTGAAGGTGCCACCGACGTCGATCCCGATCCGCCACATCGCGCTAGTAGAGGCCCGTGCGGTAGCCGGTCTCCAGCCGGCGCGCGAAATCCTCGACGCTCATGCCCGCGATGGCGACCTGGTCGTGGAACATCTTCGCCGTCGGCGTCAGGCCGGAGACGTCGGGCCAGCGCGCCGGCTCCCAGAGTCCCGAGCGTTTGAACGCCTTCGCGCAGTGGATGAACACCTCCTCGACCTCGACGCCGATGGCGAGACTCGGGATCTTGTCCGCCACGGCCAGGGTGGCGAGCAGGTCGGCGTCGCGCGTGATGCAGGCCCGGCCGTTCACGCGCAGCGTCTCGCCGCGGCCGGGCACGAGGAAGAGCAGTCCCACGCGCGGGTTGGCGAGGATGTTCCGCATGCCGTCGAGCCGCTTGTTGCCCGGCCGATCGGGCACGACGAGGTGGGTGTCGTCGAGGACGCGCACGAACCCCGCGGGATCGCCCTTCGGCGACACATCGCAGCGCCCCTCGGCGTCGGCGGTGGCGAGGAGAACGAACGGCGCGTGAGCGATGATCGCGCGGCAGTGGGCGTCGAGCCTCGCGAGCTGCTTCTTCACCGCGACCTCGCTCGGAGTGCCGAGCAGCGCGCGGAGGTCGGTCTCGTCGGCGATCACGTCACGGAACATCGAGGTCCTCCTCTCCGGAATCGGGCCGCACGTCGAAGGCGTTCAGCGTGCAGGCCAGCATCGCATAGTAGCCGACGGTGGCCGTCAGCTCGACCACGCCCTCGAGCCCGAGCCGCTTGCGCACGGCCGCGAACGTCGCGTCGTCCACGCGCCGCGCCGCGAGCAGGTCGGTCGCGTAGCGTACCAGCAGCGCCTCGTCCTCGGTGAGCCGATCGAAGGCGCGCGCGCGGAGAGCCGCGATGGCCTCCGGGCGCACACCCGTGCGCCGCGCCTCGGGCACGTGGGCCGCCCACTCGAAGCGGCAGTCGCGCTCGCGCGCGACGGCCAGCACGGCCAGCTCGCGGTCGGCCGGACGCAGCGTGGACTCGAAGCGGATGTAGGCGCCGAGGTCGGCCGTGCGCTCGGCCACGGGCGGGCTGTGCAGCAGCGCCGCGAACGGGCCGGCGACGCGGCCGCGGCTGCGCGCGATCTTCGTGAAGATCGCCTGCTGCGCGGCCGGCAGGTCCTCCGGCCGCGCGATGAGCGGGATGCGCGGCATCAGTCGATCGCCGCGTGCACCGCGTTGCTCACGAGGTCCATCCGCTGGCCGTGCCAGGGGTCCGGCACGCGATTGTTGGTGACGTACGCGAAGGACACCCCGGAGTCGGGATCCGCCCAGCAGTACGACGAGCCGACGCCGCCGTGGCCGAACGTGCGGGGCGAGGCCAGCGAGCCGAGGCCGCGGATGGTGTCGGTGGTGCCGCGCAGGTGCGGCCCGAGGCCGCGGTGCATCGGCATCCCCATGTAGCCATCGGGGCGGTCGCCGGTGTAGTTGCGCAGCACGTACGCGACCGTGCGCGGCGAGAGCAGCCGGCGGCCGCCGAGCGTGCCGCCGGCGAGCAGCATCTGGTAGAAGGCCGCCATCCCGCGCGCCGTGCCGTAGCCGCCGCCGCCCGGTGTCCCCGCGCGGCGGGCCGGCGCGTTGTTCTCCTCGGCGCGCTTGACGGGACGCCCGTCGGGCCCGGGCTCGTGCATATCGGCGGCGCGCTCGTGCTGCGCGTCCGGCAGCCCGACGAACACGTCGTCGCCGAGCCCGAGCGGCACGATCACCTGCTCACGGATGAACGTGCGGTAGTCGGCCTTCGTGAGGGCCTCGATCAGCACCGCCGCCGTCCAGTGGGCGGCCAGCCGGTGATAGTGCACCTTGCTGCCCGGCGCCCACTCGAGCGAGAACCCGCAGACGGTCCGGCCAAGCAGCTCGTGGTCGTCCCACACCTGCGGCGGCACCTCCGCCGACGGAAAGCCCGCCTGGTGCGTGAGGAGCTGGATGATCGTGATCTCGCCCTTGCCGTTGGCCTCGAAGCCCGGCACGTGCGCGGCCACGGTGTCGGTGAACGACAGCGCGCCGCGGTCGGCGAGTATCCATACCGCGCAGGCCGTCAGCACCTTGGTGTTCGAGTACAGCAGCCAGAGGGTGTCGTCCTTGGCGGCCACGCGCTTGGGATCGAGCCGGGCGTCGCCCAGCGTACGGGTGAGCGCGAGCTTGCCGTGACGCGCGAGGGCGAGCTGGGCGCCGGGATAGCGCCCCTCCGCCACGTGGCGGGTCACCAGCTCCATCAGGCGCTCGAGCGCGGCGGGCTCGAAGCCGAGCCGCGTGGGCGTCGAGGGGGCGAGCGGGAACTTCATGGGGACCTCCGCGGATAGCCGAGGGTCTTGAGCGACTCGGTGATCTCGGTCAGGATCGCCGGATCGTCGATCGTCGCGGGCAGGGTGTACTCCGTCCCCTCGGCGATCTTCTTCATGGTGCCCCTGAGAATCTTGCCCGAGCGCGTCTTCGGCAGACGCTTCACCACGGCCGCCGTCTTGAACGCGGCCACGGGGCCGATGGTGGCGCGGACCTTCTCGACGAGCTCGCGGACGATCTCCGCCTCACCGCGCGTGACGCCGGCCTTGGTGACGACGAAGCCCACCGGCACCTCGCCCTTGATCTCGTCGGCGACGCCGACCACGGCGCACTCCGCCACGTCCGGGTGCGCGGCGAGGACTTCTTCCATGGCGCCCGTGGAGAGCCGGTGACCGGCGACGTTGATGATGTCGTCGACGCGACTCATGATGTAGAAGTATCCGTCCTCGTCGCGATAGCCCGCGTCGCCCGTCAGGTAGAAGCCCGGATGCTTGGCCAGGTACGACGTCTCGTAGCCGGCGTCGTTGTTCCAGAGCGTGGGCAGACAGCCCGGCGGCATCGGCAGGCGGATGGCGATCGAGCCGATCGTGCCCGGCGCCACCTCGCGATTGGCCTCGTCGAGCACGCGCACGTCGTAGCCCGGCGTCGGCTTCGTCGGCGAGCCCGGCTTCACCGGCAGCATCCCGAGGCCCACGCAGTTGGCGGCGATCGCCCAGCCCGTCTCGGTCTGCCACCAGTGATCGATCACCGGCACGCGCAGGCGCTCGCGCGCCCACAGCAGCGTGTCCGGATCGCAGCGCTCGCCGGCGAGGAAGAGGGTGCGGAAGGCCGTCAGATCGTGCTTGGCCATGTGCGCGCCCGCGGGATCCTCCTTCTTGATCGCGCGGAACGCGGTCGGCGCCGTGAAGAGCGCGTTGACACCGTGCTCGGCGATGACCCGCCAGAACGCGCCGGGGTCCGGCGTGCCGACGGGCTTGCCCTCGTAGAGGATCGTCGTGCAGCCCTTCAGCAGCGGCGCGTAGACGATGTAGCTGTGGCCGACGACCCAGCCGATGTCGGACGCCGCCCAGTAGGTCTCGCCCGCGCCCATGCCGTACACGCCCGTCATCGACCACTTGAGCGCGACCGCGTGGCCGCCGTTGTCGCGCACGACGCCCTTCGGAATGCCGGTGGTGCCCGAGGTGTAGAGGATGTAGAGCGGGTCGGTGGCCGCCACCGACACGCACTCGACGGCCTCGGCGCCCGCGGTGAAGTCGTTCCAATCCAGGTCGCGTCCTTTCGCCAGCGGCGCGACGGCCTGAGAGCGCTGGAGGATCACGCAGCGCTCCGGCTTGTGCCTCGAGAGCTCGATGGCGCCGTCGAGGAGCGGCTTGTACGCGACGACGCGCCCGGGCTCGATGCCGCACGACGCGGACAGGATGAGCCTCGGGCGCGCGTCGTCGATCCGCTTGGCCAGCTCGTTGGGGGCGAACCCGCCGAAGACCACCGAGTGCACGGCGCCGATGCGCGCGCAGGCCAGCATGGCCATCACCGCCTCGGGCACCATCGGCATGTAGATGATCACGCGGTCGCCTTGTGCGATCCCCTGCCGCCGCAGCGCGCCGGCCAGACGCGCGACGGCGTCGCGCAGCTCGGCGTACGTGAACACGCGGATCGTGTCGGTGACGGGGCTGTCGTACACGAGCGCGCGCTGCTTGCCGCGGCCCCGGTCGACGTGCAGGTCGAGCGCGTTGTAGCAGGTGTTCAGCATGCCGCCCGTGAACCAGCGGTAATAGGGCGGCCGGGAGTCGTCGAAGACGCGATCCCAGCGCCGGTCCCAGTAGAGGTCCTCGGCGGCGGCGGCCCAGAAGCCGGCGGGGTCGCCGAGCGATCGGGCGTACGTCTCTTCGTACACGCTTGTCATGGGGTCTCCGGGTGCCCAACGTAGGCGAACTTTCACCACAAATCAACGTCGGCGGCGTGATCGGCGGGGTCGTGTGGCTGTTGCTAGGCGGCCGCAGAGCGCTGGCGCCGCGCGGCGCCGCCGCTCGTGCGCTCAGCCACCGACGACGGGCTCGATGCCCTGCACGCGCAGGTAGGTGATAGCGACCGTGCCGCCGCCGGGTTGCTCGAGCAGCAGCCCGTCCTCCGTCGCCTCGAGCAGCCGTCCCGTCAGCTCCTCGGAATTCGCGACCGTGATCTGCACGTGGCGCCCGACATGGGCGCGCGCCTCGCGCTGCCAGAGGAGATCCATCGTGCGCGCCATCTCGCCGAGCTCCCAGATGGACCCGAGGCCGGCCACCGGCCGCGCGGGCGTCGGCATCGCGGGGGGCGCGGCCATCGGCCTGCCGGCCGCGGGTCGCGCTACCGCCTGGGCGATGCGCGCCACCTCCTTCACGACCTCCGACAGCTGCCCGAGCATCGAGCGGAACAACCAGAAGCCCAGCAGCATGAGGACCAGCGTGAGCACGAGGCACGCCTGCGCGAGCGTGCGGTGGATCGCGCCCACCTGCCAGAGCGTGAACGTGAAGAGCAGCAACGGCACGATGCCCATCAGGGCGAAGACGACCGAAGCCGCCTGCTCCAGCCCCTGCTGCCGGCGCTGCGTGGTCGCGTTGTCGGCCATAGCTCCTCCCGTTGGGCACGATAGCAGACCGGCCGGCGCCGGACGGAAGGATCAGATCAGCGGGGCGCGGGCAGCCGGGCGCGGATCAGCTCGTCGAAGGGCCCCGAGATGCGGACGATCTCGTTGAGCGACCACGCGCCGCGTCGGGTGACGACGACGAAGAGGTGGCCCGCGACGCCCGCCCGCCGCGTCGCCTCCGTGTTCGGTGCCCAGCCGAGCGCGCGGGGCGCGTCGCCGTCGCTGAACGTGACGATGTCGATCGACGTGCCGTCGCCGCCCACCGCGAGGATGCGCGCGCCGTGTCGATCGGCGACGACCAGGTGGCCGCCCGGGCTCACATCCATGCCGGCGACGATCGGCCCGCTGAGGGCGACGCGCCGCTCTTGGCCGCGGATCACCCAGATCTCGCCGGTCCCGCTCAGCCACGGCGCCTCGGTGTCGCCGTCGGCGGCGACCCACACGCGCTCGCCGCGGGCGGCCAGCAGGCGCGGGCGCGACAGCGTGAGCCAGCGCGGGTCGAGCACGCGTCCGGCCGGGTCCAGCTTCATCACGGCGCCGTGCTGCCGGTCGGCGACGTAGATGTTGCCGGCGGCGTCGAGCGCGACGCCCTCCGGCTGCTTGAACAGCGGCGGCTCGCCGGGCGGCGGCGTGCCGCCGGCCAGCAGCTCGGCGCGGCCATCCACGATCCGGTAGAGGACGCCGAGCCCGCGGTCGCGATCGAACGTCGTGACCAGGAGCTCCTGGCCGCGGAGGGCGCCGAGCTGGAGATTGAGCAGCGGCGGACCGTAGAAGTAGCGCGCGACGTTGCCGGTGACCCGGGCGCCGCCGGCCGGAAAGCGGAACAGCGGCCACAGGTCCTCGATCTCGCCGCCGCGGTAGCGGCGCCCGCTGCGCGCCGTGTAGAGCATGCCGGCCGCGTCGAACGCGAGCGAGGTGGTCGACGGGATGCCGACCGCCGCGCGGCCGTCGGGCGCCTCGCCGCTGCCGGTGACGTAGACCTCCGCGCTGAAGCCGGGCGGCAGCCGCATCTCCGCGTGGGCCGCCGCCGGCGCCAGCAGCGCGAGCAGCACGAGCGCGGCGCGCCTCATCCCGACGCCTCCCTTGCGCGCGACGGCAGGATGAGGTAGGTCGCGCGGCCGACGGCGACGAGGGCGCCGGCGTCGTCGGTCACGCGCACCTCGCCGAAGGCGACGGTGCGGCCGCGCCGCAGCAGCATGCCCTCCGCATGGATGGCGGGGCCGCGCGCCGCCGCGAGGTAGGTCACGTTCAGGTCCAGCGTCGTCTGTCCCACGCCGCCCGCGGACTCCGGATTCACCGTGGCCAGGATGCCGAGGTGCTGCCAGAAGCGGTTGCTGCGCGCGCGGTCGCGCGCGACGGCGAGCAGGTCGTCAGCCACGCGCGCGGCGTCGGACGAAGCCGTTCTCCGCGTCGGCGGCGCGCGCTTCGCGGCGGCGCTTGGCGGGTGGTCCCCAGCCGCCGCCGCCCGCCGACTCGACGAAGAAGACGTCGCCCGGCCGCACCGGGATGCCGACCTCTTTCGTCTTCAGCGTGCGCGGCGCGCGGCCGCGCGAGAGCAGCCGGTAGCGGTGCGGCAGCCCGTCCGCGCCGCCGAGGATGCCGTACGAGGGATGACGCGTGCCGTCGCCCGCGGTGTTGGCCACGCCGTCTTCCGTCGTGTCCACGCGCAGGCGGAGCACGGAGCCCACGCCGCCGCGGTGCCGGCCGTCGCCTGCCGAGTCGGGGCGGAACTCGTGCCACTCGAACGTCAGCGGGAAGCGCACCTCGGCCACCTCGACCGAGCCGAACTTGATCCCGCCCACCGCCTGGCCCTCGCCCGCGGTCTCCCAGCCGTCGCCGGCCGGCGAGGCGCCGCCGCCGCCGCGCGCGTGGAACATGTGCCAGATGAACGGGCGCTTGGTGCGCGGGTTCACGCCCTTGATCGCGATGCGAAAGCGCCGCGACCAGCCGGCGATGGCGCGATCGGGGCACGCGCGCGCGAGCGCCTTGATGACCGCCTCGGCGATCTCCTGCGCGCAGTGGTTCGTGGCGAGGGTGACCGGCGCCGGCGGGCGCGGGTGCACGACGGTGCCCTCGCGCGTGATCACCTTCACCGGGCGGAAGGTGCCGGAGTTCTTCGGCGTGCGCGGATCGATGAGGAAGGCCAGCGCCATGTGCACGGAGGACATCGTGTTCGGGAAGGACGAGTTCACGAAGCCCTTGACCTGAGGGTCCGAGGCGCTCAGGTCGACCGTGAAGCCGTCGCCCTTCTTCGTCACCGTCGCGCGGATCGCGACGTTCTCGATGCCGTGGCCGTCGTCGTCCAGGACCGCCTCGCCGCGATACGTGCCGTCCCTCCATCCGCGGATGCACGCGCGCGCCTGGCGCTCGGCGCCGTCGAGGATCTCGTCCACCGCCTCGATGACGGTCTTGCTGCCGTAGTCCTCGACCAGCGCGAGCAGGCGGCGCTCGCCGACGCGCGCGGAGCCGATCATCGCGCGCAGGTCGCCCATGAAGTCGTGGGGGTGGCGCACGTTGGTCGTGACCATCTTCAGCACGTCATCGCGGAGCTCGCCGGCGTCGTAGAGCTTGAGCGGGGTGATCCGCAGCCCCTCCTGCCAGATCTCGGTCGCGGCCGGGTTGTAGGCGCCGTGCGTGGAGCCGCCGATATCGGACTGGTGAGCGCGGTTGATCGACCAGAATGCCACCTGCCCGTCCACGAAGACGGGCACGAACGCGGTGAGGTCGGGCAGGTGGTTGTTGCCGTGGTACGGGTCGTTGAGCAGAAAGACGTCGCCCGGCCGCACGCGCGCGCCGAAGAAGTCGCGTACCGACTCCACCGCCCACGGAATGGCGCCGACGTGGATGGGGACGTGCTCGGCCTGGGCGACCAGCCGCGCCTGGCCGTCGCAGATGGCCGTCGAGAAGTCGCGGCTGGAGTTGAGGATCTGCGAGTACGCCGTGCGCAGCATCGCCTCGCCCATCTCCTCGACGATGGCGGAGAAGCGATGGGTCAGGACCGAGATGGTGACAGGGTCGAGCATGCAGGCAGTATACGCGGGGTCAGGGAACGTCGGCGACCCAGAGGAGATGGGAGCGGAGCGCGCCGGCGGCGAGCGCGTCGTAGAGCCGCCGATCGGCAGTGACAAGCGGGCAGTGGCGAATCATCGCAACAGCGAGGTAGACGCTGTCGTAGACAGTGCGCCCGAACCCGGCGGCGAGCTCCAGGGCAAGCGGCAACAACGGCCGTGACGGATGGACCTGAAAACGGACCGCATCGAGCGTTGCGAGCGTCGCGACCGCGGCCCTCATCGTCGTCTCGGCGCGCCGCACGCGCTTCCACAGCGCATTGGCGACTTCGGTGAAGAGCAAGTCCGGCACGAGAAGCTCGTGGGGGCGCTCGAGCAGCCGCAACGCCGGTGTGTCGTGCGTCTCGAGCATGAACCACTTGACGGCGACGCTCGCGTCCACGACGAAGTCGCTCACCGCTCGCGGGCTTCACGAATGAGTGTTGTACTGTCGCTGAACCGCCGGCCCCGGTGCATGGCCCGGACGCGCTTGATCGCTTCGGGAATGTCGAGCGGCGGTCGCGCCGCATACTCAAGAATGGCTTTAAGCTCGGCTTGCAGCGAGCGGCCATTCTCCTTGGCGCGCGACTTCAAGCGCTCGACGACGTCCGGCGCAAGTCCACGAATGAGCACGTCGGGCATGGTACTGTCCTCCCTTGCTAGCAAGATGATAGCACCACGGTCTGGTGTACCATGCGCCGTCACATGACCCTCCCCCGCACCGCCAGCATCGTGATCGTCGGCGGCGGCGTGGTGGGCTGCTCGATCGCCTACCACCTCGCGGGCCGCGGCGTGCGCGACGTCGTCGTGCTCGAGCGCGAGACGGTCGGCAGCGGCACCACCTCGAAGGCCGCCGGCGGCATCCGCGCGCAGTTCTCGACCGAGACGGAGATCCGGTTCTCGCTCGAGGCCATCAAGGTCTTCGAGCGCTTCGAGGACGAGTTCGGCGTCGACATCGGCTACAAGAAGATCGGCTACCTGTTCCTCGTCAGCGATCCCGCCGACCTGCGCGGCTTCGAGCCGCGGATCGCGCTGCAGCACAGGCTCGGCGTCGACGTGCGCGTGATCTCCCCCGACGACGCGAAGAAGCTCGTGCCCGCGCTGCGCGTCGACGACCTCGTGGCCGCCGTGTGGGGCCCGGGCGACGGCCTCGCCGGTCCGGCGGAGGTCACCAACGGCTTCGCGCGGCGCGCGCGCGAGCGCGGCGTGAAGCTCGCCGAGGGCGTGCGCGTCACCGCGATCGAGCGCGCTGACGATCGCGTCACCGGCGTCACGACGACCGACGGCGCGGTATCGGCGCCGCTGGTAATCAATGCGGCGGGACCGGTGGCGGCCACGGTCGGACGCCTGGCGGGCGTCGAGATCCTCGTGCAGCCGCGCCGTCGCCACATCTTCTTCACCGAGCCCTTCCCCGAGATCCCCGGGCCCATCCCGCTCACCACCGACCGCGCGAGCGGCTTCTACTTCCGCAAGGAGATGGAGCAGGTGCTGCTGAGCCCGGGTGACGTCGAGGACATCGGCGCGGACTTCGAGGTGCCGATGGACTGGCGCCGTCTCGACGAGGCGGTGGACAAGGCGGTGCGCCGCGTCCCCGTGCTGGAATCGGCGAAGATCGCCGGCGGCTGGGCGGGGCTTCGGCCGCTGACGCCCGACGATCACGCGATCATCGGCTGGGCGCCTGGCGTGCAGGGGTTCTTCCTCGCCGTCGGCTTCGGCGGGCACGGCTTCCAGCACTCGCCCGCCACCGGACGTCACGTCGCCGACTGGATCGTCGACGGCAAGGCGTCGATGGACCTGTCGCTCTTCGACCCCGGCCGCTTCGCGACCGGCCGCGCGCAGGCGCACGACAAAGGACCCGATGCCGAGTGACCTGACGATCGCCGACGTTCGCGTCTCTCTCGCAGACATCCCCGTCAAGCGCCCGCACCACATGTCGTTCACGACGCTGCACGAGATGAACTTCGCCTTTGTGCGCATCGAGACGCGGGGCGGCCTCGTCGGCTGGGGCGAGGCGGCGTGCCTCGGCGGCCCGACGTGGAGCGAGGAGTCCGCGGAGTCCGTGCAGGTCGTGCTCGAGCGCTACGTCGCGCCCTGGCTCGTCGGCCGCGACGCGACCGGCATCGAGCCGCTTCGCCTCGAGATGGGCCGCCGCGTGCAGGGCAACCCGTTCGCGCGGGCGGCCGTCGAGATGGCGCTGTGGGACCTCAACGGCAAGGCCCTCGGGGTGCCCGTCCATCGCCTGCTCGGCGGGCGCGTGCGCGATCGCGTGCCGCTGTCGTGGTCGCTCGCCGTCGGCAGCCCGGAGGCGGAGCTCGAGGAAGCCCGCGAGAAGGTCGCGCTCGGCCACCGCATCTTCAAGATCAAGACCGCCGCGCATCCGCTCGCGGTCGACGTGGAGCGCGTGCGCCGCATCCGCGAGACGGTGGGCCCGGCCGTCGCGCTGCGCGTAGACGCCAACCAGGGCTGGGACCGGCCGACCGCGCTCGCCGCCGTGCGCGCGCTCGAGCCGTACGGCCTCGACTTCGTCGAGCAGCCGGTACCGAAGTGGGACCTCGACGGCATGGCGGAGATCGCGCGGCAGTCGCGGATCCCGATCATGGCCGACGAGTCCTGCGGCAGCGAGCACGACGCGTTCGCCATCGCGCGGCTCGGCGGCGTGTCGATCCTGGCCCTCAAGCTCACGAAGTCGGCCGGCATCCTCGGCACGATGGCCATCGCGCGGATCGCGCAGGCGGCCGGGATGGGCTGCTACGTGGGCTGCATGATCGAGACGTCGCTCGGCACCGCCGCCTATCTGCACGTCGCGCTGGCGGCGGCGCCGGTGACGTGGGGCTGCGAGCTGTTCGGCCCGCTGCTGCTCCAGGGCGACGTGGTGCGCCGGCCGGCGCAGTACGCCGACGGCGCCATCCTCGCGCTCGACGGCCCCGGGCTCGGCGTGGACGTGGACGAGGCTGCGCTCAAAGAGTGGATCAGACACTAGCCCGGGGGAGGAGACCATGAATCGACGGCTGTGGACGTGCGTCGTCATCACCGTGCTCGTGGCGGCCGGCCTCGCCGGCTCCGCGTGGGCGCAGAAGCCGCTCAAGATCGGCGTGCTGACTCCGCTCTCGCCGCCGGGCGACGCCATCGCCGGCCAGTTCATCGTGCGCGGGGCGAAGATGGCCGCGGAGGACCTCAACGCGCGCGGCGGCGTGCTGGGTGGGCGCAAGATCGAGCTGGTGATCGAGGACGACGGCGGCACCCCCGAGAAGGGCGTGGCCGGCTTGCGCAAGCTCGCGTCGCAGGACCAGGCGGTGGCCGTCATCGGCCAGTTCCACAGCTCGGTGATGACCGCCGTGCAGCAGGTGGCCGAGCAGTTCAAGGTGCCGGTGTTCGCCACGCAGGCCTCCGCGCGCGAGGTCACCGAGCGACATCTCAACTATACGTTCCGGACCCACGTGATCGACGCCGATCGCGTCGCCATCTGGAACCGCTGGATCAAGGAGCGGGGCTTCAAGCGGGTGGCCCTGATCGCGGAGAACACCGACTACGGCGTGGGCCTCGTGGAGGAGACGAAGAAACAGTTCAAGACGATGGACGTGAGGGCCGAGCTGAAGACGGTCGTCTTCGACCGGACGGCGGTGGACCTCACGCCGCAGCTGCTCGAGCTCAAGAACTGGAAGCCGGACATGTGGATCAACGGCGGCATCGGCACGCCCATGTACCTCATCATCAAGCAGGCGTACGACATCGGGCTCTTCCCGGCGGTGCCGACGCTCATCACGTACGACGCGCCGGTGCGGCCCGAGTACTGGAAGACCGTCGGCGAGAAGGGCAACTACGTCACGTTCTTCGTGTACTACCACCCCACCATGAGGCTCACGGCGCGGGGCGAGGCCTTCCGCAAGCGGTACATGGCGGAGTTCAAGGAGGACCCCGTCTACGCCGCCCTCAACGCGTACGCGCAAACCTTCCTCATCGCCGACGCGCTGAACGCCGCCAAGAGCGACAAGGCCGACGACCTCGTGAAGGCGCTCCTCGCCGGCAAGTTCGAGGGTTGGAACGGCACCATCACCTTCAGCCGCGGCGAGGGCCCGTACTGGCAGCAGTGGTCGCCGCCGATGTTGATGGTGCAGTACACGCGCGTGGAGCAGCCGTTCACCGAGGTGAAGATCATCGCCCCCGCGGAATTCAAGACGGGCGAGTGGGTGAGCCAGCCGAAGTAGGGCGCGCGTGGACGCCGTCCTCGTCTCCCAGTACGTGCTCTCCGGCGTCGTGATCGGGCTGATCTACAGCCTGATGGCGCTGGGCATCACGTTCATCTACGGGATCATGAAGATGATCAACTGGGGGATGGGCGAGTTCTACATGATCGGCAGCTACGTGCAGTACGCGCTCATCGCCACCCTGCTGGGGCCGCGCCTCTGGTGGCTGGCCCTGCCGCTGGCGATGGGCGCGGTGTTCGTGCTCGGCCTCATCCTCCAGCGGCTGCTCCTGCGCCCGATGTTCGTCGGCGTCGTGGAGCGCCGCGACGAGTACGCCACCATCGTCACCATCGCGCTCATGGTGTTCTTCCGGAACCTCGCCATCGTGGTCGGCGGTCCCAACCAGTACGCGCCGGGCGATTACGCGAAGCCGCGGATGCTCGGGACGCTGCCGATCTCGGGCAACCGCTTCGTGGCGCTGATCGCCACCCTCGTCCTGCTCGGCCTCTTCTACCTCGTCGTCAAGCACACCGCGATCGGCCGCGCGCTCCGCGGCGCGGCCCAGAACCGCGTGGGCATCCAGACCGCCGGCATCGACGTCCTGCGGCTCGACATGATCGCGTTCGGGGTGGGCGTGGCGCTCGCCGCCGCCGCCGGCGCGCTGCTGGCGCCCGACTTCCTCGTCTATCCGGAGAACGGCGCCATCTCCACCTTCAAGGGCTTCGAGATCATCGTCATCGGCGGGCTCGGCTCCATCGCGGGGAGCATCGTCGGCGGCCTCCTGCTGGGCGTGCTCGAGGCGCTCGGCTCGGTGTTCATCTCCTCCGCGTACCGCGACCTCTACGGCTTCGTGCTGCTGATCCTCGTGCTGGTCGTCCGGCCCACCGGCCTCTTCGGCGAGCGCGAACGGACCGTTTGACACGCGATCTGACCGTAGGGTGAGGGCCGGGGGCTGCTGACTCCGCTGCGCGTGGATCTGATTCTCAACGCGGGCCGCGGGTGTATCTGGTCTTTCAGTCTTGACGTGGTCGGCGCGTGTATCTGATTTTCCACTCTTGACAGCGATCATCGGGCCCGCTCGCCGGGCGGCACAGTCGATCGCCAGATCGGCTCCGGCGGTGCGCTGTAAGCCCAGGGCGCGCGCGAACAACCGCCCACCGAAAAATTTGCTATCGCGCCGCGATCGTCCGTTCCGGAGGCGCCGGGGGCCGTCGAAAATCGCGGTATAGAGTCGGCGCAGAGCAAACAGGAGAGCGCCGATGCACACCGCGTTCGATGATGTCAGTCTCGCGCCCATGATTGCGCCCACCGTCGGCGCTGCGCCCGAGCTCGAGCGCCTCGGTGACGAGATCGCCGAGCTGTCCGCTCATCTCGATGCCGCCACTGCCAGGCTGCTGGATCTGATCCGGGAGTTCGACGCCCGCGGAGGCTGGGGCAACGGCAGCGGCTTTCGGTCCTGCGCGCATTGGCTGACGTGGCGGGTCGGGTTGAACCCCGGCGCCGCACGCGAGCGAGTGCGCGTCGCGCGAGCGCTCGGCACGCTGCCCCGGCTCGCGGAAGCGCTGGCTCGCGGCGAGCTGTCGTACTCCAAGGTCCGGGCACTGACGCGGGTCGCCACGCCCGAGACCGAAGAGCGGCTGCTCAGGGTCGGCCGGGCCGGCACGGCCGAGCACGTCGAGCGGATCGTCCGCGGCTGGCGGCGGGTCGATCGAATTGCCGAAGCGAAGCAGAGCATCCAGCGCCACCGGAGCCGCGGCCTCCATGTGTATCAAGACGAAGACGGTATGGTGGTCGTCCGCGGGCGGCTGGAGCCGGAGACCGGGGCCGTGCTGATGAAGGCGCTCGAGGCGGCGCGCGAGGCGCTGTATGAGCGGGCGCGCAGCAGCCGCGTGATCGACAAAAACGTTTCCGCGGAGACGCTCGACTCGGAGACAGGCCTGCTCGTCTGCGAGGACACGCCGACGTGGGGCCAGCAGCAAGCCGACGCGCTGGCGTTGCTCGCCGAGACCGCCCTGCATCACGGCATCGATCCGGGGACACCGGGAGAGCGCTACCAGGTCGTGGTCCATGTCGATGCGCCGGTGTTGGCCGAGTCTGACGCGCCGGCGACTCCCGAGGCGTCGGCGGCTCCGGACGCGCACGGTCAATCGGTCCTCGAGGACGGTGCACACGTTTCCGCGGGAACGTCCCAGAGGCTGGCGTGCGATGCGACCCGGGTGGCGATGCGCCACGACGCGGACGGCCACGTCACGGACGTCGGCGCCCGGACTCGAACCATTCCGCCGGCGCTTCGGCGCGCGCTGCAGCATCGCGATCACGGCTGTCGCTTCCCGGGCTGCGGGCTGCCCTTCGGCCAGGGCCATCACATCCGCCACTGGGCCAACGGCGGCCCCACCACGTTGTCGAATCTCGCGATGCTGTGTCGCCGGCACCACCGCGCAGTCCACGAGGACGGCTACCAGGTGGAACGACTCCCTGATGGCGAGCTGCAGTTCAGGCGGCCTGACGGCCGGCTATTCCCTGACGTCCCGCCGCGAGCTCCGGTACCGCCCGATCCCGCCGAGCGGCTGCGCGCGCAGAACGAAGCCGAAGACCTGCACATCCACCCGCGCGTGGCGATACCAAACTGGTCCGGAGAGCGCTTGGACCTCGGCTGGGCGATCGACGTGTTGCACCCGCTGGCCGCTTCCAACAGCTAAGGGCTCGCTCGGCGGCGGTCACGCTTGGCGCGCCAATAGCCGGCGATTCCGGCGCCCAAACCCACGAGGCCCGCCGGGTAGGCGCGCGCGACGAGGATCACCAGCAGGGCGAAGAGAACCATGCGCGTCTCGCCCCAGGGGCGGAGCGCCTCGGACAGCACCTCGATGAAAACCGCGCCCACCACCGGGCCCCAGAACGTCCGCAGGCCCCCCAGGATCACCATGATGACGATGATCGCCATCTCGTTGAACTTCATCGGCGTGGGCGAGAGCAGCCCGACGTAATGCCCCTGGAAGCCGCCGGCGATGGCGGCGAAGACGGCGGAGACGGCGAAGACGACGCGCTTCCACTTGAAGGTGTCCACGCCCATCACGGCGGCCGCCTCCTCGTCGTCGCGTATGGCCCGCAGATAGACGCCGACTCGCGAGTGCACGAGCTGCCAGGCGGCGAGGATGGCGCCGAGGGCCAGGGCGAGGAAGACGTAGTAGTGTGGCGTCGGGCGCGGGGTGCCGAAGAAGAACGGGGTCATCAGCCCGAGGTCGCCGCGCGTGATCTGGTACTCGACGGCGACGAAGAGTCGCACCGACTCCGCGAACGCCCACGTGGCGAGCGCCAGGTAGATGGCGCGCATTCTGAGACACAGGGTGCCGAGTCCCCAGCCGAGCAGCGCGGCCAGCGCGCCGCCGGCGGCGACCCCGACCACGATCGGCACCTTCGCGTGGAGCACGAGCAGGGCGGAGGTGTAAGCGCCGACGCCCGCGAACGTGTGGTGCGCGAGCGAGAACTGGCCCGTGTAGCCGGCCAGGAGGTTCCAGCCGATCGCGAGCACGACGTAGTAGAAGCTCGTGACGAGGACGTGCAGGTGGTACTCCGACACCGCCCACGGCAGCCAGGCGAGCGCCGCGTAGACGGCGAGCGCGAGCCCGATGCGACGCGCCAGGGGCGGGATCAGCTCAGATGCCGAGGAGGGCATCGCGCACGAGGTCGCGGACCTGCTCGGCGAAGACGTGCCGCGGCCCGTGATGGCGCACGCGCCCCATCTCGATCATGTAGAGGTAGTCGCTCACCTGGATCGCCTTGGCGATGTTCTGGTCCACCAGGAGGATCGTCGCGCCCGCGTCGCGTGCCTGGAGCAGCCGCGTGTAGACCTGCTCGGTGATCTTCGGCGACAGCCCGGCGGACGGCTCGTCCACGAGCAGCAGGCTCGGATCGGTGACGAGCTCCTTGGCCAGCGACAGCATCTTGGCCTCGCCGCCCGACAGCGTGGTGGCGCGCGACCGGCGCTTCTCGCGCAGGCGCGGAAAGGCCGCCCATGCGCGCTCCAGCATGGCGGCCATGCGCGCGCGGTCGGCGCGGAAGACCCAGGCACCCAGGTCCAGGTTTTCCTGCACCGTGAGCTGCGGGAACACGCTGGCGCCCTGGGCCACGTAGCTCACGCCCTGCCGCTTCACGGCGTGCGGCGGCAGCGCCTGGATCTCGTGACCGTCGAGGACGATCCGGCCGCGGCGTGGATGCAGGAAGCCGAAGATCGTCTTGAGCAGCGTCGACTTCCCCGCTCCGTTGGCGCCGATGATCCCCGTGATGCTGCCGCGCTCGACCGCCACGGACACGCCGGTGAGGACGTCGATGCCCTCGACGTACCCCGCGACGACGTCGTGCACCTCGAGGAGGGCCATTCAGCCTCCGAGGTACGCTTCCAGCACCGCGGGCTGGTTGGCGACTGCCTCGAACGAGCCCTCGGCGATGAGCCGGCCCTCGTGCATCACCGACACGCGCGAGGCCAGCCGCCGCAGGGTCGCCATCTCGTGCGACACGATCAGGAAGGTCACGCCTTCGTCGCGGTTCGCGTTGAGGATCGTCTCCATGATCGTGTCCTTGATGGTCGGGTGGACGCCCGCGAAGGGCTCGTCCATCAGGAACAGCCGGATGGGCTGCAGCATGAGCCCGCGCGCGATCTGCAGCAGCATGCTCTGGCCGCCCGACAGCTCCTTGGCCGGCGCGTCGCGCAGGCCGTCGAGCAGGACCAGGTCGAGCAGGCGCCGCGCGCGCTCCCGGATCTGCTCGGGGGCGCGCCGCGCGCCGCGATCCAGCTCGGCGAGCGCCGGCACGAGCACGTTCTCGAGCACGGTCATGTTGCCGAAGAGCTTCGAGATCTGGAACGTGCGCGCCACGCCGCGGCCGGCGATCTCGTGCGGGCGCAGGCGCTCGATGCGCTCGCCGTCGAGAAAGACCTGACCGGCGTCGGGGCGATAGAGGGCGGAGACCAGATTGATCGTCGTCGTCTTGCCGGAGCCGTTGGGGCCGATGAGCCCGCGGACTTCGCCGGCCTCGACGCTGAGGTCGAGACCGTCCACCGCGATCACGCCGCCGAAGCGCTTGGCGAGGCCCCGGATCTCGAGGAGCGCGCTTGTCCTACCGAAGGTAGGGCTCATGAGGGCCTACGGGGCGGGCGGGGCGGCCATGACGCGGCCGACGACGCGTCGCAGCTCGTCGAGGTCGCAGGGCTTCGTCAGGAAGGGCGCGCGGGTGCGCTCGAGGAAGTCGCGCTTGTCGCGGCTGAGGACGTCACCGGTGAGGAACACGATGCGCTCGCGCAGCGCGGGGTGGCGCCGCTCGAGCTCGCGGTAGAACGATTCGCCGTCGAGCACCGGCATCTTCGTGTCCGAGACGATCAGGTCGTACGGCCGCGCGGCGAGGAGCCCGAGCGCCTCGGCGCCGTCGCCGGCGATCTCGACCTCGTGGCCGTCGCGCCGGATCGCTTCCGCCAGCGCCTCGGCCACCGCCCGCTCGTCGTCCACGAGCAGCACCTTCCCCGGTCGGACGGCAGACGGCGCGGAGGCGGCGGCCGGTCGCGGGGCGGCGCGCGGCGGCGTCTCGACGGGCAGCTCGATGAGGAGCGTGGTGCCGCGGCCGGGCTCGCTGTCCACCGTGATCGTCCCGTGGTGCTCCTCGACGATACCGCGGCACAACGAGAGCCCGAGCCCCGTCCCCTCGCCTGCGGGCCGCTGCCTGACGGTGTCCTCGAGGGCGCGGTTGTGCTCCTCGAGCGCCAGGTAGAGGCGGCGCGTGGCCAGGAGGTTTCCGATGCGGAGCAGCACCTCGAACGCCTCGAACGGCTTGGTGAGGAAGTCGTGCGCGCCGGCGGCGAGCGCCCCCCGACGCGAGTCGGGCGTCACGTCGGCCGTGAGCACGAGGACCGGCACGAAGACGGTCTCCGGGATCTCGGCGCGCAGCTGCGCCAGCACCGCGAGGCCGTCGACGTGCGGCATCATCAGATCGAGCAGGATCAGGTCGGGCCGCACGCCGCGGTAGAGCTCGAGGGCCGTCCGCGAGTCGGTCGTGCTCGCGAGGTGCCGGTAGCCCGCCTGTTGCAGCAACCGCTCGAGCAGCAGCATGTTCGCCCGCTCGTCGTCGACGATCAGGATCTTCGCGGCGGCAAACGCGGGCAAGGGGGCGCTCATCCGCCCGACAGCGCCTGGTCGATGTGCGTGAGGAGCTGCCGCACGTCGAGCGGCTTCGTCAGGTACGCGCGCGCGCCTGCCGCCACCATGCGCCGCACCTGTCCCGGCGTCGCGTCGGCGCTGAGCACGATCACCGGCGTGCGCGCGAGGAGCGGATCGCTCCTGATCTCGCGCAGCACGTCCTCGCCGGAGATGTCCGGAAGGTGGAGGTCCACGAGGATCAGGTCGGGCCGATGCTCGCGCGCCAGCGACAGCCCGAGCCGCCCCTGCATGGCGGGGATGAAGCGGATCGCGGCCTGCTCGGCCAGGACGCGCTCCACGAGCCGCAGGTTCGACGGGTTGTCCTCGATGTAGAGGACCGTGCCCCGGCGCGTGGCGTCGCCCGGCGTCGGCGCGCGCGACGCGTCCAGGCCGGCGCGCGCGTCGGGCGACATCGTCTCGGCCAGCTCGACCCAGAAGAGGCTGCCCCCGCCCTCCGCGTCGTCGAAACCGATGGTGCCGCCCATCGCCTCCACGAGCCGCTTGGAGAGCGCGAGCCCGAGCCCGGTGCCCTCGACGGGACTCGTCTCGGCGCCGAGGCGGTCGAACGGCGTGAAGAGCCGCGCGCGCCGGTCGTGCGGAATGCCCGCGCCCGTGTCGGCGACCGTGAGACGGATCCGGCCGATGGCCACCTCGTGACAGCCGACGACGAGGCGGCCGGCCTGGTGGTTGTACTTGATCGCATTGGAGACCAGGTTCAGCAGCACCTGCTGCAGCCGCTGGGTGTCCGCGAGCACGTAGCGATGGTGGAGCGTGCCGCCGGAGACCTGGACGTCGATGCGCCGCTCGGCGGCGAGCGGACGGGCCAGGTCCACGACGCGGGCGACGGCCTCGCCGATCTGGACGGGCTCCTGCGAGAGCGAGAGCCGCCCGGCCTCGATGCGCGAGATGTCGAGGACCTCGTTGATCAGCTCCAGCAGGTGCCGGCCGCCCTTGAGGATCTGCTCCACGCTCTCGCGGTCGGGTCCGCCGTCGGGCTGCATCTGGAGGAGCTGCCCGAAGCCGAGGATCGCGTTGAGCGGCGTCCGCAGCTCGTGGCTCATGCGCGAGAGGAACTCACTCTTCGCCTGGTTGGCGCGGTCCGCCTCGGCCTTGGCCTCCGCGAGCTCGTGGGTGCGCTCGCGCACGCGCTGCTCGAGCTCTTCGGAATAGCGCTTCACCTGCTCGTAGAGGCGCGCCTGGGTGATGGCGATGGCCAGCTGGGCGGCCGCCTCCTGCGCGATCTCGATCTGCTCGTCGGAGAACTGTCCGCGCGCGCCGCCGAAGCTCAGTGAGCCGATCAGCTCGCCCCGCGCGCGCATGGGGACGACCATGTAGACGTGGACGCCCGAGGCGAGCAGCGCCTGCGCCTCGGGGCTGTCGGGCAGCGCGTCCACGTCGATCACCTGCATCTCGCCGCGCCGCAGCGCCTCCACGTCGCCCGCCAGCTTCATCGGATACCGCACACCAGGGCCCGCGTGCACGCGGCGGCGTCCGATCGCCGCCAGCCACTCCACCTCGCCCGCCTCGAAGTCGAACAGGTTCACGATGGCTCGGGGCACGCCCAGCAGATCGCGCAGCGGCCGGAGCGCCGCCTCGGCGATCGTCACCGGCTCGGCCGCCGCGATCATGCCCCGGTCGATCTCGTGCAGGACGCGCAGCCGCTGCGTCGACTTGGCCAGCGAGGCTTGCGCCGCCTTGAGGCTCGTGACGTCGTTGGCCACGACGAGCGCGGCGCGCCGCCCGCCGAACGACAGGTCGTGCGCGACGATGTCGACGTCGATGACGCGACCGTCCTTGTGGCGATGCTTCCATGCCGACGCGTAGTGACGGAGGCCGGGTTGCGGCGTCTCGGAGAGCCGGGCCACCGCCTCACGCACGCGGGCGTCCTCCTCGGGTGGGAAGAGCGCCGTCACCTTCATCCGGAGAAATTCCTCGCGCGAGTAGCCGTAGTGCTCGACGGCGGCGGCGTTCACCTCGAGGAAGGCCAGGCTGGCGACGTCGTACACCCACATGGGCAGCGGGTTGGCGTCGAAGAGGAGGCGAAAGCTCGCGTCGTCGGCGAGGGGCACGAACCTATTGTAGCCCGGAGGTCGCCACGCCCCTGAACACCAGCCGCGACGGCGCGCCGCGGAACGGCCAGCCCGGCACCCACGCCGAGAACCGGCCGGCGGTGCCGCCGGCGACGAGCACGTGCAGGCAGGCCGGCTCCCGGAATTTCGGCGTGCGCGCGCCGTCGACGGTGACCTGACACTGCTCCCAGACGAAGCGCCGCACGTCCGCCTTCGACCAGCCGTCCGCCGCGATGGTCGCGGCGTGCTCGGGCCCGATCACGAGCAGCGTGTCGCCGAGCGGCGCCAGGTCGGGGCTCGCGATGACGGCCCCGGCTCGCGCGACGGTCGAGAGGATGTCGCGCGCGCGGCGCCCCCCGGCGTTGACGACGATCTGCGGCGCCTCCGCGGCCAGGACGGCCACCGTGCTGTCGGCGGCGGCGAAGCCGTGCTCGACGGAGAGCGGCTCCCACGGACTCGCCTCCTCGTGCTCGCCGATGCAGTAGGAGTAGCGGCCCGGCTGGCCGAACGTCGACATGCTGATCACGCCGGGACGCGCCCCGCCCACGTTCACCCAGACGAGGCGCACGGCGCGGCCGATCGTCGCGTTGGCGCGGAAGCCGGCGCCGAACACCGACGCCGCGCAGTTCACCTCGAGCGCGCGGCGGATCGGGCCGTTGACGATGACGAGAGGCGTGACGGCGTCGGTCGTGCCGGACACGCCAACGAGGGAGAACTCGGGATCGCAGATCGCGCTCACGGCGGCGATGACCACGGGGATGTATTCCGGACGGCAGCCCGCCATCACGGCGTTGACGGCCACGCGCTCGACGGTGGCGCGGCCGTTGGCCGGCGCCACCAGGCCGATCAGCTCGTCGCCGCCGCGCCCGCTCGCCGCCACCGTCGCCCCGACACGCTCCGCCGTCGGCGGCACCACGGGCAGGCCGTCGGTCACGCCGCGCGCGAACAGCTCCTCGATCGGATCCGACGCGTCGGGGGTCACGGCGCGGATTGTAACTTCGCAGGCGAGGCGCGGCGCGCTGGACGACGGCCCGCGCCTGAGCGATGCTGTCGCCGCATGCACGAGGATGCCCGACTCACGGACGACGGCGCGGCGGCGCTGGCCGCCGAGGCCATGCGGCACGTCGCGAGCGGCCAGGTCGTCGGCCTGGGCACGGGTCACGCCGCCACCGCCTTCGTGCGCGCGCTCGCCCAGCGCGTCGCGGCCGGCCTCGACGTGCGCGGCGTGCCGACCTCCGAGGCGACGGCGGCGCTCGCGCGCGGGCTCGGCATCAAGCTGCTCACGCCGGACGACATCGAGACGATCGACGTCGCCGTCGACGGCGCGGACGAGGTGGATCCCCGCGGCGACCTGATCAAGGGCTACGGCGGCGCGCTGCTGCGCGAGAAGGTCGTGGCGACCCTCGCGCGGCGCTTCCTCGTCCTGGTCGGCGCCGACAAGCTCGTCCCCGTGCTGGGCAGCCGCGGCCGGCTGCCGGTGGAGGTCGTGCCGTTCGCGGCGGGCCCGTGCCGGCGGCGGCTCGAGGCGCTCGGCTATCCGGCGACCCTGCGCACGGCCGACGGCGCGCCCGTGGTGACGGACAACGGCAACCGCCTGCTCGACTGCCGCGTCGGCCCGATCGCCGATCCGGCCGCGCTCGAGGCCGCGCTGCGCGCGACCCCGGGCGTGGTCGGCACCGGACTCTTCATCGGCATGATGCCGGCCGTGCTGATGTGGGACGGTTCCCGCTGCCGCACGCTGACGAGGGAGAATCGGAATTGACGACCCGAGGTCCATTGACGAGCCGTCCGGAGTGGAAGGCGCTCGCCGCCCACTACGAGTCGGTTCGTGGCCTCCACCTGAGGGAGCTGTTCGCGAAGGATCCACGGCGCGGCGAGCGGCTGGTCGCGGAGGCGGCCGGGCTCTACCTCGATTACTCCAAGAACCGCGTGACCGACGAGACGCTCAGGCTGTTGCTCGACCTGGCGCGATCCTCCGGCGTGGCCGCGCGAAGGGACACGATGTTCGCGGGCGAGAAGATCAACGTCACCGAGCAGCGCGCGGTGCTGCACGTGGCGCTGCGGGCGCCGCGCGGCGCGCGCATCGTCGTGGACGGCGAGGACGTCGTGCCGCGCGTCCACGCCGTGCTCGACCGCATGGCCGATTTCGCGGGCCGCGTGCGCAGCGGCGGGTGGACGGGCTTCACGGGCCGCCCGATCCGCAACGTCGTCAACATCGGGATCGGCGGCTCCGACCTCGGCCCCGCCATGGCCGCGGACGCGCTGCGCTGGTACGGCGACCGGCGCCTCACGCTGCGCTTCGTGTCCAACGTGGACGGCGCCGACTTCGTGGCATCGACGCGGGACCTCGATCCCCAAGAGACGCTCTTCGTGGTGGCGTCCAAGACGTTCACGACGATCGAGACGCTGACGAACGCGCGCACGGCGCGTGCCTGGTGCGTGCGCGCGCTCGGTGACGAGCGCGCGGTGGCCAAGCACTTCGTGGCCGTCTCCACCGCCACCGCCGAGGTGCGGAAGTTCGGCATCGACCCCGCGAACATGTTCGAGTTCTGGGACTGGGTCGGCGGCCGCTACTCGCTCTGGTCGGCCATCGGCCTGTCGCTGATGATCGCCATCGGCCCCGCGGGGTTCGGCGAGCTCCTCGCCGGCGCTCATGCCATGGACGAGCACTTCCGCGGAGCCCCCTTCGAGACGAACCTGCCCGTGCTGCTGGCCCTCCTCGGGATCTGGTACGACGACTTCTTCGGCGCCGAGACCCTGGCCATCCTGCCGTACAGCCACGACCTCGGCCGCTTTCCCGCGTACCTGCAGCAGCTCGACATGGAGTCCAACGGCAAGCACGTCGATCTCGACGGCCGAGAGGTCGAGTACCCGACGGGGCCGATCGTCTGGGGCCAGCCGGGCACCAATGGTCAGCACGCGTACTACCAGCTCATCCACCAGGGCACGCGGCTGATCCCGTGCGACTTCATCGGCTTCCTGCGGCCGCTCGACGAGGTCGGTGAGCACCACCCGCTGCTCATGGCCAACCTCTTCGCGCAGACGGAAGCGCTCGCCTTCGGCAAGACGGCGGAGGAGGTCGCGGCGGAAGGCGTGCCGGCGTTGTCGGTCCCGCACCGCACGTTCGCGGGCAACCGCCCCACCAACACGATCCTCGCCGAGCGGCTGACGCCGGCCGTGCTCGGCGCCCTCATCGCGCTCTACGAGCACAAGGTCTTCGTGCAGGGCACGATCTGGCGCATCAACTCCTTCGACCAGTGGGGCGTGGAGCTCGGCAAGGCGCTGGCGAATCGCATCACGCCCGAGCTGACGGCGCGCGACGAGCCGCGGCTCGCGCACGACTCGTCGACCAGCGCGCTGATCCGTCGCTTCCGCGGGCTCGACCGCCCCCGCCGCGCGGACTGAGCGTCAGCGCCGGGCGGCGCCGAACCGCCAGCGCTTGAACGTGTAGACGCCGCCGGGCTCCAGCCGCCCCTCCGCCACCAGGGTAGCGCCCTCCGCCACGAAGTCGAACGTCGTCAGCACGCTCTCGTGGGCCGCGCGGTCCACCACCACATCCGTCGTCGTCACGAACATCTCGTCGAGCAGCCGCGCCGCGCGGAGCGCGGCGAAGAGCGTCTGGCCGCCCTCGCACGCCAGGTAGCGCACGCCGTGCTCGGCGCGCAGCCGCGCGTGCGCGCGCTCGAGACCCTCGGGCTCGAGGAGCGCCTCGACGATCACGGCGGGCTCGCGGATCCCCCGACGCGTCAGCTCCGAGCGTCCCGCCGGGGTGGTGAGGATGATCGTCGACAGCCCGGGCGTGGTCAGCATCGGATGCTGCGACGGCACGCGACCGTAGAGCGAATAGATGACGTTGCGAGGGTGGTGGGACAATCCGCGCGCCACGCGGAAGGCGTAGAGCTCGGGCGCGCGCTCGTCGCCCGGTTCCTGTGGGCTGAGGATCAGCGTCGGCTGCTCGCGAACCGTCTGCGCGCCGATGCCGGCGTCGCCGATCGTCCGCAAGTAGCGCATGAGGCGGCGATCGGCGATGCGATCGAGCCGCGGCTCGCCGCCGAGGATCTCGCGCACCGGGTCGTCGCGCGCGTCACGCCGGCGCCACGCGACCACGCCGTTGGCCGACGCCACCACCACGCCGAAGATCCATGGCCGGTCGGGCGGCGGCGCCGGGAATCCCAGCGGCGCCCAGCGCTCGGGATCGGGCGTGCCGACCTCGGGCCCTGAGCTGCGATATCGCGTCCACTGGATCCGGGTGAGATCTCCCACGGCGCCAGTGTAGCGGCGCCGTCACGTCCTCCCCGCGCCTCACAGGCGTCGCTCCGCGCCTCACAGGCGTCGCTCCGCGCCTCACAGGCGTCGCTCCGCGCCTCACAAGCGTCGCTCCGCGACGACGAGCCGATAGCCGAGGTCGAGGGCGTCGCGTCTCAGTAGATCTACGTGCCGGCGCTCCCACGTGCCGTCGGCGAGATCGGCGCGCAGGCGCGCCAGCCCCGACTCCACGTCGGCGAGCTTGGTGAACGTGGAGATGGCGCCGCGCACGCCGGCGTCCAGATACGCCTCGGGCCGTCGCCAGTACGCGCCGAGGAAGCCGTCGACGCAGTCGTGGGGCACCAGCAGCGGCCGCGCGTCGACGGGGCCGAGTGACCGGCGCAGCTCCTCGAGCGTCGGAAAGATCTCGCGATCGATGGCCACCATCTCGGGGAAGTAGTCGTCGACGAGCCAGAATCCCGAGGTCGCCGCCGGATCCCACGTCAGGACCACGACGCGCTCGCGCGCCACGCGCCCCAGCTCGGCCAGCCCGCGCGCCCGATCGGGCCAATGGTGCACGGTGAGCACCGCGAGGGCGGCGCCGAACGTCGCGTCGCGGAACGGCAGGTCGGTCGCCGACGCCTGCACGGCCGGCGCCGCGCCGGGCCGGCGCTGACGGAGCATCGCGGCCGAGGGCTCGACGGCGAGGACCGGACGGTCCGCCGGCTCGTAGGAGCCGGCGCCGGCGCCGACGTTCACCACGCTCGCGGCCGCGCCGAGCGCCGCCGCGATGGCGGCGGCCAGCCGGGGGTCGGGCCGCCGATAGGCGTCGTAGCCGCGGCCGATCGTGTCGTAGAGCTGCCGGCTCATCGCGCGCGACGCAGGCGCAGCAGCCGGCGGGCGTTGCCCTCGTAGATGGCCGCCCGCTCGGCGTCGCTCGCGCGCATCTTCTCCATGGCGGCGATCGTGTCGCGGATGAAGCCGGGCCCCTTGTCCGGGTCGAACGGCATGTCGGTGCCGAACAGGATGCGCTCGGCGCCGAAGAACGCGAGGCCCGACTCCATCGCGTGCCAGGCGCCGAACAGCGCGGTGTCGCCGTAGAAGAGGCGGAAGTAGTCGATCGGCCGCCGCGCCAGCCGGCCCAGCGCCGCCCCGTCGTCGGGATCGTCGCTGCGCGTGCCGAGCTGCTCGAGCCCGCCGCCGACGCGCCCGGCGCAGAACGGGATCATCGCGCCCATGTGGTGGGTGATGATCTTGAGCTCGGGATGCCGGTCGAAGAGGCCGGAGAAGACGAGTCGGCCCATCGCAAGGCTCGTCTCGTACGGCCAGCCGAACGCCCACCAGAGGTCGTACTTGCTGCGCGGCTCGCCGGCGTAATCAGCCACCGTGGCCGGCCGCGCCGGGTGCAGCCAGATCGGCAGGTCGCGCTCGGCCATGCGGGCGAAGAGCGGCCGGTACTCGGGCCGATCGAGCGGGCGGCCCGCGACGTTCGAGAACATCTGCACGCCGGTGGCGCCCAGGGTGCCGATCGCGCGATCGATCTCGTGCAGCGCGGCCTCCGGGTTGTTCATCGGCAGCGAGGCGACGAACGCCGGAAAGCGTTCCGGGTGGCGCTCGACGAGCGCCGCCATCTCGTCGTTGGCGAGCCGCGCGAGATCCGGGCTGGCGTCGGGACCGCCGACGACCTCGATCGGCGGGTTGGCCAGCGTGAGCACCTGCACGTAGCCCTCGTAGCGATCCATGATCCGGAACCGCAGATCGACGTCCACCAGGACCGGGATGCCGGACATCCGCTTCTGCAGCGCCATCCCGGCCGGGGCGACCGCAAGCATCCGATCGAAGTAACGGCGCGGCAGGATGTGGGGGAACACGTCGATCTTCTGCATGGCGCCGATGATACGATCGCGCCGTGACCGCGTGCGCGCCTTCTTCGCGAAAAACGCCGCCGAGGTTCGGCGGCCCGGGAGGCCCTTCGTGATCCTCCGCTCGCTCGCGCTCTTCGTGCTGGCCGGCCTCTGCGAGATCGGCGGCGGCTATCTCGTGTGGCAGTGGTGGCGCAACGGCGCGCCGCGGCTGGTCGGCGTGCTGGGCGCCGCCGTCCTCGTCCTCTACGGAATCGTGCCGACCTACCAGCCGCAGCACTTCGGCCGCGTGTACGCCGCCTACGGCGGCATGTTCGTCGTGCTCTCGATCCTGTGGGGCTGGAGCGTCGACCGCATCGCGCCCGATCGGTTCGACCTGCTGGGCGGCGCGCTCTGCCTGGCCGGAGTCTTCGTCGTCATGTACTGGCCGAGGTAGGGCGGCTCACAAAAGTTACGAGGCGCTCGCGGGACTCGGCTACACTGTGCACCTCGGAGGGATCAGATGAGGACAGCCCTGCTCGCCGTCGCCTGCCTTGCCCTGACCGCGCAGCCGTGCGCGGCGGAGTGGTTCGCCGATATCTACGCCGGCGCCAGCCTCACGGACAAGCACAACGTCAAGGTGGTCGACCAGATGTCGGGGCACGCGACGTATCACGGCATCGAATTCGACACGGGGCTGGCGTACGGCGGCCGCTTCGGCCGCTACTTCGACGCCGTCCCCTTCCTCGGCCTCGCCGTCGACTACTTCAACTTCTCGCCCAACATCGGTCCCCAGACGGTGCGCGTGGACGGCTGCGTGCCCAGTGGCGGCTGCGGAACGAACAAGATCGGGTTCGGCTCGTACGACCTGGGCTCGCAGGCGGTCTCGCTGGATCTGTTCCTGCGCCTGCCGCTCATGAGGTCGGAGGACGCGCCCGGCGGGCGGATCCAGCCGTACATCCTCGGCGGGGCGCCGGTGTTCATCACCACGCTGACGCCGCGCACGACGCGGTTGTTCCGCAACGCCGACGGCGACACCGACATCACCTGGGGCTACAAGGGCGGCGCGGGCCTGGCCGTCTACGTCTACAAGAACCTGATGGTCTTCGGCGAGTACCGCTACACGCACACCGAGCCCGAGTTCCGGATCCGCGATTCCGCGGCGGCCCGGGCCACGTTCAAGACGGAGCTCGACAGCCACACCGGCCTCGTCGGTCTCGGCGCGCGCTGGTAACCGCCTGACGCGCGGGCGCTAGCCCGCGGGCTCGCCGGCGTTCACCGCGAGCACCTGGCCCGAGATGTTCTTCGCGAGGTCGCTCGCGAAGAACAGCGTCGCCTCCGCGATGTCCTCGGCCTCCGTCATCCGCTTGAGCGGCGAGCGCTCCATCATGGCCTTGCGCATCGCCTCCTCGCTCACGCCGCGCACCTGGGCCTGGCCGGCGATCACGCGGTCGATGCGGTCGCCTGCGACGGCGCCGGGCGCGACGCAGTTGACCCGGATCCCGCGCGGGCCCAGCTCGAGCGCCATGCCGTACGTCATTCCGACCTGGCCCGCCTTCGCCGAGCAATAGCCGATCCGGTAGGGCAGCCCGCGCCGGCCCGCCCCCGACGAGATGTTGACGATGGCGCCGCCGCCCGCCTTGATCATCTCCGGCACCGCGAAGCGGGTGCAGACGTACGAGCTGGTCAGGCACGAATGGATCGTGTACATCCAGTCGTCCATCGTGTAGTCCTCCACCGGCTTCGTCGGCCCGCCGTCGCCCGCGTTGTTGATCAGCGTGGTGATCTTGCCGAAGGCCTTCACCCCCGCCTCGATCATGCGCTTGACGTCGGCTTCCTTCGCGGCGTCGCACGTGACGGCGATGGCGCGCCCGCCCGCCTTGCCGACCAGGTCGGCCGTCTCGCGCACGAGGTCGGCGGACCGCGCCGCACAGACGACGGCCGCTTTTTCGCGCGCGAACGTCAGACTCAGGACGCGCCCGATGCCCTTCGACGCTCCGGTGATGATCGCGACTTTTCCGTCGAGCAGTGCCATCGCCCTCTCCTGAACGTGGGTTGACGGGAGTGTACATGACCCCGCGCGTAATTGAGACGTCTCGCTCCCCGCGTCACGATGCCCTCAGCAACGAACGCGAGAGGAGAACGACATGAACGTGAGGCGCTGATGGCGCCTGTCGTCGCCGCGCTGCTCGCGCTCGGCGGCGCGTGGGCCGCGGTGCACGGCGCCGGACTCGTGGTCCGCGCCGTGCGCCACGCCGACGACCCGTCGTCGTCGCTGTGGATCATCGGGGGCATTCGCGGCCTCGTGGTGGCGGTGGCCGTCTGGGCGCTCGCGGGCGGGTGGCTGTTCGGGCAGACGTGGCTGCTCGTCTTCGGCGTCGTGTTTCTCGCCGAGGAGCTCTACGAGACCGGCGTCGTCGTGCTTCTTCTAAGGATGGCCGGGAGCGGCGGCGCCTAGGGCGACTGCCGCGGCGGCGCCGGCGCGGGCGCGGTCACCGCCGCCCCGGTCTCGACGCGGGGGCCGGTCTCGCGCGGCCCGGGACGCTCGTCGTACCTCGTCTTCAGCTTCGCGACGAGGTCCGGGTAGCCGGAGCGCTGGATGATCGCGTTGAACTGCGCGCGGTAGTTGGCGACGAGGCTGACGCCCTCCAGGGTGACGTCATACGCCCGCCAGCGCTCGCCCTGCAGGAACATGCGATAGTCGACCGGGATCGCCGTGCCCTGTTTCGTCACGATCAGGGTCCGGACCACGGCGCGGTCACCGTCCACCGCCTCGCCGAGATACTGGATCTTCTCGCCGGAGTAATTCTCGATCTTCGAGATGTACGACTGCTCGAGCAAGTCGCCGAAGAGACGCGTGAACTCCTCGCGCTCCGCGGGGGGTCGCGCCTGCCAGTGCTGCGCGAGGCTCCGCCGGGAGATCTCGCCGAAGTCGAAGATCTGGTTCGCCACGGCGCGGATCGCCCGCCGACGCTCCAGCGACCTCGCCTCTTTCTTGAGCTCGGGATCCGACAGGATTTTCACCACGAGGTCGACCGACGTACGGAGCTGGTCCGTGGCCGGGCCGGCCAGCGCGTCGGAGACCATGAGCAGCGTCACTCCCATGCTGAGCGCGAGGATGAGGAAACGGGTCGAGGTCATGGCGAGGATACTGAGGCCTCGGCGGATAAAACGAAAGGGGCCAGGAAGCGCGGCTTCCTGACCCCGGTCTCGTCCAATCAAAGCTATGGTGTGGCGCGAGTCGCCCGCGCGACGAAATGAAAGTCCTGCATCTGGACCTTGCCCCCCTTCACCTGCCTGGGGTTCTTCGGCGTCAGGTCCTTGAGCCCGTCCCGCTTCGATGCCGCCGACTTCGTGTTGGCCATGGCTCCCTCCATCTTTCGTTCCTCTCTGGCTTGTTGCTCCCGTGCGCTCTGAGGTTCGCAAGACGCCTGCCAGCCTCGTCGCCTGCCGAAAACCTGACAAATGTACGGTTGTCCTGATTTTCGCGGCCAACGCGCAGGGACGCCGGCGCCGGACCCGGGCGAACCGCCCGACGGCGGAGGGAGAGCTGCCTGCTGAGTCGACCGTCGGAGCCGGGCGCACCGCATGCCTGGTGCGAAATCCCCACGTTCTCGCGTGGCACCGGGAATGCTCGAGAAGCGCCCGGCGCTTGCATCGTGAGGGGCAGCTATGGATAGTAGGGCCCCATGCAAGCGGACGAGGTGATCTTCACGGTCGACCGGATGGCGTACGTCTGGGAAGACGTCGTCATCGCCGGGCACGTGTGGGGGGATTGGACGACTCTCGAGCAGCGGGTGCGCGACGGCTTGGCCTGCCTGGCGCGGCTCGACGATGTCGACGACGACGCGCTCGACGAGGCCGACGTCGACGCGGCGGCGTGCGACTTCCGCTATGCGCGCGATCTCGTCGCCGCTTCCGACCTCGAGGCGTGGCTGGAGCGCCGCGGCGTCACGATCGACGCGTGGCTCGACTTCATCCGGCGCTCGCTGCTGCTCCGGCGCTGGGCGAACGATCTCGACGAGATCCGCGCAGCGTACGAGCTCGACGAGGACGAGGTCGCGGAGGCCGTGCCGTGCGAGGCGGTCTGCAGTGGCATGGCGGCGAGCCTCGCCGAGCGCCTCGCCGCCCGGGCCGCCGTCTATGCGCGCATGCGCGACGAGGGCGGCGACGCGACGGCGTTGACGCCCGAGCCCCCGAAGGACGTTGCGCAGGCGCGCCGCGAGCGGGTGCAGATGCTCTCGCGGCTGGAGGCGGCATGGCGAGAGTTCACCGCGAGGAACGCGCCTCCCGAGGCGTTGCGTGCACTGATCGCCGCCCGGCAGCTGGACTGGATGCGCTTCACCGTGCAGACCGTCCTGGCGCCCGACGTCGAAGTGGCCCGCGAGGTCACGCTCTGCGTGCGGGAGGACGGTCGCCCCATCGAACAGGTCGCGGCCGCGGCGAGACTACGCGCCGAGACGATCGAATGGTGGCTGGAAGACGTCGAGCCCGCCGTGCGGGAGGCGCTGGTCGGCGCGATGCCAGGCGACGTGCTCGGGCCGCTCGCCTTGAAGGAGGGCCACCTGATCCTGGCCGTAGGCAACAAGCGGCTAACGTAGGTGCAGCACTTCGTCTCGGCCGCGAAGACGAGAGCCCCGGCCGCGGCGGGGCCGCTCGGGCGCATCGCGCAGTCCTCGCACGTCGCCTCGGACTCGTGGGGCAGCGGGCCGCCGAGCAGATCGTCGATCCAGCCTGCGTAGAGCGGCGGCAGCGTGCTGGGCGGCTGCCACGACCTCCCGTGGGCGGGCGAACCGCCGTCAGTCTTGCGCCCACCATGCTGACGCTCACCCACAATCGCCCTCCCCGGGGAAGACCCGTCGGATGAGCGATCCGTCCGGGCCGGCGATATCCTAACACTCGCGGCGCGCCCGGCCGGTCAGCCCTGTGCGGACAGCAGATCACGCGTTGCCGTCGATGCGCGGGGTAATTCAGCGATGGCTTCGGCATGCGAGAAGTACGTGCTGATCGAGGCGACGACGACGCGGGCTTCCACGGTGACGAGCTCGATTCCGACCAGCGACACGCGGACCCAGGCGTCGATCACGATGCCTTTGTCGAGTACGCGGTCGAGAACGTCGACGACGCTGGTGCTGCTAGGCTCGCGGTCAACGCTCAAACGCGCACAACCTCAGCCGACCATGATGCGTACACCCTGTCGAGTCAGCCAATCGCACACACGCCCCCATGAGTCGGGATCGTCTTTGTTCCAGCGGGCAATGGCCTTCGATGAGATTGCCACGACAGGACGACGTCGCTCGTGCATCCTCTTCACCAGCTTCGCCAGGTCTGTGGGGCTTCCCCGGAGGTCGCGCAGGAGCGCCTCCGTCGCCTCGTCCATCGCCGCGAGCGTTTGCTCCGGCACCATGACGCGGCCACCGAGCGCACTCCTTCGTCCCGACAGTGCTGTGGAGGGCATGGGCGCCGGCCGCGCCGCGGAGTCCAGCCGGAGCCGCGCCGCTGGCCAGGAGCGGAGGTCAGGCATCCACGGCTCCCGGTGATTCGAGGCGTCGGCCTGCCGGAGGGTGGTGTCTCGGTCGCCGCTTTGGCTGCGCGTTTGTCCGTTCTCCACAGTCTCCCCCAGAAGAGTGCACGCTACGCAACAGTTGCGCCATATTGGTAAACCTACGAAAAAGCGAATGCCGATCAGAGGGAAGCTGCCATGCGGCTACCGATGTGTGAAAATATTTTCCCGTACTAGGAAGGAAGTGGTGTCTTGGTCGCGGGACCGGGAGCAAATTCGAGGGACGAGGAGGATTCGTCGTGCGTCATGTGGAATCTCTGTCTCGTGACGGCGCCGGCCTCCGCCGGTTTCTCCGTGTCCCTCACACCATCTACCTCGGCGATCCGCTCTGGGTCGCCCCGCTGGGCGGCGAGGTCCGGACGGTCCTGTCCCGGGAGAATCCCTTCTTCGAGCACGCCGAGGCCCAGCTGTTCGTCGCCTGCCGTGCGGGCCGCGACGTTGGCCGCATCGCCGCGATAATCGACCACCGTCACAACGAGCTTCGCGGCATCATTCGGGTTCTTCGATGGACGAGGACTGCGGCCTCCTGATCGAGGGCTTCGATTCATCGCCGTTCTTCATGACGACGCACAACCCGCCCTACTACGTGGACCTGTTCGAGGCTCAGGGCCTCCGCAAAGCAAGAGACCTGTGGGCCTACCACCTCGAGCCCACCCAGGGCCACGTGGCGCGCCTGGCCCCCCTCGCCGATCGCGTGTTGCGGCGAATGCCGGGGCTGGTGGTCCGGCCGATCCGGAAGCGTGACTTCAACGGCGAGGTGGCCCGGATGGATGAAAGAGATCTACAACGCGTCCTGAGCCGCACGCGCCCGTGCCGTACGTGGCCAGTGCCTCCTGGGCCGCGGCGATCGTCTCCGGATGCGTCGCCAATCCGAGGTAGTTATACGAGCCGAGGTTGATGATCGGACGTGAGACGCCCGCCGTCTCCAGCCGGGTGCGCGGAATCGGCGGGCCGAGGAGGCTCGGCTCGTAGAGCGACGTGGCCCACGCGGTCGCTCGACGCCACTGCGTGAACTCCTCGGGCGGCACCGACGGATCGGACGTCTCGCTGAAGACGAAATCGGCGAGGCTCAGCCGCTCGGATGGCAGTTCGGTCACAGGCGCTCCTTCTTCCGCTCTCCGAAAGAGGCTTCAGGGTAGGACGAACACGGGCCGATCGGCAAGGGGCTGCGGAGTGTTTTTTGCGGTTGCGGAACGATCGCCGGGCGCGCATAGTCTTGCGACTCTCGCACGGGTCGCTCTCGGACGCTGGACCGCCTCAAAGGAGGCTGCCATGGGGACGATGCGCAGGCCGAAGCCGTTCACGATCCTGTTCGTCGGAATGCTCACGGTGCTGCTCGCTCTTCTCGTCGTCTCCCCATCGACGGTACGCGTCCGCGGCGCCGATCATCGGGAAGCGCCGCTGATCAGCGAGGACCCGGCGGCCGACATCCCGGACGTGTTCGCGTTCCTCAACCCGAACGACCCGACGAAGGTCGTGTTCGCGCTGGACGTGAACCCCTTCGCGGTCCCCGGGGTCCGCTCCTCGTACTCCTTCAGCAACGACGTGCTCTATCAGATCAAGATCGACAACACGGGAAACGCGGAGGAGAGCCTGGTCATCCAGGCGCGTTTCGAGGGCTACGAATCGTTCCGTGATCCGCGGTGTGCCACGGCTCCCGGTGGCCAGTTCGTCACCGTGCTGGGCCCCGCGCGACCGCGAAAGACGGGCGCCGTGAATGACGAGTTGCGGGGCGCGCCCGTGGTCACGGGCTGCACGAATCAAGTCATCACCGGGCCGGGCATTCGCGTGTTCGCCGGGCTGCGGGACGATCCGTTCGTCACGGACCCCGCCCAGCTCAACCGGATCCTCGGCGGCGCCGAGCAGGTGTTCAGGCAGATGACCTCGCCCATTCTGGGGCCCCTCGACGGCCGACCGGTCGTCGCCGTGCCGAGCGGTCCGCGGAGCGGTTTCGATACCTTCGGCGGGTTCAACGTCTCGGCGCTCGTGGTCGAGGTTCCGAGAAGCGCGGTTCAAGGCAGTCGAAATCGAGTGGGCACGTATCTCGGGAACAACACGACGATCGGCTTCTGGGGCACGACCAGCCGCCAGAAGAACTTCCACAGGAACGACGACGACGACGACAACAAGGGGAGCGCACCGTTCGTCCAGATTCAGCGGATGGGCCAGACGCTCGTCAAGACGGTCTTCATTCCCGTCACGCAACGAGACCGCTACAACGCGAGTGTCCCCGCACACGACCTGGCCGACCTGAACAACCCGAACAAGTTCTCGCTTCCTCCCGGCGCTCCAGGCTTCAGCCGCTTCATCCCGGACGCCCTGACCACCTCCGGCACTCCCGGCGACGCCGGCAACACGATCGCCGCGCGAGCGGACCTCCTGACGGCCATCGGCGTGGCGACGCTTCCGAACGGCGCGCCACTATTGCCCGGGCTGGCGGCCCTGCCGAGCACGAGTCGGGACCTCATCCGTCACGTCATCTTCCCGGATGTCCTCCGCATCGATCTCGCCATCGCGCCTCCCGGCGACCTGGTCGTGGCGGCGAACGGGTTGCAAAACGGCCGGCGGTTGGACGATGACGTGACCGACATCCTGCTGAGGCTCGCCCGTCAGCTCGCCGACGTGAACTTCCCGCCCGGTATCCCCGGGGGCAACGGGGCGCCTCGGCCAGGGGCGCTGAACTGCACCGTGTTGCCCAACTGCCCCGACCGACGGGTCCTCGCCGTCCTCCAGGGGACCGATTTCATCGAAAACACGGACGCCGACGTGGCGAATCTCGCCAACAGCGGGCAAGACCGGCCGCTGCTCCATGACTTCCCGTTCTTCGCCGAGCCGCACCCGCTGCCCGGGAACACGACGCCCGCGCCCGGCACGGTCGGCTATCCGAGCACGCCGAACGACCCGACGTAACAGCGTGGGGCGGGTCAGGCGAAACAAGAGGGTGAGTCGATGAGGCGGAGGGAGATGGCAGTCGCCCTCCTCCTCGCGGCGCTCTCGCCGGCCACGCTCGCTGCCCAGCCCCAGGCGACCGATCAGCTCATCAAGTTCTTTCAGTCCCGCGTCGCGAGAGATCCCGACGACGTCTTCAGCTACAACAAGCTCGGCGCGGTCTACGTCCAGAAGGCTCGCGAGAGCGGCGACCTCACCTACTACGCGCTCGCCGAGAAAGCCGCCCGGCGGTCCACGCAGCTGGTGCCTCAGGGGCCTTCCGCCGCCGCCGCGACCACGCTCCTCGCCCTCGTCCATCACGCCCGGCACGAGTTCCGGGAGGCGCTCGGCCAGGCTCAACAGGCGCTGCAGCTCGGCGGCGCCGACGTCTCCCCTCACGCCATCGCCGGCGACGCTCTGGTGGAGCTGGGCGACTATGACGGCGCGAGCCGAGCGTACTCGCGGTTGCTCGGGCTCACGGGACCGCGGCACCCGCACGGCCGTCTCGCGTACCTGCGGTTCTTGCAGGGCGACGCCGAGGCGGCGCTCGCCGGCATGCGGCGGGCCGTCGAGGCCGCCCGCGGCGATTCCACCAGCCGCGAGCCGCTCGCGTGGAGTCAGGCGCAGCTCGGCGAGCTGGCGTTTCAGATCGGAAGGACCGCAGAGGCGGACGCGGCGTACGCCGCCGCGCTCGCGACGTATCCGGGCTACCACCGCGCGCTCGCCGGCCTGGCGCGCGTCCGCGGCGCGCAGCACCGGTACGTGGACGCCGTCGACCTCTACCGGAAGGCGCTGGCGGCCATCCCGTTGCCGGAGTACGCGGCCGCCCTCGGTGATGTCCAGGCGAAGCTGGGCCAGCGCGACGAGGCGCGCAGGCAGTATGCGCTCGTCGAATACATCGGCGCGCTGAACGCGCTCAACAAGACGGTCTATAACCGGGAGCTGGCACTCTTCTACGCCGACCATGACATCAAACCGGTCGAGGCCCTGCATCTCGCCCGCAAGGAGCTGGACGTGCGACGCGACATCTATACTCAGGACGTCCTCGCGTGGGCCCTCTACCGCAACGGCCGGTTCGTGGAAGCGGAGGCCGCGATCAAGGAGGCTCTGCGGTTCGGCACGCCCGACCCTCGGCTGCACTTCCATGCGGGACTCATCCACGAGGCGCGCGGCGATGCCGACGGCGCGGCTCGGCACGTCGCCAGGGCGCTGGCGTTGAACCCGGATTTCCATGTCCTGCACGCGGAGACCGCCGCCCGGACGCTCGAGCGGCTCCGCGCGGCCCGGCGGTGATCGCGAGCCCGGGCCCGTGAGCGCCCGAGCGCTCTCGACGGCGGTGGGGCTTGCCGTCCTCGTCGGCGCCGCCGGTGCGGCCGCCCATCCCCTCGGCAACTTCAGCATCAACCACTACGCGGCGCTCGAGATCGCCCCGCCAGTCGTCTACGTCCGCTACATCATCGACCTGGCCGAGATCCCCACCTTCCAGGAGATCCAGGAGACGGGCGTCGTCGCCGACGTCGGCCATCCGAGCGCCGCCCGGTATGCCACGGACAAGGCTGAAGCGCTCGGGCGGGGACTGACACTCGAGGTCGACGGCCGCCGGCTGGCACTCGAGCAACGGGCGCAGGAGATCGTGTTTCCGCCCGGGGTCGGGGACCTCCCGACGCTCAAGCTCGGCGTCCTCTTCCGAGCCCAGCTCCCTGCCGACGCCGCCGGCCGCGAGCTGACCCTCCGCTACCGAGACGAGAATTTCCCCGGGCGGGCCGGATGGAAGGAGATCATCGCCGTCGTCCGGCCCGGCGTGACGCTGGTTCGCAGCACCGTGCCGAGCCGCGACCGGAGCGGAGGTCTCGCGAGCTACCCGACGGACCTGCTCGGCAGTCCGCCCCAGGATCTGGAGGCCCAGATCGTCGTCCTCCCGGCGGCGTCAGCCGTCGCCGGCTTCCCGTCGAGCGAGCGTGAACCTCCCATCTTCGGCGGCGGCGCCGGCGCGCGCCGGCCGACTCGTGATCGCTTCACCGAGCTCGTCGGGACGCCCGATGCGAGCCTCGGCGTCGTCGCCATCGCGTTGCTCGTGGCCTCGGCCCTCGGCGCCTTCCACGCCCTCGAGCCGGGCCACGGCAAGACGGTCGTGGCCGCGTACCTCGTCGGCTCGCGCGGGACCGCGCGACACGCGCTGATCCTGGGCCTCATCGTGACCGCGTCGCATACCGCCGGCGTGTACCTCCTGGGCGGCATCACGTTCTACGCCTCCCGGCACGTCGTCCCCGAGCGCCTGTACCCGTGGCTCGGGCTCGCCTCCGGGCTCACGATCGCGGTGCTGGGCTTCGTCCTCTTCGTTCGCCGCTACAGCGGAGGAGTCGAGGGCCATGCCCACCATCACCACGGCAGTGACGGGCACGGGCACCGGCACGATCCCGCCGATCACCATCATCACGACGGCACGCATCATCACCACCACGAGGGTGAACCCGTCTCGCTTCGCTCGCTGTTCGCGCTCGGCATCAGCGGCGGCATCATCCCCTGCCCGGCCGCGCTCGTCGTGCTCCTGAGCGCGGTCTCTCTCCGCCGGGTGGGCTTCGGCCTGCTGCTGATCGTGGCCTTCAGCGTCGGCCTGGCCGCCGTGCTCGTCACGATCGGCATCCTCATGGTGTACGCGCGGAGGCTGATGTCGCGGTTCCACGAGGACGGCCCTCTCGTCACCCGGTGGCTACCGATGACGTCCGCCGCGGTGATTACGCTGCTGGGGCTGGCGATCGCCCTGCAGGCGCTGGCGACGGCCGGCGTCCTGCCGCCGATGACGTCGTGACCGTGGACTTGGCGCGCGTTCATCACCGGCGTGAAAATAGTTGGGCGCTGGCCTCCCCCCGTTGCTACGATCGCGGCATGTCAATACCACGTGTGCTTCTCGCCGCTCTTGTCGTGATCGTGGCTGCCGGCTGCGCCTCCGCACCTACTCGGACGGTGCGGAGCGAGTTCGAGGACATCCCGATACCCCGCGGCCTGACCTACCAGCCAACCGACTCCATCGTGATCGAGTCGCCGTCCGTCAGGGCCGCCCGCCTCGTCTACCGAGGCCGGATCGAGCCTCGAAGTCTCGGGCTCGCGCTGCGGACTATTCTGGAGGGCAACGGATGGCGCTACGTCACCATCACCAGCAACCCTCAGCATGGCACCGCGCAGGTCTATGAGAAGGACGGGAACGCGCTCCAGATTCTGGTCTGGGAGGGGCTCTGGTTCACCTATGTTGAGCTGACTGCGAGCCGGGTGATCTTTTCTCCGACCGCTTCGGCAAAGTAGGGCCCGCCTGATTCTTCCATCCGAAGGCGCGGTGCGACGGCGCGCACACCGCGCCCCCAGGTTGCAGGCGCCGGACGGCTACTTCTGTATATCCCCCGTCGCGGTAATCGTGTCCCGCTTGATGTCGCAGCCCTGTCCCACGGCCACGACCTGCTTCTCCTCCTTGGTCTGGTCGTAGAGAACGAGACAGTTCCCGACGCGCCACCACTGGGTCGACGGCTTCGTAGCGCATCCGGCGGACACGAACGCGATGAGCAGCGTGAAGAACAACAGCGCTCCACGAGGCTTCATATGACCTCCAAATCTCGACGCCAGGCCCCCTGTGGCCTCGACCACATGTGCGTCTGTCGTGCCATACGAAGACCCGTCAACATTCCGCAGGGTTGATGTGAAGGGCGTGCGCACCATGGTTGATTCCTGACCGCGGCATGCGAGGCGCGGCGCTCACGGACGAGCCAGCCGAGACGTGCGCGCCGTCCACGCGGGGCCCGGACTAACCGCCGAGATTGCGGTAGTACACCGTCGTGCCGCAGAGCCCGCCGCGCGGCAGCAAAGCATAGCCGGGGATCACACCGACACGCACCCAGCCCTGGCGCTCGTACAGGCGTTCGGCCTCGGGGCTGGCGGTGTCGAGCACCAGCAGCGTCTTCCCGCATTCGCGCGCCGTGGCTTCAGCCGCTCGCATCAGCGCCGCCCCCAGCCCTTGGCGCCGCGCGCGGCGATGCACCAGCATCTTCGACAGCTCGGCGCGGTGCGGTTGGTTCTCGGGCTGGTCGAGCACCAGCTGCACGGTGCCGCACACGCCTCGCGCATCTTCGGCGATCAGCAGCGCGCGTTCGCCCGCGGCCACGCCTTGCGCCACGCGGCGCCAGAACGCCGCGGCGCGGTCGCGCGGCAGCGGGTGCATGAAGCTCACCGACGCGCCGCCTTCGACGCAGTCGATCAACACGTCGGCGAGTCCGTCGATCTGCATGTCATCGAGCGCGTGCAGGCGTCGCAGGGACCAGGTGGGCGCGATCATCGTCGCGAGGGCGTCTCCGACGCAATCACCACGGCATAGCGCGTCGCTTTTCGTGTGGGGTTGTGGAATATCGTCGGGCGGTCGAGCTGCATGGCCAGGCAATCACCTTCGCGCAGGCGGTGGCGCTCCACGCCCAGCGTGATGTCGATCGCGCCCTCGAGCACCCACACCTGCTGGTGCACGCGCGTCTCGCGCGCGCCGGTTTCGAACGCCACGCGCCCCCCGGGCGGGAAACGCACCTCGACGATCTGCATCGGCTGCGTCACGCCCGGCGGCGAGACGTTGCGCCGCAGGTAGCCCGAGGCCGGGTCTTTCCACTGCGGCTGGTCATCACGCCGCGCCACCGGGCCGCCGGGCGCCTGGGCGGCGGCGGCCGGCGCGTCGAACAGCGAGGCCAGCATCACGCCCAAACCCGCGGCGAGCTTCTCGAGCACCACCGCGGTGGGGCTGCTTTCACCACGCTCGATGAGCGAGATCATCGAGCGGCTCACGCCGCTTTTGCCGGCCAGCGCGTCGAGCGAGAGGCCGTGCGCGGCGCGCAGCTCGCGCACGCGCTCGGCGATGCGCTGGTTCAGGTCGGACGCCGTTTCTCCCATGATGGACGCACTGTCCACCATATTGGATACGGCGTCAAGTCGTCGAGTGGTGCGTCAACGCACGATAACGGGCGGGAGTCAGGCCGAACGCCGATTTGAACGCTCGGGTGAAGTGCGCCTGATCGGCGAATCCGGCGTCGCATGCCACCTCGACCAGTGGCCGCTCCCGAAGCATCCGCTCCCGCGCGAATTCGAGACGGCGCATGAGTAGATAACGGTATGGGCTGGTCCCGAACATGATCCTGAACTGGCGGGACAGGTCATAGCGTGTCAATCCCGTGATCGACTCCAGCTCCGTTGAATGCACGATACGGGTCCTCTCGGCGTCCAGGAACTGTCGAGCTCGTTCGTTGGCCCGGACGTCGACGCGTCGGGAGACCACCCGTCTCGCACCACCCCGCTCTGCAGCCATCAATCCTTCCGCCAGGTCCACGATGAGGGTATCCACCGCCAACGACTCCAGTGGAGCGCGAAAGGCGCCCTCGATGGCTTGCGACAGCCTCCTGTTCATCGACACCGGCTCGCTCACGAACGGGAGCGGATGAGGCTTTCCGCGCAGCACCCGTACCGCCTCGGCAAGAAGCGATGGCGCCACATAGACGATCCGATACCCGAAGCCCTCGTTGGTACCCGCGCGTCCGTCGTGGACCTCATCCGGATACAGCACGACCACCTGCCCGGGCGTGCTCGCCCGGACCGAGCCCTTGTAGTCGAATACCTGGACGCCGCAGTCGGTCACGCCAATCGCATACGTGTCGTGGCGATGCTTCTGGTAGGCCTGGCCGGCGAACCACGCCCTGAATAGCTCGACGCCATCGACCGGCCTCGTACTGGCGATCCAGCCCGCAACCGTCCCCTGGCACGATCGTTCAAGACCCTTGCCGGCCGATCTGGTTTGCTCGAGACGCATCGCTCGCATCCTTGGGACAGGCCCTGAGTGAGTCTGCCCGATCCGTGGAGGTATCGCACGACTGCGGAGCAGGTCGTGGCGTTTCTTCTCTTCGCCGTCGTGGCCGCCGTCACGCCAGGTCCCAGCAATGTCATGCTGACCGCGGCCGGCGCCCACGCGGGCGTCCTGAAAGGACTTCCCTGCCTCCTCGGCGTCACGACCGGCATGGGTCTCATGATGTTCCTCGTGCCGCTCGGGCTCGGGAGTCTCGTCCTCAAACATTCTCTGGTGCTCAAGACACTCAATTGGGGTGGGGCCGCGTTCTTGCTCTGGCTGTCGTGGAGGATCGCGACGTCCTCCAGCCGCGTCGAATCGATGCCGGAAAGAAACCCGGTCGGTTACCTGGGCGCTGCGCTCTTTCAGTGGGTCAACCCGAAATCCTGGCTTGTGAGTGCGAGCGCCGCCAGTGCCTTCCTCAGCGCCGAGGCGGGGAGCCCCATCGTGCAGGCCGCCTCCCTGGGGGGCCTGTTCGTTCTGGCCGCGCTGCCGAGCTGCTTCCTGTGGCTGGCGTTCGGAGCCGCCGTCCAGCGCGTCGTCCGTGGCCGTCGCAGTCTGAGAATATTCAACATCGTCATGGGAGCCCTTCTTGCCCTATCGATTGCTCTCATCGTTCGGTAGAAGAGCCTGGCCGACTGCCGTGTCGGTGCCGGCGGTGCGCGGATGACACCCGCCACCAGCCGGCGAGAGCTGGAACGCTGGCTCGCCACCGCCGCGTTCACACGTACTACCGATTCCGATTGCGCGAGTTCGGCGAAGGCGAATGCACGATCGACGTGCCGTTTCGCGACGAGTTCAAGCGCCCGGGGGGCGCCATCAGCGGGCCGGTTTTCATGGCGGCCGCGGACGTGGCGATCTGGCTCGCCGTCGTCACCCGCCGCGGCGCCGAGGAGACGTGGGTCACCGTGGTGCTCCTTACCCTTGGAGGCCGACGATCGACGCGTCCAGCGCCTTGGCCGCACGCACCGGATCGAAGTACTCGCGAAGAAACGTGATCTTCCCGGCCCTGGCACGAAGGAACACGACATACTCCTGCCGGTACACACGTCCGGTCCGCTCGATGAGACCTTCCGCCTTCACTTCGGCGACAGCGGCTGCTGGGTCGGCGAAGGCATGCACTCTCACGTCAGAAAAGCGGAACTTCTCCACTGTTCCCAGGAACCAAGTTACGTGTCTAACGACCGCTTCGCGGCCGGATAGCCGCTCCGGATGGCCAATCGCGGGCGCATAGGGCAGCTCCCAGACGATCTCATCGGCAATCAACGTCTGCCATCGCGCGTTGTCAGCAACGAGCGTCTCGAAATGTTGCAGCAGCAAATCCGACGCAATACTCATGTCCACTCCCTCCGTCACCATTTTGGATCCTCAGCGTGGCGGTCAGGCGACGAAGTCGCTTATGGCGGGAATCACGGTATCGGGCGCTTCCTCCATGAGCCAGTGGCCCACGCCGGTGACCACCGTGCCGCGGACGTCCGACGCGACCAGTTTGGCCTGCTCGATGAGGAAGGCGCCGCCGGCCTTCTCGCCCGACAGGACGAGCAGCGGCATGGTAAGCCGCGTGCTGCCCATGCGGGCGAAATCCTCCGCGTCACGCTCGAAATTGCGGAAGTACTCGAAGCCCGCCCGCATGGCCCCAGGCTGGGCGTAGGCCCGGGCGTAGAGCCGGCGATCGGCCTCGGGTACGGAGCGCGTCCGATCTGCAGCGAAGTCGTTCCAGAAATGCTCCAGGTAGATGCGCTCGCGCCCCTTCACCAGCGCCAGCGGCACGTCGCCGTAGAAATGGAAGTGCCACAGGTCACGCAAGAGCCACACGTTCTTCCAGTTGCCGATGCCGGGCAGGAACGCGTCCATCAGCACCACCCGCTCGGTGGCCTCCGGGAACTGCGCGGCATAGGCATAGGCCACCATCAGCCCGATGTCGTGGCCGACGATGCGGACGCGATCGAGCTTGAGCGACGCCGTGAGCTCGTGGATGTCCACGGCCATGTTCCTCTTGTCGTATCCGGTGGCCGGCTTGGCCGAGCCTCCGGCGCCGCGCAGGTCGGGCACGACGACGGTGTGACGCTCGGCGAGCAACGGCATGAGCGGGCGCCACATGTGGCCGGTCTCGGCATAGCCGTGCAGCAGGACCACCGCGCTGCCCCGCCCGCCGACGAGATAGCGCAGCCGCACGCCGTTGACCTTGGCGAAGCGCTCGGTGAAGCCGGCGGGCTGGGCGGCGCTCCTTCGGGAACTGGCCACTCTACTCCCCCCTTACTCCGCTTATCTTACTGGTCTCGAGGAGCACTCGAGTTGGTGCACCCGTGCACGGTCAGGGAGCTTCGCGCGAGATTTTGTCGAAAGACTCGACGGTGGCACGATAGGTGGCCGCAGGCGACGAGACGGGGACGAAGAAGTACGCCCGACCGCCAGCCGCCACGTCACCCAGAACCCACCCGGCGGCTTGGCCGGTCACCCTTCCGGCCGGGTCCACACTCTCGACTCGCAAGCGAACATTGGTGATCCTCCAGGGCAGGTCATTGTGGAGGTATCCCTCCACGGCCGGCCCTCGATGTGAGCTCATGGCTTCCTCCAGCTCGAAGCGAAACGGCCCTCGAACCACAGGAGTCTCCGCCGCCGCGACGATCGGCCCGAAGAGTCCGGTGATGAGCAATCCGAGCACCAGGGAATACCGGACCATCGTCTGCCGGCCGGCCGCCGATCCGGGCCAGAAGGCTTTCATCGCCAGTACCAGGGACTCCACAGCGCCCAGTCGATCGCGTCCTGCTCGGCCCAGATCCGCTCCTGCGTGATCCGCCGCTCCGTCACCAGGCGCTGATAGGCCGAGTACTCCTTCGATCCGCCCACATAGAGGCAGCGGCACTTGTCCGGGTCAGCGAATGTATACACGACGCCGTCGCCTTGCGTCCGCGCGACGATCTTGAGCGGCGGCATCGTGGCAAGGTCGTCGCGCCGCTCGGGACTGTCGCCGGTCCGCATCTGGAATCCCGCCGCGCTGAGGAGCTGCTCGGTGCTGGCGGCCTCATGCCGGCGAAGCGCCGCGCATCCGGACAGGGTCAGCAGCGCGGCGGCGAAGACGAGAACGTGATGTACGCGCATGTCAGCCTCCCACCTCTCTCACGACCCCACGATGGAGGAAGTCGCACATGATCCGGTTGCCGGAGCCTCCGACCGGAGTCTCGTCCATCGCTTTTGGGACGCCGCCAGCGCGACCGCGGTTTCGCCCGACCGCCAAAGTCGGGTGAAACCTCGATGCTCGCCTCTCCGTCTCAAGAAGTGAGAGTCGAAGAAAGAAAGAGGTGAGACGCGATGAAGAAGTTGACCTTCGCACTGATCCTGGCGCTGGTCGCGTTCAGCGGCGTGGGCGTGGCCCTGGCCGACACGGAGACCGGTAGCGGCATCGTCGGCACCCAGTCGCCCTGATCCCGAATCGTGGGCGGGGAACGGCAACGTTCCCTCGCCCACGGCATTTCGGCTCGTCGCCTTCCGCAACCCGCCCATCGCGCACGGGGAAGACATCTCATGGCACGCTTTGGCTCGGTACTGCTGGCGGCCGCTCTCACGTTCCTCGCCGGTTGTGCGTAAGGCCTTTCTCTCCCCTGACGATGCCGGCAAGCGAAGCCCGAGCTTCCTGCGTGAGGAGTTCTCCGTGCCCGCAGCAACCCGACGTGAGCCGTATGCCGTGCGCGATTCGCGTCACATGCCGACGGTCACCCCCACCGTCCATCTCTCCGCCGCGGTCACCTTCTTCCAGTCCCCGTCGCCAAGCTTCTCCAGCGTCGCCACGGCGTCCTGGGCCTTCCCCTCGAACTGCCTGGCCAGTGCCTCCGTCTTCGCTCCCATGGATGTCCTCCCCTTCTCGTCCGGCGTGCAACCGGCCCCGCCGGTCTCTGTCTCTACTGAGATGTCGAACGAGGCCGGCCGAAATCGACATTGGCCGGTGCCACCCCGCACCCTCCCGCTTCCGATGCGGTCGCTTCCTCGACGCGGCACGCAGGCGAGGGCGTTGACCGCCGACACGGCCATGCTGGGTTCAGCAGGCTCTCATGATCCGAACCGGGCCGAGGAAGGCGCTGATCGTTGGATCTGAATAGACGCCGTAGGCATCGACCAGCGTCCCCCGGACGCCACCCTTGGCTTCGATCGCATATACGATCGCCATGTCGTCCGGATCCGAGATGCCCTCGAACCGGCGATAGTCTCGGATGACGATGTCCTCGGCCCCGAACGTCGTCTGCGTCGCGGCGCCTCGAAGTCGATTGCCGACGACCGACAGGTTCGCGGTAAACCCATCCCGCGCGAACTGATCGATCGCGCCAGCCAGTGTTTGATCGGCGGATGCCGCCGTTCTGCTCACTTCGTCATCGTGTCGACGATGCGTCAGCTGCTGATCCTCGCCCGTCCGGCTCACGCATAGCCGCCATTGGCGCGGAGCACCTGCGCGCTCACCCAGCCGCCAGCAGGGCCGGCCAGGAACGAGACCACGTCGGCAATGTCTTCAGGCCGGCCGAGGCGCTCGAGCGGAGAAAGCCTGCCGTCGACACCGGGCCGAGGGCCATCGCCTCTTCGGCCTTGCCGGCATTGCCGGCGTAGTTCAGGACGACCGCGAAGCTGTCGCGAGCCAGTCGCAGGGCCACCGCACGGCCGATACCGCCTGAGGCACCAGTGACAATGGCAACCTTCACTCGAGCGTCAGTCATGGATCTCGCCCTTCCCTCTCAGCAGGCCAGTGCCAACGCGTGTTGCCCTTGAGATGACGCGCCGACCGGAACCGTTGCGCTCGACATGAGACTCGCCATAGGAGAAACCATAGTCCGCGTTATCCCATCGTAAGGATCGATGAAACCAGTGCCGAAGTCGATGTTCACCGTAGTACGAGTGGGACTGATCGCCGTCGTCTTGACGGCATGCGGGCTCAGCACCCACTACCCGATCCCATCCGGACCCATGACAACGTTGATTCCCGGCTGGGAGCGCCACTTCATGCTCGAATGGACCGTCGAGCCCGAACACGGGGGCTCCCGCCGACTCGACGGGTATATCTTCAACCGATACGGCGAGTACGCTGCGGACGTCCGTCTTCTCGTGCAAGCGCTCGACGCCTCCGGCGTCGTCGTCGATCAGCGCATCGTGTGGGGCCCAACCGGAGTCGGCGGTTTCGGGCGCGCGTACTTCGACATCCGTCATCTGCCGGCGTCGGACCACTACCAAGTCTTCGTGTGGGACTACCGACACATCGAGTCTGCGGCCGTGATGCCGTGACGAGCTCGCCTCTATGAACCTGAAGGCGCACGAGTCATCGTGAACGGTCGCTCGGAGAAAGCGGTCGCTGAATGCGGTGTTGCCGGGTCCAACACGTTCCGGACCTTCCGGCCGTCTTCAGCCAATCTGGTGACTTACGTGTGCAGCCCGCTGTCGGCCTCCACCAACGGTGCCGCCCTCAGGGTGACCACTGCCGCGATGACCCTCCCGCCGGCGCGACCCGAAATCACCTGGCCGTTTCATCGATCCCTCGAGGCCGCCTCGAGCCGACCGATAAAGAATTCAGCCCGCGATGGGGACACGATTCTGCGATGGAGGAAGTCGCACATGATCCTGTTTCCCGTCGCCCAGTCGTCTGCGTGGCAGGAGTCGTGATGGGAGCAAAGGTCGCGCCCCGCGGACGTGGGGTGCCCACACTGGAGGCAGAGACTCATCTCTTCATGCCGCCTTCCTTGCTGGTCTCGGGTCCAGCTGCTCGCGACGATCCTGGCGCGCGCGAGCGATGCGGGTTCGTCTCGACTCGACCCAGTCGAGCACGGCTGTCGTGACGACGATGAGCACGGCGTACAGCACGAGGTGCCCCGTGGTCAGCTCATTCATGACCACCCTCCCGCATCTTAGGAGGCGGCTCGCCTCGCCTTCGTTTCACGTCTCACCGCTTGCCATCGGCCACCGCCTCTTCGTCGCTCCCCTACGGTCGTCGTCATGAGGCGGTGGCCGTCGGCGCGCCCAGCGCCGTCATGGAGCGTCCCAGTCGATTCCGGAGAAACAACCTGGCGCGATGCACGCGCGTCTTCACCGCGGGGCCGCTGAGCCCGAGGGCTTACGCCGATGTTACGGTGAGCGCACCCTGACCGAGCGGCCGCAGCAGTTTTCATAACGATTCAGTCCGCGGCAAGGACTCCTCAGCCCCGACGACGTACCGTGCCCCTCACGACGTACGAAACGCGTCGACGAGGAGGCCGGAGATGACGAACCAGCGGGCAGGAAGCGACGGCGTCGAGCGGAATATCCAGAAGTTTCTCGAGGCCCTCGCGGCGGGCGGTGGCAAGCCGATGGAGCAGATGACGCCGACGGACGCCCGCGCCGTGCTCGTCGGGGCGCAATCGAGTGCCCCGGTCGACCTGCCGAAGGCCGACGTCACCGAGCGCACGATCACCAGCGACGGCCAGACTGTCGAGCTGGTTGTCGTGCGCCCCACCGGCGTGACCGGCGCGCTCCCCGCGTTCATGTTCTTCCACGGCGGTGGCTGGGTGCTCGGCGACTACGCGACCCACGAGCGTCTCGTCCGCGACCTCGTCGCCGGATCTGGCGCGACCGCGGTGTTCGTCGAGTACGACCGCTCGCCCGAGGCACACTATCCGGTCGCCATCAACCAGGCGTATGCCGCGACGAAGTGGGTCGCCGCTCACGGCAACGAGATCGGCGTCGACGGCCGGCGCCTCGCGGCCGTCGGCAACAGCGTCGGCGGCAACATGGCCGCCGTGGTCAGCCTGATGGCCAAAGACCGGGGAACGCCGAACATCCTCTTCCAGATCCTGTTCTGGCCGGTGACGAACGCGCGCTTCGACACGGCGTCGTACGACCAGTTCGCCGACGGCCACTTCCTGACCCGCAACATGATGAAGTGGTTCTGGGACAGCTACACCACTGACCAGCGAGAGCGGCAGGACGTCTACGCCTCGCCCCTGCAGGCCTCGATCGAGCGGCTCAAGGGCGTGCCGCCGGCGCTCATCCAGACCGCAGAAATGGACGTGTTGCGCGACGAAGGCGAAGCCTACGCGCGCAAGCTCGATCGGGCCGGCGTCGATGTCACTTCCACACGCTACAACGGCCTGATCCACGACTACGGCCTGCTCAATCCCATCAGCCGGGTCCCGGGCGTTCGCTCGGCGCTGCTACACGCCTCGGTCGAGCTGAAGAAGCGTCTGTATTGACCGGTCACGACGGACGAGGGTGACAGCGATGAACCGTCCACCGAGAAGCATCCAGAACGATCTCGCGGCGAAGACGCGCCTCGGCGCGATCGACCTACCGAACCCACCTTGCGGAAGGCGTCTCATGGAAGTCCATCAGCTGCGATATCGAGCAACAGAAGCCGCGGCGACCACTCCGGTGAGAGTCGATCGTGACCAGCAACTCGTGGAGGCGTTGCGCCTGCGCGAGCCGACCGCCGCCGAGCGTCTCGTCGCCACCTACGGCGACCGCGCGTATCGCCTGGCGATCGGGATCACAGGGAATAGGCCGGATGCCGAGGAAGCCGTCCAGGACGCGTTCTGGAACGTGGTCCGCAAGATCGACACGTTCAGGGGGGATTCGTCTCTGGGATCGTGGATCTACCGGATCACCGCCAACGCCGCCTACCAGAAGCTTCGCGGCGGCGCACGCCGGCGCGACGACATCTCGCTGGACGAGGTCCTTCCCTCCTTCCACGAGGACGGGCGTCATGCTGAGCCGATCAGCGACTGGTCGGCGAGCACCGGCGACCCGGCCGTGCAGGCCGAGCTTCGGGCCGCGCTGGATGCGGCGCTCGAAGAGCTCCCGGCCCATTACCGCGCCGTGATCGTCCTGCACGACGTGGAGGGCTTGTCGATGGCCGAGGCGGCGGCCTCGCTGGGGATCACGGTGGCGACAGCAAAGACCCGGGCGCACCGCGGCCGACTGTTTCTTCGCAAGCATCTGTCGACACTTACGGCCAGTATGGCCAGCTGAAACGCCGGGCATCGGCAAGTGCTCTAAAGAACAACGCCTACGCGGTGGGCGGTCACTGTGACCGGGGGGAGAGCCATGGCCTGGGGGATGCCGCTCGCGACGTTCTCGTTTGTGCACGTGGTGCTGAGCCTCGTCGGGATCGGCGCCGGATTCGTCGTCCTGTCCGGTCTGCTGAGCGGAAGAGAGCGCACCGGGTGGACCGCGGTCTTCCTCGTGACCACGGTGGCCACCAGCATCACCGGGTTCGGCTTTCCGGTCGATCACCTGTTGCCGTCCCACGTCGTCGGCGTCGTCTCGCTGGTGGTCCTGACGGTCGCGATCCTCGCTCGCTACGGTCGGCGCCTCAGGGGCGCGTGGCGCCCGATCTACGTCATCTGCGCTGCCGTCGCCCTCTACCTCAACGTCTTCGTCGGCGTCGTTCAGGCGTTCCTGAAGGTGTCCGCGCTGCACGCGCTCGCTCCCCGGCAGACGGAGCCGCCATTCCTGCTCGCACAGCTCGTCGTGCTGGCGCTGTTCATCGTCCTCGCCGTCCTCGCCACAAGACGGTTCCGTCGAGAACCCATCGCGCGGATCTGATCTGGCCACCATGGGCGACGCACCTCTCACCACACAACAGAAGGCCCTGGCGCTCAATCTCGATCCCGCGACGTACGGCGTGTTTGCCGAGATCGGCGGCGGTCAGGAGGTGGCGAGGTGGTTCTTCTCGGTCGGCGCCGCCGCCACCGGTGTCGCAAAGGCCATCTCGGCGTACGACATGGCGGTCAGCGATGGCCTGTATGGCCCTGCGCAACACTACGTCAGCCGCCAACGCCTCGAGGCGATGCTCGAGCACGAGTTCGCTCAGTTGTCCCAACAGCTGGGGCCGCGACGCGGGGACGCGACCACGTTTTTCGTGTTCGCCGATACCGTGGCGACTCGCAGCTACGGTCGCCCGGCGAACGGTCGTGGCTGGATGGGCGTTCGGTTCCAGGCTCACCCTCACGATCCACCGTCCGAGATCGTCCTCCACGTCCACCTGCTCCACGCGAGCGCACTGCACCAGAAGGAGGCGCTCGGGGTCCTCGGCGTGAACATGCTCTATGGCGCGTTCTACCAGCGGGAGACGCCTTCGGGGCTGATCGCGTCATTGATCGACGATCTCTCCAGGGAGCGCGTCGAGATCGACATGATCAGGTTCGCCGGCCCTGCCTTCGCCGGGATCGATAACCGGCTCATGGCCCTGCAGCTGGTGGAGCGCGGGCTGACCGACGCCGCCATGTTCACCGCGACGGGCGACGTCGTGCAGCCCTCCGAAGTGCTCCACGGAAAGCCGATCCTGGTGGAGCGGGGAAGCTTCCGGCCCGCCACCAAGCTCACGCTCGATCTGCTCGAGCGCGCGCGCCAGCAGTTCGTCGAGGAACCCGAAGTGCGCGACCAGGAGCCGGTGGTCCTGGCCGAGATGACGCTGCGCAGCTTGAACGCCGGCGCCGACGTCGGGCACCTCGACTTTCTGGCCCGGGCAGACATCCTGGGCGCGCTCGGCCTGGACGTCCTGATCTCGCGCTTCGAACCCTACTACCAGGTCGCCGAGTACCTGGCCAGATATACCGAACGGCCGATCGGGATCGCCGTCGGGCTCCCGAGCGTGCGACAGATCGCCGACGAGAAGTACTACGCCGATTTGCCGGGCGGCGTGCTCGAGTCGGCGGGACGCCTGTTCAAGCGCTCGGTGAAGATGTACGTGTATCCCACCCGGGATCCCGCTTCACGGCAAATCCATTCGGTGGAGGGCGCGCCCCTCTCCCCTCCCTGGCACCACCTGCGCGACCTCCTGATCGAGATCGGTCGCATCGAGCCGATTCGCCACTACGACGAGACCTATCTCTCTATTCACACGCCGGAGGCGCGCCTCCGAATCGAAACGGGAGACCCGTCATGGGAAGAGATGGTGCCGCCCGTCGTGGCCGAGATGATCAAGACCAAGAAGCTCTTCGGCTATCGGACGACTGACGATCAGAGGCCGGTCGCGTGATAATCACCAAACGACCGAGGCGGGAGCGCGTAGGCTGTGAGCCCTACATCCGCGGGAGGCGTTCATGACGCACGACGGCCATTCGCTCTTGGCGGGCTTGCTGATCGGCCTGATGGCGGCGGTCACCGCCGGCTGTGGCGACGCGTCCCGCGCCGCCGCGCCGCCCCCGGCCCCGGTGGTCAAGGTCGAGCCAGTCGTCGAGCGGGACGTGCCGATCACCTTCGAGTATGTGGGGACGCTGGTCGGGTACATCAACGCGCAGATCCGTGCCCGCGTCAGCGGGCATCTCGTGAGCCAGAACTACAAGGAGGGCGCCCTCGTCAAGAGCGGCGACCTGCTGTTCCAGGTCGATCCGCGGCCGTTTCAGACCGCCGCCGATCAGGCCGACGCCAGGCTCCAGCTGGCGGAGTCGCAGCTGAGCCAGGCCAAGGCCCAGGTGAGCGCCAGCCAGGCACAGGTCGAACAGGCCCTGGCCACCGTCGTCCAGGCCGAGGCCCAGGTCAAGCGGGCGGAGGCCACCCAGCGTCAGACGGAGCTGGATGTCGGTCGCTACACGCCGCTGGCCCAGCGCGGGTCGGTCAGCCAGCAAGAGCTCGACAATGCGGTCCAGAGCAACCTCGCCAACCTGGCGGGGGTGGCGGCCGCGAACGCCGCGGTGCTGAATGCGAGGGCCAGCGTGTCGCAGGCGCGGGCCGCGCTCGAGAAGTCGCAGGCCGACGTGAAGACGCAAGAAGCCAACATCGGCGCCGCGCGCGCCGCGCTCGCCGACGCCCGCCTCAACCTCGGTTACACGAGGGTGTCGTCGCCGGTCGCGGGGGTCGCGGGCTTCCGCGTGGCGAACATCGGGGACTTCGTCGGGCCGAGCGACGCCGCGCCCCTGACCACGGTCTCGCAGGTCGATCCCATCTACGCGGAGTTCCCCATCAGCGAGCAGCGGGCGCTGGCCGTGTTCCGTCGATGGGACGCCGATCCGCGCGCGCCGCGGGACATCGAGCTGGAGCTGGTCCTGGCCGACGGCAGCGTCTATCCCACGCGGGGGCGGGCCGCCGCTCTGGATCGACAGGTCGACGTGACCACCGGCACCGTGCTGGCGCGGGGCGTCTTCTCGAATCCCGGCAACGTGCTGCGCCCCGGCCAGTACGCCAAGGTCCGCGCGGTCGTGGAGACGCGGAAGGGTGCGCTGCTGGTCCCGCAGCGGGCCGTCCACGACGTGCAGGGCACGCAGCAGGTGGTGGTCGTCAAGGCGGACGACACCGTCGACGTCCGCACGGTGAAGTGCGACGTGCGCGTGGGCCCGCTGTGGGTCATCGCGGACGGGCTCAAGCCCGGCGAGCGCGTGGTGGTGGAGGGAGGCGACCGGGTGCGCCAGGGCCAGAAGATCCGGCTGGCCGCGAGCGCCCCGTCCGACCCCGCGGCGCCGAAGTAGACGCCCGCCATGGCGAAGTTCTTCATCAACCGGCCCATCGTCGCGATGGTGATCTCCATCCTCATGGTGATCGTCGGCGTCGTGGCGATGGTGCAGCTGCCGGTCGCGCTGTACCCGAACATCGCGCCGCCGGAAATTCTCCTGACCGCGCGCTACCCGGGCGCCGACGCAGTGACGCTCGAGCAATCGGTCGCCACGCCGATCGAGCAGCAGATGAGCGGCGTCGACAAGATGCTCTACATGTACTCGCTCAACCAGGCCGCCGGCAACCAGATGCAGCTGCGGGTGGACTTCGACGTCACCACCGACCCGAGCGTCGACCAGGTGCTCACCAACCTGCGCTACACGCAGGCCGCCTCCCAGCTGCCGCCCGACGTGGTCAACCAGGGCGTCACCGTCATCAAGTCGGTGACCAGCCCGCTGGGGCTCTTCGCGCTGTACTCGCCCAAGGGCACCTACGACTCGCTCTTCCTCGCCAACTACGCGTACGTCAACATCAACGACCCGATGACGCGCGTGTCCGGCATCGGCCAGGTCCTGATCTTCGGCGCGTCGCAGTACGCCATCCGGCTCTGGATCAATCCCGACACGCTGGCGAAGCTCGACATCACCGTGAACGAGATCGCCAGCGCGTTGCAGGCGCAGAACACCGTGAACCCGGCCGGCCAGCTCGGCGGCGATCCGGTGCCCCCCGGCCAGGAGTTCACGTACACGGTGCTGGCGCAGGGGCGTCTCGCGAGCCTCGCGGACTTCGAGAACGTCGTGGTCCGCGCACGGCCGGACGGCGCGCTGGTCCGCGTCAAGGACGTGGCCCGGGTGGAGCTCGGCGCGCAGAACTACATCCGGCGCGGCCGGCTGAACGGGCAGCCGGCCGCCATCGTCGCGGTCTACCAGCTCCCCGGCTCCAACGCCATCGAGGCCATGCGGGGCGCGACGAAGCTGATGGAGGAGATCAAGGCGCGCTTCCCCGCCGACCTCGACTACGTGACGGCGCTCGACACCACCCTGGCCGTGAGCGCCGGCATCCGGGAGATCGTCAAGACGCTCGTCGAGGCCCTCATCCTCGTGGTCATCGTCGTGTTCATCTTCCTGCAGGGCTTCCGGGCCACCCTCATCCCGCTGCTGGCGGTGCCGGTGGCGCTCGTCGGCGCGTTCATGGTCTTTCCGCTGCTGGGATTCTCGATCAACACGCTGACGCTCTTCGGCCTCGTGCTGGCCATCGGCCTCGTCGTCGACGACGCCATCGTCGTGGTGGAGGCCGTCGAGCAACACATCGAGCGGGGGCTCTCCCCGCGCGACGCCGCGTTGAAGGCAATGGAGGAGGTGTCGGGACCGGTCGTCGCCATCGCCCTCATCATGGCCGCGGTGTTCATCCCGACGGCGTTCATCCCCGGCATCACCGGGCGGATGTACCAGCAGTTCGCGGTCACCATCGCCGTGTCGGTCCTCATCTCGGCCTTCAACGCGCTCACGCTGAGCCCGGCGCTCTCGGCGCTGCTCTTGCGGCCGAGGCGCGAGATGCGCGGCCCGCTCGGGTCGTTCTTCCGTGGCTTCAACCGCGTCTTCGAGCGGGTGATGGGCGGGTATCTCGACGGGAGTCGCTTCCTGATCCGCAAGGCCGCCTTCGCAATACTCCTGCTGCTCGTCGCGGCGGCCGTGTCGGGCCTCATCGGCATCCGGCTTCCAGGTGGTTTCGTCCCGGAGGAGGACCAGGGCTACGTCTACGCCAACGTCCAGCTTCCTCTGGCCGCCTCGCTCGACCGCACCGCGGCGGTCAACGACAAGCTCGACGCGATCTTCAAGACGCAACCGGGCATCAAGTACTACACGGGCGTGGCGGGCTTCAGCCTGCTGAGCCTGGTCACGACGACCTACAACTCGTTCTACTTCATCACGCTCGACGACTGGGATGCGCGCAACAAGAAGGGGCTCACCGCCGACGTGATCATCCGCCAGCTGAACCAGAAGCTGGCCGGCGTGGCCGAGGCCCAGGCCTTCGCCTTCTCGCCGCCGGCCATCCCGGGCATCGGGACGTCCGGCGGTGTGACGTTCATGCTCGAGGATCGCTCGGGCAAGGAGCCCGCGTTCCTCGCCGAGCAGACGGAAAAATTCCTGGCCGCCGCGCGGAAGCGCCCCGAGTTCGCGCGGCTGTTCACGACATTGCTGCCGAGTGTGCCGCAGTTCTTCGCCGAGGTGGATCGCGACAAGGTGCTGAAGCAAGGCATCCCCCTGACCTCGGTGTACCAGGCGCTGCAGGCGTTCCTCGGCGGCGCCTTCGTGAACTACTTCAACCAGTACGGACGAGTCTGGCAGGTGTACGTCCAAGCTGAAGGCCAGTTCCGAACCCAGGCCGACAACGTCGGTCGCTTCTACGTGCGCAACGCCGCGGGGCAGCCGGTGCCGCTGTCGACGCTGGTCCGGATGCGAGAGGTCAACGGCCCGGAGTTCACCACCCGGTTCAACGAGTATCGCGCGGCGCAGATCAATGGGCTTCTCGCGCCCGGGTTCAGCACCCGGCAGGGGATGCGGGCACTCGAAGAGGTATTCGCGCAAACCATGCCGCGCGACATGGGCTTCGACTACTCGGGGATGTCGTTCCAGGAGCAGGTGGCGTCCCAGGGGGTGCCGGCGACCGCGGTGTTCGGCTTCTCGGTGCTGGTGGTGTTCTTGCTCATGGCCGCCCTGTACGAGAGCTGGACGCTTCCGTTCGCCGTCCTGCTCGCCACGCCCATCGCCATGTTCGGCGCCCTCGGAGCGCTGTGGCTCCGCCGCTTCGAGCTCGACGTCTTCTCGCAGATCGGCCTGCTCATGGTGATCGGCCTCGCCGCCAAGAACGCGATCCTCATCGTCGAGTTCGCCAAGGTCGCGTACGAGCAGGGCATGCCGCTCGTCGACGCCGCGCTCGAAGGCGTCCGTGTGCGTCGGCGCGCCCTCTTCATGACCTCGTTCGCGTTCATCCTGGGCTGCGTGCCGTTGTGGACCGCCGCCGGTGCCGGCGCGGTGGGACGCCAGATCCTCGGCACCGTCGTGATCGGCGGGATGCTGACCGACACGCTCGTCGCCAGTCTCTTCATCTCGGTGAGCTTCTATGTCAGTGAGCGCTTCCGCCGAGAGCCGGCGAAGGGCCGGCTTCCTGACGCGGTGCCCGCCCCCATCAGCGGGGGGGCGAACGGCGAGCCTTCGGCGGACGGGAAACGCCCGTGACGCGCTCCGCGAGCGGATGGATCGTGTCCAGTATCGTCGCCGCCGCGCTCCTTGGCGGGTGCGCGATCGGTCCGGACTACAAGCGGCCCACGGTGGCCGAGCCTCAGACGTTCCGTGGCCAGGCGACCGCGGAAGCCGCCTCGCTCGCCGACGCGCCCTGGTGGGAGGTCTTTCGTGACCCGATTCTGGTGGACCTGATCCGCGAAGCGTTGCACAACAACTACGACGTGCGGATCGCCGCCGCTCGCGTGCAGGAGGCCCGGGCGAATCTCAGCATTGCTCGATCGGACCTCTACCCGTCGTTCGACTACAGCGGCGGCGTGGCGAGGAGCAAGGTCGGCCCCGGCGTCCAGGGACGACCCGGCGGACCTGTGCCGAGCGCGACGAACTCCTATTTCGCCACGATGTCCGCGTCGTGGGAGCTCGACATCTGGGGCCGCATCCGTCGCTTGAACGAGGCGGCACGGGCAACTCTCTTCGCCACCGAGGAAGCCCGGCGTGGCGTGTGGTTGACGCTGGTCAGCGACTTGGGCCAGGCCTACTTCGAGCTGCTGGAGCTCGACGTGCTGCTCCAGATCGCTCGGAACAGCACCGATGCCTACCAGCGCACGTACGACCTGTTCCTGGATCGCTTGCAGCTCGGTGTCGCCTCCAAGCTCGAGACGTCCCGGGCCCAGGGCGCTCTCGGCAACGCCCAGGCCAACATCCCGCAGCTGGAGAGCGATATCGTCGCCAAAGAAAACCAGATCAGCATCTTGCTGGGTAAGAGCCCCGGCCCGATTCTCCGTGGGAGGCCGATGTACGAGCAGCCGGTCGTGCCGACAGTGCCGGCCGGGTTGCCGTCGACGCTCCTCGAGCGGCGCCCCGACCTCCGCCAGGCCGAGCAACAGCTCGTGAGCGCCAATGCGCGGATCGGCGTCGCCAAGGCAGAGTTCTTCCCGAAGCTCAGCCTGACGGCTCTGTTCGGCACGGCCAGTCCCGAGGTGTCGGCTCTCACGGGCGGCACCGCGACGATCTGGGCGGTCGCCGGCGAGTTCAGCGGGCCGCTCTTCAACGCGGGCCGCACCCTGGGGTTCTATCGCGCGTCCATCGCGCAATGGGAGCAGGCACGGCTTCAGTACGAGCAGGCGGTGCTCGGCGCCCTCCGCGAAGTCTCGGACGCCCTCACGGCGCTGGGCAAGCTGAACGAGGCCGAGACGGGACAGGACACGGCTGTGAAGGCGCTCGAGGAGGCCGTCGAGCATGCGACGAATCGCTATCGCCAGGGGCTGGCCAATTACTTCGAGGTGCTCGAAGCCCAGCAGCAGCTCTACCCGGCGCAGAACACGCTTGCGCAGATTCGCCGCGACCGTCTCCTTGCCCATGTTCGCCTGTACAAGGCGCTCGGCGGTGGCTGGAGCCTGACCGACGCTCAGTGGAGGGACCAGGAGAAGGCGTCCAGGTGATGGAACGCTACACCCGCGAGGGGTTTTCGAGGAGTTCCGCCTCGTTCCCCGTCTCGGGCACTGTCATGACTTCCAATAGGTGTCCGTAAGGGTCCTCGAAGTAGAAACCGCGCCCGCCTCGGCGCGCGTTGATCTGGCCATCCGTGTGGCTGTGTGGCCCGCTGCCGTAGGGAATTCCCTTGGCCTTCACCCGAGTGAAGATCGCCTCGAACTCCGCCTCGCTGACATGGAAGGCGTAGTGATGGCTCTGACCCGTCCTGGGGTCAAAACCCGGCCCTCCCCATGGTTCTGGCTCGTCGGCGAAGTCAAAGGTCAGGCTCTCGTTGACTTGCACTTGCGCGAAGTAGCCCTGGCCCAGCTTGACTGTCAAGCCGAAGATCTCGGCGAAGAACCGGGCGGAGGCTATCTTGTCTTTCGCTGGCACGATGGTGTGGTCCAAGCGAACCGTCATTGCCCACCTCCAGATGCCGAGTCGAACCGTCCCTCGTACGCTTTCTTTAATGCTTCGATGTTGATTTTTTTCATCTTCAGGATCGCCGCCATGACGCGTCTCGACTTCTCGCGGTCCTTGTCCTGCAGCATCTCACCCAAGACAGTGGGAACGACTTGCCACGACACACCGAATCTGTCTTTGAGCCACCCGCATTGGACTTCCTGGCCGCCTCCGGAGAGCTTCTCCCAGAAGTGGTCTACTTCTGCCTGCGTCTCGCAGTTCACGACAAAGGAGATCGCCTCGGTAAATTTGAAGATCGGCCCGCCGTTCAACGCGACAAATTCCTGCCCATTGAGCTCGAATGCCACCGTCATCACCGATCCCTTTGGTCGTCCGGAGGCCTTCGCCGCCTCTTCGGCGTAGCGGGTCACGCTTCCGATCTTCGAGTTTTTGAAGATCGACACGTAAAAATTCACGGCGTCTTCAGCTTGATGATCGAACCACAAGAACGGGCTGATCTTTTGCATCGGCTTCCGCATTGGTGCCTCCCATGCCCCGTGCTTTCCGTCTCCATCAGAAGGTCGAACGGCGAGCCGTCAAATCGACAGTGCGTCGCCCCTGGCATGAAAGGAGCCAACCCTCTGCCATTATCCTCCTCCTTGGGGAATGGAACTCCGCCGATATGACCCGACTATCCCGGGCCACGCCGTTTTGATGCTCGGAGCGACCGCCAGGTTGCGAGGTTCTGCCGTGGTTGGGGCTTGTCGGCCTCACTGGGGCCGGCCGGTCGCGGGTGTCATCCGCCCACGGGCGGCAGGCGCAGGGCCGTCCGCCGACGCGCTCTCACCGAACGATGAGGGCGATCGATAGCGCGAGAAGC
>Ga0209159_1000111_pt1 | contig 78446 bp, 76 predicted proteins | sample GraSoiAngelo_144_FD_185901 | JGI IMG/M metagenome (GOLD analysis project Ga0209159, IMG submission 185901) | Grasslands soil microbial communities from the Angelo Coastal Reserve, California, USA - 14_1009_02_40cm (SPAdes) (version 2) | ecosystem: Environmental > Terrestrial > Soil > Grasslands ...
GCAGCTCGTCCCCGGGCTTGAGCCCGGCGCGCCTGAGCGCGGCGACCGGGATCGTCGTCTGGTTCTTCGCACTGATCCGCGTGCGGCCGCGCTTGCGGACACGCTTTACAATACTCATTGAAAGTAAAGGTATCGGCCTGCAACGCCGACGTCAAGCGGAGACAGCGTGAAGCTCTTCGCGGGCGTCCGCGTGCTCGACCTCTCCCGCATGCTCGCGGGGCCGTACGGCTCGATGCTGCTCGCCGACATGGGCGCCGAGGTGATCAAGATCGAGGACCCCGACGGCGGCGACCCGATGCGGGTCATGGGTCCGCCGTTTCTCGCCGACGGCGAGTCGGCGTACTTCCTCGCGATCAACCGCAGCAAGAAGTCCGTCGCGCTCGACCTCACCAGGGATGCCGGGCGTGAGGTCTTCTACGACCTCGTCCGTCGGGCCGACGTCGTCTGGGAGAACTTCCGCCCCGGCGTGATGGAGCGTCTCGGCTGCGCGTACTCCAAGCTCTGGTCCCTCAACCAGCGCGTGATCCTCTGCTCGATCTCCGCCTACGGCCAGGAGGGGCCGTATCGCGACTGGCCGGCCTTCGACCTGGCGCTCCAGGCGATGGGCGGGGCGATGTCCATCACCGGCGAGCCGGGGAGGGCGCCGGTGCGCATGGGCCTGCCGATGGGCGACCTCACGGGCGGGATCTTCGGTGCGTTTGCGGTGGCCGGAGCGCTCTTCCGTCGCGAGCGGACGGGCGAGGGCGCCCACCTCGACCTGTCGCTGCTCGACTGCCAGGTCTCGCTCCTCACGTATATCGCGCAGTACTTCTGGACCAATGGTCGCGTCCCTCGGCCGCTCGGCTCGGGCCACGCCTCGGTCGTTCCCTATCAGGCCCTCGCGACGCGTGACGGTCACGTGGTCGTCGCCGTCTTCGCCGAGAAGTTCTGGTCGGGGTTCTGCCGCGCGGTCGAGCATCCGGAGTGGGAGCGCGACCTGCGCTTCGGGACCAATCGCGATCGCGTCGCGAACCGTGACGTGCTGGTCCCGCTGGTCGAGGCCGCCTTCCGCCGGCGCACGACCGACGACTGGCTCGCGCGGCTCGGGGCGGAGGGCGTGCCCGGCGCGCCCATCCGCTCCGTCGATCGCGTCCTCGCCGATCCCCAGGTGCGCCAGCGCGGCATGGTCGTCGAGACGGCGCATCCGGTCCACGGCAAGCTCCCGGCGCTCGGCACGCCGGTCAAGGTGGACGGCGCGATGGGGCTCGAGACGGCGCCGCCGCCGACACTCGGCGAGCACACCGAGGCCGTGCTCGGCGGTGTCCTCGAATACTCCGCCGCGCGGATCGCCGAGCTGCGCGCCGCCGGAGTCGTGGCGTGATGGCAGTGCGAGCCGAAGCCGCGGGCGAGGCGAGTCTGTGAAGCTAGCAGTCCTGGGCGCGGGCAATGGTGGCTTCGCGACGGCGGCCGATCTCGCGCTGGCCGGCCACCGCGTCAGGCTCTGGAGCCGCGCGGCGGACGCGCTCGGCCCGATCGTGGAGCGCGCGACGATCACGCTCGACGCCGAGGGGCGGCACGGGACGGCGCAGCTCGAGCGCGCCACGACCGACCTCGGCGAGGCGGTCGAGGGCGCGGAGGTCCTGATCGTCCCGCTACCCGCGACGAGCCACGAGGAGCTCGCCAAACGCCTGGCGCCGCGTCTCAACGACCGGCAGATCATCCTGCTCACACCGGGAACGCTCGGTAGCTACGCGATGGCGCGGGGGATTGCGCGCGCCGGCGGCTCCTTACCGCTCGCCCTCGCCGAGACCGGGACGCTGCCCTATCTCACGCGGAAGACGGCGCCCGCGGTCGTCAAGGCGCCCGTGCGCGCCGCCAACCTGCCGATCGGCGTGTTTCCGGCGTCGCGGGGCCCGCGCGTCTTGCCGCGGCTCGCCGAGCTCTTCCCGGCCGTCCGCCCGTGCGCGGACGCCCTCGATGTCGCGCTGACCAACGCCGGGCCCGTGATCCACCCCCCGCTCGTTCTCCTGAATACCGGCGCGATCGACGGTGGCAGCTTCGACGTCCACGCGGCTGGGACGACGCCGAGCGTGCGCCGGCTCATCGACGCCGTGGACGCCGAGCGGGTCGCGACTCGCCGGGGCTGGGGCTACGCGGCGCCCCACTACGAGCTCGCGACGTACTACGACGAGACGCGGGCGGCCGAGGGGCTCTACGGCGCCGGGGCGAAGACGAAGCTCGTGGCGAGCGGCCTCTGGACCGAGATCGTCACGTTCGAGCACCGCTACGTCACCGAGGACGCGGTTCTCGGGTTGGCGCTCCTCGAGTCGGCCGCGCGGGCGGCGGGCGCGGTGACGCCCGCGATCACGGGGCTCCTTCTCGTATATGGCGCGCTGCTCGGGCGCGAGCTCTCGGGCCGCGGCCGCGCGCTCGAGCACCTGGGGCTCGGCGACCTGAGCCGGCGCGAGATTCTTGCGTTCCTCCAGGACGGGTGGGCCTCGCCGATGTGGCGGAAGGCGATCCAGTGACCGCCGACCGCGTGCCGTCGAGGGTGGAGGCCGATGGCGCGGGCGGCCTCACCTACCAGGGGTCGCGCTATCTCCTCGTGCGCCCCGAGACGCTCGTCGCGCTGCAGAAGGCGGTCGAGGCGGTGCTGGGCGAGCGCGCCGCGGCGTGCCTCGCCGCGGGCGGCCGGGCGGGCGGCGGCACGGCGCTCCAGACTCTCGAGGGCACGGCGGAGGAGATCGTCGCGCGACTCCTGGCGATGGGCGGCGAGATCGGCTGGGGCGCGTTCGCGCTCGAGCGCCTCGGGTCGGACGAGCTGGTGGTCAGCGTACGGAACTCGCCGTTCGCCCGGGCGTACGGCGCCGCCGTGACGCCGGTGTGTCACCTCACGCGCGGCGTCCTCGAGCGGCTCGCCGAGGTGGCGCTCGGCGCCCCCGCCGTCGCCACCGAGACGGCCTGCGCGGCGACCGGCGCGCCGGCCTGCCGCTTCGTCGCGCGCGTCCGGTGACGAGCGCGGCGCTCGTCCACGTCGTCGTGAGCGGGCTGGCGACCGGCTCGATCTATGCGCTCGTGGCGCTGAGCCTCGTCATCGTCTACAACGCCACGCGCACGCTGAACTTTGCGCAGGGCGAGATGCTGATGGTCTCGACCTTCGCGGGCTTCACGGTCTACGCGCACGTGAAGCTGCCCCTGGTGGTCGTCATGCTCATCGCGGTCGCTGCGGCGGCGCTCCTCGGGTGGGTGATCGAGCGCGTGATCATCCGCCACGCGATCGCGGCGACGCACTTCGACGTGCTGATCATCACCCTCGGCCTGTCGCTCGTGCTGCGCTCGGCGGCCGGCCTCGCGTGGACGCACGACGAGTTCCCGTTCCCGTCGTTCTTCGGGACCCGCCCCATCGTCCTGGGCCCCGTGCGCGTGGCACCCGTGTCGCTCGGGATCATCGGCGCCTCGCTCGCGCTCATGCTCGGGCTCTGGGCGCTCTTCACGGGCACCCGGCTCGGCCGAGCGATGCGCGCGGTCGCTCAGAACCAGCGCGCGGCGCGGCTCGTGGGGATCAGCGTCGAGCGGGTCTACGCGGCGTCGTGGATCCTGGCATCGGTCGTCGGCGCAATCGCCGGCGTCCTGATCGCTCCGGTGGTCTTCCTCTCCTCGCAGATGGGCCTCGTCGCGATCAACGGCTTCATCGCGGCGGTCCTGGGCGGCTTTGGCTCGATGCCCGGCGCCGTCGTCGGCGGCATGCTGCTCGGTGTGATCGAGAACCTTGCCCCGCTCTACCTCCCGTCGTCGATCAAGCACTCGGTGCCCTTCCTCGTGCTGATCGCGATCCTCCTGGTCCGTCCGGGCGGCATGCTCGGACGGGTGGCGCGGCGGAAGGTCTGATGCGGCTCCTCGCGCTGGCGATCGGCGCGGCGGGACTGCTCCTCTGGCCGTGGGCGGCGCCGCGCTACTTCGTCTTCCTGGCGAGCCTCATCGTCGTCAACGCGATCGTGGCGATCGGGCTCAACCTCCTCTCCGGGTACACGAACCAGCTCTCGTTCGGCCACGCGGGGTTCCTCGCAGTGGGCGCGTACACCGCCGCGATCGTGGCCACGCGCTCGCCCGGCGTCCCCGTCGTCGTGGTGCTCCTCGCCGCGGCGCTCGTCACCGCGGCGGTCGGGCTCCTGCTCGGAGTGCCGTGCCTCAGGCTCGAGGGCCTCTATCTCGCGATGGCGACGCTCGCCTTCGGGTTCGTCGTCGTCGAGGCGATCCTGAACCTCGACGGGCTCACGCGCGGCAACGACGGGCTTCGGGTCCCGGCCGCACGCCTCGGGCCGTGGGCGCTCGCGACCGACACGGCGCGCTACTATCTGGTCCTCGTGGTGGGCGCGGTGATGATGTGGGCCGCCGGAAACCTCGCGCGGACGCGGACCGGGCGCGCGCTCCTCGCGCTCCGCGAGAGCGAGGTCGCGGCGCAGGCGAGCGGGATCCACGTGGCGCGGTACAAGACGCTCGCGTTCGCGATCTCGGCGCTCTACACGGGCGTCGCCGGCGGGCTCTTCGCCTTCGTCGTCGGCTTCCTCTCGCCCGACGCCTTCGACGTGTTCCTGTCGGTGGACTTCGTGGCGATGATCATCCTCGGCGGCCTCGGATCGGTCCCTGGCTCGGTGGCCGGCGCGGCGGTGCTCACGGTCCTGAACGACTCCCTCGCGGGCTTCCAGAACTACCGCCCGTTGATCTTTGGCGCGATCCTGATCGCCTCGATGCTGTTCATGCCGGGCGGCATCGCGAGTGCCGTGCGGCGGCTCCGCACACGGTGGGCAGGCCACCCACCGATGGCGCCGGACTCGCGGCGTGGACTGGAATGAGCGGCGGCAGGGGGACCGGAGCCGGGGCGTGCCTGGTCTCAGGCCACCCACGGAGTGCGCCGGGCTCGCGGACCCCGCTACAAGGAGAACGACCATGAGATCCGGATGGCTCCTTCCGCTGCTCGCCCTCGTCGTGATGGTCGCGGCGCCCGCGCACGCGGAGCAGGGCGTCACCGACACCGAGATCCTGCTCGGCGGCTCGAACTCGTTCTCGGGCCCGCTGGCCTTCACGGGCGAGCAGATCACGAAGTTCGGGGTGGATCTCGGCTTCAAGGCCGTCAACGACGGCGGGGGCATCCACGGCCGGAAGGTGCGGACGATCTGGTACGACGACGGTTACAAACCGCAGGACGCGGTCGCGAACACACGCAAGCTCGTCGAGCAGGACCAGGTGTTCGCGGTCATCATCCCGCAGGGCGCCCCACCGGTGGTGGCGACGCTCGAGTACCTCGAGCAGAACCGTGTCCCGCTCCTGTTCCCGTACCAGAGCTCGACCGTCACGCGCGGCCGGCACTGGGTCTTCCAGGGCATGACGATGAGCGACCGCTCGTCACGGATGATGATCGACTATCTGGTGGGTCGGCGAAAGTACAGGAAGTTCGCCGCGCTCTACCAGGACGACGAGTACGGCAAGTCGTTCCTCACGGCCTTCGAGAAGGACCTGGCGCGCCACGGCCTCAGGCTGCTCGCGGTGGAATCGGTGAAGCGCGGCGTCACCGACGTGAGCGCCCAGATCGCCAAGCTCCACGCCGCGAAGCCCGAGGTGACCTTCCTGGTCCTCGTACCCGGCCCGGGCGCGCAGGCGCTCAGGGAGCGGCAGAAAATCGGCTGGACCGACACGCTCATGGTGTCCACCGGCCCGCTCACCGACGAGCGGTATCTCTCGCTCGCCGGCGACGCCGCCGAGGGTGTCGAGGGGCTGTCGCTCTGGCCCGACCCGCTCACCTCGGACCTGCCAGGCGTGCGGCGTTACCGCGAGCACATGCAGAACTACTTCCCGCGGAACGAGCCCAACCGGTATTCCCTCGCGGGTTACTTCGCCGCGATGCTCTTCACGGAGGGCGCCATGCGCGCGGGGGCCCGGCTGACCCGCGAGTCGTTGATCGCCGCCCTCCAGTCCCTCAAGCGCTGGGAGAGCGGGATCCTGCCGCCGCTCACCATCGGCCCGGACCACGAGACCCAAAAGCAGGCGGTCTGGGTGCGTGTGGAGCGGGGCCGCTTCAAGCAGCTCACCGACTGGCTCAAGTCGGAGTAGCCGACGAGAAGGAGACGACGTATGCGAGTCCTCCTGGCCCTCGTCATCGCGGGCCTCGCCACGGGCGCCACCCCGCTGCCCGCCCGGGCGCAGCAGGGCGTGACCGACGCCGAGATCCTGCTCGGCGGCTCGAACTCGTTCTCGGGCCCGCTCGCCTTCACGGGCGAGCAGGCGACGAGGTTCGGGGTGGACCTCTACTTCAAGGCCGTCAACGACGGCGGGGGCATCCACGGCCGGAAGGTGCGGACGGTGTACTACGACGACGGCTACAAGCCGCAGGAGGCGGTCGCCAACACGCGGAAGCTCCTCGAGCAGGATGGAGTCTTCGCGATCATCGCCCCGCAGGGCACGCCGCCGGTGGTGGCGACGCTCGAGTACCTCGAGGAGAACCGTGTCCCGCTGCTCTTCCCGTTCCAGGGCTCGCCGATCACGCGCGGGCGGAAGTGGGTCTTCAGCGGGATGACGCTCTACGACCGGCAGTCGCGCATGATGATCGACTACCTCGTGGGCGCGCGGAAGTTCGGGAAGTTCGCGACGCTCTACCAGGACGACGAGTACGGCAAGTCGTTCCTCACCGCCCTCGAGAAAGACCTCGGGCGCCACGGGCTCAAGCTGGTGGCGACGGAGTCGGTCAAGCGCGGCGTCACCGACGTGAGCGCCCAGATGGCCAAGCTTCAGGCGGCCAGGCCCGACGTGCTCTTCCTCGTCCTCACGCCCGGCCCGGGCGCCCAGGCGCTCCGCGAGCGCCAGAAGATCGGCTGGAGCGAGGTCGTCATGGTCTCCTCCGGCCCGCTCACCGACGAGCGTTACCTCGCGCTCGCGGGAGACGCGTCGGAGGGCGTCGAGGGACTGTCGCTCTGGCCCGACCCGCTGACCTCGGACCGGCCGGGCGTCAAGCGATATCGCGATGACTTAAAGACGTACCTCCCGAAGAACGAGCCCAACCGCTACTCCCTCTCGGGCTACTTCGCGGCGATGCTCTTCACGGAGGGCGCCACGCGCGCGGGCCGCCGCCTCACGCGCGAGGGACTCGTCGTCGCGCTCGAGGGGATCCGTGGATTCGAGAGCGGCATCCTGCCGCCGGTCACGATCGGCCCGGACCACGAGACCCAGCGGCAGGGGTTCTGGGTGCGCGTGGAGCGGGGCCGCTTCAAGCAGCTCACCGACTGGCTCAGGGCCGAGTAGCGCGCGGTGCTCCGCGTCGAGGACCTCTCGATCAGCTTCGGCGGCCTCGCCGCGCTGAGTGGCTTCTCCGTCGAGGTCGCCGCGCGGGAGATCGTGGCGCTGATCGGCCCCAACGGGGCGGGGAAGTCGACGGTCTTCAACATCGTGACCGGCCTCGAACGCCCCGCGTCCGGTCGCGTCACCTTCCTCGGCCGTGACCTCCTGGCCATGGGACCGCACGCGATCGCGCGGTGCGGGATCGCGCGCACCTTCCAGAACACCGAGGTCTTTCGCCAGCTCACCGTGCTCGACAACGTGCTGATCGGCTGCCACGCCCACCTCCGCGCTGGCGCGCTCCGCGGCGCGCTCGGGCTCCCCGCGGTCCTTCGGGAGGAGGGCGCGGCGCGCGAGACCGCGCGCGCGCTCCTGGCGCGCCTGGGGCTCGAGGGCCAGGCCGGCGTCGAGGCGCGCAGCCTGCCGCTCGGGCTCCAGAAGCGCCTCGAGCTCGCGCGCGCGCTCGCCGCGGAGCCCAGGCTCCTGCTGCTCGACGAGCCCGCCGGCGGCCTCAATCCCACCGAGACCCAGGCGCTCATGGGGTTGATCGTGCGGCTGCGGGACGAGCGCGGGCTCACGATCCTGCTCGTCGAGCACGACATGGAGCTCGTGATGGGTGTCTCCGACCGCGTGGCCGTGCTGAACTACGGGCGGAAGATCGCCGAGGGCCAGCCGCGCGCGATCGCCGTCGAGCCGGCGGTGGTCGAGGCCTATCTGGGCCGCGAGGACGACTGAGGATGGCAGTGCGAGCCGCAGCACGTCGCGGGGCCGCAGTGCGAGCCGCAGCCGCAGGCGAGGCGAGTCTGTGATCGAGTCTCCGCCGTGCGAGGCGAGCCTATGAGGATGCCGCCGACGCTCGCGGTCGAGGACCTCGCGGTGTCCTACGGCAAGCGCCGCGCGGTGGAGGGCGTCTCGCTCACGGTGGGCCGCGGCGAGATCGTCGCGCTCCTCGGGGCCAACGGCAGTGGCAAGTCCACGACGCTGAGAACGATTTCGGGACTGGTGAGGCCCGCGCAAGGCCGCGTGCTCTACGAGGGGCGCGACATCACGCGTGAGCCCGCGGACCGGATCGTCGCGGCCGGTGTCGGGCACGTGCCGGAGGGGCGCGACGTCTTCGTCGAGTTCACCGTGCTCGAGAATCTGCTCGTCGGTGGCCATACGGTTCCCCGGCGCGACCTGGCGGCGCGACTCGAGGACGCGTTCGAGCTCTTCCCCGTGTTGCGCGAGCGGCGGCGCCAGCTCGCGGGCACGCTCTCCGGCGGCGAGCAGCAGATGCTCGCGATCGCCCGGGCGCTCGTGGCCCGGCCGCGCCTGCTCCTGCTCGACGAGCCCTCGCTCGGCCTGGCGCCGATGCTCTCGCGCGAGATCTTCCGTACCATCCAGCGGATCAACGCGACGGGCGTGGCCGTCCTGCTCGTCGAGCAGAACGCGCGCCGGGCGCTCCGGCTCGCGAGCCGCGGCTACGTGCTCGAGACGGGTCGCGTCGTCGTCGCGGGGACGAGCCAGGAGCTCGGTGAGGACCCGCGCGTCCGTGCCGCCTACCTCGGGTTGGCGGCGCACACCGGCGCCCGTCGAGGGGGGCTCGGGGTGTAGGATGGAGGCGGCATGGCGGTCCAGCGCGGGCTCCTCCTCATCGCCGACATCGCGGGTTATACCCGCTTCATGGAGTTCCACCGGACGGACCTGGCGCACGCCCAGGATGTCGTGGCCCGACTGCTCGAGGCGATGATCGACGCCACCTCGGCCCTCGATCTCGTGGAGGTGGAGGGGGACGCCGCGTTCATGTACCGCCCGTTGCCGGGCGGCACGGGCCCGGAGCTGGTGGAGTCGGCGCTTGGCCAGTCGGTGGCCATGCACGGCGCCTTTCACGCGCTCCAGCAGAAAATCGCCTGCCTCAACAACTGCCCGTGCCAGGGGTGCGCCCAGGTCGGGAACCTCAAGGTCAAGTTCGTCGCCCACCTGGGCGACGTGGCGCCCCAGCGGGTCAAGCGGCTCACGAGGCTCGCGGGCTTCGACGTCATCTTCGTCCACCGGATGCTGAAGAACTCCGTCCCGGTTCGCGAGTACCTCCTGATGTCCGAGCCGCTGTGGGAGCGCGCGGACGAACGTCTGCGCACGGGCGCCCGGCCGCTCGAGGAGGAGCTCGAGGGCGTGGGTCGGGCCCGCACCTGGTACCTCGACCTCGCCGCGCTCGCGGCGCCGCTCCCGCCCCGTCCCGAGGTCACCTGGCTCGCGCGCCAGCGCGAGACGCTGGGCGTCGTGCTCCGGGCCCTTCCCTATGCGCTGGGTCTCCGGAAGCTCGGCGGGCTCCGCAACCTCACGCCCGCGTAGACAGGCGGTCGCCCGCGAGCGGATGTTCCAGCCCGAGCTCGAAGCTCTCGACCGCGAGCGGCTCGAGCGCCTGGTCCTCGAGCGGATGCGCGCCACACTCGCTCGCCTCAGCGATCACCCGGCGCACGCACGCCGGCTGGGCGGCGCGCGGCCGGAAGACCTCCGGCGGCTCGAGGACTGGAGCCGGCTGCCGTTCCTCACGAAGGCCGAGCTGCGCGACGCCTACCCCTTCGCCCTCGCGTGCGGGCGGGAGCAGGCCTACCGCCGGGTCCACATGTCGAGCGGCACGACGGGGAACCCGATCCTCAACCCGTACACCGCCGAGGACGTGGCGCAGTGGGGCGAGGTCATGGCGCGCTGCTACGTCGCGGCGAGCGTCGGCCGGAGCGACGTCATCCAGATCACGCCGTCGTTCGGCCTCTTCACGGGCGGCTTCGGCTTCCACTACGGGGCCGAGCGCATCGGCGCGATGGTGATTCCCACGGGCGCGGGGCGCACCTCCCTCCAGTTGCGGCTCATGCGGGACCTCAAGGCCACCGTCGTGACCGCGATCGCGACCTACCCGCTGCGGCTCGTCGAGGTGGCGCGCGAGGAGCAGTTCGACCTCGCCTCGCTCTCGCTCCGCGTCGGGATCTTCGGCTCGGAGACGTGGTCCGACGAGCTGCGCCTGCGCATCGAGCGGGAGCTCGCGATCCAGAGCTTCGACATCATCGGCATGACCGAGACCGGCGGACCCGGCATGGGGATCGATTGCGGGGCGCGTGCGGGGATCCACGTCTGGGAGGACCACTACCATCCCGAGATCGTGGACCCGGCGACCGGCGCCGTCGTGCCGGACGGCACCGAGGGTGAGCTGGTCGTCTCGACGCTGACGCGCGTCGGGCTGCCGCTCGTCCGCTACCGCACCCACGACCTCACGCGCGTGCTCTCGCGCGCGAGGTGCGGCTGCGGCCGGACGGCGCTCCGGCTCGACCGGCTGCGCGGCCGGACCGACGACATGGTGATCTTCAAGGGCGTGAACTTCTACCCGCGCCAGGTGGAGACCGTCCTCCTGCGCCAGCCCAACCTGAGCCACGAGTACCAGATCGTCCTCGAGGGCGAGGGCGGGGGCGAGCGCCTGACGATCCACGTCGAGGCCGAGGCCGGCTGCGATCCCGCCGTGGGCGCGCGGATTCGCCGCGAGCTCTCCGACCTCCTGGCGCTCTCCCCGGAGGTCCGCTTGGCGAGGCTCGGCGAGCTCGAGCGGTCTCAGGGCAAGGCGGTCCGGGTCGTGGACCGCCGCACCGTCCGGTGACGCGAGCCCTCGAGGGCGTCACGGTCCTCTCGCTCGAGCAGGCGACGGTCCTGCCGTTCCTCACCTATCGGCTCGCATGCGACGGCGCGCGCGTGATCCGCGTCGAGAACGCCGGGAGCCCGGACCCGAACCGATTCGTCGGCCGTGACGTGCTGGGCGAGGCCGACATGCGGAGCTATTTCCTGCCGAACAACTGCGGCAAGGAAGCGGTCACCCTGAACCTCGGCGAGGCCGAGGGGCGCCGGATCCTCCGTGAGCTCGTCCGCGCGCTCCGGGTGGACGTCTTCGCCACCAACCAGCGCCCGCGGAGCTACGCCAAGCTCGGCATCGACGACGCCACGCTCCGGGCCGTCAAGCCCGACCTGATCTGGCTCGGCGTCACCGGCTTCGGGCCCGACCACGACGAGGCCGCGTACGACCCGATCCTCCAGGCCCGCGCGGGGTTCATGGAGCTGACCGGCGCGCCCGACGGCCCGCCCACGGTGTTCGGGCTGCCGATGGTGGACCTCGGTGCCGCGGAGCACGGCTATGGCGCGATCATGCGGGCGCTCTACCACCGGGCCGTGACGGGGACAGGGGCGCGACTCGACGTCTCGATGCTGCGAAGCGCGGTCTCCTGGATGGTCTCACCGGTCCTCCTGTCGGCGAGCCTGGGCGAGCGGATCACACGGACGGGGACCCTCCATCCATTCTTTGCCCCCGTGGCGGTCTTTCAGACCCGCGACGGTTACGTGTACGTCGCCGTCGGCAACGACGCGCAGTGGGCCGCGCTGGCGAAGCTCCGCGCGTTCGCCGGGCTCGACCGGCCCGAGTGGGCCGCGAACGCCGGGCGCATCGCCGATGTGGGGCGGCTCCATCGGGAGCTGGGCGAGCGCGTCGCGCGGCTCCCGACCGCCGAGGCGCAGGCCCTCCTGCGCGAGGCGGGGGTCCCGATCTCGCGGGTCAACACGCTGGCCGATGTGGTCGCCGACCCGCTGGTGGCTCCTCGGCTCGTCCACGTCCGGGACCCGCGCACCGGCCTCACCGTCGCGCTGCCCGCGCCTCCGGTCGGCGACCCGCCGTCGCTCACTTTCCCGCCGCGTCTCGGCGAGCACAACGACAAGATCTACGGCGAGACGCTCGGGTACCCGCCGGAGCGGCTCGTCGATCTCCGGCGCCAGCGGATCATCTGAGGGGGACGCCCGTGAACGACGCCTTCTACCTGACCGAGGACCAGCGGCTGATCCGTGACCTCGCGCGCACGATCGCGCGTGAGCGCGTGGCGCCGCACGCGGCCCGGTACGACGACGCCGAGGAGTACCCCGAGGACTCGATCCGAGCGCTCATCGACGCGGGGCTCTACGGGATCTGGGTGCCCGAGCGGTACGGCGGGACCGATGCGGGGTGCCTCGCGCTCGCGCTCGTGTGCGAGGAGATCGCGTGGGCGTGCGCGGCGACGGCGACCCAGTACCTCGACCAGCCGCTCGGCGGGCTCCCGATCCTCCGCTTCGGCACCGAAGCGCAGAAGACGAAGTACCTGCCGCGCCTGGCGACGGGCGAGCTTCTCGCCGCGTACTCGCTCTCGGAGCCCGGCGCCGGCTCGGACGCGGCGGGCCTCCGGACGACCGCGGTGCGGAGGGGTGACCGCTACGTCCTGAACGGCTCCAAGCAGTGGTGCACCAACGGCGACCACGCCGACGTCATCGTCGTCTTCGCCACGATCGACCCGAAGCTGCGCGCGAAGGGCGTCACCGCGTTCCTCGTCGAGCGAGGCATGCCCGGCTTCGCCGTGGGTAAGAAGGAGAAGAAGATGGGCATCCGAGCCTCGCCCACCGTGGCGCTCCACTTCACCGACTGCGCCGTACCGGTCGCGAACCGCCTCGGCGAGGAGGGCGAGGGATTCACGATCGCCATGGAGACCCTCGACGTCACACGCCCGGCGACCGGCTCGATGGCCGTCGGCATCGGGCAGGCGGCGCTCGACGCCGCGGTGGCGTACGGCCGGGAGCGACACCAGTTCGGGCAGGCGGTCGCAGCCTTTCAGGGTATCCAGTTCATGCTCGCCGACATGGCGATGCAGGTCCACGCCGCGCGCCTCATGGTCCACCACGCCGCCCGTCAGGTGGACGCGGGGATCCGAGGCAACACGTACGAGGCGTCGATGGCGAAGTGCTGGGCCGGCGACGCCGCGATGAAGGTCGCGACCGACGCCATCCAGGTCTTCGGAGGCTACGGCTACACACGCGAGTACCCCGTCGAGCGCTTCATGCGGGACGCGAAGATCATGCAGATCTACGAGGGGACGAACCAGATCCAGCGGCTGATCATCGCCAAGGAGCTGCTCGACGACTGAGCGACGCCCGCCCGCGGAATCCGGCTCGACCGCCGAGGGGGCTATAATTCCCCGACACCACTGGGGGAGGAGTGCATGGCACTGACCCGACTCAGCCGTCGGATGTTCCTCAACACCACCGCGACGGGCGCGGCGCTCGGCTTCGCGCCGCGCGCGCTGCGCGCCCAGCCGGCGACCTTCAAGCTCGGCGTCATCCATCCCGTGACGGGCCCGCTCGCCGAGCCGGGCCAGGCGTGCCGCCTCGGCGCTCAAATGGCCGCGGACGCGATCAACGCGGCGGGCGGCATCAAGTCGCTCGGCGGGATGAAGCTGGAGCTGCTGCTGGGCGACACGCAGACGAAGCCCGATCTCGGGCGCCTCGAGGCGGAGCGCGTCGTCAACCAGGGCGCGCGGATGCTCATGGGATCGTTCGATTCCGGCTCGACGGCGGCCATGGTGTCGGTCGCCCAGCAGAAGCGCGTGCCGTTCCTCGTGGACATCGCCGCGGCCGACCCGATCACGGCGAACGTCGCGAAGGCGGTGAAGGACGGGCAGCAGAAGGTCCAGTACGTCTACCGGAACTTCCCGACCGGCTCGAGCTTCGGCCGCCTCGCGGTCCGGTACTTCAACGAGATCTTTGCGGCGGCCCGCGTCGCGCCGAGGCGGGTCGTGCTCATGTACACGAACGACCTCTTCGGCCAGAACCAGTCGAAGGGGTTCATCGCGGCCCACAAAGCGGCGAGCCCGTCGTGGGAAATCGTCGGGGTCATCCCCTGGTCGGAGCCGCCCTCGGACCTCTCCACGGAGGTCTCGCGGGCGAAGGCGGCGAAGCCCGACGTCATCGCGCCGATCACGCGCCCGGCGAGCGCGCAGCTCCTGCTGCCCGAGATCCGGAAGCAGCGTGTCGAGGTCATGGGCATCGTCGGCCCCGGCAGTCCCGGTCTCTACGAGGCGGGCCAGCTCGCGGCGCTCAAGGACGATCTGGAGTACGTGATGGACAACGTGCCGTCGTGGCCCAACTTCAAGAAGGCGCGCACGCAGGCGGTCGCGGAGGAGTACCGCAAGCGATCGGGCGGAAAGACCTTCGACACGAACTCCGTCGCGTCGTACGACGGGATGCTGACCATCGCCGACGTCCTGGAGCGCGCCGGGCGGGAGGCGCTCGCGGACCCCGACGGTCCGGAGGCCATCGTGGAGGCGATGAAGAAGACCAACGTCAAGGACATCCTCGCCGTGGCGGCGGGTCCCGTCGTGTTCAACGAGATCGGCGACAACCCGAACGCCTCGACGGCGATGATCCAGATCCTCGGCCAGAAGCCGGTCGTCGTGTGGCCCAGAGACGCCGCGGTGCAGAAGTTCGTGTTCCCGCGGCCCAAGGTCTAGCCTGGACCTCACGCTGGTCCTCCAGTCCCTGGTCAGCGGGCTCCTGTTCGGTGGTGTCTACAGCCTCATGGCCGTCGGCCTCACGCTCATCTTCGGCGTCATGCGCGTCGTGAACTTCGCCCACGGCGACATGATGGTGTGGGGAATGTACGTCACATTCCTCCTCGCGTCGCGGGCCGGCGTGGACCCCTACGTGGCGTTCGGCGCCGCCGCCGCGGCGCTCTTCGTCCTCGGACTCGCCGTCCAGCGGGGGCTCGTCGACCGCGTCCTCGACGCGCCGCACGAGATGCAGATCCTCCTGATGCTCGGCGTCGCGCTGATCCTCGAGAACACGGCGCTGCTCGCGTTCGGCCCCGAGCCCACGCGCGCCCGCTCGACGCTCGCGGCGGCGACGATCTGGCTCGGCCCGGTGTTCGTGGACGTCGCGCGCCTCATCGCCTTCGGCGTCGCGCTCGCCCTGACGGCGGCGCTCTGGCTCTTTCTGTTCCGGACCGAGCTCGGTCGGCTGATGCGCGCCACGGCGGACAACACCTTCGGCGCCCTCGTGATCGGCACCGATGTGCGACGGGTGTACGCGGTCGCGTTCGGTGTCGGCGCGGCGTGCGTGGGGGCGGCGGGGGCGCTGGTCGCACCGATCCTGCCCTGGGAGCCGGCGACCGGGCTCTCGCTCTCGGTGGCCTCGTTCAACATCGTGATCATCGGCGGGATGGGGAGCCTCCTCGGCGCGTTCGTCGGGGGGCTGCTCGTCTCGGTCGCGGAGTCGCTCGGGGCGGTCTTCCTCCAGCCGTCGCTGAAGGAGCTCGCGAGCTTCTCGCTCCTGATCCTCATCTTGCTCTTCCGCCCCGCCGGCCTCTTCGGCAACGGCCGTGATGGTTGACGTGAAGGGGCGAGCCGAACGGAGCCGGGTCGCGCCTTTGTCAGGCCACCCGCGGAGTGCTCCGGCCTCGCGGCCCCCGGTGGAGTGAAAAGCGCTATGCCGAACGGAGCCGGTTCGCGCCTCGTCTCAGGCCACCCACCGATCGCGCCGGCCTCGCGGCCCCCGGTGGAGTGAAAAGCGCTATGCCGAACGGAGCCGGTTCGCGCCTCGTCTCAGGCCACCCACCGATCGCGCCGGCCTCGCGGCCCCCGCTACAATGGCTCGCGCTCGCGGCCGTCCTGGTGCTGCTCGCGCTGCCCGCGGTTCTGACCTCCTACGCGGTGACCGTCTTCATCCTGATCTTCTTCTACGCGTTCCTCGGCCAGGCGTGGAACGTCGTGGGCGGCTACGCCGGGCAGCTCTCGGTGGGCCACGCCGCCTTCGTCGGCGTCGGCGGCTACACCGCGGCGATGCTGTCGAGCGAGCTCCACCTGACGCCGTGGCTCGGCATGCTCGTCGGCGGCGCGCTCGCCGCCGTGCTCGGCGCCGTCATCGGCTACCTCGGCTTCCGCTTCGGCCTGCGCGGCTTCTACTTCGTCCTGCTGACGGTCGCGTTCGCCGAGGTGTGCCGCATCCTCGTGTCGAACATCGACGCCCTCGGCGGCGCGATCGGGCTCTACATTACGTTCACGGGCGATCCGCGCCAGTTCCAGTTCCAGGACTCGCGGGTCTACTACTACGTCGCGCTGGCCCTCATGCTGCTCGCCACGGGCGTGGTCGCGCTCCTCGAGCGGCGACGCTTCGGGATCTACCTCGGCGCGATCCGCGAGGACGAGGGCGCGTGCGAGGCGCTCGGCGTCGACACGTTCAAGTACAAGATGCTCGCGATGATCGTCTCCTCGTTCCTGACCGGGGTCGGGGGGACGTTCTACGCCTTCTATCTCTTCTCGCTCCAGCCGAACAGCATGTTCGGCATCCCCCTCTCGGTCGAGATCATCATCCGGCCCATCGTGGGCGGCGCGGGGACGCTCCTCGGGCCGATCCTCGGCTCGTTCATCCTCACGCCGCTCGGCGAGCTGTCGCGGCTCTCCCTGGGACACGGGGGGTATCACGGCCTCCATCTCGTCGCCTACGGGGTCCTCCTCGTCGCGGTCGTGCTCTTCCTCCCGCAGGGCGCGTACCCGTACCTCGCGCGTGTGCTCCGCCGGAGGGACGCGTGACCCCGCTGCTCGAGGTCGCCGGGCTCTCGAAGCGCTTCGGCGGCCTCGTCGCCGTGAAGGACCTGGCGCTCACGGTCGGCGGGGGCGAGGTGGTCGGCCTGATCGGCCCCAACGGCGCGGGCAAGACGACCGCGTTCGGTCTGATCTCGGGCTCTCTGGTCCCGGACGCGGGCGAAATCGTGTTCCGCGGCCACTCGATCAAGGGACTGCCACCGCACCGGGTCTGCGCGCTCGGGATGGCGCGGACCTTCCAGATCATGCGCCCGTTCCCTCGTCTCACCGTCGTCCGCAACGTGATGATCGGCGGGCTCGGTCGCCACCCCCACCCGGCCGCCGCCGAGGCGCGATCGCGCGCCATCGTCGACGAGCTGGGGCTCGGGGCCAAGGCCGACCACCTCGCGGGAAGTTTGACGCTCGCCGAGCGTAAGCGGCTCGAGCTGGCGAGGGCGCTCGCCACCGAGCCGGTGCTCCTGCTGCTCGACGAGGTGATGTCCGGGCTCGGCGAGCGGGAGACCGAGACGCTGGTGCGCGAGATCCGCGCCATCAACGCGCGCGGCATCGCGATCCTCCTGATCGAGCACGTCATGCGCGCGGTCATGTCTCTCGCCCAGCGCATCGTCGTCCTCGACGGGGGCGAGCGCATCGCCGAGGGTCGGCCCGCGACCGTCGCCAACGACCCGCGCGTGATCGAGGCGTACCTCGGAGACGAGCGCCTCGTGTGAGGCCGGCGCTGCTGCGGCTCGACGGCGTCGAGGCCGGCTACGGCGACATGATCGCCGTGCGCGGCGTCTCGCTCGAGGTCCGCACGGGCGAGATCGTCGCGATCATCGGCTCGAACGGCGCGGGCAAGACCACCACGCTCCGCGCCATCGGCGGCCTCGTCCCCGTGCGGCGCGGCCGCGTGGATCTCGACGGGACCCGGATCAGCGGGCTCCCGCCCGCCGCCATCGTCGCCGGCGGGATCGCCCACGTCCCGGAGGGGCGCCAGCTCTTCCCCACGATGACCGTGAGGGAGAACCTCGAGCTGGGCGCCCGCACGCCCGAGAGCCGCCGGCGGCGGCCAGAGACCCTTGCGCGCGTCCTGGAGCTCTTCCCGCGCCTCGCGGAGCGGCGGCGGCAGCTCGCCGGTACGCTCTCGGGCGGCGAGCAGCAGATGACGGCGATCGGACGCGCCCTGATGGCGCGGCCGCGGCTCCTCTTGCTCGACGAGCCCTCGCTCGGGCTCGCCCCCGTCGTCGTGGCGGCGATCTTCGAGAACCTCGCTCGCATCAACCGGGACGGCGTGGCGATCCTGCTGGTCGAGCAGAACGTCACGCGGGCGCTCCGCCTCGCCCAGCGGACCTACGTGCTCGAGAACGGCACGATCGCGCTCGAGGGGCCGAGCGCGCGGCTCTCGGCCGACGAGCGGATCAAGCGCGCATACTTCGGCCGCTGACCTACAGGTTGACCGCCGCGAGGGTCATGATCTCGACCGTCCCCCGCGAGCCGAGCTCCATCGAGATCCGCGCGATCGTCTCGTTGTCTCGCGCCTCGACCACGCTGACGTAGTCGTAGGGGCCGAGCACCGCGTATTGGGCGAGCACTTTGCCGCCCATCGCCTCGATCTCCTTGTTGACTTCCTTCGTGCGCGCAGGCTTCTTTTTCACCGTCTTGCGGCCGGCCTCGGTGAGCTTGCTCAGCAGGATGTAGGTCGGCATGGCGCTGCTCCTTTCGGCCCCGACGCGTCCCGGGGCGCGGGTGGGCCGACTCTAGGCGCGGGGTTCGGCGCTGTCAAGGCGCGCGCCCGCGTATACTAAGGGCCCTCATGACGAGCCCGATCATCACCGAGGCCGTGCGGACGCTGGTGGAGCGTCGGGATCTGACGCGGATCGAGGCCGCCGCCGCGATGGAGGCGATCATGTCGGGCGCGTCGACCAACGCGCAGATCGCCGCCTTCCTCACCGCGCTCCGGATGAAGGGCGAGACCGTCGAGGAGCTGATCGGCTTCGCCCAGGTGATGCGCGCGAAGGTCGTGAAGATCCGCACGCGCCCCGACGACGTGGCCGCGCTCACCGGAACCGACCGGGACATGCTGATCGACACGTGCGGCACCGGCGGTGACGCGGCGGGCACCTTCAACGTCTCCACCGCCACCGCCTTCGTCGTCGCCGGCGCGGGACTCCGCGTCGCGAAGCACGGGAATCGCTCCGTGTCGTCCCTGTGCGGCTCGGCCGACGTGGTGGAGACGCTGGGCGTCAACCTCGACCTGCCGCCGGCGAAGGTCGCGCGCTGCGTGGAGGAGGCCGGGATCGGCTTTCTGTACGCGCCGCTCCTCCACACGGCGATGAAGCACGTGATGGCCGCGCGGCGCGAGATGGGCGTCCGCACCGTGTTCAACATGCTCGGCCCTCTGACCAACCCGGCCGGGGCCAACGCGCAAGTGATCGGGGTCTACTCTCCCGCGCTCACCGAGCCGCTCGCGCGCGTCCTCGCCGAGCTCGGCACCCACCGGGCCTTCGTCGTCCACGGCGCGGACGGCCTCGACGAGATCTCGAACACCGGCGAGAGCCGCATCTCCGAGGTCCGCGGGGGCGTCGTCCGCTCCGTCACCGTGCGGCCCGAGGACTTCGGGGTGACCCGCGCGCCGATCGGCGACCTGCGCGGCGGCGACCGCGAGCAGAACGCCGAGATCATCCGCGCGATCCTCGCCGGCGAGCCGGGCGCCAGGCGCGACATCGTCCTCATGAACGCCTCCGCCGCTCTCGTCGCGGGGGGTCGTGCGCGCGACTTCAAGGAAGGTGTCGAGGCAGCGGCCCGGTCGGTCGACGGGGGCGCGGCGCGCCAGAAGCTCGAGCGGCTGGTCGCCCTCTCTCAGGAGCTGGCGCGTGAGAGCTGAGCTCGGGCGCTTGCGAACGCCGGCCTCCAGGTCCTAGAATAGGCCGTCGCGGCAGCGCCCAAGTCCCTGTCGGCGTTGCCTTTCGTTGCCTCCTGGTGTCGGCGCTCCCGCGACACGCGCGGCTCGACGGTGTTCTAGAACACCGAGAGGATTTGGGATGAATGGAAACGGACGGGTCAACGGTCGCCTGCCGCGGTACCACCAGATCGCCCAAGCGCTGCGTGCGCGGATCCGCGAGGGCACGCTCCGTCCCGGGGCGCGGCTCGAGACCCAGCGCCGGCTCGCGACGAGCTTCGGCGTCACGCTCATGACCCTCCGGCAGGCGCTGGAGCTGCTCGAGCGCGAGCACCTGATCTCCCGGCGCCACGGCCTCGGGACGTTCGTGGCGGCGCCGTCGATCGATTACGACATCCTCCAGCTCCGCCGCTTCGCCGGGGACCTCTCGGCCAAGGGCGAGCACGTCACGACGCGGCTCCTTGCCATGCGGTTCTCGACTCCGGACCGCCCCGTCGCCGACGCGCTCGGCCTCGGGCCCGGCGCGCGGGTGCTTGTGGTCGCGCGGCTGCGGCTGGTGGACGACCATCCGATGAGCCTGCAGTGCTCGTTCCTTCCCGCGCTCATCGGCCACGAGATCGTCCGGGCGGACCTCGCCCGCACGCCGCTCCACCAGGCGCTCGAGCGCACGCTCGGGATCGTCGTCGGGCGCGCGCACGAGACGGTCTCCGCGGTGCGTCTCGGACGGCGCGAGGCGCGCGAGCTCGGGTGCCCGGTCGGGGCGCCCGCGTTCGAGTCCGAGCGCGTCTCCTTCGATGCGGCCGGCGCGCCGGTCGTCTTCGATCGCGTCTTCATCCCCGGCGACCGCTTCCGCATCACGCGGGAGCTCCATTACGAAGGAGCGGCCTCGTGAAGATCCTCGTGGCCGTCAAGCAGGTGCCCGACACGGCGACGCAGGTGAAGATCTCCGCCGACCCGCGGGCGATCGACACGACGGGCATCACCTGGATCGTGTCGCCCTACGACGAGTTCGCCGTCGAGGAGGCCCTGCGGATCAAGGAGAAGCGCGGGCAGGGCGAGGTCGTCGCGGTGTCCCTCGGCCCGGAGCGTGTCAAGGAGGCGCTGCGCTCCTGCCTCGCGATGGGCTGCGACCGCGCGATCCACTTGAACGACCCCGCGTGGAACGACGCCGACACGCTCGTGACGTCCAAGGCGCTCGCGGCCGTGGTCAAGCAGGAGGCGCCGCAGCTCCTCCTGTGCGGCCGGCAGGCGATCGACGACGACATGGGCGCCGTCGCGGCGCAGCTCGCCGAGCTGCTCGGCTGGCCCTGCGCCTCCTGGATCATGGAGGAGGCGATCGACGGCGACGGCAAGACGGTGCGGACCGCGCGCCAGGTCGAGGGCGGGCTCGAGGTCTTCGACCTGCCGCTGCCCGCCGTCCTCACGGCGCAGAAAGGGCTCAACGAGCCGAGGTATCCGACGCTCCGAGGCATCATGGGGGCGAAGAAGAAGGAGATCCGCGACGTGAAGGCGGCCGACCTCGGGTGGGCCCCGGAGCCGCCGCAGCTCTCCGTCGTCACGCTCGAGGCGCTCCCGCCCCGTCCGCCCGGGCGCATCATCCAGGGCGACGTGCCGACGGCGGTGAAGGAGCTCGTCCGTTCGCTGCGCGAAGAAGCCAAGGCGATCTAGGGGACGGGACGATGGCGAACGCGTTCTGGTGCATCGTCGAAGACGACCGGCGGGGAACGCCGAAGAAGGTGATGGCCGAGGTCATCGGCGAGGCTGCGCGCGTCTCGAGCGGCCAGGCCGAGGCCGTGTGGCTCACCGACACGGCGACCGAGGCGGGCCTCACGCAGCTCGCCGAGTGGGGAGCGACCAAGGTCTGGCTCCTGGAGAACGCCACATTCGCGCCGTACCGGGGCGAGATCTGGGTGGGCGCCGCGGCCGAGCTCGCGGCCAAGGAGCGGCCGAAGGCCATCTTCGCGCCGGTCACGAGCCGCGCGCGCGAGTTCGTCGCGCGGCTCGCCGCGCGGCTCGGCGTCGGGCTCGCCGCCGACTGCGTGGCGTTCGCGATGGAGGGCGACCGGCTCGTCGCGACGCGCCCGGTGTACGCGGGCAAGCTCCTCGCCAAGGTCACGTGGGCGAAGACGCCCTGGGTCGCGACGCTGCGGCCGAACGTCTTCCGCCCGGCCGAGGCTCGGCCCGGCCGGACGGCGACCGTGGAGCGCCCGACGGCGGCGACCGCGGCGGCGCAGATGAGGTTCGTCGAGCGTCGCGAAGAGGTCTCCACGGGGCTCCCCGAGCTGACCGAGGCCGAGATCGTGCTGTCGGGCGGCCGCGGCATGAAGGGGCCGGAGCACTACGTGATCCTCGAGGACATGGCGCGCGTGATCGGCGCCGCGGTCGGCGCCTCGCGCGCGGCCGTGGACGCGGGCTGGCGGCCGCACCGATTCCAGATCGGCCAGACCGGCCGGACCATCTCGCCCAAGCTCTACATGGGCTTCGGCGTCTCGGGCGCGATCCAGCACCTGGCCGGCATGCGCACGTCGAAGGTGATCGTCGCCGTCAACAAGGACGCCGAGGCGCCGATCTTCAAGATCGCCGACTACGGGATCGTCGCCGACCTGTTCGAGGTCGTGCCGGAGCTGACGAAGGAGTTCAAGAAGCTCCTCGAGAAATGAGCGCATGAAGCTCGACGCCACCGAAGAGCAGCAAATGATCCAGGCCATGGCGCGGGAGTTCGCCGAGACGGCGATCCGGCCGGTCGCCGCCGAGATCGACCGGGAGGGTCGCTTTCCCCACGAGACGGTGAAGCGCATGGGCGAGCTCGGGCTCATGGGCGTCGCGATCCCGGAGCCCTGGGGAGGCAGCGGCGCGGACACCGTCGCCTACGTCCTGGCGCTCGAGGAGATCGCGAAAGCGTGCGGATCGCACGCGGCCATCATGTCGGTGAACAACTCCCTCTACTGCGATCCCGTCTACAAGTTCGGCACCGACGCGCAACGCGAGCGGTTCCTCAGGCCGGCGGCCGCGGGCCACGCCCTCGGCGGCTTCGCGCTCACCGAGCCCCAGGCGGGCTCGGACGCGCGCAACCAGCAGACGCTGGCCGTGCGCGACGGCGGCCACTACGTGCTGAACGGCCGCAAGCAGTTCGTCACCAACGGCCGCGAGGCCGCGTTCGTGCTCGTGTTCTGCGCGACCGATCGCGCCAAGGCGCACCGCGGGATCACCGCCCTCGTGGTCGAGAAGGGGACGACGGGGTTCCTCGTGTCCAAGACCGAGGACAAGCTGGGCATCCGTGCCTCCGACACGGCGGAGCTCGTTTTCGAGGACTGCCGCGTGCCCACCGCCAACCGGCTCGGCGAGGAGGGCATGGGGTTCAAGATCGCGCTGGCGACGCTGGACGGCGGACGCGTCGGCATCGCCGCCCAGGCCGTCGGTCTGGCGGCCGGCGCCTTCGAGCGCTCGGTCGCCTACGCGCGCGAGCGGAAGTCCTTCGGCGTGGCGATCGGTCAGCACCAGATGGTCCAGTGGATGCTCGCCGACATGGCGACCGCGATCGACGGCGCGCGCCTCCTCACGCTCCGCGCGGCCGGGCTCAAGGATAAGGGGCGGCCGTACACGACCGCCGCGGCGATGGCGAAGCTGTTCGCCGCCGAGATGGCGATGAAGGTGACGACCGACGCGGTCCAGGTCCACGGTGGCTACGGCTTCATCAAGGACTACGAGGTGGAACGCTACTTCCGGGACGCGAAGATCACCCAGATCTACGAGGGCACCTCGCAGATCCAGAAGCTCGTGATCGCGCGCGCCGTGCTGGGAGGCACCGAATGAGCGAGCGGGAGCGCTGGAGGCGGGAGACGTACGAGTCGTTCACGCGGGGCGCGCCCGAGCGGCCGGTCCCCTTCGAGTCGCTCTCGGGCCTTCCCGTCGAGCCGCTCTACACGCCCGAGGACCTCCGCGGGTGGTCGCACGACGAGAAGCTCGGTTACCCGGGGGAGTACCCGTTCACCCGCGGCGTCTACCCCACGATGTACCGCGGCCGCCTCTGGACCATGCGGATGTTCGCGGGGTTCGGGCGGCCCGAGGACACCAACGCCCGGTTCAAGTACCTCCTCGCGCAGGGGCAGACCGGTCTGTCGACCGCCTTCGACATGCCGGCCCTCATGGGCTACGACGCCGACCACCCGCGGGCGCGAGGCGAGGTGGGCCGCGAGGGCGTGTCGATCTCGACGCTCGACGATTTCGAGCGCCTCTTCGACGGGATCCCCCTCGGCGACGTCACGACGTCGATGACGATCAACTGCACGGCGTCGATCGCGCTGGCCATGTACCTCGCGGTCGCCGAGAAGCAGGGCGTGGCCTGGAGTCGGCTCGGCGGGACGATGCAGAACGACATGCTCAAGGAGTTCATCGCGCAAAAGGAATGGATCTGCCCGCCCGAGCCCGCCGTTCGGATCGTGACCGACATGATCGAATTCACGTCCACGCAGGTTCCGCGCTTCAATCCCGTCTCGATCTCGGGCTACCATATTCGCGAGGCGGGCTCGACGGCGGTCCAGGAGCTCGCGTTCACCTTGGCCGACGGGCTGGCGTACGTGGAGGCCGCGCTGGCACGCGGTCTCGACGTCGACAGCTTCGCGCCGCGCCTCTCGTTCTTCTTCGACATCCACAACGACTTCTTCGAGGAGATCGCGAAGCTCCGGGCCGCGCGGCGGGTCTGGGCGCGGTTCATGAAGGAGCGGTACGCCGCGAAGAAGCCCGAGTCGATGCGCCTGCGCACCCACACCCAGACCGCCGGGGTCTCGGCGACCGCGCAGCAGCCGCTCAACAACATCGCGCGCGTCGCCATCCAGGCGCTCGCCGCCGTCCTCGGCGGCGCGCAGTCGCTCCACACGAACTCGTATGATGAAACGTGGGCGCTGCCGACCGAAGAGGCCGTGACCGTGGCCCTTCGTACCCAACAGATCCTCGCCGAGGAAACCGGCGTCGCGCTCACGGTCGACCCGCTCGGTGGGTCGTACTTCCTCGAGACGCTGACCGACCAGATGGAGGGGGCGACGCTCGAGTACATCAGGAAGATCGACGCGATGGGCGGCATGATCCGCGCGATCGACGCGGGCTATCCGCAGAAAGAGATCGCCGACGCGGCGTACCGGTACCAGCTGATGGACGACCGCGGCGAGAAGGTGGTCGTGGGCGTCAACAAGTACGTGATGACGGAAACGCGCCCGATCGCGTACTTGAGGATCGACGAAGCCGTCGAGCTCGAGCAGATCGACCGGGTCCGGCGCTTCAAGGCGTCGCGGGACATGGCGAAGGTGGAGAGGCGGCTCAAGCAGCTCGCTGACGCGTGCCGCGAGCCGCGAAACGTCATGCCGATCCTCATCGAGGCGGTGAAGGACTACGCGAGCCTCGGCGAGATCTCGGACGTGTATCGCCAGGTGTTCGGGCTCTACCGCGAGCCCATCATTTTCTAGCAGCGAGGGAAGCTATGAGCGAGCCGATCAGGATCACGCGTGGGGCGACGAAGAAGCCGAAGCCGAGGGACCGCGACCTGACCTTCGGGACGGTGTTCACCGACCACCTGTTCGTGATGGACTTCCAGGAGGAGAAGGGCTGGTACGACCCGCGGATCGAGCCGTACGGGCCGCTCAGCCTCGATCCGGCCGCGGCGGTCCTTCACTACGCGCAGGCCGTTTTCGACGGGCTCAAGGCCTTCCGGGGCCGGGACGGCCGGGTCCGGCTCTTCCGGCCGCAGAAGCACCTCGAGCGGCTCAACCATTCCGCCCGGCGGCTGTGCATCCCGCCGCTCGACCCCGAGCAGGCCCTCCGGGCCCTCGTCGAGCTCGTCGGCCTCGAACGGGACTGGGTCCCGTCCACGCTGGGGACGTCCCTCTACGTCCGGCCGACGATCATCGCCAACGAGGCGTTTCTCGGCGTGCGCCCCGCGAAGTCGTACATCTACTACGTCGTCCTGTCGCCCGTGGGCGCCTACTACCCCGAGGGGATGAACCCGGTGAGGATCCTCGTCGTGGACAAGTACGTCCGCGCCGTGGAGGGCGGCGTCGGCGGCGCGAAGACCGGGGTGAACTACGCCGCGAGCCTGTACGCGGCCGAGGAGGCCAAGCACGCGGGGTTCACGCAGGTGCTCTGGCTCGACGGGCGCGAGCGGAAGTACATCGACGAGGTCGGCACGATGAACATCATGCTGAAGATCTCTGACGAGGTGATCACGCCCCCCCTGAGCCAGGGCACGATCCTGCCGGGCGTGACGCGCGACTCGGCGCTCACCCTGATGCGCGAGTGGGGGCTCCGCGTCTCCGAGCGCGCGATCTCGATCGACGAAGTCGCGCGCGCCGCGCGCGATGGGTCGCTCCGGGAGGTCTGGGGCACCGGGACGGCCGCCGTCATCTCGCCCGTCGGTGAGCTCGCCTACGCGGGCGAGCGCATCGTCATCAACGGCGGAAAAATCGGCGAGCTGACCCAGAAGCTCTACGACGCGATCGTCGGGATCCAGTACGCCACCGCACCCGACACCCACGGCTGGACGGTTCCCGTCTAGGAGGCCGCGATGCCCGACTGTGTCTTCTGTAAGATCCGCGATGGGCAGATCCCGGCGATGAAGGTCTTCGAGGACGCGCGGACGATCTGCATCATGGACATCAACCCGCTCAACCCGGGACACTGCCTCGTGCTCTCCAAGGCGCACGCGGCGACGATCTACGACGCCGAAATCGTCGACCTGCAGGCGGCGATCGTGACGGCCAAGCGTGTCGCCCTCGCCCTCAAGGCGTCGCTGGATCCGGAGGGCCTCAACGTGCTCCAGGCCAACGGCCCGGCCGCCTTCCAGTCCGTGGCGCACTTCCACCTGCACCTGATCCCTCGCTGGGTGCGCGACGGCAAGGGCTTCGACTGGAAGCTCGTGCCGGGCGACCGCGAGGCGATCATGAAGGCCGGCGAGAAGCTGCGCGCCGCCCTCGCGACGCGCGTATGACCGCCGATCGGACCGTTCGCGTGGTCGTCGCCAAACCCGGTCTCGACGGTCACGACCGCGGGGCCAAGATCGTCGCGCGGTCGCTGCGCGACGCGGGCTTCGAGGTGATCTACACGGGGCTCCACCAGACCCCCGAGCAGATCGTCGCGACCGCGGTCCAGGAGGATGCGGACGCCATCGGGCTCAGCGTGCTCTCGGGGGCCCACAACTACCTCTTCACGCGCGTCCTCGAGCTGCTCCGGGAGAAGGGCGCGGCGGACATCGTGGTCTTCGGCGGCGGGATCATCCCGCCGGAGGACGTCACCGCGCTCAAGGCGATGGGCGTCAAGGAGATCTTCACGCCCGGCGCGTCGACCCAGGAGATCGTGCGCTTCGTCCGCGAGCACATCCGCGCGGCGGCCTGAGCCGCGGGTGGCGTGCGATGGATTTCGACCTGACCGACGACCAGAAACGCCTTCGCCAGGTCGCGCGTGAGTTCGCAGAGGGTGAGCTCGGGAACACGATCGCGCCGTACGACGAGCGCCAGACGTTTCCCCACGAGATCGTGAAGAAGCTCGGGCCGCTCGGCTTCCTCGGGGTGCTCGTGGCTGACGAGTACGGCGGCGCCGGCCTCGATTACGTCTCGTACGCGCTGATCGTCGAAGAGCTCTGTCGCGGGGACGCCTCGGTCGGAATCACGATGTGGGCGCACAACTCGCTGTGCACGAACCACATCGCGACGTTCGGCTCCGAGGCGCAGAAGCGGCGGTACCTGCCGCGCCTGGCCTCGGGGGAGGTGCTCGGCGCCTGGGGGCTGACCGAGCCGGGCTCCGGCTCCGACGCGGCCGCCCTCCGGACGCGGGCCGAGTGGCGCGACGGAGAGTGGGTCCTGAACGGAAGCAAGGCCTTCATCACCAATGCGTCGGTCGGCGGGATCGCCGTCGTGCTGGCGCGGACGGACCCCGGGAAGCGCTCGCGGGGCATCTCGGCATTCATCCTCGAACGGGGGACGCCCGGCTTCCGCGCGGGTCAGCCGTACCGGAAGCTCGGCCTGCACGCCTCGGACACCGCGGAGCTCATCTTCGAGGACGCCCGCGTCCCCGCCACGGACCTGCTCGGCGAGCGCGGGATGGGGTTCGTCCAGGCGATGCAGGTGCTCGAGGGCGGCCGCATCGCGATGGCGGCGATGGCGGTCGGAATCGCCGACGCGGCCCTCGGTCAATCCGTGAAGTACATGAACCAGCGGACCGCGTTCGGTCGGACGCTCGCAGAGTTCAACGGCCTCCAGGGGATGCTCGCCGACGTCGCCACCGAGGTGGAGGTGGCGCGCCTCCTCACGCTGCGCGCGGCGTACCTGAAAGATGCGGGACGGCCGGCGCGCCATGCGGCGGCGATGGCGAAGCTCTTCGCCTCCGAGACCGCGATGAAGGCCGCGAGCAAGGCCGTGCAGATCCACGGCGGCGCGGGCTACATCACCGAGTTCCCCGTCGAGCGGATCTTCCGCGATGCCAAGCTCACCGAGATCGGCGAGGGGACGTCCGAGATCCAGCGACTGGTCATCGCGCGGGAGATCCTCCAGCTCTCGTGACCGCGCCCGACCGGCTCATCGCGGTCGAGAGGGTCACCAAGCGCTACGCGACCAGCTCGGGGCCTGTCGAGGCGCTCCACGACGTGTCGCTCACGGTGGGCGAGGGCGAGTTCTGCACGCTGATCGGTCCGTCGGGCTGCGGCAAATCCACGCTCCTCGGCATGCTCGGCGGTCTCGTTCAGCCGGACAGCGGGCGCGTCCTGGTCGATGCCCGGCCGGTCACCGGTCCCGACCCGCGTCGGGTCGCGACCGTGTTCCAGGATCCGGGCCTCTTTCCCTGGCGCACGGTGCTCGAGAACGTGGAGTTCGGCCTCGAGCTCGGGGGCTCTGCGGCGGCGCGCCGGCGCGCGATCGCGACGGAGCTCCTCCCGCCGCTCGGCCTCAAGGGCTTCGCGGAGAAGTACCCTCGCGAGCTCTCCGGGGGCATGAAGCAGCGCGTCGCGATCGGCCGCGCGCTCGCCATCGACACGAAGATCCTCCTGATGGACGAGCCGTTCGGCGCCCTCGACGAGCAGACGCGCGTGCTCATGGGCGAGTGGCTCCTCGACATCTGGCGCCGGACGCGCAAGACCGTGATCTTCGTGACCCACAGCCTGCACGAGGCGCTCTTCCTCTCGACGCGGATCGCCGTCATGACCGCGCGCCCCGGGCGGATCAAGTCGGTGCTGGACCTCCCCCTGGACTACCCGCGCTCGATGGAGTCGCCCGAGCTCGTCGCGCTGCGCGCCAAGCTCTGGGGCGAGATCCGCGAGGAGTCGCTGAGGGCGATGCAGTGAGTGGAACGAGAAGCGCCAGGCAAACCGGAGCCGGGTCGCGTCTTGCTCAGGCCACCCACCGAGTGACACCGGCCTCGCGGCCCCCGCTACCATGACACTGCTGGCGCGGGCGGGGCTGTTCCTAGTCCTCCTCGGCCTCTGGGAGGCCGTCGGCCGCGCGTCGAACCCGCTCCTGGCGGTCCCGCCCTCGGCCGTCCTTCCCGCGCTGCGAGACCTCCTGCTCCTGCGCTCGTATCCCGACCTGACCGCCAACGTGCTGCTGACCGTGCGCGAGATCGCCATGGCCTACGCCCTCGCCGTCGTCGCCGGGCTCGCCTGCGGCTTCGCGCTGGGCTTCAACCGGTTGATCGGTCGCGCCTGGGGTCCGATGATCGCGGCGCTCTACGCGGTCCCGGCCGTCGTCTGGTACCCCTCGCTCATGCTCTTCTTCGGCCTCGATGCGGCGTCGAAGATCGCGTTCGGCTTCCTGCTCGGCTTCTTCCCCGTGACCCTCGCCGTGCTCGCGGGCATCCGCCAGGTGAACCCGCACCTCGTGACGGTCGCGCGCGCCTACGGCGCGGGTCCGCTCACCGTGTTCGGGCGCGTCATGGTGCCGGCGATGCTCTTCACGCTCGTCGGGGGGCTCCGGACGGCGCTGGCGCTGGCGGTCGTCGGCGTGATCGTCGGCGAGATCCTCGGGAGCAAGCGCGGAATGGGCGCGCTCATCAACCACGCGTACGGCCTGCTGCGGACGGCGGACTACGTCGCGCTCGTGCTCGTGACGCTGGCCCTCGTCGTCGGCTCCGACGTGGTCGCGAGCCTCGCCGAGCGCCGCGCGCTGAAGTGGAGCGAATAGCGACATGGCGGGCGGAGCCACTTTGTGCCAATGGCACGCCACCCACGGAGTGTGCCGATCCCGCGGCACCCGCTCCAATGACTAGCGACATGCCGGACGGAGCCACTTCGTGCCCACGGCACGCCACCCACGGAGTGTGCCGACCCCGCGGCCCCCGCTCCAATGGCTAGCGACGTGCCGGCCCCGCCGGCCTCGCGGCCCCCCCTCCAGTATCGCGTCCGGGCGCTCCAGCTCGTGACCATCGGCCTGGCGCTCGGTGTCTGGGAGACCGCGGCGCGCGCGGGCTGGATCGACCCGCTCTTCGTCCCGGCACCGGGCGCTGTCGGCGCCGCGCTTGGGACGATCGGCGGCACGGCACTGGCGGCGCTCGGCGACACGCTCGGCAAGACGGCGATCGCCTACGTGCTCTCCGTGACGCTGGGGGTCGCGGCGGGGCTCACCGTGGGCTCGGTCCGTCTCCTGCGAGAGGTGCTGAACCCGTTCGTCATCGCGTTCTACTCCCTCCCGAAGATCCTCGTCCTGCCCTGGATCGTCCTGCTGCTCGGCTACGGCACGGCGCCGGCGGTCCTCTACGGGACGATCCACGGCTTCTTCCCGGTCACGGTCCTCGTCATCGGCGCGGTGCGCGACGTGGACCGCACGCTCGTGACCGTGGCGCGCGCCTACGGCGCCACGACGTGGCAGCTCTACTGGAAGGTGCTGCTGCCGGCGATCGTGCCCTCGGTGGTCGCGGGCATGCGGCTCGGCGTCGTCTTCTGCCTGCTCGGCGTGCTCGTCGTCGAGATGTTCGCGGGGGTGCGCGGGATGGGCTACGTCATGAGCTCGCTTGCCAACGGCTTCCAGGCGCCCGAGCTCTTCGCCGCGACCGCGCTCGTCTCGGCGGCCTCGATCGCGATCGTGCTGGTCCTCGACCACGTCAACGAGCGCCTCTCGCACTGGCGGGGCTGAGCGCCGGTCGTCGCCCGCCCGCGTCGAGTCTCGTCCCGGCCTCGCCTCACGCGCCCAGGGGTTCGGCCCCCACGCGCTCAGGGGTTTCCCTGCTGCGATTTGCGGCTCTTGCCGGACTTTTTCTTGCGCCGACGGTAGTTACACTTCACAGCATCTCGTCGAGAAGCGGCGGGCGTCGCGCTCGCCGCAGTCGACGGGGAGGAGGGACGGCGATGATCAGGGGCGGGGCGGCCGGGGCGCTCCTGGCGCAGGCGCTCCTCACCGCGCCCGCCCTCGGCGCCGAGTTGGCCGTGTCGCGCGACGTCGAGATCTACGGCGACGACGTGACCGGCCAGCTCGCTTCGCCAGTCGCCGACATGGAGGCGGAGCTGGCACGGCGGGGCTGTCGCGCGATGTCCCGCGCGTACTGGACCGATACCACGCCGCTCTGCACCCTCCACGTCGAGGTGCGTTGCAAGGAGGGCAATGACGATGACCGCGTCAGTCTCCGCTGAGATCGTAACCGTCTACCGGGCGCTCGATGGCGGCATCCACCATGCGAGGTGCGGCCAGAGGATCGCGCTGCAGGGGCGGCGCGCGGACGAACTGGACTTTTACTGTCTCACGTGCGCCGAGTCCGTGCCGCTCCCGCTCTGTGTGATCTCGCGCATCCCCGTGGCGGACTAGCAAGAATGGCGGGCGCTACTCCCCGCGAAGCGTCGGGTCGAGGAGGTCCCGGAGCCAGTCGCCGGTGCGGCTCACCACGATCGAGGTGAGCATCAGCACGAGCCCGGGGAAGGTCGAGATCCACCACGCGCTATCCAGGTACTCGCGCCCCTCGTGGATCATCCCGCCCCACGACGGCGTGGGCGGCTGGATGCCGAGGCCGAGGAAGGAGAGCGTCGCCTCGAGCACGATCGCCCGCGCCAGCTCGAGCGTGGCAACGACGACCAGCGACGAGAGCACGTTGGGAAGGATGTGGCGGGCGATCACGCGCAGGGCCGAGCCCCCGAGGGCGTGGATCGCGTCCACGAACTCGCGCGAACGCAAGACGAGCACCTGCGACCGGAGGATCCGCGCGTAGTTGACCCAGCCCGAGAGGGCGACCACGACGATCAGCGTCGGGAAGCTCGGCCCCAGCACCGCGATGATGCCGATCGCGAGCAGGATGAAGGGGAAGGCGAGCTGCGCGTCGGCGAGCGTCATGATCACGCTGTCGGTGAAGCCGCCCCGGAAGCCCGCCGCGATCCCGAGCGCCGCGCCGAGCGCGCCGCCCACCACCACCGCCGCGACGCCGACCACCAACGAGACGCGCGCCCCGTAGATCACGCGCGAGAGGACGTCGCGCCCGAGGTGGTCGGTGCCGAGGAGCCGCGCGCGCCCGTCCGCCGCCTCGAGCGTGGGCGCCGTCAGCCGTCCCCGGAGCGCCTGGCGCGTCGGATCGTGGGGCGCGAGCCACGGCGCGGCCACCGCGACCGCGCCCAGGACCAGGACGAACGCGAAGCCCGCCGTCGCCAGGCGCGCGGTACGCCGGGCGCGCGCGCCGGATATTGTAGCGGGCGCCGCGAGGTCGGGAAACTCGGTGGGTGGCCTGAGCGAGGTGCTCGGGGCTGCGTTCGTCATGGCCGCGCCCGGGGGTCGAGGACGCCGTAGAGCAGATCGATCGCGAAGTTGATCATGATGAAGACGATCGCGGAGAGGAAGACCGCGCACTGCACGACGGGGTAGTCGCGGTTGTAGATGGACTGGATCGCGAGGCGGCCGATCCCCGGCCAGGCGAAGACCGTCTCGGTCACGACCGCGCCGCCGAGCAGCGTCCCGAACTGGAGGCCCGTGATCGTCACGATCGGGAGCGCGGCGTTCTTGAGCGTGTGCTTGACGACCACGAGCCACTCCGCGACACCCTTGGCCCGCGCCGTGCGGATGTAGTCCGCGCGTAGGACCTCGAGCACCGCCGAGCGCGTCACGCGCGCGATCGACGCCATCGCGAAGGCGCCCAGCGTGAGCGCGGGCAACGCCAGGTGCGTCCAGTCACCGCGTCCGCCCGTCGGGAAGAGGTCGGCCTTGAGCGCCAGGAGGAGGATCCCGAGGATCCCGAGAAAGAACGTCGGGGCCGACTGCCCGACGAGCGCTAGGCCCATGGCGACGTGGTCGATCGGCGAGTTGCGCTTGACGGCCGAGAGGAGGCCCACGGGCACCGCCACGATCGCCGCCAGCAGGAACGCGGTGAGCCCGAGCTCGACCGTCGCGCCCAGGTAGCCCCGGACCACTGCGAACGCGGGCTCGCGGAAGTGGATCGAGCGTCCGAAGTCGCCGCGCAGCGCGTTGGCCAGGAACACGCCGTACTGCGCGGGCAGCGGCCGGTCGAGGCCGAGTTCGCGGCGCACGCGGAAGATCTCGCTCCGCGGCGCGTCGGGGGGCAGGAGGAGAGGCACCGGGTCGCCGGAGAGGCGCATGACGACGAACACCACCGTCGAGACGAGCCAGACGGCGATCAGGGCTCGGAGGAGCCGTGGCGCGAGGAAGCGGAAGACGCCGCGCATGGGGGCGGCGGCCGGGGCCCCGACCCGCGAGGCCCCGGGCCGCGCGAGGCGCTAGGCGCGACGGAGCTTCAGGTTGAAGCGCCGGACCTCGAACTGCTGATTCGGGTTCGGCGTCCACTCCACGTACTTCTGGAGCCCGTAATCCTCGTAGGGCTGGATCACGGGGACCCACGGGAAGTGCTCGAGGAAGATCTTCGTCATCTCGCGATAGGCCTCGGCGCGGAACTTCTCGTCCACGGAGAACCGTGCGGCCTCGCCGAGCTCGTCGAAGCGCGGGTGGCGCCAGTAGTCCTGCGGCCCGCCCGGCGACAGCAGCCGCCACATCATGCCGTCTGGATCCCCGAGCGTCGAGGTCGGGTCGGACCACCAGAGGCCCTTGAAGCTCTTGTCGCGGTTCTTCTGGGCGCGCACCGAGTACTCGAGCACCTCGACCTTCGCGTTGATGCCGACGTCGCGCCACATGCCCTGGATCGCTTCGGACATCGGCTTATCGTTGGCCGTGTAGCCGACGGTCGTCTCGATGACGATCTCCTCGCCCCGGTAGCCCCCCTTCCGGAGCCGCTCGCGCGCCTCGCCGGGGTTGTAGACGAGGGGCCCGAGCTTCGCGTCGAAGTGGTTGTCGCCCTTCGCGATCGGCCCGTTCGGGACGATGCCGCGCCCCCGCCAGAGCTCTTTCACGATCGCCTGGCGGTCGATGGCGAGCGACAGCGCCTGCTTCACGAGCGGGTTGTCCAGCGGCGGGCGCTTCCCGTTGACGGCCAGGACGTAGAGGCCCGCGTAGAGGGCGCCCTCGACCTTGGTCGAGGCGTTGCCCATGACGCGCTCCTCCTGGTCGGGCGGGAGCTGGGTGATCACGTCCACCTCGCCCTTGAGGAGAGACGCGATGCGGGGTGCCGTCTCCGGGATCGAGCGGAGGACGATCCGGTCGACGTCGATTCGGCCGCCCCAGTAGTCCGGGTTGGCCTCCAGGACGAGCCTGTCGTCCTTCGTCCACGAGACGAAGCGCACCGGCCCCGTGCCGATGGGTTTGGCGTTGAACTCGTCGTTGCCCGCTTTCTCGACGTACTTCTGCGGGACGATCTGGCCGCCGTAGAAGGCGAGGCGCGCGGGGAGGAGCGGGTCCGGCTTCTTGGTGTGGACGACGAGCGTGGCGGGGTCGGGCGCCTCGATGCGGTCGATCGTGGTGAACACGGTGCTCACGCGCGTGCCGACCTTCGGGTCCCACGTGCGCTCGAGACTCCATTTCGCGTCCGCCGCGGTGAACGGGTCGCCGTTGTGCCACTTGACGCCCGGACGGACCCTGAATGTCCACTGTGTCTGCCCGTGGAGCTTCCACTCGGTCGCGAGCCCCGGGTGGAGCTTGCCGTCGGGATGGCGCGAGACCAGATTGTCGAAGAGGTTGAACGAGACGCGGATGTCGTTGGACGAGGTGCTGAAGTGAGGGTCGAACTTGGAGATGTCGCCGCCCTGGGCGACGACCAGCTCGCGCTTCTGCGTCGTCTGGGCTCGGGCGGGCGTGAGCGCGCCGGGGGCCGTCGCGGCGGCGCCGAGGGCGGCCGCGCCTTTGAGGAGCTCGCGTCGGGTGACCTGGATCATCATGGCCTCCGTCAGGGCCTCGAGGGTGAACCGCGTAAGCGGCACTATATACGGTTGTCAAGGGCGGTCAAGCGTGTCGCGACCGGCGATGAAGGCGACCGTGCGAGAGATGAAAAAGCCTACGCAGTGAGGACCCCGCTCTTGCAGAGTCCGGTAATTTGCGTCACACCCGCGAGCGGCCGCATAGTTCCGGATAATCCAGTTCTCTCGGTTCGGATTGACATGAGGAGCTCGACAGGTCGCGCGTCCCCGGTTGGCACTTCCGTTGCTCGGTCGATCAGCGATGCTCACTGCCACGAAACCAGTCGCGGCTCCTCCCCTTCTTCCATGACGGTTGTCTGGGTCTTCATGCTCTACGTCTCGGTCGCGACGGCGGGCTCGAACGGCCATGCGCGCCGCTTTGAGGCCGACGGCCAGTTGGTCTACCCCACGCGCGAGGCCTGCCAGGCTGCGCGCGGTGCGATCCGTCGCTTGGACCCCAAGACCGACCACTACGTCCTGGAGGACTGCGTCCCCCGAGAAGCGCGACCGTCCTGACACGTAAGGCCCGTGGAAGAACCGGACGGTGTCCATGACGCCCTCCCTGCGCAGGCAGGCGCTGTTATAGACTCGGGAAGTGAGAAGTTGCGGCTGCACCGTACACGGAAAGGTGGAGCGACGCGATGGCCAGCGCTGACGTCGTCGTCGTCGGAGGCGGCGCCAACGGGACGAGCACGGCCTTTCATCTGACCCGGCTCGGTGTCCGGAACGTGTTGCTCCTCGAGCGGCGGTGGCTCGGCGCGGGCGCGACGGGCAAGTCCGGCTCGCTCGTCCGGATGCACTACACGAACGAGCACGAGTCGCGGCTGGCCTTCGAAAGTCTGAAGGTCTTCCGCGGCTTCCATGCCGAGGTCGGAGGCGATTGTGGCTTCGAGCCCGTCGGCTTCGTGCAGCTCGTGGGGCGCGGCTACGCCGACCAGCTCCGCCGCAACGTGGCGATGCAGCAGCGCCTCGGGATCAAGACCGAGCTCGTCTCGCCCGAGGACCTCCCGCGCCTGCTCCCCGGCGTCATCACGGACGACGTGGGCGGCGCGGCGTGGGAGCCCGAATCCGGCTACGCCGACCCGAACGCGACCGCCTTCGCGTTCGCGGCGGCCGCGGCGCGGGCGGGCGCGCGGGTCGAGACCGGGCGTGAGGTGACGCGCGTCGTCGTCGAGAGGGGGCGCGCCGTTGCGGTCGAGACACGGGAGGGTCGCGTCGCCACGCGCGTCGTCGTGCTGGTCCCCGGCGCCTGGGCGCGCCCGCTCCTCGAGCCGCTCGGGCTCGGCTTCGGTCTCCTGCCCTACCGGATCCAGGTCGCGATCTTCCGCTGGCCCGCGGGCATGGCCCGCGGCCATCCGGTCGTCATCGACGCGGTCCACAAGTCCTGGATGCGCCCCGACGGGAGCGCCGCGACGCTGATCGGCGTCGAGCTCGGCGTCGGCCACGCCGACCCCGACCACTACAGCGAGTCCGTCGACCCCGCGTACGTGGCGCGCTGCCGCGAGACGCTGTCCGCGCGCTTTCCCACGTTCGCGTCCGCCACGATGCGCGGCGGCTGGGCGGGGATGATCATGATGAGCCCGGACGGCCGGCCCGTCATCGACCGCATCCCGTCGATCGACGGGCTCTACGTGATGCTCGGCGACTCGGGCACGTCGTTCAAGACGTCACCGGCGATCGGTCGGTGCCTGGCCGAGTGGATCGTCGAGGGGCGACCACGCACGGCCGACCTCACGCCCTTCCGCTCGACGCGTTTCGCCGAGGGCAAGCCCTGGGTCGACGAGGACAACTACGGCCGGGAGCGGCTGACGATCTCCCGCTAAGTACTCGGAGGGGGCTTCGCCCCGTTCCGACGGTCGTCGCACACCTCACGGCGCGCGACGCGACCACTTCGCTCTGCCGCCCGGAGGCTCAGGCACCCGCGGGCTGGGCGAGGTGCGTGCGGCGCACCCGCGCCTGCACGCCCTGAACGACGTTGCGCTCGAGCGTGATCTCGACCTCGTGGTGCTCGACGTCCCACCGGCTCACGGTCGCGAGCCAGCCGAACCGACGCCGCCGCTGGGGCACCACCTTGCGCCCCCGGTAGACCAGGATCCGCCGGTCGGGGGCGAGCGGCTCTTCGTGCTCCTCGTGGTCGGCGCCGCAGAGGCGGATCACCTCCTCGTACGTGGTGGAGCCCGGCGCGATGCGTCCCAGCGTCTCGCGCGAGACCACGGTGCCGGTCTGCCGCTCTACCGGCGCGCTGCGCGGGCTGATGTGGATCCGACCGGAGAGCCTCCCGCCCACGCGCTTGACGAGCATCGTCAGCAGCGGGCCGGCGAGGTTGCCGAGCACGAAGAAGATCATGGGGATCAGGACGGGCGCCCACGACTGCCACCCCGTGAAGTAGCCGAACTGCACCGTCAACACCTGCGGCGTCGCCCCCTGGGCGCGCTCGAGGAAGGCCGAGACGACCTGCGTGGACTCGAGGGTCTCGCTCATCCGGCGGGTGGCCGTGCCCGGGAAGACGTCCTGGATCTTGAGGTGCTCGGCGTGGGTGAAGTTGATGAGGAGCTGGGAGGGTTCGTCGGCGAGCCGGATGACGCGGTCGCGGTTCTCGAGGTAGAGCGGGAAGAGCGCCCGCCCCCGCACGTCGTTGAAGGCCAGCGAGATCGTATAGCGGTGGCCCCAGAAGAGGTTCTCGACCCACGTGGCCGGCCTGGGCCGGACGAGCCGCGGCAGGCCCATCCCGAGGCGTATGAGCCACGTGCGGTTGGCGAGGAGGGGCGTCCACGGGATTCGCACGTACGTGGCGGGTGAGGTGAGCCCCAGCGGGCCGCCCTGGCGCACGAACGACACGAAGGGCGCACCGCCGGGGATGGGCTCCGGTTTCGTCTGCGGCCCGGTGCGGTACAGGCCCTGCGCGTAGAGCGGAAGGCGCCCGTCGCCGATCACGGAGTACCCGCGCGCCTCCACGTAGCGCGCGAGGTCCGGGTCGGGCTTGCCCTCGACCCTCAGGGTGTCGACCTCGTCGGGCCAGAGCAGGTAGAGATCCTGCTCGAGGTCGGTGGCGGACTTGGTCGGCGGGATCACGAGGCTCCACAGGACGTCGACCGCCGTGGTGCCGAGCGCGGGCGTGACGGTCGCGCGCACGAAGAGCGGCCCGATCGTGAAGTCGGGGTGCGGCCGCGTCGCGAGGAACACCTGCGCCCGCGCGGCGCCCGGGGTCGCCGCGAGCACGAGCCCGGCGAGGATCCAGGCCTTAGACCCTGACAGGCGTGAACTCTCGCGTGAAGTGGTCCTCGAGCGGCAGCTTCTTCTTGATGACGTCGTACTCGAGGAGCGTGCCCTGCATCACGGCGAGCGCGGCGACGTCGATGCGGCCGTCCACCGGGAGGAGCGGGCCGGAGATCCTGTGGGCGCGCAGGACCGCCTCGGGCGGCCAGCCGAGCTTCTTCGAGCAGATCTCGGCGGCGTCCCGCGGGCTCTCGCGCATGAGCTTGAGCGCGGTGAACAGTGCCCGCAGGCTCCGGCGGATCGGGTCGGCCTGGTGCTTGATGGCGTCCTCCGACGCGTACTGGATCTGGCTGATCCATTTTCCGGTGACCGCGTCGAAGCGGAGCAGCACCTTGGACTTGCCCTGGAGCTCGGTGACGGCGCCCCCGTCGCCCCACACGTAGGCGGCGATCTCCCGGCGCGCCAGCGCTGCGAGCTGGGCGTCGAGGCCGCCGAGGCCGACGATCTGCACGTCCTTGTCCGGGTCCCAGCCTTCTTTCTTGGCCAGCATGCGCGCGAAGATCCACGTCGTCGCACCGACGCGCGTGACGCCGATCGCCTTGCCCTTGAGGCCCGCGACCGACGAGACGTCGGGCGCGACGTTGAGGGTGAAGTGGTTGCCCTCGGTATGGGTCGCGACCATCTTGATCGGCGAGCCCGCTTCGCGGAAGACGAGGATGTCGGTGCTCCCGGTGATGCCGACCAGCACGTCGCCGCCCATGACCGCCTTGAGGAGGTCCGGGCCCCCACGGAAGGGGACGAACTCGGCCTCGAGGCCCTCGCGCGCGAAGAATCCGCGCTCGAGCGCCACGATGACCGGCCCCGCCATCGAGTAGTCGCCGAGCACGGCCGTGCCGATCTTCACGGCGGTCCCGCCCCGCGCCGGCCGTGGCGCTCCGGCGGCCGCGACCGCGGCGACCGTGCCGAGGAAGCGACGGCGGGAAATCGTGGTCGTGCGGACCTCTGGAATACGCGGGGCCGCAGTGCGAGCCGCAGCCGCAGGCGAGGCGAGTCTGTGATCGAGAGCCCCGCCGTCCGAGGCGAGCCAGTCAAAGGTCATGGGCATGAGCCGGTCTCCTTGACTTTCGCGCGAGCCTTCCATACGTTAGGTCGCGCTTTCCATGGGCACCGCCTGCGTCACACGCACCGGCCGCGATCGTACATCGTCGTGAGCCGTTTCCACAATCCCGCCCCGGAGCCTCCGGTCACCTACGCGGTCGGGGAAGGGATCGCCTGGATCACGCTGAACCGCCCCGCGATGCTCAACGCGCTCAACACGGAGCTCGCCGCCGCGCTCGCCGAGCACGCGGAGGCCGCGGCCGCCGATCCCGCGGTCACTCTGGTCGTCGTCCGCGGGGCGGGTCGGGCGTTCTGCTCGGGCATGGATCGCACGGCGCTGGCGGCCGGATCCGTCGACGAGGCGTTCTACCGCCACTGGATCCGCGGGCTGAACTGCCTCGAGGACATGCCGAAGATCTCGATCGCCGTCCTGCACGGCTACGCGATCGGCGGTGGCCTCCAGCTGGCGCTCGCCTGCGACCTGCGCCTCGCCGCCGCCGACGCCGTGCTTGGCCTCGGCGCGACGCGGCACGGCCTCATTCCCGACGGCGCCGTGCTGCGCCTCGCGCGCGTCGTCGGGCTCGGCCGGGCCAAGGAGCTCGCGCTGCTCAACGACGACGTGAGCCCGGCGGAGGCGCGCGCCATCGGCCTCGTCAACTGGGTGTGCCCGGCCGTCGACCTCGACCGCACGCTCCAGTCGATCGTCGCCAAGGCGCGCGCCGCCTCGCCGACCGCGGCCGCGCACACGAAGCGGCTCCTCCACGAGTCCTTCCACCGCGATCCGCGGGTTGTGATCGAAGACCTGGTGCGGGCGCAGAACGCGTGCATGGGCTCGTGGGAGATCGACGAGGCCAACCGCGCGTGGACGGAGAAGCGGGAGGCGGTCTTCTTCCCCCCGCGGAAGCCATGAGCCCCTATATCCTCGAGACCGAGGGGCTCACCAAGGAGTTCCGGGGCTTCGTCGCCGTCAAGGACGTGAGCCTCCGGGTGCGCGCCGGTACGATCCACGCGCTCATCGGCCCGAACGGCGCGGGGAAGACGACGTGCTTCAATTTGTTGACGCACTTCCTCACGCCGACCCGCGGGCGCATCCGCTTCAAGGGGCGCGACATCACGGGCTCGAGGCCCGCGGGCATCGCGCGGCTCGGCCTCGTCCGGTCGTTCCAGATCTCGGCGGTCTTCCCGCACCTCACCGTGCTGGAGAACGTGCGGCTCGCGCTCCAGCGCGCGCGGGGACACTCGTTCGACTTCTGGCGCTCGGAGCGGGTCCTCGGCGAGCTCAACGGGCGCGCCCTCGAGCTCCTCGACGCGGTCGGCCTGGCGCAGCTCGCCGGGGCGATCGCGGTCGAGCTGCCGTACGGCCGCAAGCGCGCGCTCGAGATCGCGACGACGCTCGCGCTCGACCCGGAGATGATGCTGCTCGACGAGCCCACCGCCGGCATGGCCCACGAGGACGTGGACCGGATCTCGGCGCTCGTCAAGCGCGTCGCCGCGAACCGTACCGTGCTCATGGTCGAGCACAACCTCAAGGTGGTGGAGAACCTGTCCGACACGATCACCGTGCTGGCGCGCGGCGAGATCCTGGCCGAGGGCGACTACGCCGCCGTCTCGAAGGACCCCGACGTGATCCAGGCGTACATGGGGGCGGGCGATGCCTGAGCCGCTCCTGACCGTGCGCGACCTGGAGGCCTGGTACGGCGAGTCGCACATCCTCCACGGGGTGGATCTCGAGGTGCGCACGGGCGAGGTCGTGACGCTGCTCGGCCGGAACGGCGCCGGCAAGACGACGACGCTCAAGTCCGTGATGGGGATCGTCGAGAGGCGCCGGGGCTCGGTCCGCTTCGGCGCCGCCGAGCTGATCCGTCTCCCCTCGAACCTCATCGCGCGGCTCGGCCTCGCGTTCTGCCCTGAGGAGCGCGGGATCTTCGCGAGCCTCAGCGTCGAGGAAAATCTCATGTTGCCGCCCGCGATCGGACCGGGCGGGCTCGACCGCGGGGCGATCTTCGACCTGTTCCCCAACCTGCGCGAGCGCCTCCGGACCCAGGGCACCAAGCTGTCCGGCGGCGAGCAGCAGATGCTCGCGATCGGGCGCATCCTGCGAACCGGCGCGCGCCTGCTGCTCCTGGACGAGCCCACGGAAGGCCTCGCGCCGGTGATCGTCCAGCAGATCGGCGCGACGATCCGGCGCCTCAAGGCGGAGGGCTTCACCATCCTCCTCGTCGAGCAGAATTTCCGCTTCGCGTCGACGGTCGCCGACCGTCACTACGTGATGGAGCACGGGCGCGTCGTCGACATGATCCCGAACAGAGCGCTCGCGTCCCGCATGGACACGCTGCACGAGTACCTCGGGGTCTAGGCCCCGTCGGGGGAGACCCGTGAAAGGAGCCCGCGCATGATCACCTTCCGCGTCCTCGCGCTGCTCGCGGCGGTCGCGCTGGCCGTCGGGCCGGCGCACGCCCAGATCTCCGACGGCGTCGTCAAGATCGGTGTCCTCAACGACCAGTCGGGCGCGTATGCCGACATCACCGGACCGGGCTCGGTCGTGGCGGCGCGGATGGCGGTGGAAGACTTCGGCGCCGCGAAGAAGGGTATGAAGGTCGAGATCGTCTTCGCCGATCACCAGAACAAGCCGGACGTCGGCTCCAGCATCGCGCGGCAGTGGTACGACACCGAGAAGGTGGACCTGATCATCGACGTGCCGACATCCTCGATCGCTCTGGCGATCAGCCAGATCACCCGGGACAAGCACAAGGCCTTCATCGTCTCCGGCGCGGCCGCGTCGGACCTCACGGGCAAGGCCTGCTCACCCAACACCATCCACTGGACCTACGACACCTGGGCGCTCGCGAACGGCACCGGCTCGGCGATCGTGAAGACGGGCGGGGACACCTGGTTCTTCCTCACCGCCGACTATGCCTTCGGGCACGCGCTCGAGCGCGACGTCGAGGCCGTCGTGCTGAAATCGGGCGGCAAGGTCGTCGGCAAGGTCCGCCACCCGTTCCCGACCTCGGACTTCTCCTCGTTCCTCCTGCAGGCCCAGGCCTCCAAGGCCAAGATCATCGGCCTGGCCAACGCCGGCGCCGACACCATCAACGCCATCAAGCAGGGCGCGGAGTTCGGCATCGTGCGGGGCGGCCAGCAGTTCGCCGGCCTCCTCGTCTTCATCAGCGACGTGCACGCGCTCTCACTGGACAAGGCGCAGGGGCTGATCCTGACCGAGTCGTTCTACTGGGACCTGAACGACGCGACGCGCGCCTGGTCCCGGCGCTTCGCCGAGCGCCACCGCCAGGCCATGCCGACGATGGTCCAGGCGGGCGTGTACTCGGCGATCCTGCACTACCTCAAGGCGGTGGAGGCGCTCCGAAGCGACGACGGCCCGAGGGTCATCGCCAAGATGAAAGAGCTGCCCACCGACGACCCGCTCTTCGGCAAGGGGCGCGTCCGCGCCGACGGTCGGAAGATCCACCCGATGTACCTCTTCGAGGTGAAGAAGCCGGCGGAGTCGAAGGGGCCGTGGGACTACTACACGATGCGAGCGACGATCCCGGCGGACTCAGCGTTCCGGCCGCTGGACCAGGGGGACTGCCCGCTCGTGAAGAAGTAGGCGGGGGGAGGGTGGGCCGGGCGTGAGCGTCTTCGGCGTCCCCACCCAGGCGCTGTTCGGTCAGCTCCTGATCGGGTTGATCAACGGCGCCTTCTACGCCGTGCTGAGCCTGGGGCTCGCGGTCATCTTCGGTCTGCTCAACATCATCAACTTCGCCCACGGCGCCCAGTACATGATGGCGGCGTTCGTCGCCTACTTCCTCCTCCAGTGGGCGGGGCTCGGCTACTGGTGGGCGCTCCTGATCGCGCCACTCGCGGTGGGCGCGCTCGGCGTCGTCCTCGAGCGGACGATGCTGAAGCGGCTCTATCACCTCGACCACCTCTACGGGCTGTTGCTCACCTTCGGCGTCGCGCTCGTCATCCAGGGCGTGTTCCGCAACGCGTTCGGCTCTTCCGGCCTTCCCTACGCGATCCCGGCCGAGCTCACCGGGGGGTACAACCTGGGCTTCATGTTCCTCCCCACCTACCGGGCGTGGGTGGTCGTCTTCTCGCTCGTGGTGTGCCTCCTGACCTGGTACGTGATCGAGCGGACGAAGCTCGGCTCCTACCTGCGCGCCGCCACGGAGAACCCGGCGCTCGTCCAGGCCTTCGGCGTCAACGTCCCTCGGATGATCACGCTGACCTACGGATTCGGCGTCGGGCTGGCCGGGCTCGCGGGCGTGCTGGCGGCGCCGATCTACCAGGTCAACCCGCTCATGGGCGCCGATCTCATCATCGTCGTCTTCGCGGTGGTCGTGATCGGTGGGATGGGCTCGATCATGGGCTCGATCGTCACCGGCTTCGGTCTCGGGGTGGTCGAGGGATTCACCAAGGTCTTCTACCCGGAGGCATCCAACACCGTCATCTTCGTCATCATGGCCGTCGTGCTCCTGATCCGGCCCACCGGCCTCTTCGGGCGGAGCCAGTAGCGTGGCCACCGCGAAGGGCTACGTCTTCGTCGCGTTCGGCGTGATGGTCGCCCTCCTGGTCCTGGCACCCTTCTTCGTCTACCCGATCTTCCTCATGAAGGCGCTCTGCTTCGCGCTCTTCGCCTGCGCCTTCAATCTCCTGATCGGCTACGTGGGGCTCCTCTCCTTCGGCCACGCGGCCTTTCTCGGCTCGGCCGGCTACGCCTGCGCCCACGCGGCCAAGGTCTGGAGCTGGCCGCCCGAGCTCGCGATCGTCTTCGGCGCGGCGGTCGCCGCGGCGCTGGGCGTGGCCACCGGGGCCTTGGCCATCCGGAGCCGTGGCATCTACTTCGCGAACGTCACGCTCGCGTTCGCGCAGATGATCTACTTCTTCTCCGTCCAGGCGAAGTTCACCGGCGGCGAGGACGGCATCCAGGCCGTGCCCCGTGGCACGCTGCTCGGCGTCCTCGATCTCCAGAACACCCACACGATGTACTTCGCGGTGCTCGCGATCTTTCTCCTCGGGTTCCTCGTCGTCTACCGCGCGATCCACTCGCCGTTCGGCCAGGTGCTCAAGGCCATCCGCGAGAACGAGCCGCGCGCCGTCTCGCTCGGCTATCGTGCCGAGCGGTACAAGCTGCTCGCCTTCGTCCTCTCGGCCGCGCTCAGCGGATTGGCCGGAGCCACCAAGGACATCGTGTTCCAGCTCGCCTCGCTCACCGACGTCCACTGGACGATGTCGGGCGAGGTCGTGCTGATGACGCTCCTGGGCGGGCTCGGCACCGTCTTCGGGCCCGTGGTGGGCGCGTTCGTCATGATCGGCCTCGAGCACTACCTCACGCAGATCGGCGCGTGGCTGACGATCGTGCAGGGTGCCATCTTCGTGGTGTGCGTGCTCACGTTCCGGAGGGGCGTGGTGGGCGAGCTGAGCCGCATCCTGCGCAAACCGCTGTAGCGGACGGAGGTCCCCGGTGACGTACACGGACATCCTCTACGCGAAGACGAACGGCGTCGCCTGGATCACGATCAACCGGCCGGAGGTGCGCAACGCCTTCCGCACGAAGACCGTCGCGGAGCTCACCGACGCGTTCCTCGACGCGCGCTGGGACCCGTCCGTCGGCGTCGTCGTGCTCACCGGTAGCGGCGACAAGGCGTTCTGCTCGGGTGGCGATCAGAAAGAGCGTGGGCAGGGCGGGTACGCCCCGGGCGCCGCAGGCCCGGCGGACGCGCGCCCGATGGACGTGGAAGCGCTGCACAGCGCCATCCGCCACATCCCGAAGCCCGTCATCGCCATGGTCAACGGCTTCGCCATCGGCGGCGGCCACGTCCTCCACCTCCTGTGCGACCTCTCGATCGCGTCGGACAACGCGGTCTTCGGCCAGACGGGGCCGCGCGTGGGGAGCATCGACGCGGGCCACGGCGTGGGCTACCTCGCCCGCGTCGTCGGCGAGAAGAAGGCGCGGGAGATCTGGTACCTCTGCCGCCAGTACTCGGCGCAGGAGGCGCTCGCGATGGGGCTCGTGAACACGGTCGTGCCCCTCAAGGACCTGCGCGCGGAGGTGGAGAAGTGGTGCGCCGAGCTGCTCGAGAAGAGCCCGACGGCGCTGGCGCTCGCCAAGCAATCGTTCAACATCGACTCCGAGCAGCGCGCCGGCGTGGCGCAGTTCGCCCATACCGCGCTCAACCTCTATTACCAGACCGAGGAGGCGATGGAGGGCCGGAACGCGTTCGTCGAGAAGCGTCCGGTCAACTTCAAGAAGTTTCGCCGGTAGCTTACTGTCCGGTCGGGGCTCGTTTCGGTTCCGATCCCACCATCTGGCGCCCCTCTTACGGGGAACTCCGGACTCAATATCGGGTGATTCCCCGATTCAAACGGCGGGTGAAGTGCTGAGAAATGAACGCGGAAATAGTTCCGGAAATGATTCCGGAAGTGATTCCGGCCTATCACGAGGGAGCTGGACGATGACCAAGGGATTGAAGACCAGGCTCCTGCTCGCTGTGCTGAGCGCCTTCCTGTGGCTGACCCAGCAGCCAGCCGCCGCTCAGCTGACTTCGAATCTTACCTCGACGACCCCAAGTCTCGGGCTCTCCGACGGCGTGAGGGACGCGTGGGGCCCGCTCTTCACGGCGCGGCAACCCTGCGCAGCGCCGAGCATGCCACCGCAGCTGGCCGACTCGGTCCGTCGCTGGAATGCGATCGCGATGAACGCCAACGCGCTCGACCACACGCCGGTGGCCCCCGGTGAGAACCGGGTCTTCGGGGAGCAATTAGGGCCTGCGCGAACGAGTCGGGCGTTCGCGATCGTCCACATCGCGATCTTCGATGCGGTGGACGCGATCGCCGGCGGCTACCAGAGCTACACCGGCCTTCCCCCTGCACCCTTCCGCATCTCCATGAATGCCGCGATCGCCCAGGCGGCGCACGACACGCTGGTCGCGCTCTTCCCTTCGCAGGCGGCGAGCTTCGACTCGCGGCTCGCCGAAGACCTCAGCCGGATCTGGGATGGAAGCGCGAAGACACAGGGGATCGATCTTGGGCACAGGGCCGCCGCCGCGATCCTCGCCCTCAGGGCCGACGATGGCTCGCAGTATGTCGAGCCTCGCGTCGGCGTCGATTTCATCACGAGTGACGGGCCGGGGAAGTGGCGCCAGGACCCGATCAGCCAGATCCCGCTCGCGCTGGGCGCGTACTGGGGCCAGGTCAAACCGTTTGTCCTGTGGTCGGCCGACCAGTTCCGCGTTCCGCCTCCACCCGCCCTGGAGAGCCTGGCGTATACGACCGCGTTCTACGAGGTGAAGCTCCTGGGCGGCGACGGCGTCGTGACACCGACCGTGCGAACCGGAGACCAGACGTTCACGGGGATCTACTGGGGCTACGACGGAACGCCGGGGTTGGGCACGCCGCCGAGGATGTACAACCAGATCACGGTGCACATCGCCGATCAGATGGGCTCGAATGCCGTCGAGCTCGCGCGGCTCTTGGCGCTGGTGAACGTGGCGATAGCCGACGCAGGGATCGCGATCTGGGAGTCGAAGTACTACTACCAGTTCTGGCGTCCGGTCACCGCCATCCGCGAGGCCGGCCCGCTCGGCGCCGACGATGGCAATCCGGCGACGATCGGGGATCCGACCTTCACGCCCCTCGGCGCGCCGGCCAGCAATCTCGACGGTCCGAACTTCACGCCACCCTTCCCGGCCTATCCCTCGGGGCATGCCGGGTTTGGGGCCGCGCTCTTTCAAATCTTGCGCAACTTCTACGGGACCGACAACATCGCCTTCACCTTCGTGTCGGACGAATTCAACGGCATGACGCGAGACAACAAGGGGAACGTGCGCCCGCTCGCCCCGCGTAGCTTCTCGTCGCTCTCCGAGGCCGAGGAGGAGAACGGCCAGAGCCGCATCTACCTCGGCATCCACTGGGCCTTCGACAAGACCGAGGGCATCGCCCAGGGCCGGCGCGCGGGGGATTTCGTGTTCGAGAACGCTTTTGTGTCAGTGCCCTGACGAGCCCTCAGGGTGACGGAAGAGCCGGCCGTGACAGGCGGGTGTCCGGTTTCGTGACGCCCCGTCCCCCGGACGCTCGGGCCGGCGATGGATGGCGCCCCCTGCGCCGACTGCCACACCCACCCGAGGGGTGTCGGGGGTCCGTGGAGGCCCCCGTCGATCTCCTAGTCCTGGCGCGTCGCTCCGGGTAAACTGCCGGCCGGCACATGGCCGGACCGATCGCGCGCTACTTCCGCTTCGCCGAGCGCTCCACGGACCTCGCCACCGAGCTCCGCGCGGGCCTGACCACGTACATGGTCATGGCCTACATCATCTTCGTGAACCCCAGCGTCCTCGGCCTGGTCGGCGTGCCCGGGCTCGAGGGCAAGGGGCTGCCGTTCGCCGCGACGCTGACCGCGACGTGCCTCACCGCGGGCGTGCTCTCCATCGCCATGGGGCTCGCGAGCAACTACCCGCTCGTCCTGGCACCGGGGATGGGGCTCAACGCGGTCGTGGCCTTCGAGCTGGTGGCGACCCGCGGGCTCACGTGGCCCCAGGCGATGACCGTGGTGTTCCTCGAGGGCGTGGCCATCACGCTCCTCGTGCTGACGCGGTTCCGCGAGACCGTGATGGACGCCGTCCCGCTGGGGCTCAAGCGGGCGATCGGCGTGGGCATCGGCCTGTTCATCGCGTTCATCGGCTTCTTCACGTCGGGATTCGTGGTCAAGCCACTGTCGGGACCGCTGCCCGTCGCACTCGGCACCTTCGGCGGTCTGCCGGCCGTCGTGTTCGTCCTGGGCTTCATCCTGACCGCGTGGCTCATGGCGCGCCGCGTCCGGGGGGCGCTCCTGCTCGGGATCGTGCTCACCACGCTGCTCGCGATCGTCCTGAACGGCGCCCTCGCCTCCTGGCAGGGATTCTCGACGCCGGGCGCGGCCCGGATCCCGGCGGCGATCGTGGAGCCGCCGGACCTCTCGACCGTCGGCCGCCTCGACTTCGGTCTCGTTGCGCGGCTCGGCGTGGTCACCGCGGTCCTGGTGACCTTCTCGATCATGCTGAGCGACTTCTTCGACACGATGGGCACGATCATCGGCGTGGGCGGCAAGGCGGGTTTCCTCGACGCGCGCGGCCGGCTCCCCGGCGTCAACCGGGTGCTGCTGGTGGACTCGCTCGGCGCCGCCCTGGGCGGGCTCGCCAACGCGAGCAGCAACACGACCTACATCGAGTCCGCCGCGGGCGTCGCGGAAGGGGGCCGAACCGGCCTCCCGTCGGTCGTCGTGGGCGTCCTGTTCCTCCTGTCCATGTTCTTCTCGCCGCTCGCGAGCGTGATCCCCGCCCAGGCGACCGCCCCAGCGCTGATCCTCGTCGGCTTCTTCATGATGACGATCGCGCGGGAGATCCCCTGGGACGACTACGAGGAGGCGATCCCCGCGTTCGTGACGATGCTGACGATGCCGTTCACCTGGTCCATCACCAACGGGATCGGCGCGGGTTTCGTGACCTACAGCACGATCAAGGTGCTCAGCGGCAAGGGGCGGCAGGTCCACTGGATGGTCCACCTCGCGTCCGCGGCCTTCATCGTCTACTTCGCTCTGCCGCTGATCGAGAACGCGATGAAACGATAGGAGAGGGGAATGAACCGACTGGTCGGCTGTCTCACGGTGCTGGTGCTGCTGGTGGCGATGCCCGCGTGGGCGTACGACGGGATCGTCGAGAAGAAGACGTTCGCGATGCCCGCGTACACGACCGTCGGCGGGACCACGATCAAGGGCGTCCGCGTCGGCTACGAGACCTACGGCACGCTCAACGCGGGCAGGGACAACGTGATCCTGGTCGCGCACTTCTATTCCGGCAACTCGCACGCCGCCGGCAAGTACGCCGCGAGCGACCCGGCGCCGGGCTACTGGGACGCGATCATCGGCTCCGGCAAGCCCGCCGACACGGACCGGTTCTTCGTCGTCAGCTCCGACACCCTCGTCAACCTCAACGTGAAGGACCCCAAGACGATCACCACCGGGCCCGCCTCCATCAATTCGGACACCGGCCGGCCGTACGGGATGAGCTTTCCGATCGTGACGATCCGTGACTTCGTGAACGTCCAGAAGGCGCTCCTCGACTCGCTCGGCATCAAGAAGCTCCACGCCGTGATGGGGGCGTCGATGGGCGCCCTCCAGAGCTTCGAGTGGGCGGCCGCCTACCCCGACATGGTGGAGCGCATCGTCCCCGTGATCGGCGCCGCCGAGCTCAACGCTTTCGGAATCGGGTGGCTGGGCGTCTGGGCCGCGCCCATCATGCTCGACCCGCGCTGGAACAAGGGCGACTACTACGGTCAGGAGGAGCCCGTCGAGGGTCTGGCGCTCGCGCTGAAGATCGTCACGCTGCACGCGAGACACTACGGCTGGGCGTCGGGCGCATTCGGACGGAAGTGGGCGGCGGCGGAGCGGGATCCGGCGAAGAGCTGGGACAACAAGTTCGCGATCGAGGACACGCTGGACAAGATCGCCCTCGCGCGGGCCCGAGTCTCGGACGCGAACTCGTTCCTCTACCTCGCCAAGGCGAACCAGCTCTTCGTCACGGGAGGGAAGGGGTCCCTGGAGGAGGGCTTGCGGGACGTCAAGGCGAGGGTGCTCCTCGTGCCCGCGAAGTCGGACCTCCTGCTCTTCCCCGACTACTCCAGGCAGGCGATGGAGATTCTCAAACGGCACGGGAACCGGGTGCAGTACTTCGAGATCGAGGGCGAGGGCGGCCACCTCGACGGCGTGCTGTCGGTCGCCAAGGCGGGCGAGGCGATCCGCAAGTTCTTGAGCGAGTGACGCGGCCGCGGCCGGGCATGGAGCCGCCCGTGGTACCGACGCGCTGGAAGAGCGGGATGATCGAGGTCGGACCGCGGGTCTTCGCCTACGTCCAGGCGTCGGGCATCGACCCGGCGGGCGACACCGGCGTCTCCAACTCGGGACTCATCCTCGGCCGCGAGGGGAACGTGCTCGTGGACGCCCTGATGGTCCCGTCGATGACGCGGAGGCTCGTCGCGGCGATCAAGAAGACGACGCGCAAGCCGATCGCGACCCTCATCAACACCCACCACCACCTGGACCACACCGGCGGGAACCGCTTCTTTGCCGGCGCGACGCGCATCGCCTCCGAGAAGTGCCGCGAGGCGCTCGCACCGGGCTTCCCGCCCCTCCCGCTCCTGCGGCGCTTCATGCCGCGCTTCGCGCGCGAGTTTCCGCTGCTCCAGGTGGTGCTCCCGACGGTGACCTTCAAGGATCACCTCGTCATCCACGACGGTGACCGCGAGATCCAGCTCTGGCACCCGGGGTTCGCGGCGCACACGGTCGGGGACGCCGTCGCGTACCTGCCCCGGGAGCGGGTCCTGTTCGCGGGCGACATCGCCTTCCACTACGTGACCCCGCTCGCCTTCCAGGGCCACGTCGGCAACTGGATCAAGGCGGCCACCCGGCTCCTCGCGTACGACGCGGAGGTGATCGTGCCCGGCCACGGCCCCGTCGGGACGAAGTCGGAGCTCACCGCCATGCGCGACTACCTCGTGGCGGTCCGGCGGGAGGCGCGCAAGCGCTTCGACGCGGGCATGCGCGCCGAGGACGCCGCGGGCGACATCAAGCTCGGCGTCTACGCCTCGTGGAGCGACGCCGAGCGCATCCTGCCGAACGTGATGCGTTGCTACCAGGAGTTCAGGAACGAGCTCGACCAGCCCCTGGACCTGCCACGGATGCTCGACGGCATGGAGCGGCTCCGCGGCCGGGCGGCCGACCACACGTGTCTATGAAGGGGGCTCGGGCGCGGATCGATCGGGGAATCACCCGAGCACGAATCGTGGCAGGGAGCCGCGGCGCGTCGTAAGTTACCGTCATACCGACCCAAATGCCTTGACACCCGACAGCCTGTTGGCTACACTCTCGCAACTCGAATCCCGCCCTCCTGAAGTGGGCTCACGACCCTCGACGTCGAGGAGGCGAATTGGACAGGCAGCCGCTCGGATCCGACCGTGACACGTTTCCGAAGCTCGTCCGAGACAACGCCGAGCGCTTCGGATCCCGGGTCGCAATCCGTGAGAAAGACTACGGGATCTGGCAGTCCTACACCTGGCGCGACTACTTCGACCAGGCTCGACTGATCGCCCTCGGCCTCGCGTCGCTCGGCTTCGCCCGGGGCGACAAGACCGCCATCATCGGCGACAACCGCCCGCAGCTCTACTGGGCCGTGATGGCCACCCAGGCCCTCGGCGGCGTGCCGGTCCCGATCTACCAGGACTCGGTCGAGAAGGAGATGCAGTACATCCTCGACCACTCGGAGGCCCGGTTCGCGGTGGTCGAGGACCAGGAGCAGGTGGACAAGCTGCTGCACGTCAAGGCCCAGTGCCCGCGGCTCGAGTCCATCGTCTACGACGACTCGCGCGGGATGCGCGGTTACAGCGAGCCCTCCCTCCTGAGCCTCACCGAGCTCGCGGAGCGCGGCCGAAAGTTCGAGGTCGGCCACCCGGCCCATTTCGACGACGAGCTCGGCCGCGGCCGGGCGGACGACGTCGCCATCATCTGCTACACCTCGGGGACCACCGGCGTCCCCAAAGGCGCGATGCTCTCCCACCGGAACCTGAGCGTGACCGCGCGGAACGCCGCGGCGTTCGAGGGCCTCCAGAGCGACGAGGAGATCCTGTCCTACCTGCCGATGGCGTGGGTGGGCGACCACATCTTCTCGTACGCCCAGTCCATCGTGACGGGGTTCGCCATCAACTGCCCGGAGAGCGCCGCCACGGTGCTCCACGACTTGAAGGAGATCGGGCCGACCTACTTCTTCGCCCCGCCGAGGATCTGGGAGACCATCCTCACCAACGTGATGGTCCGCGTCGAGGACTGCGCGTGGCCGAAGCGCCGGCTGGTCGACTTCTTCCTCCGGCTCGCCCAGGCGATCGAGCAGGCGCGGCTCAACCGGGCGCCCGTACCGGTCTGGCGCCGGCTCCTCGCTCCGCTCGGGCACCTCCTCGTCGGGGCCCCGCTCCGCGACAACCTCGGGATGCGGCGACTCCGCCGCGCCTACACCGCGGGCGAGGCGATCGGGCCCGAGATCTTCGTCTTCTTCCGCGCGCTCGGGATCAACGTCAAGCAGATCTACGGCATGACCGAGGCGAGCGTGTTCATCACCGTCCAGAAGGACGACGACGTGCGGCTCGACACGGTGGGGATCCCCATCCCCGGCGTCGAGCTCCGGATCTCGCCCGAGGGCGAGGTGCTCTACCGGAGCCCCGGCGTCTTCCAGGGCTACTACAAGAACCCGGAGGCGACGCGCCAGACCCTCGAGGATGGCTGGGTGCGCTCGGGCGACGCGGGTGTCATCGATCACGACGGCCACCTCAAGATCGTCGACCGCGCCAAGGACGTGGGCCGTCTGGCCGACGGCACGCTCTTCGCGCCGAAGTACCTCGAGAACAAGCTCAAGTTCTCGCCGTACGTCAAGGAGGCCGTGTGCGTCGGACAGGACCGCCCGTACGTCGCCGCGCTGATCAACATCGATCTCGTCGCGGTCGGGAACTGGGCGGAGCGCGGCGGGATTGTATATACGAGCTACACGGACCTGTCACAGAAGCCGGAGGTCTACGACCTGGTCCGGCGGGAGGTGGAGCGGGTGAACCGGAGCCTCGCCGAGGACGAGGTCCTCCGGGGGGCCCGGATTCGAAAGTTCCTGATCCTCCACAAGGAGCTGGATCCGGACGACGAGGAGATCACCCGGACGCGCAAGGTGCGACGCGGATACATCGCCCTGAAGTACGCGGCCCTCATCGAGGCGCTGTACGGCGAGGGTGGGCACGTGGAGGTGGAGGCGAAGGTGACGTACGAGGATGGCCGGACCGGCACGATCCGTGCCGACGTGAGAATCCATGACGTCGTCGCCGGGCAGGGGGCCCGGTGACCGGAGCCCCCCCGGGGCCGCTCCTCGAGGTGCAGGGGGTCAGCGTCCGCTTCGGCGCGCTCGTCGCGCTGAGCCAGGTGAGCGTCGAGATCCGCCGCGGCTCGATCCTGGCCATCATCGGTCCCAACGGTGCTGGCAAGACGACCCTGCTCAACGTGATCAGCGGCTTCTACCACCCCTACGCGGGACGAATCGTCTTCGACGGCAAGGACCGGACGAACCTCAGCCCGCCCGACGTCGCCGTCCTCGGCATCGCCCGAACCTTCCAGAACGTGGCCCTGTTCAAGGGCATGAGCGTGCTCGACAACCTCATGACGGGGCGGCTCCTCAAAACGCGGGGAAGCTTCCTGCTGGAGGCGCTCTACTGGGGCCCGGCCCGCCGTCAGGAGATCGAGCACCGCGCGTTCGTCGAGCGGATCATCGATTTTCTGGAGATCCAGGCGATCCGCAAGACCCCGGCCGGCCGATTGCCCTACGGGCTGCAGAAGCGCGTGGAGCTCGGGCGCGCGCTCGCCGCCGAGCCCCAGCTCCTCCTGCTCGACGAGCCGATGGCCGGCATGAACGTCGAGGAGAAGGAAGACATGTGCCGCTTCATCCTCGACGTCAACGCGGAGTTCGGCACGACGATCGCGCTCATCGAGCACGACATGGGCGTGGTCATGGACATCTCGGACCGCGTCGTGGTCCTCGACTACGGGCGCAAGATCGCCGACGGCCCGCCCGCCGAGGTCCGCAAGGACTCGGCCGTCCTCGACGCCTACCTCGGGGTGAGCCATGACTGAGCTCCTCTACGGGATCGCCGTCGCACCGTTCAAGGACATGGTGGGCTCGCCGGCGTTCTTCGCGGAGGTGCTCATCGGGGGCGTCTTCGCCGGGCTCATGTACTCGCTCGTGGCGCTCGGCTTCGTGCTCATCTTCAAGGCCTCGGGCGTGTTCAACTTCGCTCAGGGCGTGATGGTCCTGTTCGCGGCGCTCACGCTGGTCGGCCTGCTGGAGCGGGGCGTGCCCGTCGTCGGGGCCCTCCTCGGGACGACCGCGGTGATGGTCGCGCTCGCCTGGGTCATCGAGCGCGTCGTGCTCCGCCCGCTCGTCAACCAGGAACACATCATCCTGTTCATGGCGACGATCGGGCTGACCTTCTTCCTCGAGGGCTTCGGCGAGATGGTCTGGGGCGCCAACGTCAAGAAGCTCGACATCGGCATCCCCGACCGCTCGTTCATCGTCGCCGGGGTCCAGATCAACCAGCTCGAGATGTTCGCCGCGCTGACGGCGGCCGTCCTCGTCGCGGTCCTCGGGATCTTCTTCCAGCGCACCCGCGTCGGCCGGGCGCTCCGCGCCGTCGCCGACGACCATGAGGCCGCGCTCTCGATCGGCATCCCGCTCAAGACGATCTGGCTGATCGTCTGGTCCGTGGCGGGGATCGTCGCGATCGTCGCCGGGATCATGTGGGGGGCCAAGAGCGGCGTGCAGTTCAGCCTGTCGCTCGTCGCGCTCAAGGCGCTCCCCGTCCTGATCCTGGGCGGCTTCACCTCGGTGCCCGGCGCGGTCGTCGGGGGACTGATCATCGGGGTGGGCGAGAAGGTGGGCGAGGTGTACTGGGGGCCGCTCGTCGGCGGCGCGATCGAGAACTGGTTCGCGTACGTGCTCGCGCTCGCGTTCCTCCTGGTCCGCCCGCAAGGACTCTTCGGGGAGAAGATCATTGAGAGGGTCTGAGGCGTGATCTACCGCGAAGCCGGCCAGTTCAAGACCAGCTACGCCAGCGACCAGGCGATCTTCCCGATCGCGCAGGACCGCTGGTTCGTCGGTCTCGCCACGCTCGCCGCGTTGGTCGTGCCGCCGCTGGCGGCCAGCGAGTACTGGCTCCAGGCGGTGCTGATCCCGCTCCTGATCTACTCGCTCGCGGCGATCGGGCTGAACCTCCTGACCGGCTACGCCGGACAGCTCTCGCTCGGCACCGGCGGCTTCATGGCCGTCGGAGCCTACGCGGCGTTCAAGCTGACGACCGCGTTCCCGTCGCTCAACATCATCGCCGTCTTCGTGCTCTCGGGGGTCGTCGCGGCGGGCGTCGGCCTCGTCTTCGGCATCCCGAGCCTCAGGATCAAGGGCTTCTACCTCGCCGTCGCGACGCTCGCGGCCCAGTTCTTCCTGGTGTGGCTCTTCAACAAGGTGCCGTGGTTCGTGAACTACGCCTCGTCGGGCACGATCACGGCACCGAACCGGACCGTGTTCGGGGTGATCGTCACCGGCCCGAACGCGACAGCGCCGGTGCGGTACGTGACGGCCCTCGCGCTGGTCGTCGTCTTCGCCCTCCTCGCCAAGAACCTGGTCCGCGGCCGGGTGGGCCGGTCGTGGATGGCGATCCGCGACCGCGACATCGCCGCGGAGATCATCGGGGTGCGGCCGCTCCGGACGAAGCTCCTCGCCTTCGGCATCAGCTCGTTCTACTGCGGGGTCGCCGGCGCGGAGCTCGTCTTCCTCTACTTCGGCAGCGCCGAGACGTTCGCCTTCGACATCACGCTGTCCTTCCTCGTCCTGTTCATGGTGATCATCGGCGGGCTCGGCTCGATCCTGGGATCGTTCCTCGGCGCGGCGTTCATCGTGCTGGTGCCGATCCTCCTGACGAACGCTCCCCAGTCCCTGGGCCTGCATTTGCCGGTCGCCCTGCAGAAACAGCTGGAGCTGATGGTGTTCGGTGGTCTCATCATCTTCTTCCTGATCGTGGAGCCGCGCGGGCTCGCGCGGCTCTGGCAGATCGCCAAGGAGAAACTGCGCCTGTGGCCCTTCCCCCACTAGGTGCGAGGAGGAGTCCCAATGAGCCTGAAGACGCTGTGGATCGGTGCGCTGGCGGCGGCGCTCATCGCCGGGCCGATGGCGGCGGCGGTACATGCCCAGCCCAAGGAGATGTTCGTCCCGCTCCTAGTCTACCGGACCGGACCCTTCGCCCCGAGCGGGATTCCGATCGCCAACGGGTTCGTCGACTACTTCACGCTCGTCAACGAGCGCGACGGCGGCATCAACGGCGTCAAGCTCACCTGGGAGGAGTGCGAGACCCAGTACAAGACGGATCTCGGCGTCGAGTGCTACGAGAAGCTGAAGGGCAAGGGGCCGACCGGCGCGGCGCTGGTGAATCCGTACAGCACGGGCATCACCTACCAGCTCATCCCGAAGGCCGCGGTCGACAAGGTGCCGGTCTTCTCGATGGGCTACGGCATGACGGCGTCGGCGGACGGGCGCTGGTTCCCCTGGGTGTTCAACTTCCCGACGACCTACTGGAGCCAGGCCTCCGCCGTGATCCGGTACATGGCCCAGCAGGAGGGCGGGACCGAGAAGCTCCGGGGAAAGAAGATCGTCCACGTCTTCCACAACAGTCCGTACGGCAAGGAGGCCAACCCGACGCTGGAGGAGCTCAGCCGTCGTCTCGGCTTCGAGCTGACGCTGCTCGCCGTGGACAGCCCCGGTCAGGAGCAGAAGGCCACGTGGCTCCAGGTCCGGCGCATCAATCCCAACTGGATCTTCCTGTCGGGCTGGGGCGTCATGAACCAGGTGGCGGTGAAGGAGGCGGCCGGGATCGGGTTCCCGATGGACCACTTCATCGGGAACTGGTGGTCGGCGAGCGACGCCGACGTGATCCCCGCGGGCGAGGGCGCCAAGGGCTACAAGGGCGCGACGTTCCACGCGCCGGGCACCGGCTTCAAGGTGCACGCGGACCTCTTCAAGTTCGTTTACGACAAGGGCAAAGGTGCCGGCAAGAAGGAGGGTGTCGGCGAGGTGCTCTATAACCGCGGCGTGGTGAACGCGATGCTCTCCGTCGAGGCGATCCGGACGGCGATGACGAAGCACGGCAACAAGCCCCTCACCGGCGCCGAGGTGCGCTGGGGGTTCGAGAACCTCAACCTGACCGAGCCGCGGCTCGAGCAGCTCGGCATGAAGGGCTTCACCCATCCCGTCAAGGTGACCTGCGAGGATCACGAGGGCGCCGGCCCGGTGATGTTCGAGCAGTGGGACGGCAAGAAGTGGAACATCGTGTCCGACTGGATCCCCGTGATGCGAGACGTGGTCCGGCCGAAGCTCGAGGCCGCGGCGGTCGAAGAGGGCAAGAAGCTCAGCTACACTGAGCGGGACTGCGCCAAGGAGAAGTAGGCGAGCGTGAGCGCCGTGCGCGACGACCCCCGGCCCCTGCTGTCGGTGAACAACATCGAGGTGATCTACGACCACGTGATCCTCGTGTTGAAGGGGGTCTCGCTGCGGGTCCCCGCGGGGGGCATCGTCGCCCTCCTCGGGGCCAACGGCGCCGGCAAGAGCACGACTCTGAAGGCGATCTCCGGGCTGCTCCGGACCGAGCGCGGCGACGTCACCAAGGGCACGATCGAGTGGGAGGGGCAGCCGATCCATCGGAAGGACCCGGCCGAGGTCGTCACGCGAGGAATCGTCCAGGTCATGGAGGGCCGGCACGTCTTCGAGCACCTGACCGTGGAGGAGAACCTCCTCACCGGCGGCTACACGCGGAAGAACGGCCACGCGGCGAAGCAGGACCTCGCGCTCGTGTATCGCTACTTTCCCCGGCTGGCGGAGCGACGCCTGGTCCGCGCCGGCTACGTCTCGGGCGGCGAGCAGCAAATGGTGGCGATCGGCCGCGCGCTCATGGCGCGGCCCAGGCTCATGCTGCTCGACGAGCCCTCGATGGGGCTCGCGCCGATGCTGGTGCACGAGATCTTCGAGATCGTGAGCCGGATGAACCGCGAGGCGGGGGTGGCCGTCCTGCTCGCCGAGCAGAACGCCACGATGGCGCTCCGGTTCGCGCAGTACGGGTACGTGATGGAGAACGGGCGCATCGTCCTCGACGGCGACGCCCGGACGATCGGCGACAACGAGGACATCAAGGAGTTCTACCTCGGGCTCTCCGGCGTCGGGCAGCGGAAGAGCTATCGCGACGTGAAGCATTACCGCCGGCGCAAGCGGTGGCTGTCGTGAATACTCGGAGGGGGGCTGTGCCCCCCTTCCGATGCCTCCCCCCAGGATGGGGTTGCGCCGGCGGAGCCGGCGCTCGAAGCGTCGGTTCACGCCCGGCGGAGCGCCGGGAGGCGCGAAGCCCAGTCCTCGTCCGTCGTGGCTCACCAGACGACATGGCCCAGCGGATCGCTGTGTTTCGAGCGCGGGCCTTGCCCGCGCAATCGGTCCCGGGGGGAGGTTCCGGAAGGGGGGCGTAGCCCCCCTCCGGGCATATGAGCGCGCTCGTCGAGATCCGCGGGGTCTCGAAGGCGTTCGGCGGGGTCCAGGCCGTGACGAAGGTGAGCCTCGATGTCCAGAAGGGCGAGATCTTCTCGGTGATCGGGCCCAACGGCGCCGGCAAGACGACCGTGCTCAACATGATCAGCGGCTTCTACCACCCCGACGCGGGCCGGATCGTCGTCGAGGGCACGGACATCTCGAGCTTCGCGGCGAGCCGCGTCGCGGCGCTCGGCTTCGCGCGCACCTTCCAGAACATCGCCCTGTTCAAGGGCATGACCGTGCTCGACAACCTGATGCTGGGCCGCCACGTGCACATGAAGGCCGGCGTGCTCAAGTCGTTCCTCTACTGGGGGCTGGCGCAGAAGGAGGAGGTCGCCCACCGCAGGCGCGTCGAGGACATCATCGACTTCCTCAAGATCCAGGACCTCCGCCGCCGACCGACGGGCTCGCTCGCGTACGGGCTGCAGAAGCGCGTCGAGCTCGGCCGGGCGCTCGCGCTCGACCCGAGAGTGCTCCTGCTCGACGAGCCGATGGGTGGCTGCAACCACGAGGAGAAAGAGGACATGGCGCGCTTCATCCTCGACGTCAACGAGGAGTGGGGGACGACCATCGTCCTCATCGAGCACGACATGGGCGTGGTCATGGACATCTCGGACCGCATCGCGGTCCTCGACATGGGCGCGAAGATCGCCGACGGCACGCCGGACGACGTGCGGGCCGATCCGCGGGTGATCAAGGCGTACCTCGGTGAGACCAAGGGCTCGCCCGACGGAGGGGAACGTGGCTGAGCTGGTGACGCTCCCGCGCCTCCTGGGGAAGAACGCCCGCGACCTGCGCGGGCGCCCGGCCATCCGCGAGAAGGACCGTGGGATCTGGCAGACATGGACGTGGGGACAGTACCACGCCGAAGTGCGGGCCTTCGCGCTCGGGCTCGCGGCGCTCGGCTTCGCGCGGGGCGAGCGCCTCTCGGTGATCGGCGACAACCGGCCGCGCCTCTACTGGGCCCAGGTCGCCGCGCAGGCCCTCGGCGGCGTCTCCGTGCCGGTCTACCAGGACTCGATCGCCAAGGAGCTCGCCTTCGTCTGGACCCACGCGGAGTGCGCCGTGATCGTCGCCGAGGACCAGGAGCAGGTGGACAAGGTCCTGGCGCTCCGGGACGAGCTGTCCGGGCTTCGCCTCGTCGTCTACGACGACCCGCGCGGCATGCTGCACTACCGCTACGACTGGCTCAAGTCGTTCGAGGAGGTCCAGGAGCTCGGCCGGAAGTTCGGCGCGGAGCACCCGGGCCGCTTCGAGGCCGAAGTCGAGCAGGGTCGACCCGACGATGTCGCGTTCATCTGCTACACCTCGGGGACGACGGGAAACCCGAAGGGCGCGATGCTCACCCACGGCAACGCGGTCGTGACGGCCCGCATCGCCGCAGGGGCCGAGGAGTTTCGCGTCGACGACGACTACCTCGCGTATCTGCCGATGGCGTGGGTGGGCGACGCGTTCTACACGCTCATCATGAGCCTCTACGTCGGGTTCGCGTGCAACTGCCCCGAGAGCCCCGAGACGGTCCAGCGCGACCTGCGTGAGCTCGGACCGACACTCGTGCTCGCGCCGCCCCGCATCTGGGAAAACATCCTGACCGGGGTGCAGGTCAAGGCGGCCGATGCCCCGTGGCTCAAGCGCCGGGTCTTCGAGGCCTTCCGGGCCGCGGCCGAGCGCGCCGAGATCCTCCGCGGCGACGGCAAGCCCGTGCCGCTCGGACTGCGTCTGGCCGTGGCCCTCGGCGAGGTCTTCGTCTACGGGCCGGTCCGCGACCAGCTCGGCCTGCGGCGCGCGCGCTGGGCGCTGACGGGCGGCGCGCCGCTCGGGCCCGACACGTTCCGGTTCTTTCGATCGATCGGCGTGAATCTCAAGCAGGTGTACGGCTCCACCGAGACGACCGGTCTCGTCTCGCTCCAGCCGAGCACCGAGGCCAACCCGACGACGGCCGGGCGTCCGTGCCCGGGCATCGACGTCCGGATCGCCGAGCGCGGCGAAGTGCTCGTGCGGGGCGCCGGGATCTTCAAGGGTTATCTCAAGAACGAGGCGGCCACGCGCGAGGTCATCGACGGGGAGGGTTGGTTCCACACGGGCGACGCCGGCTTCGTCGACCCGCGCGGGCACCTCGTCATCATCGACCGGGCCAAGGACGTCGGCGCGCTGGCCGACGGGACGCCGTTCGCTCCCCAGTTTATCGAGAACAAGCTCAAGTTCAGCCCCTACGTCCGCGAGGCGGTCGCGTTCGGCGGTGAGCGCGCGTTCGTCGCGGCGATGATCGCGATCGACCCGAACACCGTGGGCAACTGGGCGGAGCGGCGCGGGCTCCCGTACACGAGCTACACGGACCTCTCCCAGAAGCCCGAGGTGCGCGCGCTGATCCGGGAGGAGATCCGTAAGTGCAACGCCACGCTGCCGGACGCGACCAGAGTCCGGCGGTTCCTGTTGCTCACCAAAGACCTCGACGCCGACGACGCCGAAGTCACCCGCACCCGAAAGGTCCGCCGGCGGTACGTCGCGGAGAAGTACGCGGCCGTCGTCGACGCCTTCTACTCGGGCGGGGACGCGGTCGAGCTGACGACCATGATCACCTACGAGGATGGCCGGCAGGCCGCGCTCCGGTCGCGCGTACGCGTGGAGGACGTCGAAGGGGCGGTCGCGCATGCTTGAGGTCGACGGGCGGTTCTTCGTGCTCCTGATGTCCAACGGGATCCTCATCGGGCTCATGTACTCGCTGATCGCGCTCGGGTTCGTCCTCGTCTACAAGGCGACCGACGCGATCAACTTCGCCCAGGGTGAGTTCGTCATGATCGCGGGCTTCGTCGTCGCCGTCTGCCTGGTCGCCTACGGCGCCCCGCTCTGGCTCGCGGTGTCCGCGGGCCTCCTGGGGATGGTCGGGTTCGGATTCGGGCTCGAACGCGTGATGCTTCGGCGCCTCATCGGGCGGCCCATCATCGCCGTCGTCATGGCGACGATCGGTCTCGCCGCCATCCTGCGCGGCGTGGGCCCGCTCACGTGGGGGGCGGAGACGAAGCCGCTGGCGCTTCCGATCAGCGACGAGCCGTTCATCGTCGGCCCCCTGTTCATCCCGCCGATCCAGCTCCTCGGCGCGTCGGTCAGCCTCGTCTTCCTCGGGGTCTTCGGCTGGTTTTTTCTAAAATCGCGCAAGGGGATCGCGATGCGCGCGGTCGCCGACAGCCAGCAAGTGGCGATGGCGATGGGGATCAACGTCGAGCGGTACTTCGCGCTCGCGTGGGCGATGACGGGGGTCGTCTCGGCCCTGGGCGGGGTGATCTGGGGCAGCATGCTCGGCGTCGATGTGCATCTCTCGCTCGTGGGCTTCAAGGTCTTCCCGGTCGTGATCCTGGGCGGGCTCGACTCGATCCCGGGGGCGATCCTCGGTGGGCTGATCGTCGGCGTCGTGGAGAACGTGGCCGCGGGCTACGTCGATCCGTACGTCGGCGGCGGGACGAAGGACTTCGCGCCGTACGTCCTGATGATCCTGGCGCTGATGATTCGGCCCTACGGCATCTTCGGCAAGAAGATCATCGAGAGGGTATGAGCCAGTTCACGGGCTCGACCACGCGGGGGTCCCGGGGGGTGGGGGGTGGAGAGACCCGTTCCCGCCGCGTCGAATGCGGACCTCGCGCGCCCGGGTGGAGCCCAGCCGCGGCGGGCCATGCGCACGCGTGCCGCGTGGTCGATCCACCCTCCGCCCCCCGGGACCCCCGCGGGCCGAGCCCGTGGAGTCGGTCATGATCCACCGCGAGTGCGGGGTGCTCAAGACAACGTACGAGGCCGACATGGCCCTGTATCCCTTGCCCATCGCCCGCTGGACGGTCGCGGCGCTCGCCGTCCTCTTTCTCCTCGTGCTGCCGTTCAGCGTTCACGAGTACTACCTGTCGATCGTCAACCTGGTCGCGATCGCCGTCGTCGGCGCGCTCGGGCTCAACATCCTCGTCGGGTACACGGGCCAGATCTCCATCGGCCACGGGGCCTTCATGTCGGTCGGGGCCTACACGGCCGCGAACTTCGCGGTCCGTCTCGGCGCGCCGTTCTGGCTCGCGCTGCCGCTCGGCGGCGTCATGGCCGCCATCATCGGCGCGATCGTCGGCATCCCCTCGCTGCGGATCAAGGGGCTCTACCTGGCGATCGCCACGCTCGCGGGCCAGCTCATCATCGAGTGGACCATCAACCACGTCACGTGGATCTCGGGCGGCGTCCAGGCGTCGATCGAGATGCCGCGACCGTCGTTCCTCGGCCTGACGATCGCGTCGCAGCGCGAGATGTACTTCTTCCTGATGTTCTTCGTCGTGACGGCACTCGTCGGGACCCTGAACCTGATGCGGAGCCGGATCGGTCGGGCGTTCATCGCGATCCGCGACCACGACATCGCCGCCGAGATCATCGGGATCAACATCTTCCGCTACAAGCTCCTGGCGTTCGCGATCTCGTCGTTCTACGCGGGCGTGACCGGCGTCCTCTACACGTACTACCTCGGGATCGCGAACTACGAGCAGTTCCAGATCACGGTCTCGATCGACTACCTGGCGATGATCATCATCGGCGGCCTGGGCTCGGTGCTCGGCTCGGTCTTCGGCGCGATCTTCGTGACGCTGCTGCCGATCGCCATCCGATACGCGATGGAGGCACTCGGCGGCCTCGTGTTCTCCCAGGCGTCGGTCCTCAACATCATCCCGAACCTCCGCCTCATCCTCTTCGGAGCGCTGATCATCTTCTTTCTGGTCGTCGAGCCCGAGGGGCTCAACCGTCTCTGGCGGAACATCCGGAACTACTTCCGTGTCTGGCCCTTCGCGTACTGAGCGCGTGGGTAAAAGGAGACAAGCGATGCGACGGAGCTTCCCGCGGTTGATCGGAGCGGCGGTGGCCGTCTGGACGACGCTCGCGAGCGTGGCCTCCGCGACGGCGAGTCACGAGATCGTCATGGGCTTCCTGTGCGACCGGACCGGGGCGACGCAGACGGTCGGCGTCAACATGTGCCCGGGCGCTCAAGACTACGTCCGCCTCGTCAACGCCAAGGGCGGCGTCGAGGGGCACAAGATCAGGCTGATCGAGATCGATCACGAGTACAAGGTGCCGCCCGCGGTGGAGGCGTACGAGCGCTACAAGAAAGAGGGCGCCGTGGTGATCGCCGTCTACGGCACGCCGATCGTCTACGCCTTGACGCAGCGGCTGACGGAGGATCGGATCCCGGGCACGACGCCCGGCTTCGGTCGCGGCGACGCCACGGACGGGACCCGCTACCCGTACATCTTCCCGATCGCGGCCACCTACTGGTCGCAGGGCGCGGCGGCCGTGGACTTCGCGCGGAAGCAGCTCGGCGGCCTCAAGGGCAAGAAAATCGCCTACATCTTCTACGACAACCCGGCGGGCCGCGAGCCCATTCCGGTGATCGAAGATCTGTCGGCGCAGGAGGGGTTCCAGCTCAAGACGTTCGCCGTCCCGCCGCCCGGCGTGGAGATGGGCGCCCAGGTGCTGGACATCGCCCAGCGTTACCACGCGGACTTCGTCATCGCCCACCTGTTCGGCCGGTCGCCGTCGGTGTCGATCAAGGAGTTCAAGCGCGTGGGGTATCCGCTCCGCAAGGTCGTGTCGTTCGTGTGGGGCTCGGCCGAGGCGGATGTCGAGGCCGCGGGCGGCTGGTCCGCGGCCGAGGGCTACCACGTCATGCAGTTCGCGGGCGTGGGGACGGACTACCCCGTCCTGAACGAGATCCGTGAGATGTACAAGAAGGAGGGCAAGCCGGCGCCGAAGGAGATGGCGTCGACGGTCTACTACAACCGCGGCGTCGTGTGGGCGGCCGTCCAGGTCGAGGCGGTGCGGAACGCGCTCAAGGCCAAGCCCGACGGGAGGATCACCGGCGAGGACGTGAAGAGAGGGTTCGAGAAGATCGCGAGCTTCACGCTGGGCGGACTCGTGCCGCCGCTCAAGATCACGCCGAATGACCACGAGGGCGGCGGGCTGGTCCAGATCTATCAGGTCAAGGGCGGGCAGTTCGTGAAGGTGACCGACTGGTTCAGCGCCTACAACGATGTGGTCGGCAAGCACATCAAGGCGGCGAGCGCGAAGAAGTAGCCGCCGGCACGCTCGGCGGCCCCAATCGCGTCGACGCTTGAGGAGGAAGGCCATGCAGCGACATGTGGGGATCTTCATGACGGTGGTGGTCCTCGCCCTGACACTCACGGGTGTGGGATCCGTCCAGGCGAGCCACGACATCGTCCTCGGCTTCCAGTGCGACCGGACGGGGGCGACCCAGACGGTCGGCGTCGTGATCTGTCCCGGGTACCACGACTACATCAACCTCGTGAACGCGCAGGGCGGCGTGATGGGGCACAGGCTCCGGGTCGACGAAGTCGATCACGAGTACAAGGTGCCGCCGGCCATCGAGTCGTACGAGCGCTTCAAGAAGGCGGGGGCGGTCGTCATCGGCGTCTACGGCACCCCGCAGATCTACGCGCTCACCCAGAAGCTGACGGAGGACCGGATCCCCGGCACCTCACCCGGCTTCGGAAAGGCCGCCGCCGCCGACGGCAGCCGGTACCCATACATCTTTCCGATCGCCGCGACGTACTGGTCTCAGGCCACTGCGGCCGTGAAGTTCGTCAAGGACCAGCTCGGCGGCAGCCTCAAGGGCAAGAAGATCGGCTTCCTCTTCTACGACAACCCGGCGGGCCGTGAGCCGATCCCGATCCTCGAAGACCTCTCGGTCAAGGAAGGCTTCCAGCTCAAGACCTTCGCCGTGCCACCGCCCGGCGTGGAGATGGGCGCTCAGGTGCTCGACATCGCCCAGCGTTATCGCGCCGACTTCCTGATCGCCCACCTCTTCGGGCGCTCACCGTCGGTGTCGATCAAGGAGCTCAAGCGGGTCGGCTACCCGCTCCGAAAGGTCGTCTCGTTCGTCTGGGGTGCCGCCGAGGCCGACATCGAGGCGGCCGGCGGCTACGCCCTCGCCGACGGCTATTACGGGCTGCAGTTCGCCGGCGTGGGGCAGGACTTCCCGGTCATCAACGAGATCCGCGAGATGTACAAGAAGCAAGGCAAGGAAGCCCCGAAGGAGATGGCGTCGACGGTGTACTACAACCGGGGTGTCCTCATCGCCGCGCTCCACGTGGAGGCCATCCGGAACGCCTTGAAGGCGCGGCCGGACGGCAAGATCACCGGCGAGGACGTGAAGAAGGGATTCGAGCAGATCAAAGGCTTCACCCTGGGAGGCCTGGTGCCGCCGCTCGAGGTCACGGCCACGGACCACGAAGGCGGAGGCCTGGTGCAGGTCTGGCAGGTGAGGGGCGGCAAGTGGGCGAGGGTCACGGACTGGTTCAAGGCCTATCCCGAGGTGGTGGCCAAGGCCATCAAGGAGGCGAAGTAGCCGACCCGGGCTTCTGCACATGCTGAGCCTCAACAACATCGAGGTCATCTACGACGACGTGATCCTCGTGCTGAAGGGGGTGTCGCTCTCGGTCCGCGAGGGCGGGATCACGACCCTGCTCGGCGCCAACGGCGCCGGGAAGAGCACAACGCTGAAGGCGATCTCGGGGCTCCTGCGGGCCGAGCGCGGCGAGGTCACGAAGGGCTCGATCGAGTTCAAGGGGGAGCGGATCGACCGGCTGGCGCCCCACGAGATCGTGCGGCGCGGGATCGTCCAGGTGTTCGAAGGGCGTCGCGTCTTCGAGCACCTCACCACCGAGGAGAACCTGATCGCCGGGGCGCACGTCCAGCCAGACCGGCGACTGGTGCAGGACGCGATCGTGCGCGTGTACGAGTACTTCCCGCGGCTCCGTGAGCGACGCTCGGTCCAGGCGGGATACCTCTCCGGCGGCGAGCAGCAGATGCTCGTCATCGGGCGCGCGCTCATGGCCAAGCCGCACGTCATGCTGCTCGACGAGCCCTCGCTCGGGCTCGCGCCGATGCTCGTCGAGGAGATCTTCGCCATCGTCCGGGAAATGAACCGCCGGGAGAAACTGACGGTGCTCCTGGTCGAGCAGAACGCGGCGCTCGCGCTGCAGATCGCCGAGCACGGCTACGTCATGGAGAACGGGCGCCTCGTGCTCGACGGGCCCGCCGCCGCGCTCAGGGAGAACGCGGACATCAAGGAGTTTTACCTGGGACTGACCGAGGTCGGTGCCAGGAAATCGTACCGCGACGTCAAGCACTACAAACGCCGCAAACGCTGGCTCTCGTAGGAGGATCGCACTCGATGAGACGGACACGGACGGTCGGAGGACGCGTCGCACTCCTGCTGCTGCTGGTGGTGATGGGCGTCGGCGCTTGCGCCACGATGGGGGAGCAACCGCCCTCGCTCTACAAGCGGCTCGGCGGCCGTGATGGGATCGCGCTGGTCGTCGACGACTTCGTCGCGAACATGGTCGCCGACCCCCGCGTGAACGCCCGCTTTCAAGGCATGCAGCCTCCCGCGGTGTTCAGGCTGAAGTCGAACCTCTCGGATCAGATCTGCGACGCGGCGGGAGGGCCGTGCTCGTACCTCGGACGCGACATGAAGACGACGCACAAGGGCATGAACGTCACCGAGGTGGAGTGGAACGCGACCGTCGAGAATCTGACCAAAGCGCTCGACAAGCACGGTGTCGGGGCGAGGGAGAAGAGCGAGCTGATCGGTCTGCTGGGCCCGATGAAGGGCGAGATCGTCGGGCAGTGAGCCTATAAACATGGACGTGCACGGATTCACGGTCTACGACATGATCGCCCGCGGCGCGTTCGTGCACGGCGACGCGCCGGCCATCCTCCACGGCGACCGGGAGCTGTCCTTCCGGGAGTTCCGGCGCCAGGTGGACGCCCTCGCCGGAGGCCTCCTAGCCCTGGGCATCGGCAAGGGAGAGCGCATCTGCATCCTGGCGCAGAACGATCCCGCCTACCTCGAGCTGTACGGCGCCTGCGCGCGGCAGGGCATCGTCGCCTACCCCGTCAACTGGCGGCTGACCGCGCAGGAAGTGGCGCGCGTCGTGGAGCGCGCCGCGCCCCGGATGATGGTGGTCGACGCCGCCACGCTCCCCGTGGTGGCCGGCTGGCCGGAGGCGAAGCCCGCGGTTGCGCACTGGTACCAGTTCGGCGAGGCCGGAGGGCCAGGCTTCAAGCCTCTCGCCGCGCTGTACCGACGGGCCAGCGTCCCGCCCGGGCCCGAGGTGTCGCCCGACGACCCGTTTGCAGTCATTTCGACGGCGGCAGTGGACGTCATCCCGCGCGGCGCGGCGCTCACTCACAGGAACGTCATCACGGCAAACCTCACGGCCATGGCCTCGATCGGCTACACCCCCGCGGATCGCTATCTGCTGGCGCTGCCGCTGTTCCACATCACCGCGCTGGGGGGCGCGCTGGCGCACATGCACGCCGGCGCTGCCAGCGTCCTGGTGGCGCGGTTCGACGCGGAGGAGGCGGTGCGGCTGATCGACCGCCACGGCATCACCCACGTCTCGGACTTTCCCCCCGTGCTGACCACTCTGCTGGATGCGGCGGGGAAGCTCGGCAGCCGGCTCGAGAGCCTCAAGCACGTCTCCGGCCTCGACGCACCCCAGACCATCCAACGCCTGCACGAGCAGACCCGGGCGCAGTTCTGGACCGGCTTCGGACAGTCGGAAACCAGCGGGTTCGTCACCCTGCAGCGCGTGCGGGACAAGCCCGGCGCGGCCGGCAAGCCCGTGCCCGTGTGCGAGGTGAAGCTCGTGGACGATTACGATCGTGAGGTGCCCGTCGGGACGCCGGGGGAGATCGTCGTGCGTGGCCCGCTCGTGTTCCAGGGCTACTTCGGCCAGCCGGATGTGACGGCGTACACCCTCCGCAACGGCTGGCACCACACCGGGGACGTGGGGCGCTTCGACGCCGACGGCTACCTCTATTACGTCAAGCGCAAGCCGGAGAAAGAGCTGATCAAGCCCGGCGGGGAGAACGTCTACCCGGCGGAGGTCGAGACCGTGATCATGCAACTCCCCGGCGTGAGCGGGGTGTGCGTGTACGGCATCCCGGACCCCAGGTGGGGCGAGGCCATTAAGGCGGTGGTCGAGGTGAAGACCGGCCGGTACACCGCCCCGCAGGTGAGCGACTTCGTGGCGTCGAAGATCGCCCGGTTCAAGCGGCCCCACGCGGTGGCGTTCACCGACGCCCTCCCGCGCACCGCGGAGGGCGCGGTGGACCGGGAGGCCGTGAAGGCCAAGTGGGGTCACGAGGCGTGAGGATTTCCCTCCCGGCGGTCCCGTGAAGCTCCGCGACCGGGTGGCGATCGTCACCGGCGCGGCGAGCGGAATCGGGCGGGCCATCGCGAAGGCACTCGCCCGGGAGGGCGCCCGGGTCGCGATCGCCGACCTGAACGAGGCGGGCGGCGCGGAGGTCGCGCGCGCGATCGAGAAGGACGGCGGCGCGGCTGCCGCGTGGCGCGTGGACATCACCGACGCGGCCGCGGTCGCCGGCATGGTGGCGAGCGTCGTCGCGCGCTGGGGCACGGTCCACGTCCTCGTCAACAACGCCGGCTGGGACCGGCCGATGCCGTTCGTGGAGACGACGCCCCCGTTCTGGGACCGGATCCTCGCCCTCAACCTCCGCGGGCCGATCGCCTGCACCCACGCCGTGCTGCCCCACATGCTCCGGCAGGAGTACGGCAAGATCGTGTCGATCGCCTCCGACGCGGGCCGCGTGGGCTCGACGGGCGAGGCGGTCTACTCGGCGGCGAAGGGGGGGATCATCGCGTTCACGAAGACGATCGCCCGCGAAGTGGCGCGCCACCGGATCAACGTGAACTGCGTCTGCCCGGGCCCCTCGGAGACGCCGCTGTTCCAGCAGGAGTTCGTCGCGCAGAGCCCGCGGCTGGCCGAGAGCCTCAAGCGCGTGATCCCGTGGGGCCGGCTCGGGACGCCCGAGGACATCGCGCCCGCCGTGGTCTTCCTCGCCTCCGACGAGGCGGGGTTCGTCACCGGTCAGACCCTCTCGGTGTCTGGCGGTCTCACGATGATCTAGTGCCGCGGCCTGCTCGGGTTAGGCAGACCTGGCTGGAAGACCCTTAGGAGCGGTCCTGGCCGCGCCCGACTTCGTCGCCATCGGCCATGTCACGCTCGACCGTGTCGGCGACGCGACCCGACCCGGTGGGGCCGCCCTCTACGCCGCGATCACGGCCCATCGCCTGGGCCTCGCCGTCGGCCTCCTGACGAGCCACGCTGACGATTTTCCCCTCGACGCGATCCCGTCGCGGATCGAGGTGGTCACGCTCGAGTCGCGTGAGACGACCCGCTTCGAGCATCGCTACGAGGCGGGCGGCCGCGTCTCCCGGGTCCGAAGCCGCGCGCGGCCGCTCACCACGGCGGACGTCCCCGAAGACTGGCGCGACGCGCCGCTGGTGCTCCTGGCGCCGGTGATCGACGAGGTGGATCTGCGGCTCGCCGCCGAGTTCACGGACGGCGCGGTCGGCGCCGCGGCGCAGGGCTGGCTCCGCGCGGTCGGCCGGGACGGCGCCGTCGGCCCGCGCGCGTGGGAGTCGTCGCGCCCCCTGCTGGACAGGATCCAGGCGCTCTTCCTCTCGCGCGAGGACATCCGCGGGCAGGAGGGCTCCGTGGTCGAATGGCTCCAGTACGTCCCCATCGGCGTCCTCACCGCCGACCGCGACGGCGCGCTCCTCTTCGTCAACGGCGACCGCTACGAGGTGCGGCCGCGGCCCGCGACGGAGACGGACCCGACCGGCGCCGGCGACGTCTTCGCCGCGACGTTTCTCGTCGAGTATCAGCGCTCCGGCGATCCCTGGCTCGCGGCGGCCGCGGCGGCGTGTGCGGGCTCCATCTCCGTCGAGGGTGAGGGTTGGGTGGCGGTGCCGGACCGGGGCCTCCTCGAGGCGACGCTCAAGGAGTACGAGCGGAGCGGTTGACACGCCTTCGCTGCGGGGACTAGGCTCTACTCGTGGCGGCCGGTCGCGCGATCGTGATCGCAGCGGGGAACGTGGCCGTCGAGGCGCAGCTGAACGAGTCGAAGACGGCGACCGCCATCTGGGACGTTCTCCCGATCGACGCCACGGGCGAGACGTGGGGCGACGAGATCTACTTCGACATCGGCCTCACGGTCGGCCTCGAGTCGCCCCGGGACGTCGTCGCGGTCGGGGACCTCGGCTACTGGCCGCCCGGACGCGCCTTCTGCATCTTCTTCGGGCCGACACCGCTGAGCCGGGGCGCCGAGATCCGTCCCGCCAGTCCCGTGAACCTCGTCGGCCGGATCGTCGGTGAACCCAGGGTATTCAAGCGGGTGAGCGCCGGGACGCGCGTCACCCTCAGGAGGGCTCCATGAAGATCTTTCTCGATACGGCGAGCGTCAGCGAGCTCAAGGAAGGCGTCGCGCTCGGCGTCGTCGACGGCGTCACGACCAACCCGTCGCTCATCGCCAAGGAGAAGCGGCCCTTCCGGCCGCTGGTCGAGGAGATCTGCGCGATCGTGCCGGGCGACGTGAGCCTCGAGGTCGTCGCCACCGACTTCGAGGGGATGGTCAAGGAGGGCGCGGAACTCGCGCAGATCGCGCCCAACGTCGTCGTCAAGTGCCCGCTCACCAAGGACGGGATCAGGGCGGTGCGGTTCCTCACGGGCAAGGGGATCCGCGTCAACCAGACGCTCTGCTTCTCGGCGACCCAGGCGCTCCTCTCGGCGAAGGCGGGCGCCTACTACATCAGCCCGTTCCTCGGGCGCCTCGACGACATCGCGCACGTCGGCATGGACCTCGTCCGCGACATCTGTGAGATCTACCGGGTCCAGGGGTTCACGACGCAGGTGCTCGCCGCGTCGATCCGCAACCCGCTCCACGTGGTGGACGCGGCGAAGGCGGGCGCGCACGTGGTGACGATGCCGTTCGCCGTGCTCGAGCAGCTCATGAAGCATCCGCTGACGGACCTCGGGCTCAAGAAGTTCCTCGACGACTGGGCCAAGCTCGGCGCGAAGATCTAGCCCGAGAATGGCCGCGGCCGCGCCGGCCGACGCGAAGCTCGCCCGGCGGCTCGTGCTCGACGAGCTGTTCGATCTGTCGCTCTACCGCGCCCTCCGCGACGTCGCGCCCGGCGACCTGCGGCGCGTCCTCGACGAGCTGATCCCGGTCGAGACGCGGCACCACGCGTTCTGGCAGTCGTTCTTCGGCCTGGAGCTTGGCCGACTCGACCTCGGGCGGCGGCTGAAGCTCGCGCTCATCCTGGCTGTGTGCCGCCTCTTCGGTGCGCCGGCCATCCACCTTATCTTAGAATCGATCGAGGTCCACGGCGTCCGCAAGTACCTGGCCATCTGGCACCGCTACGGCGCGGGACCGCTGGGCGGGGCCGTGCGCGAGGTGCTCCGCGACGAGTTCGAGCACGAGGACGCGGTGGTGACGGGCGACGCCGAGCGCCGCATCAACCCGGAGCGCATCCGGGGCATCTTCCTCGGCCTGAACGACGGCCTCGTCGAGATTCTGGGCGCCGTCAGCGGCTTCTTCGCGGCGTTCGGCGCATCGGTCACCGTGCTGGTCGCGGGCCTGACGGTCGCCGTCGCCGGCGCGCTCTCGATGGCCGCCGGCGCCTACGCTGGCGCGAGCTCTGCGTCGGAGGTGCGGGCGACCGAGGAGGGTCGACGCCGGTTCCTGGGCGAGCGACCCGCGGAGGACGCGGGCGAGAGCCCGCTCACAGCCGCGATGGTCGTCGGCGTGAGCTACTTCGCCGGGGCGCTCGTCCCGGTGCTGCCGGTGCTTGCCGGCGCGCGCACGGCGCTGCCCTCGCTGCTCACGGCCGGCACGGTGATCGTCGTGGTCTCAGCGCTCCTCGCCTTCCTCGCGGGCATGGACGTGCGGCGGCGGGTCGTGATGAACGTGCTGATCACCGCGCTCGCCGTGCTCGCCACCTACGCGATCGGCCTCGCGGCGAAGGCGCTATTCGGGGTCACCGTCTGATGACCGTCGGGGAGGGACCGGCGCCGCTTTAACTGGCCGGGTGGCGATGTAGCGGAGCCTCGAGGCGCGGGGCGATCGGCCCTGCTGGCGAAGACCTTCCTCGGGGTCGCCGTCTAGTATTGTCCGGCCGTTGCGTCCGGCCTCGCCGCCACAGCCTGACGGACCAGCGTTCGAATACCCTGGGCCGGCCGGCACGGTATATCATGCGGAGGGAGCGCTCAGTGGCTCTGAGCACACACGAGATCCTCCAGCGTCTTGAGCAGAACGCCCCGGTCATCCGGCGGTACGGCGTTCGGAGCCTTGGTCTCTTCGGCTCCGGAGCCCGGGGCACGGCCCAGGAGCACAGCGATCTCGATTTCGTGGTCGAGTTCGAGACCAAGTCCTTCGACGCCTACATGGACTTGAAGGTTTTCCTAGAGCGGTTGTTCGGGTGCCCGGTGGACCTCGTCCTCCGTGAGGCGATCAAGCCGAGACTTCGGGAGACGATCCTCAAAGAAGCCATCCATGCCCCGGGACTCTAGGGTCCACCTAGAAGACGTCCTGGGGGCAATCGGCAAGATCAAGCGGTATACCAAGGGGCTCTCGAAGCAGAGCTTCGCAGGGGACGAGAGCCTGGCGTTGAGCCGCGAGCAGGGGCGAATACGACAGGGTCCTAGAGCTTCGCGCGGACGTCGCGGGTGAAGCGCTCGTAGATCTCGGTCATGTCCGCGAGATCGCGCACGCGCGATTCGAGGACGAGGTGACGCACACCGAGCTCGGCCAGCGCGCGGATCTCGCGGACGAGGGCCCCGACGTCGTGCTGGGCGGGCAGGCCCAGGCGCGCGCTGAGCGTGAGGGACTTCACCTCGCGTCCGGCCGCGCGGCACGCCGCCGCCAGCGCGGCGAGCCCCCCCTTCATCTTCTCGGCGCTCGTGAACGCGGCGTGCCAGCCGTCCCCGAGCTCGGCCACGCGCCGGAGCGCGCGCGGCGTGTGACCGCCGATCCAGACGGGAATCGTCCCGTGCGGAGGCTTCGGCGCGAAGCCGACCGGGGCGAAGCTCACGAACTCGCCCCGGAAGCTCGGGCGCTCCTCCCGCCAGCACGCCCGCATGATACGGAGCGCCTCGTCGCTCCACGCGCCACGCCGCGCGTAGTCCACGCCGAAGAGCTCGATCTCCTCGCGCATCCAGCCGACGCCCGCGCCCAGAATGACGCGTCCAGGCGCCAGGTGATCGAGCGTCGCGAGCATCTTCGCCGCGAGGAGGGGGTGGCGGTGCGGGAGCACCAGCACCGTCGTGCCCAGGCGGATCCGCTCCGTCGCGCCGGCCACGAGGGCGAGCGTGGTGAGCGGCTCGAGGAAGTTGGCGGACGCCGGCAACGGAAAGTCGCCGGTCTCGTTGTACGGATACTTCGACGCGATTCGCCAGGGGATGACGACGTGGTCGCTCGCCCAGAGCGAGTCGTAGCCGAGCGCTTCCATCCGGCGCGCGAAGGCGAGCAGGGTCTCGCGCGTGGCGGCCGGGCCGTAGACGGGGAGGTGGCAGCCGAACTCCATGGTCACAGCGCGGCCGCCCTAACTCGGGGGCGGGCTCAGAACGGTGCGTTCAGGGGTGCCGTACACGATCCGGTCGTGGAGCTCGCCGTCCCGGATCATCTGCGCGAGTCGCGACCGCTGGATCTTGCCGCTGGAGGTCTTGGGCACGGTGCCCGCACGCACGAGCAGGACGCGTGCGGGCCGGTGGCCGCGCTGCTTGTGGACGCGGCTCACGATCTCGCGCACGAGGCCGTGGTACTCGTCGGGGGACGCGCTCTCGCTCCGCACCTCGGCGACGACGTGGAGGCGCTGCGTCCCGGCCCGCTCGCTCTCGATCCCCACGGCCGCCGAGTAGCGGACGCCGTCGACGAGGTCCACGACCTCCTCGACGTCGGCCGGGGGCACGTTCTCGCCGGCCAGGATGATCAGATCTTTCAGCCGGCCAGTCACGTAGAGGAATCCGTCCTTGTCCAGGAAGCCGAGGTCGCCCGTCCGGAGCCAGCCGTCCGGCGAGAGCACCTTTCGCGTGTCCTCCGCGTTGTTGTAGTAGCCGCGCATGACACCGGGGCTCTGCACGTAGATCTCGCCCTCCTCGGCGGGCGCCAGCGGGACTTCGCCGACGCCGTCGGGGGCGAGGACCCGCACCGCGACGCCGGGGCAGGGCTGGCCCACCGAGAGGAACCTCCCGCTCGGATCGAACCGGAGCGGCACGGCGCGCGGCCAGATCGCCACGGCGAGCGTCGCCTCCGCGAGCCCGTAGCAGGGGGAGATGACGCGCTCGAGGCCGAAGCGTGACTCGAAGGCCTCGATGGTGGACCGCCGCACCGTCTCGGCGCCGGAGAGCGCGGCCTTGAGGCTCGTCAGATCGAGCCCGGCGGTGTCCCGGACGTGTCGCAGGCAGTTCCGATAGCCGAAATCGGGCGAGACCGTGAACGTGGCGCGCACCTCGGTGCAGAGCTCGAGCCACTGGCGCGGGTTGCGGAGGTCCGGGGGCAAGAGCCAGAGCGGCGTGCGCGTGAGCGGCGGCGTGAAGGCGCAGCCGATGAGCCCCATGTCGTGGTAGAGCGGTAGCCACGAGACGACGCGGTCCTCGGCGGTGAGCCCGGCGGCCTCGGCCATGAACTTGATGGTCGAGACGACGTTCCGGTGGGTGAGCATGACGCCGTGCGGGTGCCCCGTGCTCCCCGACGTGTACTGGAGGAACGCGAGGTCCTCCGCGTCGGGCTCGGCGTACGCGGGCGCGGCCGCGTCGGCGTCGAGGTCGGACGGCTCCAGGACCGCGCGCACGCCGGGCGCCTGCGCAGCAGACTCGTCCACGCCCTTGCGGAACCAGCCGATCGTCGCCACCGCGCCGGTCTCGGAGTCGTTGAGGATCCGCGCGGTCGCCTCGACGCCGAGCGTCGGGTAGAGCGGCACGGGCACCACGCCGATCCGCAGCGCGCCGAAGAAGGTGAAGAAGAACTCGGCGCACGTCGGGTAGATGAGGCAGAGCTTGTCCCCCGCGCGGAGGCCGCCGCGGGCGAGGCCGGCGGCGTAGCGCCCGCTCACCTCCCAGAGCAGCCCGTACGTGATCGTGTCCCCGTAGAGGTAGAAGTACGGCGCGTCGGGCGTGAGCGCGGCGCGCCGTCGCATCATCTCGGTGAGCGTCGGCGCCGCGTGCACCTCCTGATCGGCCATCCCTGGCTCCTTGTTCTACGGTCGCACGCCGAGGGTCGCGGTGACTTCGTGCGTCTCGTCGTCGCGCAGGTACAGGATCGCGACGCGCTCGCCGGGCTTCCTCGTCAGCACCTCGCGGCGCAGGGCCTCAAGGCTCTCGACGGCCACCCCGTCGACACGGAGGAGCACATCGCCCGAGCGGAGCCCCACGCGCGCGGCCGCGCTCCCCGGCAGCGTCGCCGACAGGGTGAGGCCGTCGCCAGCCCTCCGCGGATCGACGACCACACCCAGGAACGCGCCGCCCGCAACGCCGTCGGGAGCGCTGGGGCGCCGCGCCGGCGCGGCCCTCACGTACGCGGGACGCGCGCCGCCGACGAGGCGCTCGAGCGTGCGGAGCGCGACGGCGGCGACGCGCGCCATGCCGGGCGCGTCGATCCGGTCCGCCGTGTCGGTCGGCCGGTGGTAGTCGTGGTGACCACCCGTCGTGAAGAGCACGGCGGGCACCCCCGCCTCGTAGAACCGCGTGTGATCGGAGGGCCCGTAGGGCGATCCGCGTACGTCGAGGGTGACGCCGCCGCGCGCCGCCGCCTCGAGCACGTCGACGAGGCCGCCGCCACTGTCGGCGCCCTGGACGATCAGCCGGTCGTCGCGGAGGCGACCGACCATGTCGAAGTTGAGCATCGCGACCGACTGGGCGAGGGCGACGGCGGGCTGGCGTACGTAGTGGCCGGAGCCGAGGAGGCCGAGCTCTTCGCCGCCGAAGAGCGCGAAGACGAGCGTACGGGGCGCGCCGCCGGCGGACGCGAAGGCGCGGGCGAGCCCCACCACGACCGCGGTGCCAGACGCGTTGTCGTCGGCGCCGGGGTGCACGACGCCGTCCTCGGACCCCAGATGGTCGTAGTGGGCGCCGACCACGACCGCCTCGGCCGCGAGCGCCGGGTCGGTCCCCGGGAGGATCCCGACGACATTCACGCCGCGCCGCTCCTCGTAGCCGAGGTCGACCCGCAGACGCGCGCGCATGCCAGGAGCGAACGTGGCCGCGGTCTCGCGGCTGATCGTGGCCGAGACGAGTCCGACCCCGGCGGCGGTCGCGTCGAGCGATGGCAGCGTTTCGCCGATGAGCAGGAGCGCCGCCGCGCCGCGCCACTTCGCCGCGATGAGCTTCTCGAGCCGCGTCACGCGCCCGCCGTCCGAGGGCCCGTCGAGGACCAGGACGATCTTGCCGTGGACGTCCACGCCCGCCCAGTCGTCGCGGCTCCCGTACGTTCCGGTGCCGCCGTGGCTGGCGAAGACCACCTCGCCGGCGACTTCACCGCTCGGTGAGCCGCCGTGGGGCGCGAAATCTCGGCCCACCTCGAGTCGCCGGGGCGCCGGGCTCAGGATCTCGAGAGCGGTTGCCGTCCCGAGGCGCGCGGCGCGCTCGATGACGAAGGGCTGGAAGTACGTGCCGTGCGCACCCCCTGGCCGGAGGCCCGCGGCCTCGAGCCACTCTGCGATCCGGCGCGCCGCCCGGTCCCCGCCGGGTGTGCCGGAGCGGCGGCCCTCCATGTCGGGCGAGGCGAGTGCCGCGACGTCTTCGGCGAGACTCTGGACGGTCGGGGGAGCGAGCACCCCCCGCGCCGACGCGAGAGGAACGAGGAGAACAAGGACGACGCCGAGAGGCGGGACCAGCCGGCGGCGCATCACGACGGGTATTTTACTCCGACACCCGGCGGCGACCGCTATGCTCGGACGCGCGCCACGCGGCCACCCGTCATCTGCACGAGGTCCGCGGGGGACAGCCTGAACACGGTCTTGGGGTGGCCCGCCGCGGCCCAGATCTCGTGCCACTGGAGGAGGTCCTCGTCGATCACGGTCGTGAGGGGCCCGGTGGAGCCGACGGGTGCGACGCCGCCGATCGCGAACCCCGTGCGGGCGCGGACGAAGGCGGCGTCCGCCTTCTCGACCGGCTCGTCGACGAGCTCCGCGACGCGCTCCTCGTTCACGCGGTTCGCTCCGCTCGCCGTCACGAGGATCGCCCGGTCGGTGCGCCGGCCCCGGAACACCAGCGACTTCACGATCTGGTCCACGCGGCAGCCGAGCGCACGGGCCGCGTCGACCGCCGTCCGCGCGGAGGCGTCGAGCTCGACGACGCGGTGGCCACCGCCGAGCGCCGCCAGCCTTTCCTGGACGCGCTCAAGGCTCGCCGTCACAGGCTCGCCTCGCCTGCGGCTCGCACTACCACGGAATGACGATGCGGTCGAACGCCTCCGCGTAGGCGTAGCCCTTGGCGTGGCCCAACTGTCGGGCGCGGTCACGCACCCGCGCCTCCACGGCGGCGAAGTCCTTGAACTGGCTCGCGTGGCAGGCGAGCGCCCGGAGCTTGAGGTCCATCGTGTCGGACACGTCGACGACGAGTTGGGGATCCTGCCACTGCGTCACGTACACTTCCCGAACCCTGTGCGGCTCGAAGGTGGGCATGAGCTCCGGGAATGCCATGTGGTCGCGGGCGAGAGGATAGACGCAGTCGAGCGTGACCCCCCCGGCGATCCGGTGGTCGCGGTGGGAGGCTCCGAGGAGGTACGTGCGGTGTGGGTTCTGGCAGATGACGAGATCGGGGCGCCACTTGCGGATCATCCGCGAGACGTCGCGCCGCAGGTCGCGCGTGTCCTCGACCTCGCCGTCCGCGTAGCCGAGGAACTCCACCCGCTCGACGCCGAGCGTGCGCGCCGCGTTTCGTTGCTCCTCCTCGCGGATCCGGGCGAGCCGCTCGGGGGTCATCGAGCGATCGCTCGAGCCCTTGTTCCCGTTGGTGACGATCACGTAGGTGACCTCGCGACCCTCCTTGACCATCTTCGCGACGGTGCCGCCAGCGCCGAACTCCGAGTCGTCGGGGTGCGCCGTCACGACCATGACACGCTCGATCTTGTCGCTCAATCCAGTCTCCTCTCGTTTTGAACAGGCGGATCGGAGCCACGCGCGCCGTTCTCAGGCCACCCACGGTCCAACGCGTGCTCGCGGTCCCCGCTACAACGGAGCCACGCGCGCCGTTCTCAGGCCACCCACGGTCCAACGCGTGCTCGCGGTCCCCGCT